>MPLT02139697.1_pt1 | contig 11819 bp, 3 predicted proteins | sample 1617391 | NCBI WGS metagenome assembly MPLT02 (sample SAMN05944800, study PRJNA350692) | marine metagenome | biome: marine; feature: ODZ; material: water; isolation source: 70 m water sample filtered on 0.2 um supor filter | place: Pacific Ocean | collected 2012-04-08 | depth 70m m
CATTCTCCACGGACGCATGCGCGGACACGGACACGGACGGCGACGGCAGCCCGGACTCGGTGAACGAGACCGATGCGGACGCAGACGGTCTTCACGACTGCTCGACAACTCTCAGCGCAGATTCCGACGACGACGGAGACGGGACGGCAGACGCCACCGACGCATTCCCACTGGACGCATGCGCGGACACGGACACGGACGGCGACGGCAGCCCGGACTCGGTGGACGAGACCGATGCGGATCAAGACGGCGCAGCCGACTGCGTGACAACGCTAGCTGCTGACACCGACGACGACGGCGACGGCGTCCTGGACGCGGACGAGGAGGACGGCTCAGGCATCTCAGTCGACTGCACACTAGTTTCGGACTGCGACTCAGACGGCGTGCTCGATATCGACGAGAACGCAACCTGCGCGATCGCGGTGGACTGCGACGGCGACGGCGTCAACGACGACACCGACGCATTCGACCTGGACGCGACCGAGACAACGGACACCGACGGAGACGGTACCGGCGACGAGGCAGATGAGGACGACGACGGCGACGGATACTCCGACGCTGACGAGTTGACAGCCTGCGACGTGGGAACTTACGCATCGAGCAGCCTTCCGCTCGACAGCACATCGACTCCAGCGGACAACGACGGCGACGGAACATGCGATGCACTCGACAACGACATAGACGGGGACAACATCCCCAACCCGTGGGACCAGTGCCCGACCGATGCAAACGGATACATCGACACAGACGACGACGGCCTGTGCGACGGCGACTCCGATCCAGATGACGACGGCGACACGTACGCCGACGATGTCGATGCCTTCCCATTGGACGGCGACGAGTGGTTGGACACAGACGGCGACGGAATCGGCAACAACGGAGACGCCGATGACGACAACGACGGAACCGACGACCCATCCGACGAGTGCCCACTGGATAGCAGTGGCATCACGGACAACGACGGGGACGGCCTGTGCGACGCTTCGGACACCGACGACGATGACGACGGCGTGCTGGACTCGGACGAGGAGGCCGGCTGCGACATGGACGCGGACTGCGACGGTGACGGAACAGGTGACCTCGCAGATGCATTCGACAACGACGCCGACGCGGTGATGGACACCGACGGCGATGGGGCCACCGACGACTTCCTGAGCTCGACCACTTCCACAACGACGACGTGGAACATCTCAACCCAGAGCAACAGCGACATGACGGTTACCGTATACGACGAGAACGGAGTCGAGCTCTGCGAGCTTACCACCAGCGCTGGTGGGACCACGTCCGCGGGCACCGACTCGGCCAACGCCACGGCATTCTGCCAGGCGACCGCCGGAGCGATCGATTTGCAGGTCACGGGGACGGGCTACTACTCGTACTACGGCGCCGTATTCGGATACTGGGCACCCAACGTGGTAGTCTCGGTTGCGGACGGCGCCGAGATCTTCTCGGCCAACGCCGAGTACCAGTGGTACTACGACAACTACTTCGGCAACGCTGTGGATTTGGCCTTCATCTCGTCTGAAACCGCAGACGGGACCCCTCTCGACTTCGACGACGACTGGGACGGCTACACGGATGTCGACGAGGACACCAACTGCGGCAGCGGGGATTCGCTTGACGACACGGTGACCCCGGACGACAACGACGGCGACGGCGTGTGCGACACGCTCGACGACGACGATGACGACGACGGCTACAGCGACTCCCACGAGGCGGCTTGCGGGACAGACGCAATGGTCGCAGGCGACGTGTCCGACTTCGAAGGCGACGGTATCTGCGACAGCGAGGACGCTGACGACGACGGCGACGGAGTCGATGACGGCGACGACTGGGCTCCATACGACTCCAGCGAGTGGGCGGACACGGACAACGACGGCGTGGGCGACAACGAGGACGACGACGCCGACGGCGACGGGACCCCGGACTCCGACGACTCGGACCTTACCGACAGGTGCTCCAGCACGGACACCGACGGCGACGGAATGACCGACTCCTACGACGACTGCTCCGACATGGGCTTCTACACCACCATCGACGCGGACGGCACAGACGGCTTCGACGACGGCGACGCAGTCGGAATCACGGACGACACCACCCACTTCTGGGGCGCCGCTGACGGCGACCAGTGGTTCCAGGCATCCGACACCGACGGCGTGTTCAGGATGTACGTGGACCACGGGACAGGAGTGTCCGCGGTTTCGATGTGGATCGGCATAGCCAGCACCGAGTACGAGTCAGGGGACTACTACGCCTCGTACTGGGTCGGCGACGACGGAACGACCACAGAACTCGGGAACTCCTCGAGCTCGTGGGGCGACATCGACAACTGCCAGTGCGAGGGCTTCTGGGGCCAGTGGGTAGTGGAAGTCCCATCAGAGGACGGCTACCTGATGCTCCAGATGAGCACCGACGAAGACGCCGAGCTAATGGGCGTCGACAACATCGCATACCACGACAACAACTGGGACGTGATCTCGATGATCACCTTCGAGGACTCGGTCGAGGACATGGGTACATACACGACCCCGTCATCGCCAAGCCTCCTGGTTGGAACCTACACCATCGACATCGCCGACGCCTACGGGGACGGCGGCCAGTCCGCAACAGTGACGCACGAGGGGGCGACCCTCTGCTCGATAACGACCGACACAAACGGCGTAAGCGACAGCTGCACGTTCTCCGTGACCGGTTTCTCGAACACCGACCTGAACGTAGTCTTCACATCCGACTACTGGGCATCAGAGGGCTCGATGGACATCACGTTCCCAGACGGGACCGTGTCCTCCTTCACCCCCTCCGCAGCATACGCGTCGGACTCGTACAGCTTCCCTCACACGGGCACTGTACTATACGAGCAGGAAGGCGACTACACGGTCACGATCTCCGACCCAGGTTGGGGAGACGGCGGCCACGACGTCGAGGTTTACTTCGACGGAGACAACGTATGCACCCTTGCCAGCGTTTCCGGGGCACCGACGGACTCTTGCACCTTCTCTGGGATCGGATTCTCCGATGCAGTACTTCAGGTCGACATAGACTCTGACAACTACCCAGGAGAGGGACAACTGGATGTGACCTTCCCCGATGGCACCACTGCCACCGAGACATGGTCAGCAGACACCTCATTCAGCTACACGAGCCACTCTGGAACTGACGTAATGCCAGTTGCAGGCGAGTTCGAGCTGAGCAACGCCCACGGGGCGACTGTCAGCATCGACGTATCCGGCTACCACACAGGTACCGTGGACAGCGACGACGACAACGACGGCGTGCTGGACGCGGACGACGCGTTCCCTGAAGACGTCTCCGAGTGGGACGACATGGACGGCGACGGCATCGGTTCCAACGCTGACAACGACGACGACGGCGACGGCACGAACGACGGCTGGGACGACTTCCCACGCCACTCATTCGCCGACACGGACACCGACGGCGACGGAATGCCCGACGACATCGGATGGACAGACGGCGAGATCGAGGAAACCTGGGACATCGGGAACCTCACTGGCATGGACTGGACGATCGGCGACTCGGCCAACAACACTGGTTGGGTCCGATCCGGCGACTCCCTATGGTACGTCAACGCGGCTTACGGAGCAGCAGTAAGGGGATCAGTCGACGATAACGAGTACTCTGCGATTTCGATCACACTCGAAGTTCCAGAGGGACACGTCTCGTTCGATTACATGGTCTCCTCGGAGATGAGGTATGACACCTTGTCATTCAGCATCGACGGCATGGATTACATGGTCGACAGCGGACAGGACTACCACTGGGAGTTCATCTGCGACACTGCCGGCTCATACACCGGAACAGACTGGGAGACACAATCGCTGAACGATGGGTCGATCCCGGGTGAGTGGGTGAACGACGGAGTAGCGGATTGCGGTGACACCGATCAAAACGGAGTTTCCGACGACGAGGGCGTATCCGGTTGGTACACAACTATCGAGGGCAGCTTCGAGACTTGGGTTTCAGCCGGTGAGCACACGTTCACGTGGACCTACTCCAAGGACGGAAGCGCCGACGGCGGTGACGACTTCGCAGGGATAGACAACATAGTCTTCCCATACGGAATCCAAGGGGAGGGCGAGTGCGATGACACCGCTGACCTCTGCAACACCGAGGACATGGACGACGACGAGGACGGACTCGAGGACCTGATGGACGACTGCCCGACCGACGCGGGAGAGCAGATCGACACCGATGGCGACGGATGGTGCGACAACGCGGACGCAGACGACGACAACGACGGCGTCTACGACTACAACGACGACATGCCTCTGGACCCCAACGAGACCACCGACTTCGACGGCGACGGCATCGGCGACAACGCCGACACCGACGACGACAACGACGGCTGCCTCGATGAGAACGACGACCTCCCTCTCGACGACTCCGACTGCTACGACCTGGATGGGGACGGAGTGGGAGACACGGCTGACCTCGACGACGATGGCGACAACGTCTTCGACACCGAAGACCCATTCCCGCATGACGGTAGCGCATGGCTAGACACCGACGGCGACGGGATGGCTGACTACACCGGAGACCCGCCATTCGACGGGACCTTCGAGGGAGCAGCAATCCCAACGGGCTTCGTGACATACGGCGACGCCGAGTGGTTCGTCTGCGACGCCACGACCTGCATCAACCCGCAGGGCGTGCCGATCAACGGATCCTACATGGCACAATCAGGTGACATTCCAGACCAGTCCGGTGGTGCAACGACCACGCTGGAGTGGGCTGGAGAGACCCTCGCTGGTGACATCACCTTCGCATACGAGACCTCATCGGAGACCAACTGGGACTTCCTGAGGTTCATCGTCGACGGTAGCATCGTCATGAGCTGGTCCGGGCAGACATACGGAACCTACTCCTATGCAATCGGCGCAGGAAACCACACACTACAGTGGCAGTACTACAAGGACTCGATAATCAGCAGCTTCGACGACACTGCTTGGGTGGATGACATCGAACTGCCAGTCTCGCAACTGGTAATACAGGATGACACGGACGACGACAACGACGGCACATCCGACGAGTTCGACATGGATCCAATGGACCCATGCGTGGCTACGGACACGGACGGCGACGGACGGCCCGACACGGTCTGGTCCGGCCTGGTAGACATGAACGGAGACGGATGGGTCGAACCCGGACACTGGGAAGACACAGACGGCGACGGACAGCCCGACACTTGGGTCGACGCTGACGGCATGCCTTGGTACGACGACGTCGACTGCTCCGAGACGGATTACATTGAGGACTGGGACGACGACGGCGACGGCTGGTCCGACGATGACGAGTGGATGTGCGGATCAAACCACCTGGACGGTGACGAGACCCCATGGGACTTCGACAACGACTGGATCTGCGACGAGCTCGACGACGACCTAGATGACGACGGCGCGCTCAACCCCGTGAACAACTGCGGACTGTTCCTCTCATGGAACGAAGAGGCAGCCTTCCTGGACTGCATCTCCAACGGCTTCCACAGCGTCGACGCGGACAATGACGGAATCCTGACCTACCACGAGCTCATGCACGCATGGGCCTTCCAGTGGGGAGGACCAGACATCGCCGACGAGGACGACTGGGACGACGAGGACGACTGGGACGACGAGGATGACTCTGGCGCCGGCGACGACGACGGAGACGGCGACATGGGCACCATGAGCCACAACTCGTCCCACCTCGACCTCGACCTGAGTGTCTGGGACGGAATGTTCTGGCAGGGCGTACCAGGATACAACTGGGACGAGTTGGACCAGATGATGAATGACTGCTTCGAGGATGAGAACATGTCCGAAGTGGACTGCGCGTGGATGGAGTTCGACTTGATCGAGGATAGCATCGAGTACGTCTTCAACACGTCCGGATGGTGGGACCTTCAGTGGGACATGGGCGGATTGCAGAACAACACGTCTTACCTGCTGAACTGGTACTACGATGTAATCAGCGCCGATTTCCTTGAAGTGACCTTCATCTGCGGAGACGGATCCGAGATACCATTCGAATGGGTCAACGACGGCATGGATGACTGCGCAGACGGCGCGGACGAGCAGCAGTTCGACTCAGACGGAAACCCGATCAACTGGTTCGACTGCTCGGATGGCAGCACCATCTGGGTAAGCCTGGTCAACGACGGCGTTGCCAACTGCCCCTTCGGGGAGGACGAGGCGATCGACGGCTCTGGCGAGGGATCCTACTCGTTCAACAGCACATCCTCCACCTTCTACAAGGGCTTCGACCTCGAGGTACACGACGACACCTGCTTGGTAATTGCTGATGGAGAGCTAATGGACACGGACACCTACAACACGAGCGGTTGGAGCCAGACCATCATGGCCGGTCCAGCGTTCTCCACCGATGAGGACATGGACGGTAACTCGGACTGCCTGGTGGCACTGTTCGGGTTCGAAGATGACGACTGGGACGACAACGGAACCGACGACTGGGACGACAACGGAACTGACGACGGCGACGACGGCGACGACGGCGATGATACCGGTGAGCCAGAGATGTGGCCCACCCAGGAAGACATCGACGCCTTCAACGACCAGTTCTGGAGCTTCTACTCGGCATGGGACGCTGACAACAGCTCCTCGTTCGACTTCGAGGAGTTCTGGCAGGTCAACGTCGACCTCGATGAGGACTTCGACTACGCCAGCCCGGGTTGGTCCGCTGACACGACCGAGTGGGATCAGTTCGTATGGGACGACTCAGAGTGGTCCGACACGGACATGGACGGAATCGGCGACAACGCGGACAACGACGACGACAACGACGGCGTTCCAGACACCCTGGACGCATTCCCGTACGACCCGACCGAGGACGCAGACCTAGATGGCGACGGAATCGGAGACAACTCCGACAACGACACCGACGGCGATGGAATCGACAACGACAACGACGACTTCGACAGCGACCCAACGGCAACAGCAGACAACGACCAGGACGGCATCGACGACGCAACGGACACCGATGACGACAACGACGGCGTACCTGACGTGGTCGACTGGTCCCCGATGGACCAGGACTGCATAGCGAACCAGGAGGACACCCACGACGGCAGCCGCACCGACGACTGCGAGGTGCGTGACACCGACGGAGACGGTATCGGCGACAACGCCGACCTCGACGACGATGACGACGACGTGGATGACAACATGGACGCATTCCCACGGGACGACACCGAGTGGGATGACGCCGACGGAGACGGTATCGGTGACAACGCCGATCCTGACGACGACAACGACCTCACGCCTGACGACCTGGACGCATTCCCGTACGATGCTAACGAGCAGAGGGACTACGACAACGATAACATCGGCGACGTAGCTGACCCAGACAGGGACGAGGACGGTTACCTGAACTCCGAAGACGCGTTCCCGATGAACGAGAACGAGTGGTTGGACACAGACGGAGACGGTATTGGTGACAACTCGGACACAGACATCGACGGCGACTCGGTACCCAACAATGACGACTGGGCGCCAACCGATCCAGCCGAGTGGGATGACACCGACGGCGACGGCATCGGCGACAACGCCGATGACGACGATGACGGCGACGGAGTCGACGACGCGGACAAGTCCGACGACACCTCCGATGACAACTGGAACGAGTACTCCTGCGGCACTGACTCGAAGAACGCGGCTTCAGTGCCATCGGACTACGATGGCGATGGCATCTGCGACGCCCTCGACAACGAGGACAACAGGGGCGAGCCAGGGAACAACCCGATTGGCGATGCACAGGAGGATCCGGGCTTCACTCCCGGATTCGCTTCCGTGCTAGCCGTCGTCTCCCTGCTTGGCGCTGCCATGCTCGGACGACGCAAGGAAGACTGATCCGAGGATCGGCAAAACGTAACCCCGGGCCGGGGGCCACCCGGCACCCGGCTCGGGGCCACAACCCAACGCTGATAAGTCCCCCATCGGACAAGGGGGACATGCCAGGCACGACTAGGGCCGAAATCAGAACTCTGAAAGTTGGAAGGTACGTTGCTATAGACGAAGACGCCTTCAAGATCCTCAGCATGTCCAAGTCCAAACCCGGTAAGCACGGCTCTGCCAAGGCTAGGATAGAGCTAGAGGACATATTCACCGGTCAGAAGAGGTCGCACGTCGGTACGGTCACGGACACGATCAACATACCAATGATAGAGAAGGGATCCGCCATCATCACTCACATCCAGGGGAGCGAAGTCCATGCGATGGACAACAAGACCTACCAGACCCTCATCCTACCAGTCGAGGACGGCATGAACCTCCAGTCCGGCGGCGAGATACAGTGGATGGAAGCCATGGGCAGGTACAAGATCAGCCGCGACCACTAGTCGCCTTTTCCACACATCCCCCCCCTTCCTCCACGTGAAGTATAAGCGTCGTTCTCACACGCTCAGAACGAAGACATGTCAGACGTTGAGCGCTCCGCCTACAGGCAACCCGTAACCGCCTCGGGACTCGAGGCCATCGAATCCGGAACCCTGACATGGCTAGACGAGGACATGTACAACAACCTGAACACTGGCCTGCTGGAGCAGTACCTGGAGGAGAAGAACCTCGACGAGTCCTTCGAGATAAGCCACTGGGACACACGGAAGGTCCTCATCGGCATCCTAGTGGGGGCCGTCTTCAGCGGGGTAACCGCTTACATCGGCCTCAAAATAGGACTGGCCGTTTCAGCTGCATGGTATGTGGCTTACCTCCTCGGGATGGCCCTCCAATGGTCGCCATCCGAGGTCAACATCGCTACCAGCGCGACTACCGGGGCCACCAATGCCTCCATCGGCTTCATCTTCACATTCCCGGCAATATTCCTGCTCGCTTACTCTGACGAATACATGGTCGGCGACGGACACCTGCTTAGCTCAGTGGACACCCTCAACCTAGCCTTCGTCGGAATAATAGCATCGATGTTCGCCGGCTTCCTCGGGGTGATGTATTTCATCATCTTCCGACGCGTCTGGCTCGTCGAGGACCCGCTACCAATGCCGGGCTTCGAAGCAACTCTGAAGATGCTCGACATATCATCCGACGTCAGCTCTGGTTCAGCGGAAGCAGCACGGGAGTCCCTTCGCACCGTGGGCATATGGACCGTCCTGACAATGGGCCTCATGTTCGTCATTGACTACCCGATTAGGTGGTCGAAGAAGATCGCAGGAGTCCCTAGCAGCATCGCCGACTGGTTCGCAATGACGCTATCGGGGGAGAAGTGGGGCCTGGCCTCTGTATACACCGAGAGGTGGATACACCAACCGAGCGAGCTTGCCGAGGGGCAGTACGCCCCCTATGGCGGGATCACCACCTACGAGAAGGATAACCCGATGTCATACACATTCCTGGGTATAGAGATCAGCCCAACGCTCTTCGCAATAGGCTGGTTCATGAAGTTCAGGGCCGCTCTCCTTGTTAATCTGGGAGCCATACTGGCGTGGTTCTGGCTCATTCCGCTGGCCGTACTACAGGACGTCCCAGTCTACGATCCCGCCCAGGGGACCTACGTGAACATCACAACACTCGGGCCAATAGTCCAGTGGGAGGCTTTCGGCTCGATCATCAGGACCGTTGCAATCGGGGCCATACTCGGAGGGGGCTTCCTAGGCCTGTTCAAGATGGCCCCCACATTCATCGGCATATTCGGTGACATCGCCCAGGCATTCACAGGCGAGCAGGGCGAGGAGTTCGTTCAGGGGAAGGGATGGTACGAATGGCCCCTATACCACATCCCAATATTCATGCTTATCTCTTTAGTCGCAATTACGGTCATCTTCGTCATAGGGGGTTATCCCGTGATCCCCTCCCTGATCTTCTCGATCGTCCTACTTTCAACCACGTTCCTCTTGGGCGCAATCGCCGTACGAGTAATGGGCGAGACTGGGATAGAACCGGTCTCGGGAACCTCATTCATAGTACTCCTAATACTGCTGATGGTTTTCCTAAACTTCGATGTTGGTCTGACAAAGGAGGAGTCGATACTGATGTCTCTGGTAGGAACCACCGTTTTCGGGTCAGCAATCAGCATGAGCGGAACCGTGGTAGGGGACTACAAGAACAGCCTATACATCGGGAACAGGCCATATCACATCTCAAAGGGCAACATCATGGGAGTAGTGCCCGGGGCCATACTGGGAGCAGGAGTAGCAATTTTCCTCTCCAAGCTACTTGCAGATGGTACAATAGAGCTCCTAGCCCCACAGGCAAACGCATTCGCATACTTCACAACCATACTGGCAGAGGGACAAGGGAATTGGAGCGCTCTACTAATTGGCATGGCCCTTGGGGCCTTCGCTGAATGGGCAACGGGAATGGGGACGTCCTTCGGCCTGGGAATGTACCTGCCCACTCCCGCGACATTCCCCATGCTGATTGGGGGGGCATACCGTTCATGGTGGGAGAATCGCAGGCTCAAGCCAGTAGTAGAGTCTGTGAGGCAAGAGAAAGGTGGACCGGCTGCCGAGAAGAAGAGCGCTCAGATGCTCCTCCTAACGTTCATGATAGCAGCCGGTGCACTAACTGGGGAGGCATTCTACGGAGTCGAGGCTGCAGTACTGGCTGTCCTGGACGGGATTTCCCTGGACGGGAAGCCACTTTCCCTCTATTCATGGTGGCCTTTCGCTAGACTGTTTGGATTCGTCGCGATAAACGTGATACTCGGCGTGCTGGTATACGCACTTTTCAGCAAGGCCGGCATCATAGGGGGGGGAAGTGGGGATGAGCCGCCCAAGGCCAGCAAGGTCAGAGGCCCAGCAAAGGCTCCAAAGAAGGGCACGGGCGTACTTGACGCCGAGTTGGCGGACTGAGCATGGAGGGCCCGAAGAAGACCCCTGCCGCCGCATGGCTCACACTGTCCGTTGCAGTCCTCGCAGTCTCCAGCGCGGGGATAGTCCTCCAGGAGATGTCCGAGGTACCCCCGCTTCTACGGGCATCTTGGAGGATGCAAGGAACAGCCCTGGTCCTGCTGCCGGGATTCTTCTATCAGTCACTCCGATCCTCAGACTTCACGCCCAATCGCAATGATGCCCAGCTAATACTCCTGTCGAGCCTTTTCCTCGCGATCCACTTCGGCAGTTGGGTATGGTCATTGGACAACACCAGCCTAGTGCACAGCCTACTTTTCGTAAACACGCATCCATTGGTGATGGTGGCAATCATGCCATTCTTGGGCGAGGTCGTCCGTAGGGGCCACATCAAGGGAGTGGCATTGGGCTTCGGTGGGGCCACGGTCTCACTCCTCGATCTCGGAGACGGCGGCCAGGTTTCCCTCGTCGGGGACTTCGCCGCATTCGTCGGAGCCGTCACCGTGGTGGGTTACATTCTGGTTGGGAGGCACCTAAGATCAAAGAGGGGGATGCCGATTTTCATTTACGCATTCCCAGTAACCCTTGCAGCCGGCATATGGCTCTCGTTCGCGACGGCAGTCTTCGAGGGGTCTTCGTTCTCATCTCTTGATCCGACGGGCTCATTTTTCGGTTGGTCCGACCCAATTTGGGTCTCATGGGTAGTATACCTATCACTGGGACCAGGGCTATGCGGTCACACGGGGGTGAACACGGTCCTCCGGTGGATCTCGCCAATCGACGTCTCGGTCGCATTGCTGATGGAACCAGTACTCGGTGCCATTATTGGGTGGTTGTGGACCCATGAGGTCCTGATAGGCATGCCCACGATCTTTGGTGGCCTTATGATGATGGCAGGTGCAATCACCGTCACCCTCCAGGAGAAGAGTCAGAATCACCGTGAATCGGTTTCATAACATGATTTCCTCACGGGAGCACATGACATTCCCCATACTATTGACAAATGACG
>MPLT02315907.1_pt1 | contig 11816 bp, 6 predicted proteins | sample 1617391 | NCBI WGS metagenome assembly MPLT02 (sample SAMN05944800, study PRJNA350692) | marine metagenome | biome: marine; feature: ODZ; material: water; isolation source: 70 m water sample filtered on 0.2 um supor filter | place: Pacific Ocean | collected 2012-04-08 | depth 70m m
CTCCTATCGATATACTTCGAGATGCAAGAGATGCTAGCAATCTGCTCAGGGATGGACGCAGTAACCCTGCAACCAGTAGCAGGGGCTCAGGGTGAGTTCACCGCAATCCGCTGCATCCAGGAGTACCACAAGTCAAACGGGGAAGGCCATAGGGACAAGGTGATCGTACCAGACTCGGCACATGGGACCAATCCCGCCTCTGCATCCATGTGCGGATACCAGATTATCGAGATACCGAGTGCTTCGGATGGTAGGCTCGACATCGAGGCCCTGAAGGCAGCTATAGGGCCGGACACCGCGGCCATGATGATTACCAACCCATCCACATTGGGACTCTTCGAGACGAATATCGCAGAGGCTTCCAGGATTGTGCACGAAGCTGGGGGGCAGATGTACTACGACGGCGCCAACTTCAATGCCATCATTGGAAAGACTGACCCCGGGAGGATGGGATTCGATGCAGTCCACTACAACCTGCATAAGACATTCAGCCAGCCACATGGGGGCGGGGGTCCGGGAAGCGGGCCTATAGGCGTGAAGAATCACCTCTCGCGCTTCCTGCCAACCCCCATAGCATCCCGAAGGGAGTCAGTCGAAGGAGACCCAGACGGGGTGGGGGATGGCTACTGGTACTTCTGGGGTGATGTCGGTGATGAGACCATCGGCAAGGTTCAGCAGTGGAACGGAAATGCTGGAGCGGTAGTCAGGGCATGGGGGTTCTACAGGAGGTATGGGCGCGAACTCGAGAGGATGAGCGAGTATGCCGTTCTGAATTCCAACTATCTAAGACACAGGATTATGAACCCGGATTCTGATGTGGCGTCTGAGATCCACTGCATGCCAGAAGAAGGGGCCCAAGCAGACCTAGTGATGCATGAGTTCACTCTGTCTATGAGCCCCATCAAGGAAATGAACGGGGTCACGGGCAAGGATATCGCCAAGCGGCTCCTAGACTACGGCTACATGTCTCCAACCCTATACTTCCCACAGATTGTCCCCGAATGCCTGATGATAGAGCCCACGGAGACCGAATCAAAGGAGGTTCTGGACAAGTTCGCCGCCGACTTCCACGCGGTACTCTCCGAGGATCCTGAAACCGTCACATCCGCACCTCATACCACTCCGGTGAAGCGGGTCGACGAGGTGTGGGCGGCAAGGAAACTCATCCTCAGACACCCAATTAATGAGCCCGAGGACTAGCGAATTATACCCAAAAGCCACCTCCGAGGGACATGGAAGCGAACTCGGACCGCCATTTCCTGCTGGGTGAGCCGGGATGGTGGAAGAACCCCGATGAACTCCCACCGGACTTCAGGTCCGGAGAACTCCCTCCGCCGCTACCTTGGACTAGCACCACTCCCAGAGTTGGAAACTTTGGATGGTGCCGGCAGAGGCTAAGGCCATTGGTTTGGCCTCTACTCAGGCCAATGGCATGGGCACCCCTCTTCCTATTGCTAACAGCAATCCCACTATTGCTCCCAGGAAGAACTCCAGATGACCAGATTACCTCCCTGCTCCTCTTCTCCATCTCTTGGTGTTTGGTAATACTCCCCCTCATATTCGCTAGAAACGCGCAACCAGTGTCCGAAGACTCCCTTCTCTCATTGCCCGTTGACTGGCCCTCACTGGCATTTGCATCTGCCCTTTTCCCCATGCACCTAACCATTGACCCAAGGCTGGGGTGGATATCATACGCGATTTACTGGGTCGCCTACTTCCGAACGGTCCAATTCGTACAGGCAGCTATGCTCACCCCTCCTGCCAGGTTCCTATTGCCCGTCGAGCCAGAAGACTGGCCAGGGGGGCTGAAGAAACCATGGAAGGTATCTTCCGAATCATGGTCTAGGAAGAAACTCGCAAGCGTAGATTTGCAAAATGGCCGAGCAACCATCTCCGGGTTCTCCAGATCAGGACATGACTTCCTGTCATTGACCTTCGTGCACAAATCAGGATTCATACAGGACCCCTTCCATGATACCTCCCCGGGTGGTTCGGAACTATCCGAATTGCTAGTGGAACCGCTAGACATCGTGGGTAGGCAATGGCCGACCTCGCTCATCATTTCCTCGGAGGAGGAATAGGCCAGCACAACGGCAAGCATTTGAACCGCCCACCTGCCGTAGAGGCATGGACATCTGTGTAATTCTTGGCTCAAAGTCAGACATGCCAATAGCCGAAAAGTGCCGGAGCGTGCTCGAGAAGTTCCCCGTATCGTACGAAATCCGAGTCGCATCCGCTCATCGGGCGCCAAAGTACCTGGAGGGGATAGTGGAGAATGCAGAGGAAGGCGGTTGCAAGGTCTTCATCGGGATGGCCGGGGTAGCAGCAGCCCTCCCCGGGGTGATTGCTTCAATGACGAACAAGCCAGTGATCGGAGTCCCAGTCGGAGGCAAGGTCCCATTGGACTCCCTGCTCTCCATAGTGCAGATGCCCCCAGGCATGCCTGTCGCCACAGTCGGGGTTGACCGGGGGGACAATGCAGGAGCTCTAGCAGTACAGATCCTAGCCACAAATGACGAGTCCCTCTCCGCATCCTATTCTGAATTCAGATCAGAGATGACCCAGAAGGTAATCTCGGACGATGAATCGATCCAAGGGTGATGCGAATATGCAGACCCAGATTCTGGTTGATGAGGCAATCGAGGCCCTCGTCTCCCAGATAGATGACACTGCGATCATCGCATGCTCAGGGGGAATAGATAGCTCGGTCGCTGCTGTCCTCGCTCACAGAGCGGTAGGGAGCATGCTTCACTGCGTCTACGTAGATACTGGGCTGATGAGGAAGGGCGAGTCGGATGAGGTCTCAGAGATGTTCACCGAGATGGGGATCGAACTCAAGGTAGTCGACGCATCGCAGAGGTTCTTCCAGAATCTGGAAGGGGTCACCGATCCCGAGGAGAAGAGAAAGGTCATCGGAGAGCAGTTCATCAGAGTTTTCGAAGAGGAGCAAGAGGGGTGCGGTGCGAAGTACCTGGTACAGGGGACCATAGCCCCTGACTGGATCGAGTCCGGTGGCGGGGAGCGGGATGTGATCAAGTCGCACCACAACGTAGGCGGACTTCCCGATGAGGTAGACCTAACGATCGTAGAGCCTCTTCGCGAGTTCTACAAGGACGAGGTGAGGGAGATGGCTCGCGAACTCGGGATCAGATCAAGCGAGAGGCAGCCATTCCCAGGGCCTGGCCTTGCGGTACGAGTCCTCGGAGAGATAAACCCATCCAGGGTAGAATCATGCAGGGAGGCATGCCATATAGTGGAGACTAGGATACAGGAAGCAGCATCAGATGGTAGGTGTGACTTGCCATGGCAGTACTTCGCAGCACTCCTCCCCGTCAAGAGCGTGGGGGTTCACGGGGACGTCCGAGTCCATGGGGAGACCGTCGTCGTAAGAGCCGTAACAAGCTTGGATGGAATGAGTGCCCGATATTCGCCACTGCCACACGATCTTCTAGCAGAAATTAGCACCGAGATAACCAACTCACTAAAGGGGCAAGTGAACCGAGTAGTCTACGACATCACGCACAAACCACCGGGAACAATCGAGTGGGAGTAATCCGATTCTTTGATGAATGAGGTGCCCTGCCCCGAGTCAGGCCGACATAGCTTAGTTGGTGGAGCGGTGGACTGTTAATCCACAGGTCGCAGGTTCGAGTCCTGCTGTCGGCGCCATTCACACTCCCAACCCTCATTTGCTTCCTCCGCCTCAAGCGCACTATGAGCAACAGGCAGACAGCCGACAAAGTAGTCGAGGCAATCGGTGCGTCCGGAAGGCACTACCGAGATAGCCTACCCATGATAGCAAGCGAGAACATCCTCAGCCCGATGGTCCGGAGGGCATGCGACTCCGACCTCCACGGAAGATACGCAGAGGGCCTTCCGAGGAAGAGGTACTACCAGGGGTGCGACGACTTCGATACCATCGAGGAGATCGGGATAGAGAGCGCGAAGAGGGTCTTCAACTGCCGGTTCGCTAACATCCAGTCGACCTCCGGCACCAATTCCAACATCGGTTCACTGAAGTCTCTGGCTAAGCCAGGTGACAAGATTACTGCTGTTTCCACAGCCGATGGGGGGCACATCTCTCATGCTAGGATGGGAGCAGTCGGACTCAGGGGGCTCGATCTAGTAACATACCCATGGGACGAGGAAAGGATGGAACCAGACATCGATGCAGCAGCCTCACTGATTCGTAATGAGGAGCCTGCAATCGCACTCTTCGGACAATCAGTATTCCTCTTCCCAACACCCTTGGAGGAGTTGTCCCAGGCCGCTCATGAGGTTGGAGCCACTGTGATGTACGATGCTGCTCACGTCATGGGACTCGTAGCAGGAGGGCAGTTCCAGGACCCACTCAGAGAGGGTGCCGATGTGATGACCGGAAGCAGCCACAAGACGTTCCCAGGGCCACAAGGAGGGTTCGTGCTCTCGGACTCAGAGGACGAGAAACTCCATCGGAGGCTAAACAGCGGAATCTTCCCCGGAGTCTGCTCATCATACCACCTGCATCACATGGCTGGAAAGACGATAGCCCTGTCCGAGTTCGAGGAGTTCGGACAATCATACGCGGAAGACATAGTCTCCAACGCCCAGGCCCTGGGTGCGGCACTTTCCTCTGAAGGATTCGACGTTATCGCAGAGGAAAGGGGGTTCACCGTGAGCCACCAAGTAGTAACAAGGCACGGAGAAATAGACTCCGGAGCGGGCAGGGAGGCCGCCTCCACACTAGAGGAAGCCGGGATTATCACCAACATGAACATGCTACCGGGAGATACCAAGGCAATGACCCCCAGCGGCCTCAGACTGGGGACTCCGGAACTGACTAGGTTGGGAATGGGGGTTGACGAGATGCAGGACGTCGCTCGCTTCTTCTCCAGGGCCCTGCTAGACAGGGAAGATCCATCCTCAGTCAAGAGCGATGTAAGGGAGTTCAAGTCTGAGTTCCAGAACGTGCATTACTGCTTCGAACCAGGGCCAGCCTATCCCGGACTTGAGTGATGCACAAGATATTCAGTTGGCACACCCTGTCCGACACGTGCACAGGCAACATGTCCTCGCCGTGACCATTTCACTTCTGCTCCTGCTACCCGGTTGCGCATCTTCCACCGAAAGCGAGAGAGAGGTGCCAGAGGAACCAGATTGCGCAAGCAATCCAACCACAGACGGATGCTTCGAGAATGCTATCACCGAGGAAGACTGCTCGCAGAACCAGGTCTTCACAGGGGAAATATGCAGGACCATGATGAGGCCGGAGATGCTCGACTTCGGCGAGTCACAGATAACTCTCGAGATAGGCATAGAGATTCAGCAGCTTACTCCAAGCTTCCTGGGTGACGCACCCAGTTCTTGGGCAGTCAGCCCAACGCTACCAGATGGAATCTCAATCGACCCAGATTCAGGAGTTATATCAGGAACCCCCGCACATGAGAGCCCCTCCAAGTCATACACCATCATAGCAGCAAATGCAATGGGGGTATCATCTTTCAGGCTCGAGATCACAGTCCTGCCTCCGGAAATAACTTCCATCGAGCTTCAGACTCAGACGTTGTATTGCACAATGGGCGAGACATGCCACTTGGAAACCCCAACCTTCCTCGGAGGCACCCCAGAGAATTGGGCTTGCAACCCCCCTCTGCCCTTGGGGATGTCACTGGGGGCCGACGGCTCCGTCTCCGGCATCCCCTCTCATATCGGCGATAGCAACCACACCATTACGGCATCCAATGGTGCAGGGGAATCCTCAGCCACACTACGGATTATTACTGCTCACGAGCCTCCGGAATCGATAGACTACGGCCAATCCTTCTTCACCCTCTCACTAGGCCAGCCCATCTCGATATCGCCCAGCACGTCTGGCTCCACAATCACTTCATGGGAGATTAACCCCGAACTTGTCGAAGGGCTCTCAATAAGTGAATCAGGCATCATTTCGGGCTCTCCTGACGTGCTTCAGGAAGCCTCCGAATACACGATTACGGCCGAAAACTCAGGTGGAGAAGCCCATGTCACCATCTACATCGAGGTAATCGATCTTCCAGTCTGGGACCTCGAGTACGAGACTTCCACATTCGATCTTTCCATCGGAGATGACATCGGTTCAGTGATTCCCACTTGGGGGGGTGGGACTCCAACAACCTGGCTAGCGTCACCCCCTCTCCCCGATGGATTCTACCTGAGCCAGGAGAACGGCGAAATCTCAGGGGTCGCCACTCATTTGCAGGAAATATCCTATCATACAATTTGGGCAAACAACTCAGCAGGAGGGGACTCGGCCCAACTATCCTTCCGAGTCATCAACCTACCCCCACAAACGGTGACATGGGCCTCCAGCGAGTTCGCTCTCGCATCGAACGAGAGCACGTCCATAGAACCACAATACTCGGGACCCTCCATCGACACCTGGGAGGTGCACCCCCCACTCCCATCCGGACTATCGATATCGGACTCCGGGATCATCTCGGGAATCCCCGATCAGCGAACCGGTTGGTCCGAGTACTCACTATGGGCAAACAACTCAGGTGGTAGCTCCTTCAGCAGCATTTGGATCGCAGTTCACGACCTGGCTGCAGACCAGAGCGAGCTACTGAGGGGCATGGGGCAGACCAGTTGGGGGGGTTGGCCATCCCCCATCCTCCCGATAGGAGAGTGGTCCTTCCCAGTTGCTTTCGCTGAAGGGGGCTACACATCGGAAATACCGGTAATTTCCGCAAGTCACGTCGGCAAGGGAAGGATGCTAGGCTATGGTCATGAGAGCTGGGTGTACGGAAGCGGTGGGGACGAAGAGACCACATTCGCCCTCAAGGCAGTGGAATGGACATGTGGGGCCAATGCTGTCATCGGTCTTGCCTATGGTGCCGGTTTCGATGGTTTCCAAGACGACCTGGAGTCACGGGGGCACACAGTGCAGAACTCGGTTTCCCCCGATAACCTGTCGGGCCTCGACTGCCTCCTGGACGAGTTCTGGAATGGCCATGACGATGAGGACAACCAGCACATCGTCTCCTTCCTGATGGGTGGCGGAGGGGTGATAATGGGAGGTCATGCTTGGTACTGGTCTTACTCCAATACGGACGTGTCCCACAACTATCCAGGCAACAAAATCGCAAAGGAAACCGGACTCTTCGTCTCCAGTGCCTGGGGCTACAACGATGTGGACATGTCGGAGCTCCCGCACGAGTTAGCACGCCCCAGAGCCGCCATACAGGCAATCAGGGAAGATCGAATTGAAGGAAACCCACTCTCAGATTCCGACGCCTCAATAGCTGATTCCACAATCTCCCTCTGCACAAACGTTGTATCACTCGACTTCGATGAATTCTGGGCCCCACTAAGAGAGGTCGTTAACCAGACTGGATGGACTGTGATAGAGTACGGCACGCTCTGGGAGGACGTAGGTTACAATCTAGGGGAGGACCCGGTCGCCGATTCACTACTAAGAGTGGAGACGGCACTGACCCAGGGGCTTCCAGCAGACCAACTGCCAGCGCACCCAAGCCATCATGAATTCCCCGGAGAAGTCCCTAGCAATGCCAGCAGGGTCGATATAACAGCTTCAATAGATGGCAACCAGAGCGGACTGCCATCGAACTTCGGATACTCCTCCGCGAGGGCGCACGTCAGGATGACTACTGGGGCCTACGCCGCTCCCGGCGAGGTGGTGGAAGTCACCATCCCGTCCAGCGTAGTTGATTCTGGGGCTTACATACTCGTGGGCGCTCATAGTGACAACCTTTGGGGGAAGGACCAGTTGCACAGGCATCCAGAGATAGTACGCTGGTGGTATGTGGATGACACCCAAATGGAGGTCGGAAACGCCTTCGGAGGGCCAATCTACGTGGCCATCGAACCAGGGTCGACTCTGGGCACCTTCGAAGTCACCATATCCAATGCAGTAGAGGCTCCATACTACAACCATGGGGAGACAGACCTAGAGGACTGGATCCAGATTCATCGACACGCACCTGCTCCATGGGCCGAAATCGGTAGCGACCAGTTCATCCTCTCCGTACCCAGTCACGAAATTAGGGGTCTGGAAGGTCCGGACGAACTCATGGATTGGTGGGATCAGGCCCTAGGAATGGAGCATGATCTGTATGGATTCCTCCCCTGGCCCAGGGTCGAGAGGGCTGTATTCGATGCCCAGATATCCGCTGGATGGATGCACTCTGGATACCCCTTCATGGCCCACGACCTCAGCGTCGCTGCGGTAGTCAACCTGACTCACATGAGCACAGAGGGCGACTGGGGGATGTTCCACGAGCTAGGCCACAACCACCAGTGGATGCCCTCGACCCTTCCAGGCACAACCGAAACCGGATGCAACTTCGCCAGCATCTACCTGATGGAGGACCTGGTTGGGATAACCGGGCACGGAGCTGTCTCACCCGACCAGCGCGAGTCCCGGACCAGGAGCTACTTCGAGAATGGGGCCAACATCGCGGACTGGTCCGTATGGGTCGCCCTTGAGACATTCCTGATGATTAAGGAGGAGTGGTCTTGGTCAGAGATTACATCGGCACTCTCGGTTTACTACGACCTCCCTGCCGCTGAGGTGCCCTATACCGACGACGAGAAATTCAATGCGTGGGTGCTACACCTGTCGAACTCGACAGGATTCAACCTCGCCCCATACCACGCTGCATGGGGATTCCCTCTAGACCAGTCGACGTTCGACGCCCTTTCCCACCTCCCAGTGTGGGTCTCAGACCCCCTCAGGGGGGAGTTCTATGAGTACCCCGCAATTCTGAGGGACCTTTACTCGCCAAGCATCTCTGAGGCTTACTCGGTGAACATCTCATGGGAGACCTATGACAATGGAACCAACATCACCCTAACTGCTTTCTACGGGACCACCGACGGCGGTACTCAGCCCTCTGCATGGTCCAACAACTTGGAAATCGGTAACACCCAAGTCGGAGATGAGGATGTGGAGATCACCGGGCTCTCGTGCTGCGGCACGGAGTACCACGCAAGAATCAGGGCCGCCAACGATGCAGGAGAGACATGGTTCGGACCGATATCATGGACCACAGACTACCTACCAGACTGACTCCTCCTCAACAACCCCTCAATAGAAATTCCAGGTATCTTCTTCTCGTGGAGAGCCGCAAGTGGGATCCAGACAACGGTGTGCATGATAGTGACGATGAAAGCCGGGATCAGAGCCAGCCTTGGCTCGCCATCCATGATTGCGGCCACTACTCCTAGAACTGCGAAGTGAGAAACATAGATCGTCAGTGACAGCCTCCCGGCGGGCTCTAGAAAGGACAGCCTACCTCCCATAAGGGGCTCACCTCCAGATATCTCGTCCCCCTCGAGTACCCTAAGGGATAGTGCCACCATAGTCCCGGATACAACCAGGAAGGGCATACTAGCAGGGAAGAAAGTTAGGATGGCATCTCCTGATGTGAGGGCCCAGTCAATTCCTTCGACCACGGACAAGACCAAAGTTATCGAAGTCGCTAGGACTCCCAAAACCACGCCTCTTTCTCTGGCCTTGGCATCCCCTCTTAGGTCATGGAGGACTGTTCCTAGGAGAATGTAGAAGGCCCATGGAAATACGGGATATGTGCCATTCCATAACAGCCTGGCTAACCACTCCTCGGGACCTCTGGCATCGACCCTTTCGAACCATCCCAATTCGGTGCCAGCGTTTGACCCCAAAATCAAGGGCGATGCACAGAGGGAAAGCATCAGCATGGACCTGAATGCCATGCTAGTCCTAACCAGAGCAGGGCAAACAGCAGCTGAAATCGCTAGCAGCGTCAGAACCCCTGGTGTGTGCCATTCGAACCTGCCACCTCTCTCAACGTTTAGAAGGAGGTTTACAAGAATCTGACACACGCATAGAACGGCAAACCGCGGGGCAATCCATTTAGCCCACTGGCTTGCAGAATGGCCCTCAGACAACCTCCTCGATGAACTGCTGTACATCCCCCACCCGGAAATAGTGACGAACATAGGTGCCGCCATTCCTCCGAAGGCAGCTGCAACGAATGCCGCCGGATGTCCTACGGTAATCCCACTAGGGGGGACGATTGCCGCAGTGTGGACCTCTACCATGAACAGGACCGCGATGGCCCTTATCCTGTCTATGTGCTTGAGCCTCATGGCATAACCCCACAATGGTTGCACCTAGTTGAGGGTTCGTAGAATTCAATGCTTCTAAGAAGCAAAATCACTCTCACTATTCTTCGTCTTTGCCGATCCCAAGCATAGACCTGGTGCTTGGGTCTGAAAGGCCGTATGCCAGTGACACAATCGATGTCAAGTACATTAGGGCAATAACCGTGTGCACCACAGCCAAAGAACCACCAACGCTCCCTCCGAAACTGGTCCAACCCATTGGGCCCAGGTTGTTAGAGACCGCTTCAGTGAAGTCCTCAGCCCCCTCATCATCGATCTCGCTGAAAACGTGGATTTCGAATACTGGCATCGACTCAGTGCTATTTTCCGATAGGTCAGGGTTCAAGAAACCAGGTCCTCGTGTGTCCAAGTGGAAAGTAACCTTGACCTTGCCATACATTATCGCCGTAGTAACAGGTTCGACCTTCAGGTCTATGTCAGCTGCTAGGTAAACAGGTAGTGCACCAGGAATCACGTCGACGTAGGTGGAAGAACCAATCAACTTCCCCTGTATCTGTGTATTCTCGGGCTCGACTGTCACCGAATGCTCAACCATGTCTATCCCCTTGTATGTCGTCTTGCTCCCGACCTCGGAGGTGGCAATTGCGTATCCTGCCACATTGAAGTTGAATGGATCGTTCGGACTTGCAAGCCCTCCAGCAGTCCCCATCAAAGAAGTATCAGAATTCCCTGCATGTGCGGTCAGAAGCCCGCTTGCCCCCTCTTCTCTGTGGGGAGCCCTCCAAGTCAGGTGTTCTGTCATTCCGTACACCTTGCCATGTTCGCATGGAAGGTCGTAGCCAATGAAGTTGCCATTTGCGTCGTAGTCGAAGTCACAGATTCCATCCCCATCAGAGTTGATGTAGCCCTGAGCCATTCTCTGACCCATTGTGTCTCCTTTCGTGCTCATCTTGTACACGGACCAGTCCCCAGTGCTAATCCCATCGGAACCGTAGTAGGTTGCGTTCGTCTCGAGGCTGTTCCACGAGAAGAAACCGAAGTAAGCGCTGACTGCGTCATCCCAGCCATATAGCCAGTTGCTTATGGGCATTGAGTAGTAGGGGGTGTTCCCAGTCACGAAGTTCAGCAACACTGGCATCACGGTGTCGAAGTAGAAGTTAGCGACCCAATCCCTCAGAGCGTGCGCTGCTTCATCCGATATTCCGTAGAGCGATGCTACGTAGGCATCGTCCCAAACATGCTGCACTCCCTCGGAGTCAGGCAGACTCAAACCTGAAAGCTCACCGTACATGAATGGACCAGGGAATGAGGACTTGAGCCCAATTTCCGGATCGTTCAGGATGAAATCAGACTGCTCCATGGTTAAATCTGCCATTCCTGCGAAACTTTCTCGATTAAGTCCGATTGGAATGTAAGTGCCGCCCAACGGGTCGTAGTCGCCGAATGCAGTCAGCCACCAGTCGTTGGAGACCATGGTCCCCTGGCCTCCAGCCAGAATCAACTCGAACTCCGTAGGTGAACCAGTCAGCCCCAAGCCCACCCAGGGCTCGACGTATTCTGCAATGTCCGCTATGGTTAGTAGGCCCACGTTGTAGGTGGTCATAGCGCCGAAGTAGTCTGCACTCTGCAGAGGCAGTAGTAGCCCGACCACCATTCCGGGAAGGGGTATTCCGCTTATCTCGAATGATGTGAGCAGTCCAACGCTTTCGTTGAATAGGAGGTTTTCTAGAGTA
>MPLT02116237.1_pt1 | contig 11769 bp, 10 predicted proteins | sample 1617391 | NCBI WGS metagenome assembly MPLT02 (sample SAMN05944800, study PRJNA350692) | marine metagenome | biome: marine; feature: ODZ; material: water; isolation source: 70 m water sample filtered on 0.2 um supor filter | place: Pacific Ocean | collected 2012-04-08 | depth 70m m
AACGAAGCAGAACTTGGAGATGACTTCTCTTACATCGTCAGAATTGCTGATACTGACATTGATGGTTTGAAACCAATAACATATGGCCTCACCTCCGTCAAGGGAGTTGGGATAAGGACTTCAATGATGATTTGCAGAATTTCTGGGATAGATGGCACTAGACTTGGTGGCCATCTCTCCTCTGATGAGCAGGATCAGCTCAGGAAGGCAATAGACGATTACGCAACTAATGTCCCTTGGTGGATGGTTAACAGGCAGAGGGATTTGGAGTCAAATGAGGACGCGCATATCATTGCCAATGAAGTTAGCATGACGAAAGATGACGATGTGGCGAGACTGGCTGAAATCAAGACATGGCGAGGAATGAGGCACAGGAGCGGCCACAAGGTCAGGGGCCAGAGGCTAAGATCAAACGGACGAAGGGGCTCTGCATTGGGTGTCCAGAGGAAGAAGTGAGGTGATACAATGGGTGAGCCAAAATTCTCCAGACCGCGGACACAGACCCCAACGCATCCTTGGAAACAGGCAAGGATAGACGAGGAACACGATCTCAAGGAAAGATTCGGATTAAAGAAAGTGGGAGGTATGAGAGAGATATGGAGGGAGAAGTCGTCCCTCAGAAGGCATCGAAACCAAGCAATGAAGCTTATCGGAAGGGTTGATTCTTCGGAGGGCCACTATGCTAAGGAGAAGGAGCAATTGCTCGGTTCTCTAACTAGGAAGGGTCTTTTGCAGACAGGAGCTGACATAGGAGACGTACTCGAGATAAATGTCGAACATATGCTTTCAAGGAGGCTCCAATCAGTGGTATACTACAAGGGACTTGCACCATCTATGAGGGCGGCAAGAAACCTGATTGTGCACGGACACATTTGTATCGGTGAGCAGCGTATGACCGTTCCAGGATATCATGTCCTGAAGGAAGAGGAGGATTCGTTGCAATATAGCAATAACTCTCCTTTTGCTGATCCTGAGCATCCATTCAGGAAGGACTTGGAGACGATGAGGTTCCAAGAGGAAGAAGGGGATGAGGAATCTGATGAGTCCGCTGAAGATGCTGATTCCGAAACTAACAAGGAGGAGAAGTGATGGGTCACAAAGCTATTCTTCATATTTACAGCACTTTCAACAATGTGCTAATTACCGCTACAGATCTAACGGGTGCTGAGACAGTTTGCAAGGTCTCAGGAGGGATGGTGACCAAGGGAGGTAGTGACTCTGGTGGCCAGTTTGCGGCTACTAGGGCTGCAGAGAAAATTGCTGAGATGCTTGCTGAGAAAGATTTTGATCAAGTCATAGTGAAGTATCGAGGTGCTGGAGGGAACAGATCAAACAGTGCCCCAGGCGCTACGGCTGCGATTAGAGCATTAACTCGTGCAGGAGTTAGAATTACGAGAATAGAAGATGTGACTCCAATGCCAACCGATGGGACAAAGAGTAAGGGTGGAAGAAGGGGCAGAAGAGTTTGAATTGAGGTGAAAATATGGTGAAAATCAAGATACTAAATGAGACCGAAGAGAAGATTCAGATTCTTCTCTCAAAAACCGACAGAAGTTTTGCCAATGCACTGAGGAGATCTCTAATCTCTGATACGCCAAAGATGGCAATAGACAGTGTCACGTTCCAACTTGGAACAAAGGAGCAGGATGAGGAAATTTGGGAGACAACAGGCCCACTCCCCGATGAGATGGTTGCCCAGAGGCTGGCAATGATACCAATTCCAACGGTACATGACAAATTCCACTTCCAACATGAGTGCCCCAATTGCAAAGATGTGGTTGAGGAAGAGAGGGGATGTGTGGAATGTCAGATGATTTACACATGTGTTGTGTTTGGTTCTGAAGAGGGGCGTTGGGTTACTGCTGGAGATATGAAGTACCTAGGAGAGGGATCTCTAGAGATTCCAGATGAGTACAAGAGTATTCCAATTACCAAACTCCTGAAGGGGCAGATGATCGAGTTCTATGCCACTGCAATAATGGGGCGTGGTAGAGAACATACAAAGTGGTCTCCAGTCTGTGGTGTGTCATTCCACCCTCGAAGAATCGGGGTCATGAATAACAAAAAGAAGTCGAAGATCCTATGGGACATGGACTTGGAAATTAATGCCAAAGACTTCGACAAGGATGGGAAGTTGAAAGATATCGACAAGGTTGCAATCCTCACCGATGAGTTAAATCATGTTGGAGATGGTACGGAGGCATCAAGAGAATTCAATGATGCGATTACACTGGAAGAAGTCTCTGGAGAGTTCATATTAGAGTTCGAAACAGATGGTTCAATGAGTCCAAAGGTTGCCTTCATGAAGGCAGTTGAAGAGCTCGCTGGAAGGTTTGGATCTCTAGAGCAGGAACTCTCAGCGGCACTTTGAATTCCAAGATTTCATTACCCGTTCACTGGATGAGTGACTATGACTACTGCACTGGGTAGAGGACATTGTGGCGGGCACATAACTCTATTTTTCACGATCGATGATGATTCTGATGACCCTGTTGCACAGGGCAGTAGAGGCGCTGGTCTTTGTCTGAAGGATGGAGTTGAAGCGATAGCGAAAGGAGAGGATGGCAAAGGAAACCTGGAGGTCAGATTCCAAGATGGCGAATATGATTCGAAGATGTACGAAGATGTCCTAGGGGAGTTGGTTAGGGAGATTCCAGAAATTGAGTCGTACGACTGGGAATTAAACATCAGGATGTCATTACCAGCATCACAGGGTTTTGGAATGTCTGCATCGGGTGCAATTGCATCTGCGATATCTTTCCAGAGGGCAATGGGAATTCCTCACGAAGAGTGCCTCAGGAGATCTTTCTTGATTGCCCATATCGTTGAGAGGAAGAGGTCTAGTGGCCTTGGGGATACAACTGCTCTTTCATCAGGAGGCGTCGAAAGAAGGATTGTTGCAGGGTCTCCATTTTCTGGCAGTTTTCTCGATATGGGTCCGGGTATTTCTGAAGGATGGGCTTCTGAAACACCTGTTCTCCTAGTCTGGAAGAAGAAGACCGGGAAGCATACTTCGAAGTATATCGACAACCCTGATTGGAAGATGAAGATTAGTGAAGCTGGAGCTTCCGCAATGGAACTAATCGGAGAAGGTGATTGGAACTCAGGAAGGTGGTCTGAGCTTATTGATAGGTCACTGATTTTTGCTTGTGATAGTGGTTTAGAGTCTGATTCATCTAGATCAGAGATTATCGGTGCAGCTAATGATGAAATCGGAAGTTCTGGATACTCAGATAGACTGACTGCAATGCTTTGTATGTTGGGAGAAAGCGTCGTAATTGTCCCTAATGACTCCCTGGACGGTGGTGATTGGTTAGGTGAGCTATCTTCGGTTATCGAAGCCCGTGGCTTCTCAACGTTCTCGAGTCAGATTGGTGCTCTTAGGTAGATTCCTCAGGATTTAGAATTCTCGTGGAAATCCTCAAGCGGTTTCAAATCAAGGGGACTGGAATCTAGTTTTATTGCTCCTCTCAATCTTAATCCCTCACAGAATCCATGCCGGTAAACAAGAGCCCCCTGCCCATATTCTGCGACATACCTGTCTACCTGCTTCTGGGTCTTCTTCTTCGGGAACTTTAGATCTGCACCGAAGAAGTGCTTTGCATCAATCCATGCACAAGGGACCCCATTGATTCTTACGTCATCCAGGAGAAGAAGATCAGGAGTGATTATTGCCCTTCCTTCTTGCTTGGTCTGTTCTCTCAGAAGCTCTTCCTGGCGACGGAATCTAACACCTACTGATTCGAAATAGCTGCACAGGATCTCCTCGAAGACCTCAGCCGCGGTCTGGGTCTCGGTTTGGTTTACCGAGCTTACCCTGTCTACCGACTCGGCTAGTTCGAACTGTTCTCGATCCCTTTTGTTTAGCTTAGAGGGATTCTTGTTTAGTGTGTCCTTGATTCTAGTTTTCGTCCACCCTCTGCCTGTAAGTATGGCTCTGAAAGTATTGACTGGAGGGGCATCAAACCTCTTCGAGAGGGCAATGACGCTTTCTCCGGAGTCGTACCTTCTGCTGAGTTCATTGGATCTACGCATCAATTTTGAGTGGGAATAAACGCTCTTTTCCTGATTTAATGCCGCCCTTAGAGAAAGAGCCTGCTCGAGGGTGATTGGCATACCGTCGAGTTTTACCGCAATCTCCTGGACCCTTTCCTCGGGAAGGAATCCGAATTCTCCTGGAATGCAGGCTATCTTCCCCGCCTTGCTTTGAACTTCCTTGGTGACTGCTTTGGTTTTCCATTTGATTTCTACTTTCTCTGGAGGTGGGTTGATTTCTTTTGGTATACCCATAGGTCTGGGATTAGCTGTGAACCTCGCTAGGGCCCTTTCAATCTCCTCCGATTTGGCACCTCTGCCGTTATCCTTCGGAGGGGTGTTTTCCTTCCTCGGGCGTCGGCGGCGCCTCCGACGCCCTCGGCGTCGCTTGGCACTCTCGTCTTCACTCAATGACCGTGGCAGATGTAGGAGCCCCATGAACCCACCGAGTGAAAGTTACTTCCTCATTCGGGCGTAGACATCGTAGAAGTAGTCTCTAATTGGCCATGGTAGAAGCACCATCGAAGATGCTAGTGGCCATGGAAATCTTAGCTTCCCACATACTCTCCAGATTGCCGCGCTCTTTGAGTGCCACTCCCCTCTGCTGGAGATAAGGAAAACGGAGTCGTGTCCAGCAAACTTCCTTGGTATCGCTTTCATAATTTCTTTGCCATCGTGGCTATTCTGACCAATCAGGGTAATGCTTGATCCCGGGTTTCTTCTTCTGATGAATTCAGCCCACCTGTTGCATTTGTTGCATTGATCGTCGAAAATGACGATATCGGATTTTCTAGAAGTCATGCGTCACCTAGACAAAAGCTATTCCCGGTTCTAGAGGGAACGAGATTCTTGCCTTTCCTCCAACATCTTCGTCTTCCCCGGCAACATAAACCTCAACTGATTCAACTTCAAGTGCTGATGCTATGAAATCAGAGTTATCCCTAATTACTTCTGCTTCGTTAATGCCCTCGAAAATTAGTTCCCTCTCTCCATCTAACCAAGTGTGGATTCTGCCTCTAGTCTTCTTCCCTCCAATAGTGATAGAGTTCCAAGTCTGGAAGACTTCCCCTCTCGTTGATTCGTCCTTGAATGCCTCTAGAGACTTTACGTGAGACTGTCCATTTTCCTTGAAATCAAAATCGTCTTTGAGTAGGCTGATTGCCTCTGATGCTAAGTCGTTTTTCCATTTTGGAGAGGTTTGAATCACCACCTTTGTGATTTCATTATCCGAGTGCCTTTCTGCAAGGGTTCTGAGATTTCTACCACTAGAGATGATTTCTTTGATGTAATTCTCAAGTGCCAAAACTCGGATATCGCTATGATCAGTCTCAATAATCGGCATCACAAACTTTGCAAGGATGTCATCTCGGCCAACTTTATTCCAGAATTCTTCAGCAATATGAGGTGTGGCTGGTGCTAGCATGGGTATCCATCCCTCCAAGAATGTCGTTGCAGTTTCTCGATCGCACCCCCCTCTACGCAAATACCAATTCCAGTCGGATAGCATCTCGAAGTGACTAATCATCACTCCTTCTCGAAGGCTAACTTCAGTCATGACTTCTATCCATTTCTTCTGATTGGCTCTCAATCTGGACATTAGCCAGGAATCAATCTTTGAAGGGGAATCTGTGAATCCTGCTGCTGAGTCAATTGCGTCGATTAGTGAGAACATCTGACGGTGGTTTGCTTCTAGAGCGCTGTCTGACCAATCCATTCCTGCCTCCGGATTTGCTCCAAACAGAATGAATAGCCTGACTGTATCAGCTCCGAATCTGGATATCATCTCCTCTGGGCTCACCGTGTTTCCTAGAGACTTGCTCATCTTTGCTGAACGTTTGGAGAGGGGTTTTCCACAGGAGGGGCAATCCAAATCAAAATTGTCTACATGATACTCCGAGTTGCATTCGACGCAGTATGGAGCGGGTGCGTTGAGCATACCCTGGCATACTAGCCTGCCGAAGGGCTCTCCAACCTTATTCATCCCTGCGTCTCTAGTGAATTTCGTAAAGAATCGCGCATAGAGAAGGTGCATTACTGCATGCTCAATCCCTCCGATGTAGAGGTCCACACCATCTCCCATCCAGTAGTCAACTGCTCCGCGATCGAACGGGGATGTCTCGTTGTTTGCATCGCAAAATCTCATGAAATACCATGAAGAGTCGTAGAATGTATCCATTGTGTCGGTCTCCCTCTTTGCATCTCCACCACAGGAAGGGCAATTAGTCTGAACAAATGATTTGTGTGATTCTAATGGGTTACCGCCCTGATCCTCAGTAAAGACGACATCTAGTGGTAGTTCCACTGGCAAGTTTTCCCTGGGTACAGGGACGACTCCACAGGAGTCGCAATGAATCATGGGGATTGGGGTCCCCCAGAATCTCTGTCGACTAAGTAGCCAGTCCTTCAATCGGTACTCCACGGTTCCGTAGCCGTATTTCTTGTTCTCAAGAGCAGCAATCACTGCATTCTTTGCATCGTCTCCAGAAAGTCCGTCGAACCCCTCCACAGGTGAGTTGATCATTTCCCCGTACCCTTCGAAAGCCCTTACTGGTGGAGAAGTAGGGGCTTGCTCCTCTTTTTCTTGGAGGACTTGTCTAATCTCGAGATTGTAGGCTTCGGCAAAATCAAAGTCTCTCTGGTCATGTCCTGGGACTGCCATTACCGCTCCTGTCCCATATGAAGCAACCACGAAGTTCCCGGCATAAATTGGAATCTTTTCGCCATTCATTGGGTTGACTGCATGCCTACCTAGGAATACTCCTTTCTTTTCCTTCAGCATGTTAATTCTCTCGAATTCTGACATCTTTGCACATTCGTCCCTTAGGTCCCTCCACCCTTGTTCCCATTCGGTTCCCATGCACAACTCCTCACACAGAGGGTGCTCAGGAGATAGTGTAACGAAGGTTACACCAAAAATTGTGTCGGGCCTAGTAGTGAATGCTCCGATTAGTGAGTCGGAATCGGCGACTGGGAAATCAATATGTGCTCCGTGTGAACGGCCAATCCAGTTTCTTTGCATAGCCTTGACATTCTCCGGGAAGGAGATGTTGTCGAGTTCATCTAGTAACTCATCAGAATACTCCGTCATTCTCACAAACCATTGGGCCATGTCCCTCTGAACTACTTCCAATCCACATCTCCAGCATCTATTGTTCTTGACCTGCTCATTGGCCAGAACCGTGTCGCAATCAACGCACCAATTTACTGGAGCCATGCGTCTTTCGACCAGTCCCCTCTCGTTTAGAGTGAGGAACATCTCTTGGTTCCAACGATAGTAATCGACATTAGATGTAGCTAGAAATCGTCGCCAGTCGTATGAGTAGCCCATCCTTTCCTGATCGGAACGTATGCTTGAGATGTTGCTGTGCGTGACTTCGTTTGGGTGACCTCCGTCCTTTTTGGCAGCATTCTCAGCAGGCATTCCGAACGAGTCGTATCCCATTGGGTAGAGTACATTCTTCCCCATTAGCCTTTGAAAGCGAGCCATTGCGTCTCCGATAGAGTAGTTCCTAACATGTCCCATGTGCATGTGGCCAGAAGGATATGGGAACATCTCTAGACAGTAGAACTTGGGCTTTGACTCGTCTATTTCAGCCTCGAATACCCCTGCATCGGACCATTCCTTCTGCCAGCGCGATTCTATCTCTTGTGGGTCGTATGCCATTTACTCGAACTGACCGCTGAGTATGGCTTGTATATGCATTACGACTTTGTTTGATGCCTGCCTCGGAGAGGATATGCTGTCAGACGGAGAGTTCCATACGGCGATTTGGGAAGATGGGGTCGAGGTTTGGGTCACTCAGATGGGCTCACTAATGAATATGAATACGGCCTTTATTGACAGAGCAAATAACGTAGTTGCGATCATCGACCCATACGATGCAAAAAAATGGATCGAGAAACTAGAACAAGAGGGTTTGGAGGCAACTCACCTACTCTACACACACACCCATAGGGATCATGCAGCTGGTTACCCTGGGATGATCAAGAGATTCCCAAATATGGAAGTCTGGGGTCATGAGGATGCCAGGGTTCCAAACTTACTGGGCCACATAGTTTTCAGGAATGTAGACTTCACTGATACTTGGAGAAGCTCTCCCGGGGACAGTGTTGAATGGGTCGCAGGGTCAATTTGTCTTACCGTGACCCATTCTCCGGGTCATGCTCCTGGCCACGTTACATTCCATGGACATGGGGTCTACCATGCTGGTGATTTGCTATTCGTAAGGAGCGCGGGTAGGGTAGACCTTCCAGGAGGTGACCCCGGAGCACAGCAGAGGAGCCTGATAAGAGCAAAAGAAATTCTCCAACAGCTTCCTCAGGACTGGAGGCTGATACCCGGGCATAGGTATGATGACTTCAGAGGCGAGGTCCCGGACTGGATAAGTCTGGGTGATGCGTTGAAGCACAACTACTTCCTTTCCAACATTACAATGGTTGACTAGGCTATCTTCTCAGGAGTCTCCTAACCAGGCTGCTTTCTTCATTGAGAGATGTTGGTTCTTCTTTCCTGACCTTCTTCAATGCATCAATAGGGACCCAATCATCTGGTATCAATCTCCATGGCGTCACCCTTGCCATTATCCCGAGTAGGACTTGGCTTCCGGGAATCATGAAGACCCTGAGAGGAGGGACAACTAGGCTCAGTGCAGCTAAGTCATCTCTGGCCTGGATTCTGTCCTTTCTGCTGACTCTTCGTCCGAGTAGGATTCTGGATAGAGTAGCAGAAGTCTGCTTGAAGTGCTCAGCGCCGATTTTCGAAGTGTCCCAAGCCTTCTCAATGGATTCACCCCACTTGACGGGTTCCTTTGCTACTTCCTTAATCTCGTTCTGTGATTTATCGGGAAGGTTGCGATATGCAGCAGCTGTTCCGGTTGCCACCCACGGCAACCATCTCACCACGAATCCGGCGAATTTCCTGAGCCTGCCCATAGGATCACTCGGTCTTGTCTATCCTTTGGGATGAGACTCCCCTCGACTTCATTTCTTTCTGTACGGTTCCAGATGGCAAGGACCCATCCTGCTCCAATGCGGAAAGTGCAGCAATCACGATGCTATTTGTATCGATTTCAAAGAAGGTACGCAAGGCTTCTCTGGAGTCTGAGCGGCCGAACCCATCGGTACCTAGGACAACGTATCGTCCACCGACCCATCTTTGAATCATCTCAGGGACGGAGGAGATGTAATCGGATGTTGCTATGGTTGGGGTTTCATCTCCAAAGCATTCGGAAACGTATGGTGTTGATTCGCTTCCAGGATTGAGGCGCATCTTCCTCTCGTGTTCCATTCCAATTCGTCGAAGTTCCCCGTAGGAGGTAACCGACCAAACTTCAGATTGGATCCCATGATCACGCAATAGTTCTGCGGCGGCCTCTCTTACGAGATTCAGTATCGGGCCGGAACCTAGTAATCTGACCTTAGGACCATTGCCCGATGTCTCTTCAACGAGATAAGCCCCTCTGATTATTCCTTCATCAGTTCCTGGCGGCTTTGGCATCTGCTGTTGATTTTCATTGTATAGCATTATGTAATGGAAAACATCCAGATTCCTGCCCCACATCTCATCAATCCCATGTCGGATTATTGTCGCTAGTTCGTATGCATAAGCAGGGTCCCATGCACGACAGTGTGGGACAGCAGAGGCCATCAGGAGGCTGTGACCGTCTTGATGCTGCAACCCTTCACCATTCAGTGTCGTTCGTCCTGCGGTTGCGCCCATGAGGAAACCTCGAGCCCTAGCATCAGCAGCACTCCATATCTGATCGCCTACTCTCTGGAATCCAAACATTGAGTAAAAGGTGTAGAAGGGAATTGTTGGAGAGTTCGCATTCGAGTAAGAAGTTGCACTAGATATCCATGAGGCTATTGCTCCTGCCTCGGAGATTCCTTCCTGGAGTACCTGCCCAGAATCGGATTCCTTGTAATTAAGCAGCATCTTATGATCGACTGGGGTATACTTCTGCCCCTTTGATGCGAATATTTCGAACTCGCTGAAGAGGGGGTCCATGCCGAAGGTTCTTCCTTCGTCAGGAATGATGGGGACGACCTTGTCACCTATCTCCGACTTCATTAGAGTCCGCAATAGTCGAACGAAGGCCATTGTGGTTGAGACCTCTTGCCCCTCGGGAGTTCCCCCATCGAATGCTGCATATGTTTCCTCACCTGGAAGATCTGCAGTGATGTTGATTGGTCTTCTCGAAGGTAGGTGTCCGCCAAGGTATTTTCTTCGCTCGAACAAATATTCGATTTCATCTGAGTCGTCTTCCAGAGTGACAAATGGATCGTCCTCGAGTCTGGAATCATCCAAGTTAAGACCAAGTGCATCACGATAAGCAACAAGATCCTCGAGATTCATCTTCTTCTTCTGGTGAGTAGAGTTTCTCCCCTCGAATGAGTCGATCCCCCAGCCCTTTACGGTATGTGCAAGAATCACTGCGGGACCATCTGCGGACAGGGCCGCTTGGTATGCAGAATATACCTTGATTGGGTCGTGACCGCCTCTGGTCAGTTCCTCGATTTCTGTGTCGGAGATAGAGTCGCCCACTGCTTGGAGTGCTTCGTTCCCAGAGAACAGCTCATCCCGGAACTCACTTGCGTTTAGGGTGCTCAGACGTTGCCAGTCTCCATCTGTGATTGTCTCCATCTTGTTCAACAACTCCCCGTTTGTATCGAGTTGGAACACTCTGTCCCATGCCGAGCCCCAGATGACCTTGATAACTGTCCATCCTGCGCCTCGATATAGCCCCTCCAACTCTTGAATAATATTGGAGTTCCCTCGAACGGGACCATCTAATCTCTGGAGGTTGCAATTGACGATAACTACCAGGTTATCCAACTGTTCTCTACCGGCTACTGCTATGGAAGCGATAGCCTCAGGCTCGTCCATCTCTCCGTCGCCTAGAAATGCGAAAACACGACTCTCAGAGGTATCGGCCAAATTCCTCTGGTGGAGATACTTCCAGAATCTGGCCTGCATTACTGCACCAAGTGGTCCGAGCCCCATAGAGACCGTTGGATACTCCCAGAATTCTGGCATTAGACGAGGATGGGGGTATGAAGAGAGGCCGTCTTCGAAGGCTTCCTGTCGGAAGTTTGAGATTTGTTCCCTAGTAATACGGCCCTCTAGGAATGCTCGAGAGTAGATTCCGGGGCTTGCATGGCCTTGGATGTAGATGGCGTCTCCTATCCCGTTGTGGTCCTTTCCTCTAAAGACATGATTGAAGCCGACCTCGTACAAAGTTGAGCTCGAGGCATAAGTGGAAATGTGTCCACCGATTCCATCCATCCTTCTATTTGCATCAGAGACCATTGCTGCTGCATTCCAGAGAACATGATTCTGGATTCTCTTCTCTATTGCCAGATTTCCAGGATATGGTTTTTGCTGATCGATGGAAATTGAGTTCAGATAGGGTGTCCTCGAGGTTGAAATATCAATTCCAAGAGCCGTTGCCTCGGACAACAGTTCCTGAAGTAGGAGTCGGGCTCTTGAACTGCCAGAGGAAGAGGTCATCGTCCTCAATGACTCAAGCCACTCATCGGTCTCTTCAGGGTCCATATCAGGGAGGGTCTGGCGAGGTTTGGTTGGAGACATGTCTGCACTACTGCCCCGCGGGGCAGAATCACCAGCCAAGGCGTGTTTTTTGAATGGGTCGTCTTTCTAATCTGCTCAAAGAGGGGATGGTCCGGGTCCGACCTCGATGAGGTGGCACTCGTGCATCGTCCTAACACCTGCTA
>MPLT02188717.1_pt1 | contig 11707 bp, 19 predicted proteins | sample 1617391 | NCBI WGS metagenome assembly MPLT02 (sample SAMN05944800, study PRJNA350692) | marine metagenome | biome: marine; feature: ODZ; material: water; isolation source: 70 m water sample filtered on 0.2 um supor filter | place: Pacific Ocean | collected 2012-04-08 | depth 70m m
ACCACGAAAAGTCTCGTGGCCGCACTTCCTCGGCAGCGTCCAGCCTGATGGAAGACGTCATGGCACTAGGTGCTCGGTCTCCAACGCCAGCTTGACGCAGCGTCTCGCCGACCTTCATGCCGTATAAGAACGTGACGAGGGAGGGAATGGCCCGCTTCTGCGCAGTGTACTAGTCTGCGCCGAAGAACTCTCGCAGCACAGGATGCATCTCCATTGCCTGCTCCTTCTGTATCTGCTCGTATGTCCTGAGTATGATTCCGACGGCCAGCAGGAGACCTGTCCCAGTAGCGTTACCCACGGTGCCGAGCAGATCCGCCCCCGCCGCAAGCAACCCCACGAAGGCACCCGAAAACAAAGTGACTGGTGGGATGTAACGTTCAAGGATACGCTCTAGAACCACCGGGTTCTTCCTGAATCCTGGAATCTGCATCCCGGTTCTCTCGATCTGCTTCGCGACGTCCTTAGCACCCATGTTAGTGGTCTCTATCCAGAACTTTGCGAACACGGTAGAGCCAGCCGTCATGAAGAATACGTAAACGAACACGTGCATCATGATCTGCCCTAGCGAGTGGCCATGGACATCGCCCTGCTGCTCCAGCAGGGGTATCAGCCAATCACCGACGCCATTGACCATGGAGCTGTACCATGCGAACCCATCGTGAGGCGTCGTCGAACCCTCGTAGTACGAACCGAACCACTCGGATCGGCTGAATGCCCCGTTGGAGCCTACTATCGGAACCGTGGAGAGCGTCGGATGGCTGTGGAAGAGAAGTGTGAACATGTTGACGTTTGCAAGAAGTGCAGCCATCAGGATCACTGGGATGTTGCTAGCGTAAACCAACCTGATCGGGTACTGGCCCCTGTGACCCCTGACCTTTCCATGTGTCAGGGGTAGCTCGAGCTTGCTTGACTCGGCATAGGCGACTACGAGGAACACGATAATCGATGATATCAGGGCCACGATCGGGTTCGCATGCTCAAGTAGCATCATCTCGAATCCGTTCTCGCTTACCAGTTGGGAGTTGCTGGCGGTCCTGAGGGTGTAGAAAATCATCGGCAATGTCCCCGACGGTGGGTTCTCGAAAGACATCGGCTGGCCTTCGTATGTGGCTAATGGGGAAAGCGTCCCCACGAATGTCGATTGTGCGACTCCTGCGGCTATGAATAGAGAGATTCCGCTCCCTATGCCCCACTTGCTAACGAGCTCGTCTAGGAGGAACACTAGAAGGGAGCCCAGGAAGAGTTGGATGACGATTACAGCTCCTGCCCACCCCTCGCCGTAGTCGAGAATCAGTGATGGCGATGGATCGAGGAAACCATACACCTGTGGTATCGACTCGATTGGTATCATGATGAGGACTAGGATCTTCTGGACGCCTTGGTAGAGCTGCTTGTCAGCGGAGTCCTGAAGGTCTAGCTGAATAATCTTGGCTCCAGAGAACAGTTGCATAATGATCGAACCGGTAACTATGGGGCCTATTCCCAGATGCATTATCGAACCCGATGCCCCTGCCATTATTGCCCTGAAGGATGAGAACACGTCCAGGGTGGTGTCGGACAGTCCGTAGATCATCACGTTGGTCATCATGAAGTAGATGATCAGGACGAGGGTAGTTGTCCATAGCTTCTGGTTGAATCTAACGTGCCCCTCTGGTTTGGAAATGCTAGGGTAAACGTCCACTAGGCGCTTTAGCCCGTAGAGCCTGCTGCCGCCATCGCCCGAGTAGAGCAGGCACGACAGAGCCAGCCCGGTTGCCAGCCCGAATAGGGCCACTCCCACCAGAAGGAATCCGAATGCACCCTTGTCGACCCAACCCCAGTACGAGAATGAGATTACTATGGCGAGCCAAGCGTATGCCTTTGCGTACTTCCCTATGACTGGAATCTCGCTCACTGGCTCTGGGAGGTCGGTCATGGTCCCCCACATCACGAATGCGACGTAAGGGATCGAGGTTGCGAGGAGGATGAGGGCCCTGCTCTGTTCGTCGCCTCCGGCGGATAGTTCGTCACTCAACCAGTAGTATAGTGCGCCCCAATATATCGCGCACATGGCGACGACGCCGAACCAATTCGGGGCTTTATTCACCATCCTCTAGCCTCCAATAGGGGGAAGCTACTCCTCTTCCCACTCACCCCAATCTTCGTCTTCGCCGGTATCGACGGAGCCGCCGGCAGCCTCCACTTTCTGAATCGCCTTTGCGCTGGCCTCGTTAACGGTTATAGTCAGGGGCCTGTCTATGCTGCCTCTGCCAAGAAGCTTGTCGAATCCCATCTCTGTGAGGTTGATCGAGTCTCCCTCGGCCATCTCGGCCACCTGGCCAAGGTTGATCGATGAATTGACCACCCTTAGTCCGGGGTGACGGTTGAATCCGTGCATCCCCCAATGCCCTGGCATGTACTTCAGCCTGGTCATTACCTTGTGCTTGTTCAGGCCCGCGTTGCCTCTGCCTCCCCTCTTGCCGGCTCCTCTGCCGGCCTTCTTGCCACGGCCGTGGTACCTGCTCCTTCCTCTGAATTTGTTAGTCCTTGAAACCATTATCTCACCTCAGTACATCCTCGCTGCTAGATCGCCAATGTCATCTCCGCGGAAGCCTAGAGCCCCACCTACCGAATACGCTCTCTTGATTCCGCCCCATCCCTTGGAGCCACGTGGGGGGTGTAGCCTGAAAACTGGCTTCATCCCCTCTACATCCTTGGTAGTGGCTTCTCCCGAGGCGATAGCCTTCGAGAGTGACTTGATTGTGGAGTGGTCGCTGGCAGACTTTACGACTGAGTCCGTAACTTGGTTGTCCCCAACCATCCTCCCCCTCTCCTTAATCAGGGTGCCAATAGTCTCTGCATCCACCTCGCCCCAAGTGACGTAGTCCTTCACCTTCTGTAGCATACCGTCATAGGAAGCGGTCTTCGGGACGAGGACCGCGTGGTTGACTCGAGTCAGGTTTAGCATCGTCATCGTGTCGCGGATCTTCTTAGTGACGCCTCGATCGCTGCGGACCCTGATTACTAGGTATGTCATGCGTTCCTCCTCCCTATAGTGATGTGAAGCCTCTCTCTGACCTGGTCGTTGACCTTGGCTCGTCCGAGAGCCTCCAATGCGTTGAATGTGGCCTTCGCGAAGTTTATCGTTGACCTGGTCTGACCGGAAGAGCGTGACCACACGTCCTCCACTCCTGCAAGTTTCAGGACCCTGCGCCCATAGTCTCCGATTACCAGCCCCTTGCCAGATGGGGCGGGGAGTAGAGTCACCCTTGTTGAGCCAGAGCGGCCTGTCGCCTTGAAAGGGATGCTGTTGCCTGGCCCCTCTTCAGATTCCCAAGAACCATTGCCCCTGAAAACTGGAATGAGATTGAGCTTTGCCTGCGTGATTGCCTTCTGGATTGTGCTGGCCACCTCCTTGCCCTTGCAAATGGATAGTCCCACGTAGCCGTCTCCGTTCCCTACTGCGCAAAGAACGTTGAATCTGACACGTCGCCCCGAGTCGGTCATCCTCTGGATCATGTTGACACTGAGAACGTCGTCCTCCATCTCCGGGAGTAGTGCATCGACAATCTCGACCTCCCTGATCGGGAATCCGGTGGCTAGTGCCTCCTCGTAGGTTAGTATCTCGCCGTTCATGACCATGCGTCCGAGCCTGGTTCTAGGAGTCCAGTTCCTCAGGGCAGCCAGTGGGTCCGGCCCACGTCTTCTGGGAGCGTCTTCCTCCACGGGCGAAAGCGCCATTGCTAGACCCGGTGCTATTTGTGCGTCATTCTCCTCTACAGCGTTCTCCTCTGACATCACTTTCCTCCTCCTATTGACTTCTTTGTTGCCGCCACGGCCTTGGCAATACCGTCTCCAATGTGTTCACCGTTGATCCTTTCTTCGGATGGTAGCACCCCCTCAGAGTGTGGTATTTCCATGCCAGCGTCGATCATTCCCTTCAGAGCCGAGTATGCTCTGTTCCCAGTAGATGAGGCTGCCAGTCCTATGTCCAGTATGGCCTTCGAGTGGCCGTTCGAGATTGCTGAGGTTGCCATTGCGAATCCCGCTAGGTAGCATGCCGGTACAGACTTCCTCGAAGCATCTGATGGCCACTTGTGTGAGTCGACTAGGGACTTGCCCGTGATTGATTCCAGAACTCTGTCTCCTTCTGGCTCGTAGGAGACTAGTTGGCAGGTCACTTGGGTGTTCGATACACGTACGACAGCCCTGGGCAATCCTCCTCGGAGCATCCTGGACCTCCGGTGGTAGTCGGTCTCAGCGTTTCTCCTTCTCTTGAATCTAAGTCTCTGGTTTCTTCCCTTTGCCATCACTCATCACCCCCCAGTGATATCCCATCAAGCTCTATGTTGCTCCTCAGGTGGGACGTGGAACGATAGGAACCGCCCTTCGCCTTTCGGTAGAAGTACCTGTATTGCGATGGGGTAATCTTGCTCTGATCCCTGAGTTCCTTGAGGGTTCTCCTTTGAGCTCTAATCTTGGACATCCACCTCTGCTTGCGTGGGCTTCGGGAATTCGCGCTACCGCTTCTGGAACCGTGTCCCTTCCTCCTTCCCTTGGACTTCTGGAATGCGGACTTTCGTGCCCTGGAACGGCTCGTTCCCTTTATTGGCTTGGCTTTGATAATGCCATCCTCTATTAGCATCCTGACGTCATCCCTCTGGACCGCATCAGCGACTTCTGCTAGGTAGTCTGGGTTGACCCAGATCCTGTGTATCCCCACTGTCTTCCCCTCCTTCCTGGAGAGAATCTCGGCTGCCATCCTCTTCTGGTTTGACAAGAACATCAGAGATCACCCCTCTTTTCTATCTGGCGTCGGTTCAAGACCCGTAGGCCCAGCTCGTCGGCTCTGTCATGGATTCGTGACCTCTTCCTGTTTCCTACACTGGATCCAATTCTTACTGCTTGCCTCTCCGGGTCAAGGCCGTCTAGGTGGTCCGCCTTATGGACAAGGACCTCCTCGAATCCAGATGGGTGAAGACCTCTGGCGGCGGCAACCTTTCCGTAGCCAACGCGTGCCATCGGCGAACGGTACTTCCTGTTCTTCCTCATGCTCGAGTCGTCCCCCTTGGGCTTCCTGTATCCGGTCTTTGAAAGTCTCCTGTACCTAAACCACTCCTGCCTGCGGAACTTAGGCTGCTTCTTGCTCTGCTCTGATCGCATCTTTAGTGCTAATTTTGTGGATTCGTCCAGCACTGGCTTCTGCCTTGCAGTGTGTAATTCATCCCACTCCTCGAAGTCGCCCTCATCCTCGTAGTCGTCATCATCGTAGTCGTCATCCTCGTTATCGTCTTCTTCGATGGGTGATTCCATCTCTGAGGCTTCTTCCTGGATTTCTTCTTGAGGTGCTTCCTCTGGAGTCGCTGACGTTGAGTCGTCACCCTCGTTTAGTCTGGCGATTAGGTCTGCCTTCTTCCCAGAGACAGGTAGCCCTCTTTCTCTGAGGAGTTCCTTCAACTCAGCTACTGTAAGATTCTCGTATGCCATTTTCATGCCCCCTTGGATGTGATGTATATTCCGTCTTGGAATACTCGTGGATCTCTCTTCTTGACCTTGCATGCCTTCTCTATGTTTGCAGCCGACTGGCCCACCTTCTCACGGTCGGCACCTGTGACGATGATGTCGGACTTGCCCTCGATCTTCACCTGGACCTCGGAAGGGGTCCAAGGGAGCTTTGCCACCCTGGGGACCTTCTCCCCCAGCATATTGGTAATTGTGAATCTGTTTCCATCTACCTTGAGAGTCATAGGGAAGTGGCTGAATACTGCCTTCAATCGGTATTCGAATCCCTCATCTAGGCCCTTCGCCATATTTCTTAGATGAGCCGCCCATGTTCCAGCTATTGCCTTCTCTGACCTCCTCGGTAGTTTGCAGAAAACCTCTACGCCACCATCAATCTGCCTAATTGAGACGCTATTGTGGGTGAATTCACGGGAGAGGTTGTTGCCATCCTTGGTTAGCGTAACTGTGTTTCCATCTATGCTAACGCCTATTCCATCGGGCATGATGATGCTGTGAGACACGTTGGCTACTCTTGGCATTCTTTTACCTCCTAGAAAACATATGCGAGCAGCCTGCCGCCCACCCTCTCCTTCTTCGCTTCTGAGTGATCCATTATCCCCTGGTTGGTTGTCAGGATTAGTAGACCGAAGTCCCTTGCAGGAAGGTACCTAGACTCCCACTTGTCGAAGTCAGATCTCTTGACCGAGTGCCTGGGCTTGATTACGCCGCACTTGTTTATTGCACCTATCAGTGAGACTCGGAATGCGCCCCCTCTGCCGTCGTCTAGCTTCTCGAACTCTCCTAGATATCCGGATGTCTGCATTATGGAAAGCATGCTGCCGAGGAGTTTGCTTGCGGGTCGGACGGTAACTTCGTACTTGCCTGCGCTCTCTGCGTTGTATATCGTCGTGAAGGCATCATTCAATGGGTCAAACTGCATCTTTCATCACCTCATGAGTATTTCTTGAATCCTATGTCCGGGGCTACGTCTCGGAAGCACTGTCTGCAAAGCATCAGGCCATGCCTGCGGATCATCCCCCTCTTGCGACCGCATCTCCTGCACCCCTTGCTCCTTCCAATTCTTTTGCCGTCATCGCGTCCGACGGGTTCTCCAGCTCCATGATCGTGTGCCATACTACTTACTCCTCCACAATTTTCAGACCGAATTTTCCTGCGAACCACTCCTTGGACTCGTCTCTACCGACCCTATGTGGCGAGGAAACTCTAGACTTCCTCCTCCGTCTCCTGGATACTCGGTGACCAGGCCTCTCGAGGACTACGTTGACGTCCATGCCGAAAATTCCGATGTCGGGATCGTACTTCTGATCGGGGAAGTCTGTGTAGTCTGAGATGCCGAATGAGAGATTGCCTGAAATGTCGAAGTTGTATGCTGGAAGGGTGTGGTCCCGAACCCAGAATGCGTCCTTTAGGAATGACTCGACCTTGTCGCTATCCCTTATGGTCACCTTGCATCCTATTGGTGCGCCCTTCCTAGTTCCAAGGTCTCTGTTCGTCTTTGTGGAAAGAGTTCGTGAGGGAGTCATCCCGGTCAGCACTTCTAGCACCTTCTCGGCCAGTTGGAGCCTCCTGCCCCCTTCCCCAACTCCAATGTTAACAGTCACCTTGGTGATGGAGGGGGAAAGCATTGGGTTGGATGATTCGCTCATGACTCAGCCTCCAATGGTAGATCGGTCTCCTTGCCGATGATGAAAACATAGTCGGTAATCGTCCCGAACTCTTCGAAAATTGTCTCATTTGGCTTCGATGACCTCTTGATTTCTTGATCCTTGATTACAGCGGTCTCTCCGATGTGACTCCCTCCCGTGAGGTACGCCTTGGCGCCCTTCTTCATCTCGATGTGGGATGATATCTTCTGGTCTGGAAGGGATATTACTAGTGAGTCCCCAGTCTTGTAGTCCGGTGACTCGTCCATGAGGATGTTCCTGCCATCGTGCAGATGAACCTGGGTCTTCCCGCCCTTGACCGTGGTCTTTCCATTCACTCTGCAAATCTTGCTTCCTGCGGCCTTCTTTGGGATTGACCTGTATCGAAGCTTTCCATTGGTATCTAGGATGCAGCGGTAGTTCTCATCTCCAACTGTTAGTACGTCCATCAGTCCGACCCCTCGGGCCCTGTCAGTCTCCACCTTGCCGTCAACCATGACTTTTCGAGAATGTAGAATTCTCTTTGCCTCCCTCATGTTGTGGGCGACTCCGAGCACGTCTCGGAGAATGATCCCCAGTGGCATGCACATCTCTATCTGGTGGCCGCTTGGGTTGGGCTTCTGGGCCCAGATGTTGGTCTTCCTGGTCAGTGGCCATGTCCTTGGCATTACTAGCCTCTTGTGGTGACTTCTGCTCATTCCGAGTCACCTCCCGTTGACCTGTCTACGATCCTCTTGATTCGTACTGGGTCTCCCTCGAACAGCTTTGTTACTACGACGTTCGATGGGTTGACTGGGACGGCTTCTTCCTTCCCATCTGCAGTGGTCTGGGTGAGGCCGTCTACGAAAATGAAGCCTCTCTTTGTGTCTACAGAGGCTACCTTAGCCTTGACCCCGGCCCTCCCCCTGGGTTGTCCAAGCCTCTTGCCCCTAGAGTCTGCCTTGACGCTGTTCGGGTGACTGAAGTCGCCTCTGGTCACCTCGACCTCGTCGCCGACTCTGATGGTGACAGAGCGAACCTGACGGAGGTCCGGGTCATCGGAAATAAGTCGGGCTCGCATCCTCTTCCTCTTTACGTGAGTAGGGGCATCCCTCTGGGACATTCGCTGCTTTCCTGCCTTCTTGCTAACCATTCTAATCACCTACACTATCTGTTTGGCCGTAGCCGCTATCCTTGGCCACCTCTCGGCGGCTTCCCTGCTGACTGGGCCCTTGATGTCGGAACCCTGCACGTCTCCTCTGTCATTCGTAATGACGCAGGCGTTGTCCTCGAACTGGACCCATGTGCCATCGACCCTTCTGAAGGGCCTCGATTGCCTAACTATCACTGCTGTGTATATCTGGCGCCTAGTCTCGGGAGTACCTCTGCGAACTGTGACTCTGATCATGTCGCCGACGCCTGCAGATGGATACCTTCTGGCCACCCCTCCTTTCTTCAGGACGGTGATAAGTTGCACGACCTTGGCCCCAGTGTTGTCCACGCACTCTAGTCGTGCCTGAGTCGGGAGACCAGAGGTCACTCTACCTGCTACCCCCTTCATTCGCTCCCCTCCTTCTCGATTACGCAGAACTTCACAGTCTTGGACAGGGGTCTGCATTCCATGATGCGAACGTTGTCTCCGGGGCTTAGCTCCCCGATGCAACTGGGCAGGTGGGCGGAGTAGCGCCTGGTGCGCTTCTCGTACCTCTCGAACTTCTGCATGTAACGTGTAGTCTCCCTCTCGACTACGATGGTGTCTGTCATCCCCTGGGAAGAGACGGTTCCGCTGATGATCTGTCCTCGAAGCCTCAGAGTCCCATAGAATGGGCAGTTCTTGCTTCCATCCCACTCCCCTTCGGGTTTGTTGACGTCTACACCTATGTCCCTCATTTCATGACCTCCTGTATGTCTTTCCGATTCTCTCCTCGGGCCTCTGTCCGACGATGTTACCGTTGATCTCCTCTTCTTCGATTGTGAATTTGATGGTGTCCTTGGCTAGGGTGATTTCCTTGCTCCCAGTGGTGATCACGATTGTGCGCCTCGTCTCGTCCACCACCGTCCCTGAAATCCCCACAAGGGTCGGATCGGTGGAGTCGATGACCTCGATGCTCCTGGAAAGCCAAGGGAGGTTGATGATCTGACTCATTTAGCGCACCTCCACCTGATATCCATTCTGCTCGAGAACCCTAGCTGCCTTTTTCTTGTGGTCTCCCTGGAGTTCGATGGTTCGTCCCTTGACTGTTCCACCACTTGCGCAAGCGCCCTTGAGTATCTTTGCCAATTGGCCGATGTCGATTGCGGTATCCTCTATTCCCTCCACCATAGTGACCATCTTGCCATACCTTCTCCTAACCACTGAAATCACCGCCTTCTGTTGTTCTTTGGCTATCTCCTGACAAATACATAGGTCATCTGGAAGCGCACACATGTTGCAAATTCCCGCCAAATCACTCCTCCTTTTCCTGTTTCATCTTAGTTAGAAGCCTTGCAATGCTCCTTCGAGTCTGCTTGTATGCTCCAGAGTTTGAAGAAGAGCCGCCAAGTGCCTGCTGAGACCTTAGTTGCAGCATCTCGTCCCTGAGTTCGCCGAGGGTTATCTCGCGCTGCTCTTGGTTCATCTCATCGATCTCCTTGGAACTGATGTGGGACATTTCACTCCTCCTCCCTTGCTGCCCTCTCTAGGGCTTCCTCTAGGTCAAGAGGAACGAAACCTGAAGACTCTACCAGTTCTGGTAGGCCTGACTCACTCCTTTCCTGGATGGTAATCTCGTGAGGGAGCTTTGAGCCGGGCCTCATGATTCTCACAGTGCAGCCAACGGTGCCAAGTTTCTTCACAGCGGTCGAGAATCCTACGTCCATAAGCTGGAGAGCAGTCTCACCGCAGTACTTTATGTGGCCCTTCTGGAACTTCTCGACTCTGTGACGGGCTCCAGTAATCTTCCCGCTTAGGGTGACGATGCAACCTCTGGCTCCTGCGTCCATTATGTTCTGCACCGTGCTATGGCCGGCCCTCCTGAAGAACCAGCCCCTCTCGAGTGAGCTCGCGAGTCTGCTGGCCATTACCTGGGCATTAGTTCGAGATTCCTCGATCTCCTCGACTTCGAGTTGTGGGTTAGTCAGATTGAAGTCCTCCTGGAGACGGCGCTGGAGGTCATGGATGACCTTGCCTCTCCTTCCGATGACGCGCCCGACTTGCTCGGCTTGTAGGGTAACCTTGGTTCCCTCTGGCGTTCTATTGAATGTCAGGCCACCGAATCCTGCCCTCTCGGTCTCCTTTAGGAGATACTCCCTAACGAGTTGCCTCTCTACGTTGCGATTGATCATCTTCTGGATTGTGTTCTCCTTCATGCAATCACCTCAGAACTCATCTTCTCCCATGTCTTCATCATCCTCTCCGAAGTATTCTAGGAAAATTTCCAGATTGACTTGGTAGTGATTGCTAGGAGTTGCCCTTCCTTGGGCCCTTGGCCTCATGTTCCTGGACACTTGGCCGCGGTGAGCAGCGACGTGAGTAATCACCATGTCCTCCGCATCGATGTCATCGAATCGCTGCCTAGCGTTGTCCATTGCACTGTTGATTAGCTTGATGAATTCGCGAGAAGCCTTGTTTGGGAACTTACCGGGCCCCATCTTGCCCTTTCTGTGACCGGCCATGGTGTTCCCGCCTCTTCCCTTCCTAGACCTTCTTTGATACGGTATCGCTCTCTTCTTGGAAACGACGTCCTCGAGGTAATCTCTAGCCACTTCAGCGTTCATTCCCCTGATTGCCTTGGCTATGTGGTAGCAGTGCTTGTGATGGCAGTCCAAGTTCACTGCCCTGGCAGTGACAAGGTTGGACCCCTCGAGTAGCTGGGTGTATCCGCTCTGTGACCTTCCTGCTCTCCTACTCATTCATTTCACCTCACTTTAGTGCCACGTGCTGGGAAGACCTTGTCGCACCCACACCGGGACCGGTGTGCGTTACAGACTTCCGTGTAATTGCGAATTCTCCCAATGCGTGACTGATCATTGGGGGAGTGATGTCCAAGTTGATGAACTTCTGACCATCGTGCACCCCAATTGTGGTTCCCACCATCTCGGGAAGGATGTACATGCCCCTGCAATGTGTCCTGACTGTCTTTCCATTGCTGTTCCTTATTCTCTCGAGAAGTTTCTCGCACTCTGGGCTGAGTCCCCTCTGTAGCGATCTCTTGACTCTTGATGGCATCAGGGTTGCAATCGAAATCGCATCTGGATCGTAGTCGTCGTTCTCCGGTTCGCTGCTGTTTCCCCATGGGTATAGTGGGATGTCCTTCAGCTCGTCGATAGTGTAGCCCCTCCAGAGGAACTCCTTCTTCCTCCTCTCAGAAATCTGTGATCTCCTCTTCCTTGCCTGGCGTCTGGCCATCTTTGCGGTCCTGAACTGCTTTCTCTTCCTAGCCATGAAATCTACTCCTTCTTCGACCTTCCACGTCCTGTTCGCCTAGGTGCGATGTTCCCGACCTTCTGGCCGGGGGGTGAATTTCTGCTGACTGAGCTTGGTCCGTGCACGGCCTGGTGGTTACCGCCGCCGTGTGGGTGGTCTAACGGGTTCATTGCGACAC
>MPLT02331973.1_pt1 | contig 11690 bp, 26 predicted proteins | sample 1617391 | NCBI WGS metagenome assembly MPLT02 (sample SAMN05944800, study PRJNA350692) | marine metagenome | biome: marine; feature: ODZ; material: water; isolation source: 70 m water sample filtered on 0.2 um supor filter | place: Pacific Ocean | collected 2012-04-08 | depth 70m m
ACAGAAGTCACGAACAGTTCTCGTATCACCTGTAGCGATAACATAATCCTTTGGTTCATCATTGGTTAGTATAGCATGCATTCCACGAACATAGTCCTTGGAATGTCCCCAATCTCTACTAGAATCAAGGTTACCGAGTTCTAATTTATCACGTTGTCCTTTCTTAATCTGAACAGCAGTCTTAACTACCTTATTGGTAACGAAGTTTGATCCTCTTCTAGGGGACTCATGGTTGAAGAGTATTCCATTGACGTAATGCTTCCCATAACCAGCACGGTAATGACGAACAAGATTATAAGCAAGGACTTTTGAACAACCATATGGAGAGACAGGGTGCATAGGAGTAGTTATCCGCTGACAACCATCATCATCTATAGAGTTACCAAACATCTCAGATGAACTGGCCTGATAGAACTTAGCATTGGGTTGAAGTACCCTGCATAGTTCTAACATATTCAATACACCAAGACTATTTGTCTTGATAGTAAAGGATGGCATGTCAGTACTGATACGTACATGACTCATCGCTGCTATGTTATATACCTCATCAAACTCATGCTCCTGGAGGATACGGACTAATGATAATTCATCAGTCAAATCACCATAGTGAGTAATGACATCTAGATCTCTAATCCTTACGTCTTGGTTCTCTGCTACAGAGTGACGACGAAGTATGCCATGAACTTCATATCCAAGACTCAGTAGATACTCAGACAGATAACTTCCATCTTGTCCACTGATGCCAGTAATAAGTGCTCTCTTCATTTAAATACGTCCATGGTTCTAAGGTCTGGGTAATCTCTATCAGTCCAAATCTTTGGTTCTGTTAAGATAGCCTTCTCAAATTGATCTAATCCAGTTTGTGCTGCTTCAGGTGTCATGTAATAATGATACCCCACTGTCCTGATGTTCTGTTCACGCCAAGGAATGTCTCTACTATTCCTACCATCATACACCATTTCCGACAATATTTCATATGCTTCTTTATCATCAGTAAGAATCATACCACCCCTACCAATCTTAAGATGCTTCTGGTACTGGAAACTCAAGCACATATGAGTGCTCGGTATGTACCCACCCATCTTCCACAGAACAGCAGCATCGTAGATATTTGTATCACCAATCTGATAATAATCTACCCACTCTTCTTCCTTCCAACTCCATCTCAATCCTAGTTTCTGTCCTAAGAATGGTATAGAAGGATAGGTATGTGTAGGGAAAGTAACCTCATAGGGTTGCTCATACCTTAAACATAGTTCTACAGCATGAGTACATGAATCTGTAGCAATAGCATAAGGTGCTCCAAAGAATGATGCAACCTTATCCTCAAGTTTAGTAACTAATTCAAACCCCATTGTAGGCCTCCAAATTCAAACTCACTGGGATACCATTCTCCTTATCCATATGAGGATAATATGCTTGTGAATGGTCATCGTATTTACCATGTTCAACCTCACGCCAATCCCAAGTCTGAATTGCTCTAAATCCAAGAGAATCTAGAAGTGTTGCTAAAGAATTGTGATCGTACACAGTCTTATGATAAATGGTTTCATCACCCATAGGCATTCTGCCATACAAAGGACCTAGAATTTTATCGATAGGTGCTGTGCGATAGATTTCGCACAGCGCACCGAAGTCGGGAACGGCTAAACGAAGAATACCCCCTGGTTTGAGTTTACTCTTCCATGTTTTTAGGATTGGGATTACCTCTTCCCGATCAAAGTATTCTACCACATGAGACGCATAAATCAAGTCTACGTTCTCATATGGAAAATTGATGATGTCCTTATGATCTAGATGATCATAGTCTCCACCATCAATGTGTATCCAATCAGGGCCGAAATTTCTCCAACCACATCCTAAGTTAATCTTTAGTGTCACTGAACTTAACTCCCTCACAATCTGCCTTAGAGCAGTAATAACGACCTTCCCCTTGATTGGGAGTTAGATAAGAGACTCCATCAGCCCACTCATCCATTGCCTCTCGGACAACCTTTTTAACTTCATTCCTGAACCAATCAGGCAACTTGATACCCATTTAAACCTCCAAGAATACTTTATCATTTTCTACTCCCTGATAAGGTCCTGTCTTGTATTCATATACAACAGTATCCTCTTCGAGAATAGTATAAGTGTGTCCACCCTCAAATGTCATTGAGCAATCACCTTGATTAATAACTTCTTCTCTAATAAGAGAATCGTCTAAGTCATACATGTGTATCTTAACAGAACCTTTAATAACTACCCAAGATTCTTGAGCAATTACCTCTAGTTTTGCTGCTGGTTTCCATATATGTTTGTGAGGACGGAAGGTTTTATCCTTTTCCATCCTCAACGTTGCTAATTGTATGAATTGATCTTCCGGTGCTACGTCCGTCCTTCCTTCTATTTCATCATAACGATTAATAATATGGAGGAGTTTACCTGGGTCAACTCGTGAATAGACTTTCATCATACTCTACATTCTTCAGTACTAAATTGATGATCCACAGGGAAATTTTCCCTATCATGAATAGCATTAGGATTCTGATCACATATCCATGCATATGTTTTACGAATACCCTCTTCTAAGGACTGTTCATAATCCCATCCAAGTTTCTCTCTAATGAGATCGTTGCATGAGTTCCTACCACGAACACCAATAGCATTAGAATCAGTGATGTGAACCTTCTCAATCTCCTTACCAGCAACCTTAGCAGCAATGTCAACTAGTTTATCAATAGTAACCATCTCCTCAGAACCAATGTTAACTGGTCCCATGAAGTCACCCTTCATCAATCGTCTAGTTGCTTCGATGCATTCGTCAATGTATAAGAATGAACGGGTTTGTTGTCCATCACCCCATACATCTATAGCACCACCGTCTTCTGCTTCGGATACCTTGCGACATATGGCAGCAGGAGCCTTTTCTCTTCCTCCCTGCCAGGTTCCCTCAGGTCCAAATATATTGTGATAACGGGCAACGCGAACAGGAATGCCATGGTTCCTGTTATAAGTAAGATAAAGATGCTCCGAAAATAGTTTCTCCCATCCATACTCACTATCTGGTGCTGCAGGATATGCAAGACTCTCTGGTAGTTTAGGATCGTCAGTACTTTCCTGATGGAAAGCAGGGTACATACATGCAGAACTACTATAGAAAATCTTAGTAAAGTTATGATCTAATAAATTGTTTAACTTCTTCTGCTCATTTAGAACATTGAGGTTAATTGTACAGGAATTATGCATGATTTCAGCATCATTTTCACCCGTAAAAATGAACCCTGCACCACCCATGTCAGCAGCAAATTGATAAATTTCGTTGAATGGATGCCAATACTTACGTGGAACATCTTGCTTATAGAAATTCCCAGTCTTTCCTGTATAACGTAGTATCTTCTCAACAAAAAGAGGATCCGTTAAATCACCTTGAATGAATTCGTCTGCCTCTGTAGAAGAAAATTCTGGACGCTTGAGGTCAACCCCACGCACCCAGTATCCTTCTCTCTTGAGACGGCGAACCATATGGGAACCAATGAAACCACCAGCTCCCAATACTAATGCCGTGCAAGTCATATCAAACGCCTAGAACTCCACGAACCTTGTTAAGAGCTGCTTCCACTGCTACTAGTTTCTCATGATCATCACCTGTTGCAGTTGTTGCTGGTACATCATGTGAATGTGATTCCAATGCTGCAACCTTTGCTTCCAGTGCTTTCATCCTAGCTTCAACTTCCACGTCATAGGCAGACATAGAAGCACCAGTAGATGATTTTGCTGCTTTTCCTTTTCCTAATGCCATTTTTCCAAATAAAGTGTGCTTGGGCTATTTAGTTAAACTTCCTGTAGGCAGGAACGCCTGCAGGATCTAACCATTTTGTATACTCAAAATCCTCAATAGCAGTGGTGAGTTGCATACCATTATCACAAAGGTACATATCCTTATATCTTTTGGTGTACTCATCCTGCTTCTGGATTCTAAAGTCAGGGAACCCATTGTCTAGGGTTCCCGTCTCCACATAACGGTATGGATACCGTTCCATAATTACTTTCATAATTTGTTTAACTCGCTAGCGAGTTCCTCAACAACTAACTCATAATCATCGTCGGGGTTATCGTAGAACTCAACCCCTTTATCACGGAAGTAACGATAAACTTTTCTGTATAACTTAGGATTTGAATGGTCTAATTCGCACTCCCTCCTTACTGTTTGTTCTAACAATGGTAAATGCTTATGGAATTTGTCTACAAGCGAACGTGTCATTTGTCTGAAGTTAACGTAGTTAGTTTAAGATAGGTACAACACCTTGTCAAGAGGTATTATACTTAATGTCATACTCAATGACTATCTTTTTACTCGTTCGTCCAGAATGATCTGAAGTCGTAAACTCGTTCCACTCTCCTTTAATAATTTCTGCCATCAGATTCTTATCCAGTCCACACAGTTGCTCACAATTCTCTACTGATGCACGAACTGAACCTAAACCATCTGGATACTTCTTAACCTTAAACCCATGCTTATCTAACTCATTACCTTCCTCATCATATTCTTTACCAACGTCTGATTGAAATTCACTCATAACAATTCCTCCAAGAGGAATAGACTCACAACATCTAGACCAGCATTTTCCATCGCATCATATGCTTCTTTTCCTTCCTGTCTATCCACAATCGCCACGACTCTCTCTACTATATATCCAGCATCCCGCAACTTCTCTGCTGCCTTGATTGCCGAACCACCTGTAGTGATAACATCCTCAAGTACAGTTACCTTAGAACCCTTAGGAGGTAACGGACCCTCTATCCATGCCGCTGTACCATGTCCTTTCGGTTCTTTCCTTACAATGAGTCCATCAACTGATTCTCTATCATCTAAGGCGGATACCATAGCAACTCCACTCACCAAAGGATCTGCTCCCAAGGTAAGTCCTCCTACTGCTACACTATCTTCCTCTATACATTCAAGTATACACCAACTGATAAAGAGTAAAGCATCAGATTGTAATGTAACTGGTTTACAGTTTACATAATGCTCACTCTTCTTACCAGATGACAGCGTAAACTCACCCCTGCGATATGCTTTTTCTTTCAGCAGGGCAATGAAGTCTTCTCTTTCTTCAATCATGTTATAAAAGTCATGCGGTAACAATCACATACTATCATGTATGCATACAACGAAGCAATAATATTAATCATTTAGTTTCCTCTATTGCTTCTTTGATAATTCTTTTAAGTTGCTTACCTTTTTTACCTAAACCAACAGAAGAGTCTATCTTCACTTTGACCCAGTAAAGTCCAATAAGAACTAACGTAAATGGAATGGCATCTGCCCATGAGATTTCATTCCATGCTTCTACAACATTCAATACTCCAAACATAATTAACTCCTATAATTCAGGGAAACGATCTTTACCAAACTCTCTTACTAATGCTTCCTTAATTTTGGCAGCACTAATAACAGATTGATCATCAGATAAACTACCAAATAGTTCATCCAATCTACTGTTGAGTTTCTTAACTTCACTCTTAAGTTGTTTAAATTCTTTCTTAGTAACGTATCTTTCTTCAGTATGATCATTAGCAAATTCAGTAAGATGCTGCAATTGGGTATGCATCATCTCCATTTTTGGCATTAAATCTGACTTCAAAAAAGACCATTGTTTTTCAGGATTCATAATTAACCTTGGTTAAGGGTACCAAAGGATCTACGTATCTCACGTAATGCTTCAAGGTCCATATTCTTGGTTCCTCCATCATATGCATGAGCATATCCTTCAGTAATCATCTGTTCATTCAGCGAAAGATCAGAGTCGCCAACATAGAGCCAACCAAGAAGCCGGCCATACTTCCCAACCCCACCATGAAGTTCAGTTCTAACAGTGAGTTCTTCGTCACCTTTAATTGTCTCTTCTAGTTTTTCTTTCAACCAAGCTGTCGCATCTAATCCCAATGCCTTCTCTTCAAGGTTTTTGGTTCTCTTCTCTGGCGTATCAACTCCTGCAACTCTAACTCTTTCTTTCTTGTATAAGTCAAACCCAAGATCAATGGTGACATCAATAGTATCGCCGTCAACAACACGATTAATCTTAGTCACTCGAAAGTTGTAACAACTCTTCCTGGACGGTGGGGTCATTGCTCCCATTTAAATATTCTGCAAGTGCATTATTTATATCAAACTCAGGATCCTTCATCGTCTGCTCCAGTTCCCACTGTTTCATCTGATTCATCCACGAATTAATGATCGAACTATTGTCCGGCAACATCCCTGGATAAGGTTCCTGTGACTCTATTTCAAATGCACTAACTGGCAGAGGTATCAACAGGGTCATCAATAGGAGGACTCTCATCATTCCTCATTTCAATATAAGCTGTACGCATTATATAGTAAATCACCCACCCTGTTCCTGTCAAGAGAGCTGCCATCATATACATGACGCTCCACACAACTTCCATTATCTTACAGCGGAGAACAAACCGCCTTCTACTATGATTGAATCTATTCTATTTGGATGTTCATGTAACCATGGAACATCATGGACTGCTTGATTTCTTGCTTGATAAGCATCTTCTGCATACTCACAAATGCTTTGATGATGCTGTGACTGATCTAAATATTGGACTGTGTAATGAGACACGATTTAAAGCCGTGGGCTCGCTTAGTATACCAATATTTATTTTACTTATGAGTATTATTAACTATTCTTATGTGGGTTTCATGACTCTGTTAGAGAATCAAAGCACCAATAACAAACCCCTTAGCAAAGGATACACAGAGCATCTGATAATCAGTTAGATTAAACTTGTCTTGGAACTTGCGAGCAAGATTTCTATCCCACTCTACTACCTTGTCGAAATACTTCTTCATCGAATTGTTGCCAAATGAAAACAAATATGCTAAATAGTATTTAGGATATGGAGTAGAGCAATGAACCCAAAATCCTTGATAATGAGTGTCCTTTAATGAGGAGGTTATTACTTTATGCGTAGCACAATGTCTTACAATCAACTGGCTGGATGGAATAGTCACACAAATTTCAATGAACATGATGCTAAAATCAATGACTATTACGAGTGCTTGATTGAGTGTGAAGACGATCAGTCCAGTTGTAAACGTATCTGTAAGGAGGTTTTACTCTAAAATGATATTAACAACACACTCTCATCCACCTTAGCGTAAACAAAAGATTCCAAACCCCTGAGCAATCAGGGGTTTTTTAATGTGAATGCAAAATTATATATTTTTCGTTGTATAATATCCTTAGATAAATCTACAGCATGAAACTGCCCTGGAAAAAACAACAACCTATCTCTTTTAGGCTCAGTATATTTGGCATCCCCCTCATCATAGACGATAGTGGATCCATCGGCATCATTAAGATAATAAATCCCCACCCAATGCTCATCACGAAAATCTCTGTGGAAGGGAGTGTGATTTTGAGACTTAGGATTGTCAACTAGATTAAATCTAGACGCAACAATATGAACATCTCCTACTATAGGAATCATTGCTCGTATAACAGGAGCAAATTTCTCTACAACAGGTGAAAAATCTTCAAATATATTTGTATGACAGGGTATATCCTTCTCATATTTACTGAAATGATACGATTCTGGTTTAAAATAATCTACAGTTGCCTCTATAGATTCTAGTTCAGTGTTATCAAAATACTTCTCCAGTTCTTTATTGAATTCTGGAGAGGTAACATCATCTAAAACATGTATCATTTAATAGCGGCTGCTAATGCCTCCATTCTCAAAAACTGTTCGTCTCTATTATAATAAAGTGTATAATTATCTGTGATCAAATAATATCCATCAATATCTTTACCATCATCAGTGTATCCATAGCCCCTAACCCTTTCATTTACACCATCAATACGCAGTTTCTTACTACCATTCCTAACGTAAGATTCGTACTTCTGGTCTAAGTTAATCATGGCACTGGTGGTGGTAATGTGTTGAGACTATAACATAGTCTGGTTCTATTATCTATAATCTTAAGAGTCTCTTAAGAGTATTGTCATCTTACTTCAAAGTCAAGGCGTTTTACTTTACGTTTTCTTCGTTCTTCCTGCCATTGAAGATCACTAGCAGTAAGAGAGTTATCATCCTTAACACGTCTACCACTATTTAACATCACAATCTTTGTTAAATCTTTAGCTGTCACATTGTCCCCTGTTACGGTTGTCATGTTAGGACAACCACAGGACTTTGCTCTACCTGAACTACCGTCCAGTTCTTTGCCGCATGCACGGCACCTTACACTTACCATTTTCCTAGGCTCCGAACCATCCCGCGTTGGGTTCTTTTTTTCCTATCCATTTTTCTGAAATGACTTTAATCTCTGCTATTGCATCATCTAATTCTTTAGCATCACCACTCTCCTGTCTATCCCCAATACCAAAGTTATAGGGATTTCTATCGGTGATACACCACCGCCAAGACTTTACGTCTCTACTATACCAAAGGTGTATTCGCATTTAAATATTCCTGTGCTGATTTCCAATCGTCATCAAACTGTTTCAGTCCAACATCAGTAAGAACATGATTATACATCTTATCAAATACTGAAGGTGGCATCGTACATACCTGGGCACCTGCATGGAATGCTGAGGTTACAGACTGCACATCTCTTATTGATGCTGCCAATATCTCAGTGTCAAAATGACACTGTATGCTGAATATCTCATGGATATACTTGATTGCTTGTGTCCCTGAGATAGAATTATCACGAAGTCTTCCTACAAAAGGAGAAATATATTTGGCACCTGCTTTAGCAGCCAGTACTGCCTGAGAAGAATTAAAAATAAGTGTTACATTAACCCTAATACCAGCATGTGCTAACTCTTTACAGGCCATCAAACCATCAGGAGTACATGGTACTTTAATGGTTGCACACTCACCAAAGAAATCATGTAAACGATGTCCTTCTGCTACCATAGCAGCTGCATTATGATCAACCACCTCCATACTAATATCCTTCACACCCATATTCTTGATCTCTTGATAGACATCATCAGGTTTCCGATGACTCTTCATTATCAATGAAGGATTAGTTGTGACACCATCAATCATTCCAGTACCAATGTACTTGGAAATTTCTTGGCAATCAGCAGTGTCTAAAAAGATTTTCATTGTTCAAGGTTAAAGTAATCCTTACGCATATAGCGTCCTAGTATATTACTATTGTAATATAAAGGGGTTTTTCCGTCAAGAGTTTCTGTTAATACATTGTGAAGAAACAACTGTTTAGTCTCTTCAAAGTTTACTTGTCCTTTTGTTCTGTGGAGGGAGATGATTTCTCGCTTGAAACAACTCGACCCCAAAAGTTTCCTGTCCTCTGTAAGTTCCTTAGAACTTCCGTAGTATGCTTTCCAGTCACTTTCACTCGTCCGTTTGCGTCTGCTACCTCTAAGCTTTCTACGTTGCGTGAAGTATTTCCTCCCGATGTACTGTCTCCCGTTCTGGAGATTAGTAATGCGGTAGACGTAACCGAAGAAGTCGCCAATATCAGCAGAAGTGAAAGTTGAACCTTGGTATGTCCAGGGGTTCTCATAATCTCCTTCACCCACGCAGGTCTCTGTGGTGGTGTCCATCCCATAATTTTCATTCCATGTCTCCTATTTAGTTCAGCAAGTTCGACTTCATTTGGAAAGTCTATGTCCACGTATTAACAGTAATTTCAAGACTATTATCATCCATTTCCCACTCTTCCTTTACCTCGAAACCCATCTCCTTAACTGTATTATAAATTGTCATCCTTGCATACTGTTGAGTAACCTTATCTACAAACCTAGGAGCAGGGACATCAAGACTCCAAGTATCATAATCAGAATAAAGGTCATAACAATCCGTCTCTGGGTTCCACCGGAACCCAATATCATTTGTGATAGCAACTTCGGCAAGAACCACAGGGTGATCTGCAGCATGGTCAGGATTGGTGATAACCAACTCTTGATTCTCTTGAACATCATGTCCCATTAGCTCCAACGCTTCAATCAAGTAAGGACGTTCTTTAATTTTGGTGTTGATCTTGGTGAAGTGTGACATTAACATCCCTCAGAATCGTGGGTAAATTCTTCAATAGGTTCTTGTACAACTGCAGTCTGATAATAATCAGATGTATGTTCACGGTGTAACACATCACCTAGTCTTTCTTCAAGAACTCTAGTAATATCTTCACAGACATTACCTTTAACACCTGCCACCCTTTCAGTGACAGTGCCATCTTGTGCTATAACAAATGTTACAGTTGTTTGTGCCATAATAACACCTATTTATTGGTTGGATTTAGAGGAGAAAAAAAGTGTTCTTTAAGAGAGTAATCTAAACTCCCTGATCCTTCTGTCTTCGGTAAAACTCCTGAAGACTGGACTGACAATCCGGAGGTTCCGGATCCTTTATCCCCTTCTTCTTTTTCCAATCGTTGTGCATTGCTCCCATCATCCAACTCTGAGCCAGACTCTTTGGTCCGTTCTCTAATAAGTCCACCTGATACTTCGTCAGGACTTTCATTCCCTGGTACTCCTCGCGCCAATTTTCTTCTGAAGTATTTGTCATAGAGAGAAACCAGCAAACGTATCATCTTTAACATCCTGCTTAATGCCGCCGACAACATAACTCTCTACCTCAGTTTCTTGGGGTGCAACCTGAAGTCCTTTAGAAGAAATCCAGTGTTGTGTCCAGGGTAAAGGATTGTTCCTGGCAGCAACATCGTATATAGGTTGCAACCCTATCGTCTTCATGCGACGATTTGCTATCCATTCCACGTACTGATACAGCAGTTTATCATTCAATCCTATCATACTTCCGTCCTTAAACAAGTATTCTGCCCACTTTTTCTCCTCATTGACACAATTCTTAAACTGTTCTATTGTCCACCCCTCTTCCTCCTTCATTATCTCAACCATTTCAGGATCGTCACCTTCTCTCCAATTTTTGAGGATTGTTTGAGTAAGTACGAGATGTTGGTTTTCGTCTCTAGCAATAAGGGAGATGATTTTAGCACTTCCTTCCATGAGTTTGAGCTCACCAAAAGCAAAACTGCAAGCAAAGGAGACATAAAAACGAATACCTTCCAGAATGTTGACATTCATTATAGCCCGATAGAGTTTACGTTTGAGATCTTTCATACACCACTGAGATGATGGAGAACCCTTTGCCTCAGGTGTCCACATACATCCAGTACCCCATGACTGTGCATCTCTAATGAAATCATCATATGCATGTGTGACACTAGCAGCACGTTCTATAATTCTACTGTCCTTAAGGATAGTATCAAACACCTCTGACGGATTAGAATATACATTTTTAACAATATAAGTATAGGAACGACTATGGATCATCTCCATAAATCCCCACACTTCCATACATGCTTCTAGTTCTGGTAAAGAACAGTAAGGAATGAATGCCATACCAGGAGCACGTCCCTGAACACTGTCAAGCATCGTCTGATACTTCAGATTAGAAGTAAAGATATGCCTCTGTTCTGGACGCAACTGGTGGTAGTCTGCCCTATCTTTCTGTAAAGATACTTCTTCTGGTCGCCAGAAAAAACCTAATTGTTGTTGACATAATCTATCAAAAATAGGATACTTCATTGTATCATATCTTTGTACAGCGAGGTCTTCGCCAAAAAACAACGGTTGTTTAGTCGTATCTAAATTCTGTTTCTTATTAAATACTGTCTTCATTTATATTGTACACGAGTC
>MPLT02063436.1_pt1 | contig 11610 bp, 7 predicted proteins | sample 1617391 | NCBI WGS metagenome assembly MPLT02 (sample SAMN05944800, study PRJNA350692) | marine metagenome | biome: marine; feature: ODZ; material: water; isolation source: 70 m water sample filtered on 0.2 um supor filter | place: Pacific Ocean | collected 2012-04-08 | depth 70m m
GCAGCAGTTTTCGATATGGTTGGAGGTACTTCAGAACGCCTCCATGTCAACAATCTTGTACAAGGAAATCGTAGTTTGGAAGAATTCGATATTTTAGCAGTTCCTGGCGGTTTTTCCTTTGGAGACCACCTTGGCAGCGGACGCCTTCTTGGAAACCGCCTTCGTTTTGCTCTCCGAGACCAATTACAAAAATTCGTCAATTCAGGAAAACCCATCATTGGAATTTGTAACGGATTTCAAGCATTGGTTAAGACCGGGCTTCTTCCTGGTCCGAAAAACGCTTCATTAGAGCCTGATCTAATCCAACGAGCAAGTTTAACTCTCAATAATACTGGACGATACGAAGATCGTTGGGTTACATTGGAGTTTGATTCGGAAAGCCCATGTATTTGGACAAAAGGGATTCAACGCATCGAATGTCCTGTACGTCATGGAGAGGGACGATTCGTCATGCCAACAGATGCTGGCCTCGATCATCTTTCAACCAACCATCAATTAACAGTCCGCTATGTCGATCCATCAACTGAATCAGGTTCTGGACTTTCAGATGATTTACTACCATTCCCTCTGAGTCCAAATGGAAGTATGCGGAACATTGCAGGGATATGTGATCCAACAGGGCTTGTCTTCGGACTCATGCCCCATCCAGAAGCATTCTACACCATGTGGCTTCATCCTGAGCACACCTCGATGAATCTCGAAGATGATCAATGGGAAGGTTCTGGCCTTCAAAAATTCAGAAATGCTGTTGAATACGTTCGAAGTCAACGGTGAGATTCAATGAGTCGTCGTCAAGACATCGACCAATTACGCGGCGTTGCAATTCTACTCATGGTAATGGTCCATTCTGCAGCTACGTGGGCTCCTTCCGATGCTTCAACAACAAATCTCCTTGCGTTAGTTATAGCAGGATTAGGGGGGCTTGCAGCACCATTATTCGTTACTGTTGGCGGCTGGGTAACGGTTCAATCGAAATGGACATTACGAAAAGCTCTAATCCGATTTTCCTTTCTTTATGCAGCCCAAATTGCAGTGAATATTTCCGCGTCTCAACGTTTTGATATGTATTCCCCAGGAGTGCTTACGTTGTTTGCTCTGCTCTATCTTACAGCACCTTTGTGGGTGCGTATTAGCCAGAACCTGCAAATGGTAGTTGTTGTTGGAATTAGCCTTCTAGCACTCAACCACAGTCTTCTTTCGTTTCATGAAGCGTTAACTTGGGACGAAAGAACCTATGTTGGAGGGATACTAGAACATATCAAACATCTTCTCCTAACGGGGACATATCCATTCCTGCCTTGGGTGCTGTTTTCCATCATCGGTGCATCACTCAACAATCACAAGCCTTCCCAGAGAACTCTATTGGCTCTTGGAACTGGAGGGGTTCTTGTTAGCGCATATTTCCTATACAGATCGGTGCAAGATGAAATTCCATTTGCACAGCCTGTTGGTGAAGCAATGTTGACCTTCTTCCCAGCAAATAGCGCTTTCTTGATAGCAGCTTTTTCAGGCGTGCTTCTCATTTGGACAATGCTTGAAAACAGGAAATCAACGATTGGCCTTCATCATCTAGGGAGGTTATCATTGACTCTCTATGTTCTCCACTTTATTCCACTGAGCGTGTTTACTGATATGGATCTAAATCTCTATTCTGCAAGCATAATAACTCTAGGTTATACGTTGCTATGGTGGCCACTTAGTGTGGTTCACCAGGCAATAATACCAAAGTATTCACTCGAGAATGCAATGCGCAATATGACTCATCGAAGCGAGGAAGGGCGTGTGTGAAAACATCTTCCAATTCTAACATACCAAGGACAAATCACACAATCCAACTAAGAGCCAATAATTCCAGTCTGAACACGCCATAGTGCAGCGTATTTTCCATTCAGGTCAACAAGTTCATCATGCGTGCCATGTTCAATTATGGATCCATTTTCGAACACTACAATCTTGTTTGCATTACGAACAGTGGACAATCTATGAGCAACGATCATCGTTGTTCGATCCTGGCTAATCGTTGAGATACTTCTTTGCAAGGCCGCTTCAGTTTCATTATCAACGGCAGATGTCGCCTCATCTAAAATGAGCAAAGGAGCATCCTTCAGAATGGCTCGAGCGATAGCGATACGTTGCCGTTGACCCCCTGAAAGGCGATAGCCACCTTCACCAACTAATGTTTCCCACCCTTTAGGAAGCGCTTCTATGAACTCAAATGCTTCTGCGATTATTGCTGCATCTTCAATTTCTTTGTCAGCAGCGTCTTCCTTTCCATAACGAATGTTTTCGCGAATTGTTGTTGGAAAGAGCGTAACATGTTGAGAAACTAAAGCAATTGAATCCCGAAGCGAGGAAAGTGTATAGTCCGAGATCGAATGTTCTCCCCACGAAATCATACCCTTCGCAGGTTCAGCAAAACGAAGCAAAAATCGGGTCAGTGTTGTTTTTCCAGAACCCGTCGATCCAACAACACCGATTGTTGTTCCTGCCTCAATATCCATGTTGAAATCTGTAAACAACTCATCACGATCTGGATAAGCAAACGACACATTGCTGAAATGGATAGAACTTTTTCCAGCGATATCTCGATCAAATATTTTCTCTCCATCCTCAATAGATCTTGGCCGTTCGAGAAGTGTGAGGATTCGCACAGATGATGCCATGGCTCTTTGATACAGGTCGAAGGTTTCACCAAGACGTGTAAGAGGCCATAACAAACGTTGCGTCATGAAAACGAGGACAGAATAAGCACCGACAGCAAGCACACCATCCAAGGCCAATTTTCCGCCTAGGAGCAACGTTGCAGTAAAGCCTGCTAAAATTGCCATTCGAATTAAAGGCACAAAGGCCGCTGATAGGCGAATAGCAGATTTGTTTGCATTTCTATAAGATTCTGATAGCGCTTCAACCCGTAGCAATTCTCTTTCTTCACTTGTGAAAGATTGGATGGTTGCCATCCCAGTCAAATCATTTTCAAGAAGGGCATTCAACTGCCCAGCAGCATGCCGGACCTCTTGGTAACGTGATTGGAGCTTTTTCTGGTAGAGGAACGACCCCCATAGAATCACTGGGATTGGAAGAACAGCAAAGAGAGCAATCTCCCATGACAAGAAGAGAAAGACAGAACCGACAACAATCACTGTTGTTGTCACCTGTAAAAGATCATTTGCGCCCTTATCGAGAAACCGTTCTAATTGGTTAACATCATCGTTCATAACGGCGAGGAGGTCTCCTTTCTGATGTTCATCAAACCAAGCCATAGCCTGATGTTGCACGTGATTAAACGTCACCAGACGGAGGTTATGTTGTACGGTTTGAGCCAGATTACGCCATAAAACTGCATAAAAATACTCGAACAGAGATTCCAATCCCCAGATTACAAATGTTGCAACTGCAAGTACGAGAAGTTGATTCCACGGATCCATAATCCCCCAGTCTGCAAGTAACGAATCCTCCTTCTGCACTACAACATCAACTGCAACACCAATGAGTAGAGGCGGGGCCAAATCCCAGATTTTATTCAAAATGGAACAAAGTATGGCAAGGCGAATCTTCCCTTTTGGGGCATCTGAGCGCTTGAGAATACTACGTAGAGGCTTCTCTATTGCTTCCATGAATCCTTGCTACAGTTTTAGGTTTGTGAACTATTGCCACACAAAATTGAAACAACACTAAATGCTATTGCAGTTCGATAGAGGCTATGGATAACAAACTCGCTTCAGTCATTTTGATGGCACTTCTCGTAGGAGCATCAATCGCAGTTTTTGCACTCTCCTCCAGTGATGAAGATTCAACAGATGATACAAAATCACAGGATAACGAGACCGATCAAGGAGGGATTCAAACCCCGCTAGAGAATGTTGAACCAACAATCTTAGTGGAAAACAGAACATCAGAGTGGACTGGAGCAAACCATTCCCTCCAAGGATATGTCGTGGATGAAGACCCTTCGAGTGTTTCGCTTGAAATCACCATGCTCAACCAAGATTTCTCTCCATATCTTGCAACGATAACAACTCAAACTGAAGCGAATGGTCTCTGGGAGGTTGAATTCTCCGAATCGGAACCAGGCCAATGGCTTGTACGAGTTCAAGCCACAGATTCAGAATCAGCAACCGTTGAACGGCTTATTGAATACATTGTCAATGTTCCAGATGAACGAGATGTTGATGTTGTATTTTCTTGGACAGAGCCTGCGGAGAACGAGACAACAGGGCTCATCTCAGGGGCAATTCTACATCAATTCCCAGAGACGTGCTCAATCAAGTATCACCCTCTTGGAGCAAGCTCTTCAAATTCAATCATCGGAGAAGTGAACACAACAACAGGAACTTATTCGATTCTGTTTGATGTTTCTACGACGAATACTGAAGGTGATATTATTGCCGATTGTGGGCTTTACACAACCTCCTCTCAAACACTACGTGTAGATCTTCCAGTGACGCCATCTTCAACCGATTCAGACAACGACGGTATTCCAGATTTGAACGACGATTGCGATGACACACCAATCGATGAGCCAGTTTATGGAACCGGATGTTCAGATTCAGAGACGGATTCTGACCAAGACGGCGTCATGAATGATGCCGATTTGTGTCCTGATACAGAATTGAACAGAGCAGTCAACCCCGATGGATGTTCACAATACCAGCTCGATGCAGATAATGATGGAGTAAGTAACGCAGTTGACCAATGTTCAAACACACCGTTGGGCGAACAAGTCGATTCTTCTGGCTGTTCAGATTCACAAAAGGATACGGATGGCGATGGAATTTCTGACGATATTGACCAATGTCCCAATACTCCTTCCGGTGAACAAGTCGGTCCAGATGGTTGCACATTGCCCGATTGGGCTCCCGAGGACTCATGGATGTGTACGGATGGACAAGGCCCATGGGTCAAGGATTTCAACGGTGATGGAAACGGATACACTGCAAACACAAACGGCGTGAGCAGTCCCGGTGGCGGCGGTTCCGGGCCATGGTTCCAATGCGAAGTCTCTGTTACGGTTCAAAATAACGAAATGATTGTTGATAGTAATGGAATCCCGAATCACGATTTCTTGAGCACAATGGGTTGCTGCGCTCCAGAGAAGGACTACACGGCGACGTTTCCTCTAAATCCAGTTAATGACACTACAGGAGGACACGATACAACAAACTGCCCAGCTTCAGCTGGGCGTTGGGAATGTGTTCCAGACCGAGGAACTGTTGCAATGTCAGTAAATGGCGCTCCAATATTCGGGCCAGAAGAAGGTCCTGGGGGAGATGCGGTAGCACTTCACTTCGAATATTTCACCGAAAACCGCCAGCCAATTACCCTTGGATGGTGTACAGGACACTCTGCTGGCCAAGGGGGCTACCATTACCACTATGACGCGAACTGTGTCTATTGGGAACCTGAAGCGGGGGAGACAATGGAAGATTACGACCCTTCAAAGATCAAGAGTGATGAACATAGTCCAATTATTGGATGGGCATTTGACGGCTATCCTATTTACGGGATGTATGGCTACAACGACGATCAAACCTCATTGAAAGCAATCACGTCTTCTTACGCAATTGAGCGCACTCAAGAAGGCGGCGATCAAGGCTACAACGGAATTGATGATTGGAATTATGTTGATGGGGTCGGCGACCTAGACGAATGCAATGGACGATTTGGGCCAACTCCAGAATATCCTGATGGAATTTATCACTATGTCAGCACTCCTCTCTCCGGTTCTCCAACTATGGTAACCGATACTAATGGACAAACCATTGGAATGATTGGGTTCCCGTATTTCCTTCTCTGCTATCACGGCGTTGCGGACGTCGCTAGCCAAGACGTCGGAGGCGGCCAAGGCGGTGGCGGTGGCGGCGGCCCAGGTGGTGGCGGTGGAGGACCACCTGGTGGTGGAGCGATATTGTACTCCTTCGCTCCAGAAATGGATTATCTCATTGATCACTATGAAATCGAAGAATTCATTGTTGATGTGAGTTTTTCAATTCTTTTCTTGGCTTTAATCGGCGCAGGAATAAAACGCCGTAAGAAGTGAAACTATGCGTATACTGATTGCTGTGATGACAGTGACGATGTTGTGCTCAGGATGTATAGGAACGATTGATTTTTATGGCAATACATTGGATCCGAAACCAGTCACACCCTTCGAATTATTTGACGAGAATGGGGAGAAATTCAATCTATCAATGATTGATTCAGATGTGATCATGGTCGGCTTTATTCACACATCTTGTCTCGATGGATGTGATGATTTATCCATGTCTATGAATGAAACATACAACCTTCTTTCATCTCAAGAACAGCAAAGAGTCTCTCTTCTCACTATTACAACAGATCCATGGCACGATGATAGTAACCGGCTCTACCACTACAAAAGAAACAACAGTGTTGAATGGCCACATCTTACTGTAAGCAATATCAATTCTGAACTTGAAATGATTGAATCGGTTTGGGCATCCTTCGGCACCTCTGTGGAGGTATCTGCGAATCTGACAGATTCTCTTGCTCGTTGTTCAATCCATTTGATGAATTATACAGTAACTCACACAGTACATGCGGTTCTTGTTGATGTAGACCGTGATGTTAGAGTACAGTGGCTGCAATCAGAATGGGATTCAGAAAGCGTCGCCGCAGACATCAGAAAACTTTCATCTCAATGAAATCCTTTACCAACCGAGTCGACTACAGGTAGGTAGAGGGTGTTGAAAATGTGGACCGATGAATCGCCTATGCTCCCTCCTCAATCTGGAAAAACGAGACATATTACACTCATTGATCCAGATAAACAATTCCCAGATGTAGCGGCTAACAGAGCATTAGTTGCAGTCGAATGTGGTACTTCAGCCATATTTGTGGGCGGTTCAACCAATACTGATGATGAAATCGTTCATGCGACATGTCAAGCAATTCAAGAAGCGTTGGAATTACGACTTTTTGCCGCAAGCCAACATCCCGATGCAAATGAAGAGATGTGGAATGTACCTGTGATTCTTTTTCCTAGCGGAGCGCATGCTATGTCGAGTAGCGCAGATGGTATTCTCTTCATGATGCTCATGAACAGCCGTTCACGCCGCTTCTTAATCGATGAACAACTTGCTGGCGCCCCAATGATTGCTCAGTTTGGAATCAAACCAATCTCCACCGGTTACATCGTATGTGCTCCAGGCGGAAAGGTTGGGGAAGTAGGTGATGCAGACCTGATTCAGCCAGCCGATTTGAAAGCGATATCTGCATACTGTAAGACAGCTGAAATGTATGGCTTCTCGACAATCTATCTTGAAGCAGGATCAGGCGCCTCAGACCCTGTCCACACTGAACTCATTCAGGCTGCTAAATCATCATGTAATTGCACACTCATCGTCGGTGGAGGGATTCGAACGACAGAACAACTCATGGCTGCAGCAAACGCCGGTGCGGATTACATCGTTACAGGAACGATTACAGAAGAACACGATTCACTCGAGAGTTTAAGAGACCAATTAGGCTCACTCATCAGCGTTCTCTGATTCTTCATCAAAGAGTACAGGATCGCCACTTCCACCAGGTGATGGAGGCCTTGCTTCATCAACTTCCATTCCAGTAGGTAAGTCGCCTTCATGAACATCGAGTTCAACGCGGCCACCTTCTGCTAGGTGTTGCATATCATCAGGAGACGGCGTCGAGAGTGTTCGCTCAACATCGGGCGTATTCGCATATGCTTCTCTCTTGGCTTCACGAGCATCATGCCCTCGAACCAAGGAAAGTGAATCTGCAAAGACACGTCCAACAACTTCTCGAGTTCTTTCGCCTCTACGAACACTGTCCACTTCTTGCATAGCAACTTGATTCTGAGATTCTAATTCTCTGATTTCAGCAACGCGGTCGGTTAGTGCGGCTTCAAGATCTGTGATGGTGAGTGACATTTGCTGGATACGTTCGTCTCGTTCAAAGACATCCGTGTGAAGTCGACGTTCTCGACGTCGAAGCGATTCATATTCACGGTTTCTTTCAAGCAGACGGCGCTTCATTTCTTCGATTTGCTCAACTAAATAATCGTGTTCTGCAGATACAGAACGAGGCCCCTGCATTACACGCTCGAGTTGTTCTTCAAGGTCAGCGAGTCGTTGATCTCGAGCATCGAGCAATCCACGCATTCGGTCTGCAATATCTCTCAACCGTTGCCGTTCCTCTTCAAGAGCGTTATTTGCAGCGACTTCTGCTTCATATTGTGCAGTTTGCTGGTCGAGTTTGTTCTTGAGTGAACGAACTTCATCCGCAGTAACAGATGTGAGGCCAGCGTCTGCTGCTTTCTCCAAAGCCTCAACCATTAACGCCATTCTTCCTTCCATCTCAGCAAGAACATCGTCCTGAGACACACTAAGATCTCGTAGTTGAGTGACTTCTTCATGGAGGGCATCTTGTTGTTCTTTAGAGAGCGATGATGATTGAGCAGCGAATTCTGCCCGACTATCGTTGAGTAAACGTTCAAGATGGACTATTCGAGCATCCGCTTCTTTCAATTGTTCATCTGCTTGATGCAAGCGTTGGATTTCTGGAGCGACATCATCTTCTCGTTCAGCAAGATCGAGTTCCAAGACACGAAGGCGCTGTTTTAGTGTCACGACCTCTTCGTTTCGCCTACCTAATTCATCCCAAGCGATGAGAACTTCTTCGACGAGTTGCTCGACAGGATATCCTTTGAGCATACCTTCAAGCGCAGCTCGGTCGTTACCAGAGGATTGTCCATGGTTGGAGCCTGAATTTGCAGCGCCGAGCGTCATACAGTTACCTATCGAGACACAACCACTCTTGAACCTTCCCTGTCAAAGAAGGGCAAAAAGCCCTGATTTTAAGGTGAAAACAACGAACCGAATCAGTTGATTGCAGTGTACATGTCGTCAGGCATTTCGCTAGCGAGCATGAGAGCACCTTCTGCAACCTTTTCGAGTGGGTTTTCGACACACCAAACATTGATGTCGCCGATGTCTGAGATTTCTCGAGCAACTCGCTCTGCGAGTCCTTCAATGAGCGACCCTCCGCCGGAGAGAATGATGTTGTTTCGTAGAACTGGCTGGTATTCAGGGTCGGCCTCAGCAACAATTCTCTTGATTGCATTTCCAACCTTAGGAATAAGAAGTTCACAAGCCTCTTGAATTAGATCGCCGATATCGACAGTCTGGTTCTTTCCATCAACACTGAGGTTAACTTCAACGGTTCGGGCGTCTCCACCGACGTAAGAGGATTCTTCCTTCCACTTACGAACCATGTCCTTGGTAATTTGAGCTCCAGTGAACTTCTTTGAAATGAGAGTCATGAGTTCAATGTCAAGCCAATCACCAGCTTCTTGGATTGTGACTTGGTCTTCATCAGTCGGGAATGTTCCGTGGATACGAGCGATGTCAGTCGTACCTGCTCCAACATCAACAACGATTGAACCACCAATTTCACCAATTCCAAATGCTGTTGCAAATGGTTCTGTAACGACCATGATCGCGTTTACTTGACCACGAAGTGTAGCAACGAGGTTGCTCTTGTCAGTAAATGAAACGTGGCTTGGAGAGCAGATGACTCCGAAAACTTCGTCGAATTCTTCAGGATCCGCTGTTTCGATAAGATGGGAAACGAATGCCTTAGCAGCAGCCAAGTTCGCTTCATCGTCTTGTGCAACACCAGCAGCCATTGGGCGGTATAGGTTGCATGCAAGTTTGTTCTTCAGTGCGTCTGCTCCGAAGAGAACGTCACGCTTCAAAAAGTTGCGAGCAACTGGGTCTTTTGGTCGTCCTACAACTGTCTCAATAGAATGCATAGCACCCGCACTGGACGCAATCGTCGATTGAAAGGTTCCTAAATCAATTCCAACATATAATCGCTCACTCATCATCATCACCTTCTCGGATATACAAGCGTGGATGCCATACGGTTTCAATATAGCCCTCCGCTCTCAAGGAAATATTAAAGGGAAAAAAACCGCTCAGTCAACCTTTTCACGGTTTAAAAACTGGAAAAATACCGAAAGAAGCAGAGAAAGAACGAGGATGGATAAAATCGATGTCAAAACCCACGGAGAAGGTTCTTTCGCTTTGACTTCACTTATCTCGTATTTCTCGATTGTGAATGTTGGAGATTTAATCAGATTCGATTCTGCTTCAGCCCACCAACTTGTATTACGATCAGCGGCTTGAATCACAACCACCCATTCACCGTTTGGGGAGAGCGGGAAAAAAGCATCCTCAACGACTACATCACAGGTTTGCCACGAATCATTTTCGACAACGACGGAACAAATATTGATAACGATCATCGAATCATTCGAACGTTCTAACGTGATGTTGACGTCTACAATATCGTCATCGAGAACTGAGAATGTCAAAGGGATTGTTGTATTATTGTGGTTTTGTAATTTAGATGAATCAAAGAATATTTGCGGAATATCATTCGTTTCTACACACCCATTTTCTTGAACCGGGGTTTCCTGAATTGTATCAAGACAATCGTCGATTGAATCGACAACACCATCGCCATCACTATCGTCGATACACCCATCCAAATCCAAATCCCATAAACTGGCATCTGTGAAAGGGCACAAATCATTCTCAAACGGAATACCGTCATTATCGGCATCGGTGTGCCCGATAGGGTCGAGAACGATACCCTGAATAGCCATCCCAAAACCGATCTTATTCCCTTCAACACCAATGGAATTTGGAGTATTTCCGGGTGTCACGTATCTTCCAACTACGAAGACATCAACCCAGTCACTGGAATCTAGATTTTCCGAGGAGAGCGTAATCCCGACAGTCGTCTCATTAGTGCTTGGAAAAGCACTCATGTTTGAAGGGTCTGCGAAATCATAATACAACTTTGAAAGACCATTTTCTTTGTAGGTATCTCCAACAGCAAATCGCCCATCTGGCAGTCTTACAAGGAGCTGCAAATCATCAACCATATGAGGCTCTGGCTTAGCTTGAAAGGACATTCGAATGTCCAGATCTTGTCCTTGTTGTAGAATAAAACGTTGCTGAAACACATCACCTGTTCCTAAAAAAGGGCCTTGTGCCCCAACACCATCCCAAGGACTGGATAGAAGAGATTCGAGCGGCTCGCCTGAACCCTTTCTTTGGTGTATCAAATCGATAGGTTGGGAGTCAACCAAGCGATAAGAGTCGTGAACCCACATATTTTCGATTGGCCGCACATCTTCCTGCATTAATTCGGATTGTATTGCTTCAACATCAATGACTTCTGAAAGATTCAACCGACCCCACCCGTCGTAGATGTTTGGACTTGTACCGCCACCCTCGCCCCCATTTCTGAATTCCTCTGACAGCGGTGTTGTTGAAAGCGCTAGAAGTGATTTTAGAAGAGGTGCGGAAGGTGTAAATCCTTTACCTAGGAGAAGTTCGTATTGGAAGGAAGGAGTGTTTGAAAACCATGGCTGAAGGGAACGAGAATCCACTGCAGCGATCGTTTCGTTATGACCTGTAAACCAACCTTCGCGCACCATTTGTTCCAGAACACTAGCGAACCCTGATGCAGTTGCTGTCGACATACTCGTGCCGCTAAGAGTATGATGACCTGCATTCCAAGTATCGTTTTGCCCATCAGATTTCGCGGATGTAATTGATACAC
>MPLT02152884.1_pt1 | contig 11603 bp, 13 predicted proteins | sample 1617391 | NCBI WGS metagenome assembly MPLT02 (sample SAMN05944800, study PRJNA350692) | marine metagenome | biome: marine; feature: ODZ; material: water; isolation source: 70 m water sample filtered on 0.2 um supor filter | place: Pacific Ocean | collected 2012-04-08 | depth 70m m
CATAAAATCAAGATCCATAGTCTTATAGTCATTTTCAAAGTCAACCCATCTACCAATTTTTCTTGCTACTCTTTCCCAGTTTTCAGTGTTTGTTTGGACTTGAGATCTACAAGCCTCATTAAATTTGGCGATTCCGTATTCGTCTATTTGCTGAGGGTCTTCAAGGCCTAATTCTTTTTGCACTTCCATCTCAATAGGCAACCCATGTACGTCCCAACCAAATCTTCTTTCAACATAGAAACCTCTCATAGTCCAATATCTTGGAACTATATCCTTAATTACACCCGCTAATAAATTTCCATAATGAGGACTGCCTGTCGGAAAAGGAGGGCCATCATAAAATCTAAATATTTTTCCGTTTTTTCTATTTTCTACAGAATTATGGAATGCATTAATTTCATCCCAGTATTTAGCTGTTTTATCTTCATTTTTTGCTAAATCTATATTATTGTCTACTCTTTTGAACATATCTTTAAGATTTTAAATACTTTATAAAGAAAAACACTGTATTAATTAACAATTAAATTATTTTTATAAGTTATTTGTTTTAATAAGAAATTTAGTAATATACATTAATTAATAAATAAAGTAAAAATGACAAGAAAATTAGCACAAACAACAATAACTAAATTCAAAAAGAGACTTTTAGAGGAACAAAAGCAATTGAGTGATCTTCTTGAAAGGCACCAAGAAGAGAGAGAAAGAATTAGACTCTCTGAGGCTTCAGCAGAAAGAAGTCCCGATCCAACTTCAGCAGATGGTGGCTCTATGGCTTTTGAGCTAGAAAAAGAATTAACTTTAGATGAAAATACAAAACATTTATTAAATCAAATTGACCATGCTTTAGTTTTAATTAAAAAGAAAAAGTATGGAATTTGTGAAAGTTGTGGAAATCCAATACCTGTTGCCAGGTTAGAGGCATTGCCTTATTCAACAAACTGCAAAGATTGTGCAGCGTTACTTGACTCTTAAGAAACTTTACAAGCCTTTAGTAATTTCAATATTTCTAGCTCTTATTGATAATTATATTAAATTCTTTGTTCGATTAAACAATATTCAAGAAACTGTAATTATTGAAAATTTTCTTACAATTGATTTAACCTACAATACGGGTATTGCTTTCGGTCTTTTAAGTGACAAAACAAACATAACTTTTTTTGTTTCTTTGGTAGTTCTCGTATGGTTAATTACACAATTCAATAATGTAGATAACAATTCTATGGAGTTTTATTCTCTTGTTTTGATTCTTGGTGGAGCTATAGGGAACTTAGGGGAGAGAGCTTATAATATAATTACTTTAAATGATGGTAAAGTTACAGATTTCATTGAACTTTTATTTATACCCAGTTTTAATTTTGCAGATTCATACATAACAATTGGCATATGTTTTTTGATTATTTCGGAGTTGAAAAATAAATAATATTGAAATTAAATTTCAGAATCAAAACTTTATAGTTTTTAATAAGCCGAATGGTTTATTAACACACCCAAATAGCAAATCCCAAGAGGAAACTTTAAGGGATTATTTAATTAAAATTAAACCAAAATTATCAGACTGGGGAGAAGATTTTAGAGAAGGAATAGTGCATAGGTTAGATAGGGTAACTTCAGGATTAATAGTATGTGCTTTAGATGAAGAAACTTTTATTTCATTGAAAAAACAATTTAAAGATAGAAAAGTAAATAAAAAATATTTAGCAATAATTGAAGGTCATCTTGCATCTGAAACTGGAAAAATAGAGTTACCTTTGAAGAGGTCTGAATCAAATAGGTCTAAAAGAGCTGTTGTTAAGAATGGAAAACTTTCAATTTCAGAATATGAAGTTATTAGGACAACAAGTAAACATTCACTTGTCTTAATTAATTTAGTTACTGGACGTAACCATCAAGTTAGAGTTCAAATGGAATATTTAAAAACACCTGTAGTTAATGACACATTATATGGAGCTAAGCCTAATAAATTAATTACATCTGCTGAAATTTGTTTACATTCCCACATCTTAAATTTCAATTTATTTGATGAAGAATTTACTTTCGAATCATCTCCGCCAGATTTTTTTAATAAAGTTCTGGAAGTGTAAATTTATTAAAAAACATTTACAATATATCTATGAGTAAATCGTTCGTACATTTACATGCACATACTGAGTATTCAATGCTTGATGGTGCAGCAAAAATTGATACATATCTTAATAAAGTTAAAGAGTTAGAACAGCCAGGGGCAGCTATTACTGATCATGGAAATCTATACGGAGCATTAGAGTTTTACCATTCAGCAATAAAGAAAAAATTGATACCAATTATTGGATATGAGGCCTATGTAATTAATGACTCAAGACTTGAAAGGCCTGATCGAGAAAACAATAAGAGATATCATTTAACACTTTTGGCTGAAAATACAACTGGCTACTGGAATTTAGTAAATATGGCAAGTAGAGCATTTACAGAAGGGTATTACTACAAGCCAAGAGTTGATTATGAACTGCTAAAAGAACACAGTGAAGGAATAATTGCTTTGTCAGGTTGTCTTGGTGGTGAGATTGCTCAATTTCTAGCACCAGATGGTTCAATAGAAGAAGGCAATAAAGAAGGGGAAAGGAGTTACACTAAAGCTCTCGAAAAAGCTAAATTTTATCAGTCAATATTTGGAAAGGAAAACTTTTATATTGAACTACATAATCATGGGATAGAACAACAGAAAATAATTTTACCTGATCTATTAAAAATCTCAGAAGAGATAGATGCTCCTTTAGTAGCTACTAATGATTCGCATTATGTTAATAAAGACGATAGCTCAGCTCATGATGCATTGCTTTGTGTCCAAACAAATGCAACTTTGAATGACGAAACAAGGTTTAAATTTGATGGGTCTGGATATCATGTTAAATCTTCAGAAGAAATGAGAAAAATATTTCCTGATAGTAAATTTCCAAAAGCTTGTGATAATACTCTTGAAATTACAGAACGTATTGAATATAGTTTTAATTCCCCAAAATACTATCTTCCTGCTTTTCCTTTACCTGATGAAAATATAACTGTGGAGGAATATTTAAATGAAAAAGTATATGATGGCGCAAACGCAGTCTATCCTGACTTAACAAACGAAATTAAGCAACGTATAGATTACGAATTAGAAGTTATAAATTCAATGGGTTTTGCATCTTACTTTTTAATAGTTGGTGATCTTATGCACTATGCAAAAGAAAATGGAATAAGGACAGGAGCTGGAAGAGGTTCAGCTGCCGGATCAATCGTTGCTTACTGTCTAGGTATAACCGGCATAGAGCCCTTAAAGTACGGACTACTATTTGAGCGATTTTTAAATACTGGTAGAAAAGAATTGCCAGATATAGATATGGACTTTGATGAAAGATATAGAACTGATGTGATTGATTATGTAATAAATAAATATGGTGAAGACAAAGTTGCTCATATTATTACATTTGCAACTATCAAAGCAAAACAAGCAATTAGAGATTCAGCAAGAGTTTTAGGTTTACCATTCTCTTCAGGAGACAAGGTAGCAAAGATGATGCCTCCTATGATACTTGGTAATACAGCGACAATTTCAGAGTGCTTGAAGCTAGATGAGGATAACAAGAGTGGCTATAGTAAAGAATTTTATTCAGCATCTTCAGAACTAAGGGAACAATATAAAAAAGATGATGAAGTTAAGCAGATAATAAATATAGCACTTGGATTAGAGGGGCTAAGGAGACAAGATGGTATACATGCAGCAGCAGTTGTTATTTCACCAGACACTATAACTAAATATTTACCAGTTCAGCAAAAAGGCAAAGATGCTGAATTAGTTACACAATTTGAAATGCATACAGTTGAACAACTAGGTCTGTTAAAAATGGATTTTTTAGGGTTAAGGAATCTATCAATTATAGATAGAACTATAAAATTGATTGCTAATGAAAAAATAGACATAGACAATATTCCTTTAGATGACAGTAAAACCTACGAACTGCTTGCTGAAGGAAAAATGACTGGTGTATTCCAATTAGAAAGTAGAGTTGCTCAATCAACTTCTAGAAGTCTAAAAACTAAAACTTTTGAAGACATTGTTGCCTTAGTTGCCTTAATTAGACCAGGACCTCTCGGCGCAGGTATGCATAATGAATTTACAGATAGAGCTACAGGTAGAAAAGATATTGAATATTTACATAAAGACCTTGAAGAAATATTATCAGAAACTTATGGGGTAATTTTATATCAAGAACAGGTCATGCAGATTGCTCAGAAAATTTCAGGTTTCGAGCTAAATGAAGCTGACGAGTTAAGAAAAGCTATGGGTAAAAAGATTCCAAAAGTAATGGAAAAACAGAGAGATAAATTTAAAGATGGTGCTGTTAAGAATGGCTATTCGGAACAATTTGCTATCGAGCTTTTTGATCAGATAGCTTATTTTGCTGGTTATGGTTTTAATAAAAGTCATTCTGTTCCTTATGCTCTTCTTGCATACCAAACAGCTTATTTAAAGGCTAATTATCCAGCTGAATATTTAGCAGCTTGCTTAACAGCAGTTAAAAGAGATAAGGATAGAACTGCAATATTCCTTTCTGAAGCTAGAGATTTAGGTGTTAAGGTTTCAACACCAGATATTAATGAAAGCTTAGAAGACTTTTCAGTCAGTGATAATGAAATAATCTTTGGTATTTCAGCTATAAGAAACGTAGGTGATATAACAGCTGAAAAAATAATCAATGAAAGAGAAAATGGAAAATTTGAATCTATAGAGGAATTTCTATCACGTATTGATTCAAGATCTCTTAATAAAAGAGGCATAGAAGCTATGGTTCAAGGAGGTGCTTTTGATAAGTTTGGATATCCACGAAGAGGAGTTTTTGAGTCAATAGTTAACCTAATAGAAGATGCAAAAGATATTAAAAAAAATGGTCAGAGCTCGCAGACCTCTCTTTTTGAAGTAGAGGATGGTGAAAATAAAACAGAAATACCAAACATAGAGTGGGATAAAAAGGAATTATTAGATAGGGAAAGAGAAATGTTAGGTTTTTTTGTAAGCGAGGACCCACTACAAGGATATGGAGAAGTTCTTAGATCAGATTCTTCTCATTCAATTGTTGAGCTTCTAGATTATTCAGATGATGAGGAAGTAAATGTTGTCATTGCTGGATTAGTTTCAAATGTTCAAAAAAGAGTATCTAGAAGAGGTAATCCATGGATTCAGTTAGACCTTCAAGAAATTACAGGTTCAGTGGGAGTTTTGTTGTTTAACAAATTAGTAGATAAATATAATTCCACTTTAGATGGAGAAGCTTATATAAAAGTAACCGGTACGTATGTAGGAGGTTCCGAAAATATTATAAGAGCTAGAGATATAGAGATCGTAGAACCTTCGAAAATGATAATAGATCAAGATTCTAGCCCGTTAAGAATATCTGTATCAGAAGAAATACTTGATAAAAATAATTTAATGTTGCTAAAGGAATTATTCCAAAGACATCCTGGTACCTCAAAAGTTGAGTTAGAAGTTAGTTCCTCAGAGGGTTCTAAATTATTAGAACTAAAATCAATAAAAATTAAAAAAACTACAGAATTACGTAATGAAATAAATACTTTACTTTCAAACTAATTAAGATTTGATTATGACATTTAATATAACTGATTTTCAAGATCGATTTAAAAAGAGAGCAGAAGCTGTAAAAAATAGATCTGTCCCACCAGTTGGAGGAGATGAAAGATTAGCGTTCATAAAGCAAGCTGAAGAAGATTATCAAGATTATATGATTATTTCTGAATCAGAATTTGAAATTATTGATGGTTATTTAGTTTTTAAATATAAGTTAGATTCTTAACTTAAATTTTCTCCCATTGGAAAAATTTTATTTATAACTTCAGCACAAGCGTTAGCTATTTCCATATGTTCTTTTTGTGTTCCGTTTGCAGCTCGAAGTTGAATATAATGTATCCAACTTCTTAAGGTACCATTCATATACAATCTACTAACTGTATTTCCTTCTGGCAGGACAGACCTTGCTTGTTCTTTTGCAATTCCTGACTCTATTGCCCAATTATATGCTTTTGTGGCTGTTTCAATAACTTCATTTTGTTTAGTTACCCATTCGTCTGAAATCGCAGAATTATCAGTTTCAATTGAATTTTGTCTGTTTTTAGGATCTTGCATTCTTGCTTCTCTTGTTACAAATTCTAAATCTTTTACTGGGTTTGCATATCTTTGACTGAATTCTTGAAAACTAAAAGACCTATGTCTTAACATTTGCCTTGCTATGTCTCTTGTTGTTTCTATTTCTAAACAGGCACTTACCATTTCCAAAGGAGACCAGTGTGCATTTTTTATTAAATAACTTATTAGTTTTTCACTTGTTTCAGTGTTTAATTGATTAGATGGATTTGAAACGCGGGCACAAAATGCAACTAATTCTTGTGCATCCTCAATACCTTCACTATTTACGTCTTCAGTTGGTTTCGAATAACTTATTAATTTAACTTTCATTTATGTAACTATATTAAAATAAAAAAAATATGTTTTTATTAAGAGTTATAGTTTTTTTTATACTTGTATCTTTAGTCTTAATTCTTGGGTATCCATTGATAATTGTCTATGATTTAGCAAATGGTGGAGATGGTTTTGGATTATGCCAAGACATTGTAACATGCTCAATTCCTATAAGTGAAGGCCCTAGGCTGCTAGTTTTCCTTATAGGTGTATTCTTTTTCTTAGTATTCCTATTACGAATGATTATGAAATATATGAACAGCCTTCAAGAAAATAATTCTATTCTTTAATTACATAATAAATTGAACAAAGTAGAACGCCTACACCTAGCCAATTTGTTGTATTTAAAATTTCTTCAACATAAAAAACACCAATTAATAAAGCAAATACTCCCTCAAGGCCAAACAATAAAGATGCAGTAGAGGCATTTACAAACTTTTGACCAAATAGTTGAAGGTAAAAGGCACAAAAATTAACAAGGAAACCAAGAAATAAAATTGGATATAGGAAATCTAAACTTACTATTATTTCATTAAAATTTAAAAAAGGTATACATAGCAACCCACCAACCAAAGATTGTATAAACATAAGTTGTGAAATATTTTTACCTTGGATATATCTTTCAACCATTACTATGTGAAGCGCATATCCAGAAGCACAAATTAAAGTAAAAAGATTACCAAATAGCTGATCTATGCTATTTATGGCAATTAAGAATATTCCTAGAAATCCAAATCCTGATCCAATATAATTTTTTCTTTCTATTGTTGTCTTGTTAATAAATTTTGAAAATATTGGGGTAAGTACAATATAGAAACCTGTAACAATCCCAGAATTTATTGTAGAAGTTGTAAGTAATCCCTGTGTTTGAGTTATATAACCAATCCACAAAAAAAGTCCCATTAATATTCCAGGTTTCATGTATTCTTTTGATGGAATTCCACCAGAAAAAAGAAACAAAATAGATGCAATGAGATATCTTAGAAATACAACAGTTGTTGGGGATAGGTTATCAAGCAAGTTTTTTACGATAATAAATGTAGATCCAAACAATAAAGCTGCAAGGATCAAGGCGTTAACTGCTATAACTTTTTTATTCTTAAACATCTGAATAAGTGAACATTAATATATTGTATAAAATAATTATATGAAAAAACAACTTAAGGTAAAAGAGATTCAGAAGATATTAGATAAAAAATATCCAAATCCACCAGTCCCATTAAATCATAAAGATCCATATACACTTTTAATTGCTGTTTTACTATCTGCACGATGTACAGATAAAAAAGTAAATGAGGTAACTCCTAATTTATTTAAATTGGCAGATAATCCTCAAGATATGGCAAAAAAAAGTGTAAATAAGGTTCGTAAAATTGTTAAACCTTGCGGGTTATCACCTCAAAAATCAAAAGCAATAGTAGGGCTATCAAAAATACTTGTTGAAAAGTACGAATCAGTAGTTCCTGATAATTTTGAACAGCTAGAGGAATTACCAGGTGTTGGACACAAAACAGCTTCCGTTGTTATGAGCCAAGCTTTTGGCGTTCCAGCATTCCCAGTTGATACACATATTCACCGTTTAGCTTGGAGATGGGCATTGTCGACAAGAAAAAGCGTTGAAAGAACTGAAAAAGATTTAAAACGTTTATTTCCTGAAAAATCTTGGAATAAACTACATTTACAGATGATATATTTTGGACGTGAATACTGTCCAGCTGTATCACATAAAAAAGATTTATGTCCTATTTGTAGTAAATATGGACGTAAGGGGATTAAATAATATGGATGTAAATTTAGCTATAGCATTTATATTTGGTGCTCTTTCTTTTTTCTCCCCATGCGTTCTTCCTTTAGTTCCGGGCTACTTAGCAATATTTTCAGCCATAGAAAAAAATATTAAAACACGTTTAATTGGATCAATACAATTTACTTTTGGTTTTACGTTAGTGTTTGTTTCTTTAGCTGCAATAGCTACTAATATTGGTTCATTTTTTTCTCGTAATTCACAATCCTTATCGATGATTAGCGGTTTAATTATAATTATTTTTGGCCTAATACTTTTCTTTCCAAATTTAAATCTAAAATATTTCTACAGTGCAAACTTTATAGATTTAAGTAAATTCAAAAATTTTAAAAATTTTATTTTAGGTTTAACTTTTGCTTTTGGCTTTACCCCATGTATTGGTCCAGTTCTAGGAGCTTTGCTTACCTTATCATCAAGTAGACAAACAGTATCTGAAGGTATATTTTTATTATTTTCTTATTCATTAGGATTAGCTATCCCGTTCATATTAATGCCTATACTTTCTACAAAAATTAACCTTAAAGGAAGATTTTTTGTCACATCACAGAAATATTCAAATAAAATATCAGGAAGTATTTTGATTATTATAGGTTTTTTAATATTTTCTGACAGGATGTATCTTCTTGCTTCATTGTTCCAGGACATATTTATTTATTTAAAACTTGATTGGTTAAGTACAATATAAGAATGCAATATATAAAACTTGATAAAGTCTTAACTTTTAAAGGAGAAGATGCAGTTTCATTTTTAGATTCACTAATTTCTAATGAATTTGTTGAAGGAAAAATTATTCCATCTTTTCTACTTTTCCCTGATGGAAAGATAAATTTTTGGTTTTTAACAGAACATAAAGGTGAAGTTGTAAATATATATCAAAACAATGAAGAATTATTAAAGATAAAAGAAACATTTGAAAAATACAAAATAAGAATTAAATGCGAAATAGAAATAAAAGATTTAGACCTTCATTTAAAAATTAATACAGATACATTTGAATCAGAATTCGAGAAAAACTTTAAAGGTGAAGATTTGCTTACTTGGAATGAGATTGCTTTAAATACTGAACTTCCAACATTAGAAACAATAGAAAATGGATTACTGCCTAATGAAACAAAATGGCTTTTAACTTTTCTTAATTTTGAAAAAGGTTGCTTCCTTGGACAAGAACCAGTTTCGAGAGTAAATTTTAGAGGACGTCCAAGACGTAAATTGATAACAAATGAAGCCGGTGTTCAAGAATTTATTAAAATATAATTAACTTATAAACTAAAAATCGCGCCTTTATCGTATCGTTCTAATGCAAACTGAACAATTGGTCCTACTGTTAAAACCATTACCACCGTTCCATAACCGTATGAACCGCCAAGTAATACACCAATTATGAATGCTGTAAAGTCAATTGTAATTCTTGTAGTCCTAATACTTGGACCCATTTTTGCAATACCTGTCATGATTCCATCTCTTGGGCCTGGACCAAGTCCTGAACCTATGTATATTCCAACACCCATAGCAAAAATAAAAGTTCCAAAATACAGATATAAATGTCTAAGCCAAAACAATTCAGGACTTGGTAAGAAGTGCATGGTTAAATCAATGACATTGCCGATTGTAAGTATATTAATTATTGTTCCAATAAAAGGTTTTTGTTTTAAAGGTATCCAACCAAGTAGAAGAATAAATCCTGTAATGACTCCAGCAAATCCAATCTTAACATTTATAAGCTGACTAAAACCATCGTGAAAAACATCCCAAGAATTTAATCCCAAATTAGCTTCGATGGTAAAGGCAAGTCCAAAACCACATAAAAACAAACCAAACATTAATTGAGGCAACCTCGCTAATATTTTTTTATTCATTGTTTACAAATATTTCTTCCAAAACTTTTATGTTCTCTGGACATAATTCATAAATAGATTGAAATCTAATAATTGGAATTATTCTGTTTTCCTTTTGTACATCTAGCCCATTTTGAAAAAGTATCTTTTGAATTGAAAATAATGATGTTTTTTCATCGATCCAATTATTTGCTTCACTACAAACTGATTTACCAATTTCAATTACTATTTCATCACTTAAGATTTTTAGAGTTTTATCAGCATCAGCTATACGCAATTGTTGGATATAGTAATCGCCAAAATCTTCAGTATTAGTAACCGAGTAAATTATTATTCCGGTCACAAAAACAATAAATATTAAAATTCCAAATTTTGATATGTTATTCACTACTTCATTATTAACTTGATGAGTATTTAAAGCTAATTAAAAATAAAAGTACCCGGAGGGGGAGTCGAACCCCCACATCCGAAGATACTGGATTTTGAATCCAGCGCGTCTGCCAATTCCGCCATCCGGGCTTACTTTAAGATTATATTTGATATATGCAAAAATGAGAGAATTTATTTTTTAAGTTTACAATGGTTTAATGGTTATTCTTGTTGATGGATTTAGTATTGCTTTTAGAGCTTTTTATGCTTTACCAGACACTCTAATGACATCTCAAGGAACTCCAACAAACCTTATTCATGGATTTCTCTCAATGATTAATAAGGTAATAAATGAATACAAATCAGAACAAATGATTGTTACATGGGATTTACCTGGAAAAACTTTTAGAAATGATATATATAAAGAATATAAAGCAAATAGGTCACCAGCACCTGATAATTTTAAAATACAGATACCTCTTTTACATGATTTATTAGATTCATTTAATATTCCACAAGTTTCAGAAGCAGGCTACGAAGCTGATGATGTGCTAGGGTCCTTAGCGAAAAAATTTAATGAAAAAGGAGAAGAAGTATTAATCGTTACGGGAGATAGAGACACTTTTCAGTTAATATCAAAAAAAACAAAAATACTTTATACAAAAAGAGGAATATCTGAAATAGATATAGTTGATGAGAAATTTTTTAATAATAAATTTGGATTTAAAACAAATCAATATGTTGAATACTTAGCCCTAAAAGGTGATCCTTCAGATAATATTCCTGGGTTAGCTGGGGTAGGAGAAAAAACTGCAACGTCATTATTGAAAAAATATAAAACAATAGATGGAATTTATAAAAATTTAAATGATTTAACACCAAAAATAAAAAATTCATTTGAAAAAAATAAAGAACTATTAAAAACTAGTAAACAGTTAGCAACTATTAGAACAGACATACAAATAAAATTACCAAATGTAAAATTAAAAGATACAGCATATTTTTCTGATGAACTTCTAGAAGCTTCTCAAGACAAAGTAAGAGAACTTGAATTAAATAAATACGTTACATCCTCATCAAATAAAGAAAATGAAGATAATGTTATAAA
>MPLT02044849.1_pt1 | contig 11585 bp, 8 predicted proteins | sample 1617391 | NCBI WGS metagenome assembly MPLT02 (sample SAMN05944800, study PRJNA350692) | marine metagenome | biome: marine; feature: ODZ; material: water; isolation source: 70 m water sample filtered on 0.2 um supor filter | place: Pacific Ocean | collected 2012-04-08 | depth 70m m
CGGCTTAGCGCTTAAGACATTCGTTCTCCGCCTCCTGCTTCAGTGAATTCCTCAGGGCTTCACGAATCACCTCGCTCGCGTTGTTGTACAGGCCGGACTTGATTTTTTTCCGAACCACTTTTTCCAGCTCAGGCGTCAATGAAATATGCATGAGGCGACCTTGGCCAAGCGACCAATAATTGTCAATGTTTGGATCTACCTCACCCCGTGATTGCCAAGCGCTTGGCCAAGGGCGCATACTGCGCGCGGATGAGTAAACGGTTTTACCTGACCACCGCCATCGATTACGTCAACGGCGAACCTCACCTCGGTCACGCCTACGAGAAAGTCATCACCGACATCATCGCCCGGACACATCGCAGTCTCGGGCAGGAGGTGTTTTACCTGACTGGCCTCGATGAGCACGGCCAGAAGGTGCAGTCGGCGGCCAAGGCCGAAGGCAAGGATCCACAGGTGTACTGCGACGAGTTCGCCGCGATCTGGGAAGCGTTCGCCGGGCGGCTGAACCTGACCCACGCGGACTTCGTGCGGACTTCGTCCGCTCGACACAAGGCTTTCGTGCAGGCGGTGCTGCAGAAGCTGCACGAAAATGGGCATTTTTATCAGGCCGAGTATCGCGGTTTTTATTCCGCGCGGCAGGAGACATTTTTGACCGAGAAAGACCGGCGCGAGGACGGCACGTTCGACCCGATCTACGGCGACGTCACCGAGTTGGTGGAGCACAACTACTACTTCAAGCTCGGCGAACATCAGCAGTGGTTGATCGACCACATTGAGGCCAACCCGGGCTTCGTCCAGCCGGAGACACGCCGCAACGAGGTGCTCGGTTTTCTCAAGAACAATACCCTCGAGGACCTCTGCATAACGCGGCCCAAGGAACGGCTAGAGTGGGGCATTCCCCTGCCGTTCGACGATGATTACGTGACGTACGTGTGGTTTGACGCCCTCAGCAACTACGCCAGCATCCCGGCCGCGCTGGGCGATGCTGCGGCCGCCGAACCGATCGGGCTCGACTCCCGGCCGGACGCCCCCGCGCTTTGGCCGGCGGACATTCACGTCATCGGCAAGGACATCCTCAAGTTCCACGCCGTCTACTGGCCGATCATGCTCCAGGCGATGGAGCTGCCTCTGCCCGGGCAGGTGCTAGTCCACGGTTGGTGGCAGAAGGACGGTCAAAAAATGAGCAAGACCACCGGCAACGTGGTAGACCCGATCGCCGTCATCGACGAGTGGGGCGTGGACGCCTTCCGCTACTACGTCGTGCGCGAACTGGACATCGGGCCGGACGGCAACTGGACGGATGAAAGTTTTCAGGCCCGCTACTCCGCCGAGCTGGCCAACGGCCTCGGCAACCTCGTCAACCGCTCGCTCTCCATGCTCAACCGCTATCGCGGCGGCACCCTCGAGGCGACCTCCGACGAGTTGGCGGCCGACGCGGAAAAGTGGATCGCCGAGGCCAAGGGCAACTACGAGTCACACCAGATTCAGGCTGCGCTGGTGAGCGTCTGGGGACTGGTCGATCGCGCCAACCAGTACGTCGAGCAGACCGCGCCATTCAAGCTGGCTAAGCAGGAGGATCAGGCCGACCGGCTGAACGAAGTGCTCTACAATTTGGCCGAGTGCTGCCGCATCCTCGCGGTACTCATCTGGCCGGTCACCCCCGAAACTGCCGAGAAGATCTTCGAGCAGATCGGTATCGATGGCTCTCCCGCAGATTTTGGGCAGGCCAAATGGGGCGGCTTGGCCAAGGGCCACACCTGCAACAAACCCACCCCCCTCTTCCCCCGAAAAGACCTCGAGAAGAAGTAAGCGTTTAACAATCCGCGTTGCCAAGCGCTTGGTTGTTTCCGGGCGCTTGGCGCGATAGCCTGCCGCAGCGATGAAAACTTGGATCTGTTTTTTTTGCGGACTGATCATGGCAGGCGCGACCCCGGCACACGGCGAGCCCCAACGTAAACCCATCCTCGACGACCCGTACCTCTGGCTTGAGGAAGTCGAGAGCGAACGCGCGCTCGAGTGGGTGCACGCCCGGAACAAGGAATGTTTCGACGAACTGGAGTCGGACAAACGCTTCGGAAAGTTTCTTTCGCAGGCCGAAAGACTCCTCAACGCCAAGGACCGCATCCCGTACGGATCCATTCGCGGCAAGTACGTCTACAATTTTTGGCAGGACGCCGAGCACGTGCGGGGCATCATGCGCCGAACCACGCCGGAGTCGTACCGCTTGGCCAAGCCGGAGTGGGAGACGGTGCTGGACATCGACGCGCTGGCCAAGGCCGAGGATGAAAACTGGGTGTACAAGGGCACGGCCTGGCTCGCGCCGGACTACGAACGCTGCCTGATCAAGCTCTCACGCGGCGGCACGGATGCCTCAGTGCATCGCGAGTTTGACACGGTGGCCAAGCGCTTTGTTGAGGGTGGCTTCTCGCTGCCGGAGGCCAAGTCCGGCGTGACGTGGCTGGACCGCGATACGCTGCTGGTCGGCACCGATTGGGGCGAGGGATCGTTGACAGAGTCCGGCTACCCGCGCGTGGCCAAGCGCTGGAAACGCGGCACGCCGTTGGCCGAGGCAACAACGATCTTCGAGGGGCGACATGAGGACATCGGCATCTGGCCGCGCGTGATGGATTCCGGCGAGAAGACAATCGCGCTCATTGACCAGTCGCTGACGTTTTTCACCGGGGCATACCACGTGATCGGCCCGGACGACAAACTGACGAGCCTGCCGCTGCAGGAGTCGGCAGACCTCGCCGGTTTTTATGCCGGCCGCCTGCTCTTCACCCTTCGCGAGGCGTGGGAGGTGGACGGGCAAACACACGCGCAGGGGGCACTGCTCGCCATCAACGCCGCAGTGTTTCAGGCCACCGGCAAGCTGCCGAGCATCGAGACGATCTACACGCCGGACGAGCGGACGAGCATCGAAGGTGTCACCGTATCGCGCAGCGGTCTTTACGTCACCCTGCTGCTAAACGTGAAAGGCCGAATCTTGCGATTCAGCGTCAACCCCCAGAGCGGCCAATGGTCATCGAAGCTGGTGCCGCTCCCGGAAAACGGCACGGTCTCCATCTCCGCCGCCGGCCCACATTCGGACACAATATTCATCAACTACGAGGATCACGTGACGCCGGATCGGTTGAGCGAATTTGATGCCGGCGACAACAAGCTCTCCACGCTCAAGTCGCTCGCGGCGCGGTTCGATGCCGGCGACCTCGAGGTGCACCAGCACATGGCAAAGAGCGCCGACGGGACGGCGGTGCCGTACTTTGTGATCCACCGCAAGGGCCTCAAGCCGGACGGCAGCACACCGACGATCCTCTACGGCTACGGCGGATTTGAAATCTCCCTCAAGCCCGGCTACTCGGCGACGATCGGCAAACTTTGGCTCGAGCGTGGCGGCGCGTACGCGGTGGCGAACATTCGCGGCGGCGGCGAGTTCGGCCCGCGCTGGCACAAGGCCGCCCTCAAGACCGAACGGCAGCGTGCCTACGACGATTTCATCGCCGTCAGTGAAGACCTGGCCAAGCGCGGAATCACTTCGCCAAAACACCTTGGCATTTCCGGCGGCAGCAACGGCGGCCTGCTCGTCGGGGCCATCTTTACCCAGCGGCCAGATTTGTTGAACGCGGTCGTCTGCCGCGTGCCGTTGCTCGACATGATCCGCTACACCAAGCTGCTGGCCGGTGCCAGTTGGGCGGCGGAGTACGGCGACCCGGAAGACCCGAAAATGCGTGAGGCGATCCTCCGCTACTCGCCCTATCAAAACGTTTTTCCGGACAAAAAATACCCCAAGGTTTTCATCGAGACCTCAACCAAGGACGACCGTGTTCACCCGGGCCACGCCCGCAAGATGGTCGCCCGGATGCGTGAACAGGGCCATGAGGTGTTGTACTACGAAAACACCGAGGGCGGACACGCCGCCGGGGCGAACCTCAAGCAACACGCCCGTCGCTACGCGCTTGAGTACGTCTATTTCTCCCGTCAACTAGGGCTGGATTAGTTGGGGTTAAATGCAGAGATCGAACGGCTTGGCCAAGGGAACGGACTCGCAGGCTCGGCCCTCTGTTTTAGGAGCCGGCGAGGGGTTCGAGGGGGTGGGTGATGAGGTCCTTGAGCGCGTTGCGTTCGCTGATCAATTCCGGCCACCTTTCCTCGTCGGTTGAGCCGGGGCTCAGGTCGCGCTGGATCTCAGCAAGCCGGGCCTCGATGAATTGATTGCGCAGTCGCAGGACGATGTCCTTCAACTGCCGGTCGAGATTCGGGATGTTGCGGCCATCGACCACAGCCTCGGTCGCCAGTTTTCGGAACGGCTCCGACGGCAGCACGGCGAGTAATTCTGGCGGCCCTGCGTCGGGGTTTTCAGCGATGAGTGCGAAGTGTTGCTGCAAAATTTCCCGCACCCCATGGTGCCCGACCCATTGCAGGTCGAGGTGCGACTCGAGCCACTCGACCGGCGTCTCGCCGAACAGCGCCAGCTTGAGCAGCCAAAACTCCACCGGGCTTGGCTTGGGCAGCGGCAACTCGTCCTCGGGGATCGGTATCTCCTCCTCGGCAAGCTCCGGCTCGACCCGCTGAAAGGTGCGTTTGCGCTTGGCGAATTCCGTCCGCACGGCGTCAACCGCCACGGCCAGCCGGTGGCTGAGCTTTTGCGCGTAGGTATCGATGAGCACCGGGTTGTTCGTCTTTTGCACCGCCTCGCGCATGGCCTGTACGATGTTGACCCGGCCGCGGTCGGAATCGGCGTCGTGAATCTGGCAGAGGTAGTTGATGAGAAAGTCGAAAAAACCGGGGGCGTCGTCGATCAGTTTGCGGAATGACTCCGCGCCGTTTTCCCGGATGAAACTGTCGGGGTCGTGAGGCTGCGGAATGACGGCCACTCGGATTGCCAGGCCACTGGCAAGCAGGTCGTCGAGCGAACGTAGCGCGGCCTGTTGCCCGGCGGTGTCGGAGTCGAAACACAACACAACCTCCTCGGCGTAGCGCTTTAGGATGCGCGCGTGGTCGGCGGTGAGGGCGGTGCCCTGCGGTGCCACGGAGTTCTCGATGCCGGCGAGATGGCAGGCGATGGTGTCGAGCTGACCTTCGCAGACGATCACTGACTTGGCGTCGAGGATCGGCCGCTTGGCCTTGTCCAACCCGTAGATCACACGGCTCTTGCTGAAGATCGGCGTTTCGGGTGAATTGATGTATTTGCCGCCCTTCTGCTCCGCCGCGAGAACACGTCCACTGAAGCCGATCACCCTGCCCTGCTCATCGCAGATTGGAAAAATCAACCGGCCACGAAACCGGTCGTAGTGGCCCTTGTCCCCGGAGATGGCGAGGCCGCCTTTCTCGAGCAACTGGGAATCGTGTTTTTTGGACTTGGCCCAGTTGAGGGTGTCGTCCCACTTGTCCGGTGCGTAGCCCATGCGGAAACGCCTGACGGCCTCGTCGCTGACGCCGCGCTTGGCCAGGTAGTCACGCGCGATCTGTGCCGCGCCATCGTTGGCCAGGGCGATTTCCCAGCGCTTGGCCACCTGCTCGTGCAGCGATCGCAGTTTTTCCTTGAGCGAGCCTTCCTCGCGCTGGCCGGGCGTCATCTCGAATTCAATCGGAATCCGAGCCCGCTCGGCCAAGCGCTGCACGGTCTCGACGAATGTCAGGTTTTCGAACTCCCGCAAAAACGAAAAAACATCGCCGCCCTTGTGGCAACCGAAGCAGTGGAAAATCTGCTTGGACGGACTGACGTTGAAACTCGGGGTCTTCTCCTTGTGGAACGGGCATAGCCCGAGGAAGTTTGTGCCAGCGCGCTTGAGCGGCACGTAGGAGCCGATCACGTCGACGATGTCACTTGCGTTGCGGACCTGCTCAATCGTGGCCTGTGGAATGACGGGCAAGGGAGGTCGGAGGGATCAGTTTGCCTTGTTGCGGATCAGCCAGTAGCGAATGTTTACCGCTTGGGGATGCTCCGGGTTCAGGCCTATCACCCGCTTGTAATGGATAGCGGCCTTCGCCACGTCGTACAGTTTTTCCGCGTACAGATTGGCAGCCTCGAGGTGCGCCTGGATGTTGTTGGGGTCAAACTGCAAAAACGTCTCCAACTCCTTTGCGGCGTCGGCGTAGTAGGTGCCCTGCACGAGCGACATCGCAAAGTTGAACCGGGCCGGGCCGTCGTTGGGATCGGTCGACAGCGCGTTCTCAAACGCCTGCAGCGCGAGGCTGGTTTCGCCGGTGTAGTAGGCCGCTTGGCCAAGCTTGAAATGCGCCTCGAACCAGGCAGGATCAGACTTGGTCGCCTGCAGGTAGGCCGCCTTGGCTCGTTGCCATTCCTTGCTTTTTTGGGCCTTGGCCCCGTCGTCAAAATAGGTCTTGGCCACCTGCCGATCCCCGGCCTTTGGCAGGGCAGGATGCAGGTAAGCATAGCGCGGATACGCCACCGCGGTGGGGAGCACGTTCACGACGCGCGTTGCGTTGGTGGAAGCAGGCGCGACCGGCTTGGCCGCTGGAATGGTCGGCAGTGGGGTACTGGATTTCCAACTGATCTGGCCGTCGGTCTTGTCCTTCTTCCGTCCACCAAACCACCGGGCCGGGTTCAGGCGCTCGGTCCATTTTCTTTTCGGCTTTTCGGTTTCCTCGGGCGCGGCAGGCTCAGTCGGTTCGACGGGTTCGACCGGGGGTTCCACCACGGCCACCTCGGTGCCCGGTTCCGCTCCCGGTTCTTCCGGGGATTCCTCCGGCACGAGAGTCTCCGCCGGCTTGGCCTCCGGCACCGGCAACCCATTCGGCTCTTCCGGTTCAATCACCACCACCTCCTCCGGCTTGGGTGTCACGACTTCCGGCTCCTCCACGGGCGGGTCGATGACGATTACTTCAGCTGGTTCTCCCTTGGGTTCCGGTTTTTCTTCCGGCAGAACCACTTCGGCCGGGGTCACGGCGACCACGGGTTCGGTCTGGGTTTCCTCCTTTGGTTCTGCCGGGGTGACGGCCTCAACCGGTTCCTCCTTTACAGCGACCTCGACCGGCTTGGCCTCCGGTTCCTCCTCCTTGGGCTTCTCCGGCTCGGCAGGTTCCACAACGGCCACCTCGGCCGGTTTCTCCTCAACCGGTTCCGGCTTGGGTTCCGGCTTGAGATACTCCTCCAACCCAGCGACGAGAGTCCTGACCTTTTCCTTTTTCTCGTCGGAATCCGGCACCGTATTCAAATAGGCCTGATACGAGTCCAGCGCCGACTGGTGTTGACCCATCGACTGGAGCGCGATAGCCATGTGCAGCCTAGAGCGAACGTCCTTGGCATCCACGCGGGAGGCTTTCTCAAAATACTTTGTGGCGGTCTCGTACCGCTTATCGATGGCGGCCAGCATACCCAAACCGTTCAGCGCAGTGGCATCCTGTTCGCCCGCTTTCAGGAAACTCTCCCTTGCATCATCCAACCTCCCGGCATGAAACTCGGAGACGCCTTTCTCAAGCCAATGCGAGAATTTGTCTTCGCCCATCTCAATCCAGAGCTTGTTCAGTTCATCCGCCGCCTTGCCAGCGTTCGCACGGAACGCCGTGAGATTGGAATTCCAGTCGTACCGCTCCAGATACAGCCAGGCGAGACTCTGGTGGGCACGCTGCTTGAGTGCCGTCGGGGTGTTTTGGTTGGTTGTGGTGAACCGATAAGCCTGATACGCCCGAACGTAGTGGTTGGTCTTGCCGTTCTCGCGAAAAAGCTCCTGATGTGCCAAGCCAAACTGATTATGCAAATGCCCCATTATCTTAGGCGACCGCTTAAGTTCCTCATTTTTGCTGATGAACTCAAGGGCCCGATCCAACTCCACCAATGAATCAGCCGCGTTGCCGGCGGCTAGCAGGCGGCTTCCATTCTCGAGAGCAGTTCTTTCTGGCGGGGTGCAGCCGGCGAGGAGAACGATCAGGCACAAAGCGATCCCGGGCGCGACCAGATTCAGGAGCCGTTTTTGCGTGGTCTGCATGACCGCTGGTGGTAGCATCGCGGCGTCAGCGAGTCAAGGGATCCACTCCCCTGTCACATGTTTGGCATGCTCCAAAAACGATCCAGATTCTGCCCGTTACTGCGCTGGCTTCCCTGTCTCGCGGCAGTGGTCGTGCTTGGCCAGGCGCTTGGCTCGGATGAGAAGCCCAGTGAAACCCCGGCACTCACGAACCCCAACCCACGCATCAACGTGATCCGGGACGATGCCTCAGCCATCCGCTGGAAGATCGATAAACAGCGCGTGGACGGGATGGTGGAGGCAGGTTTACTGCAGGCCACCGGCAACGAGAACCCCACAGCAGGCTGGCTGAGCATTGTCAGCCCGGAGGACACCGTCGGCATCAAGGTCAACGCCGGGCCGGGGCAGATCAGCGGCACACGCCGCGAGGTGACGGACGCCGTTTTGCGGGGCCTGCTCAAGGCCGGGATTCCGGCCAAACAGATCATCATTTGGGATGCCAAGCTCGAGGATCTTCACAAAGCCAAGTTCGACACCCTGGCCAAGCGCCACGGCGTTCGGCTGGCCGGCAGCATCGACGCCGGTTGGGATGAATCCGTCGTAATTGACAAGGCGATCCTCGGTACACTTATCGAGGGCGATGTCGGGTTCGACCCCGATGAGGAGAAGGACAGCCGCAAATCTCACTTATCCCGGCTGATTACCGGGGAGATCACCCGGATCATCAGCATCCAGCCGCTCATCAACCACAACCGCGTCGGCGTATCCGGGCATCTCGTCGGCCTGACCCGCGGCGCCGTGGACAACGACCGGCGCTTCAGAGTCTCTGACTCCATCTTCGTCACCGCCCTGCCCGACATCATCGCGAAGACCGATGACAAAGAGATGCGCTACATCGGCGACCGTGTCGCCATGTGCATCACCGACGCGCTTTACATGCAGTACCTCGGCCAGAGCAAATCGCTGCTCCACTACACAGAGCCGCTTGGCCAACTTTGGTTCAGCACCGACCCGGTGGCTCTCGACGTCTTTGGCATTGAGACCCTCGAGGCCAAGCGGCAGGACTTGGAGGTCGAATTTCATCCCCCCCGCTCCCGCCTCTACGAAAACGCCACCTCAGTGCTGATCGGCGAGAGCGACCCCGACCGCCGCGTCGTCGAGTACTTCAGGCGCGACTAGCGCCACAGAGGGCGCTTGGCCAAGCGCTCGGCCAGGCGGACACGCCTTTTTTCCGACTCGCGCATTGACATCGGGGCGCTTGGCCAAGCAAATCTCTCCCCGCTATGAGTCTGTTGAATGACAAGGTGGCCGTGGTCACCGGGGCCGGCCGCGGAATCGGCCGCGCCGTGGCCATCGCCTACGCCCGCATGGGCGCCGACGTGGTCTGTGTCTCCCGCACGGAGGAAAACTCCGCCAAGGTCGCCGCCGAGGTGGAGGAACTTGGGCGCAAGGCTTGGGCCAAAGCAGTGGACGTATCCGACACAGCCGCCGTGGAGGCTGCCGCTAAGGAAATTCTCGAGCAGGCCGGCAAGGTGGACATTCTCGTCAACAACGCCGGCGTCACTCGCGACAACCTGCTCATGCGCATGAGCGAGGAGGAGTGGGACACCGTGCTCAACACCAACCTCAAGGGCGCGTTCAACTTCACCAAGGCATTCACACGGCCGTTCATGAAGCAGCGCAGCGGGCGCATCATCAACATCGCCTCCGTCATCGGGCTGATCGGCAACGCCGGACAGAGCAACTACGCTGCCAGCAAGGCCGCGCTCATCGGCTTCACCAAATCCGTGGCCAAGGAGCTGGCGCCACGGGGCGTCACCGCCAACGCCATCGCCCCCGGCTTCATCGAGACCGACATGACCGCTGTGCTCGACGAAAAAGTGCGAGAGGCCATCCTCGAGCGCGTCCCGATGTCCAAGTTTGGTTCACCGGACGACATCGCCCATACGGCGGTGTTTTTGGCCATGGAACCGACCGGATACATGACTGGACAGGTGCTCACCGTCGATGGTGGCATGGTCATGTAAGTGAACTTTTCGGCATTAGGGGCTTGACGGCCCTCCCTTACGTTCTTAAAGAACCCGCGAACGTTACGGCGGCTTTATGTCTGACAAATCAATCGCAGATCGAATCAAGGATATCATCGTCGAGCAACTCGGCGTCAACGCGGACCAAATCAACCCCGGAGCCAAGTTTATTGAAGACCTCGGCGCGGACTCACTCGACATCGTCGAGCTGATCATGGCGCTGGAGGAGGAATTTGGCACCGAGATCCCCGATGAAGAGGCGGAAAAACTCCAGACTGTTGGAGATGTCGCCAAGTACATCGAGGACACACAGGGCTAAGGGCTGTTTGATTTTCCGGGCAGCTCGGCCGCGCTTGGCCCAGCTGCCTGTTTTGCTTTATGGCGGACACATCTCAACGACAACGCGTCGTCGTCACCGGCATCGGTGTCGTCTCCCCGCTTGGCCAGGGCATCGATAACTTCTGGCAAAACATCACCGCGGGCCAGTGCGGCATCGCCCCCATCACCGCCTTCGACACCGAGGGCTTCGCCTGCACCATCGCCGGCGAGGTGAAGGAATTCGACGCCGCCGAGGCGTTCCCCTCGCCCAAGGAAGCCCGCCGCACCGACCGCTTCGCCCAGTTCGGCATCCACGCTGGCAGGCAGGCGCTCAACGACTCCGGTCTCGACCTCGAGCAGGCCAACCGCGAACGCGTCGGCGCCATGATCGGCTCCGGCATCGGCGGCCTCGCCACACTCGAGACCCAGCACAAAACCCTGCTCGACCGAGGCCCGGGACGCATGTCCCCGTTTTTCATCCCGATGATGATTCTCAACATGGCTTCCGGGATGTTTTCACTTTACCAGGGCCTGCGCGGCCCCAACGTCGCCACCTGCTCCGCCTGCGCCACCGCCAACCACGCCATCGGAGAGGCGTGGCGGACGCTCGTCATGGGAGAGGCAGACGTCATGTTCGCCGGCGGCACCGAGGCCGCCGTGTTGCCCACCGCCATGGGTGGCTTTGCTGCCATGAAGGCGCTCAGCACCCGCAACGACGATCCCGGGCACGCCTCCCGGCCGTTTGACGCTGGGCGAGACGGCTTCGTCATGGGCGAGGGCGCCGGCGTGCTTGTGCTCGAGACCCTCGAACACGCCACCGCACGGGGCGCACGGATCTATTGCGAGCTGGCCGGTTACGGCAACACCGCCGATGCCCACCACATGTCCGCCCCCGCGCCGGAAGGCGAAGGCGGCGCACGCGCCATGCGTATGGCCCTCAACTCCGGCGGACTCAACCCCGACGACATTTCCTACATCAACGCCCACGGCACCTCCACCCCACAGGGCGACGTCTGCGAAACCCAGGCCATCAAGTCGGTGTTTGGCGAACACGCCCGCCGCCTGGCCGTCAGCTCCACCAAGGGAGCAACCGGGCACATGCTCGGCGCCGCCGGTGGGGTCGAGATGGCCGCCTGCTGCAAGGCGCTCGAAACCGGCACCGTCCCGCCGACCATTAACTACGAGACCCCCGACCCGGACTGCGACCTCGACTACGTCCCCAACGAGGCTCGCGAGATGGAAGTCAACGCCATAGCCAACAACTCCTTCGGCTTCGGCGGCCACAATGCGTGTCTGGTTGCGAAGAAATTTA
>MPLT02122070.1_pt1 | contig 11573 bp, 8 predicted proteins | sample 1617391 | NCBI WGS metagenome assembly MPLT02 (sample SAMN05944800, study PRJNA350692) | marine metagenome | biome: marine; feature: ODZ; material: water; isolation source: 70 m water sample filtered on 0.2 um supor filter | place: Pacific Ocean | collected 2012-04-08 | depth 70m m
AATCCATCGCTCGCGATGGTCAGCACGAAATCTTGCGATGTTGAATCGACGCGCACGACGTCGCTCACGAACGGGTGCGCGATGAGACCGACGTTTTGGTCTTTGAGAAATTTATCCCCGAGCGCGCGCGAGAGCGCCAAGCCGTACAGGCGCGTCGCCTCGGGAGGTAACTCGGCGCCCGCCTCGTTCAGACGATTCCGCTCCTCGGCGTGACGCACTTTGTGTTCCGGGGTGATGTATCTCGCCCCGTGTTCGCCGTTTAGCGCGGGCGCGCGGCCGTAAGCGACGCTCGAGTCGCCGACGTTGGCAGCTTGAAACATCAATCCGCCCGAGCGCGCGTCTCTCCACACCAAGACGACGCTCGCCGTGCACCCCTCGTACTCCACCGCCATCGTCTCGTCGCTCTCGATGAATGATGACTCTAAGAGTTCCCTCACGCCGTTGTGATCGGGAACTTTGCCTCTGAGACGCCGAGCGATAACTTCGGGGAACAGGTGTCGCGCGCGCTCCGCCGCCTCGAAGCCCCCGTGACCGTCAAAGACGCAAAACACGCCGACGGATGGATTCCCGCGCAGCGGACACTCCACGAGCACGCGATCCTCCGATTTCGTCGGTTTCGCCCCCTCCACGCGCACGACAGTCGGAAGCGTCAGGGCAGTCGTGCCGATCGCGGACACATCCCGGAAGAAGGAGACGGAGACGCGAGGACTCGAATCGCGTTCGCCGAGTTTGATGACGTCGCCGTGCGTGATCTTTTGCCACGGTCCCGGCGCGCGATTCCCACCGGATATCGTCGATCCGTTCACGCGCGTGCCGTTCAGTGACCCTAAATCGCGCATTGTCCACACCGCACCATCCCATCGAAACTTGGCGTGCACGGTGGACACCTCGACGCTCTCCACGACGAATCTGTTCACCCGGCCTCGTCCCACGGTGAATTCATCCACGCCGAGCGACGCCACGAACGTCGCTCCCTGACTCGCCCCTCCGAGTACTTCTAATTTCATCGCCGGTCGTCTAGACGGCGACAACGATGCCTGACGCTCGCGTTTCTCTCGAGAGGCCTCCCTCGTCGGCGTCGACGGCGCGCTCGGAGATTTCGTCCCGTTCGTCTCCGCGCCGTTCGCCGTCGTCGTCTCCTCCTCGATTCTCTCTGCTCGCGTCGCCATCGCGCGCGACGGTTTTTTCTCCTCCTCCTCTTCGCCACCGCTCGCCAACGACGACGCCGACATGCCAGAAAACGACAATCGTTTCTTCACCGGGTCGTCGGCGCCGTCGGCGCCCTTCGCCGTCGGGAAATCCTCCTTCATCGTCTTTTCCGTCCCGCGATCGTCTCGCGTCGCGCGCCGCCGCGCATCGAACGCGCGTTTGATCCATGCGGCGCACGCGCACGCGCACGCGGCGACGAGCGCGGTGACGAGCGTCGCGCGCGCGCCGTCATCATCATCATCATGCGCCCGGCGACGTTTCGAAAAATCGCGCGTCGTGGGCGTCGTCCGCGCGTCGGCGCGCGAGGAAGCCGACAGTGGATGCGTCGTCGCCGCGCGCGCGGGGTCCATGATGGACGAGCGCGTCCGTGGATGCGCGCGCGCGGTGGTGTGTGTGGAGTGCGCGAGCGAGTCTGTCTGAATTTCGTTACACGGTGACGCGACGCGACGCGGACGATGTCGCTGCGTCGAGCGTCGCGCGCGGTGGTGACGGCGGTGACGCGAAGCGCGCGAGGCGGCGTTTCGGTGGCGAACGAGCCCTCCGTCGCGCGTCGTGGGACGACGGCGACGACGACGAGGTCGATGCAGTTGAGCGCGTTCGATGGAGATAAGCGCGGTAAGCGCGCGCTGACGCCCGAGGAGCAGCGGCGAGAGGCGGAACAGATGGAGGAGTTATCGGTGTTTCGCGCCGTGGGTGGACTCGTGGCGGCGGCCGCGGGAGGAGGGTTGGTTTTCGTGCTCGGCGCGGGGGCGGTGGCGGCGACGGCGAGCGGTTTGGCGGGCGCGTTGGGTTTTGGGACGGACGCGCGCGTGAGGAGGGAGGAGAATGAGCGCAGAGAGGCACTGCGGACGGAGTTGAGTGAAATCGACGGATGGGGGTTCACGGCGAGGCGGCGACGGCGGGAGGTGCGGGCGAAGCTCGCGGCGTTGGGCGAGGCGGAGTGAGTCGGCTGCAAGTCTATTTTGTTATACAAATCTAGGTTGATGAAGGTGGTTCGGTGTGTTCGCGCTCTACTTGTGGCGGTAGTTCTTCACGCGTTGTTTCTTCTTCCGCTTCTTCGCGCCCGTCGGTCGCGGTGTCTTCCGGTGGAACGTCGGGTTCGGGAGTCGGCGGCGGTCGTCTCGAGCGTAATTTTTCCGCGAGCGTCTCGAGCGCGCCTTCGTCGTCCTCCTCGAGCGTCGGGAGCTCCCGCAATGACGTCACCACGGCGTCAACGTCGATACTGAGTCGCTCGGCGACGCGTTCGTTGCTTTCGATGACGGCGTCGAAGGCTTTGATTCTCGAAACGATCATCTCGCTTGCCTGAGAACGCACTCGGCCCAAGACGCGGCGTTTATCCGTGTCGCACAACAATTCCGAGATGATGCGTCGCAATGTCCCCAATTCTTTCGTGAGCGGCGTTGCAAATTCGATAAATCTCGATTCTGGTCGTGACTCGCCCTCTTTGTCTTGAAGATACTTGACGATGGCGGACAAACGCTCCAAGTGGAAATCAACGCGATCGCTCATGATGCTCACCAACTTGTCGTGAATTTCGCTCTTGTGCAACTTTAAATCTCGAAGCATGCGCTCGAACTCTTGCCGAAGAAGGATTTGTTTCGGCCCATCGATGAGAGCGCACATCATTTCTTGCACTCGCGGAAGAAGAGCGGCGAAGAAAGAGACGCTCTGTTCGGCGAGACACAAATGCTTCGACGTGATGGATTTCAGTTTCGACACTTGCATCGCTCCTGCGCCGAGAATGAGTTGACACACTCCGGCGTTGTATTGTTTGATGAGATCAATCGTTCGATGCGTCGCATCTGTGGCGAATGACGGGATCTGTCGCGCGAGCCGGATGTATTCGGTCACCATTTGGAGGGACAGATTGGCACTATTCACCAAGTGAAACCGTTCGTCTGACACGTTGACGATCGATTCATCGCCAATATCTTCGTTTTCGACGTCCGGAATCTTGAGCGTAGCGTCGTCCAACAACGCGTCGACGAGCGCTTGGAATTGCTTCGGTAATTTCGCAACCGTCCAAGTCTCGCACTCGAGCAGAGATCCGAGCTTGGTTGTCGACGCAGCGTATTGCTCGCGAATAAATACTTTGCTTTGGTTGGCGAGCGTTGAACGAAGACTCAAGCACCTGTGTTTCCCGAGATTTTCCGCAGACTCTAGAAATTTATCCGTCGAATCGATTATCCGTACGAATTCTCGAGAACTCAAGCTCACATTCATCGGCGCGCGAATGCCGAGAAGCTTCGCAAACCTACCTTGAGCGATGTCAATAATCTTACTCAGAGCTTCGTTCGTCACGATCAACGCCGCGCGCGACGACGAATAATCGAAGCTCAACGCGGCTTCCGTGGCGGCAGACACGAGCGTTTCATCCATTTCTCGAAGCTTTTTCAACGATTCTTCGTCGCCCCCGACGACGCCGCGAATGATGAGCTTGATTTGCACCGCGCGCTCAAAGTAAGCGTTGAACACCTCCGTCAACGCCGAGAGCATCTCGGCGAACAGTACCGCGGGTAAATTTCTAATCGCGGTGGCGTACGCGGAATCGAAAGCGTCCTCTTCCAACGTCACCGGAGAGGTGATCCGTCGTTCTCCCGCGAAACGGCTCAACATGACGCCCATCGCCACGCGTTCGACTTGCCTCACATCCTCCGAGATAGACGAAGACCACGCCTCGAGCGCATCGCACAGGAGCTCGTTTCCAGAGTATAGCACAGCGATGAGCGGAGGTATCGCTGAATCGAGTAACGTAGTCGCCGCGTCGCCGACATGGGTCAAATCCTTTGAGCTCGACGACGCCTCCAATCCCGCTGACTCGGCCACCGCTGCAAGACGATCGAGCGTCGATTTCGATATCGCCCCCTTGGCGTCGGTCGGAAGTTTCGCTCCCGCTATGAAATCACTGATCATCACATCTCGAACCTTGGTCACCGTCTCCGTGACGTACTCTGGAAGCTTTCGGAAGCACGCCAAGTCGGCGAGCATCGGATTGTCTCGCAACGTCTGTCTCACGTCCTCTGCGATTTGTAGAGCGCCGGGATAATCCGTGCTCTCGACAAAGACATCCATGTCTAACCGCATCTGTTGAAGCGACGCGATTTGCGAAAACAAATCCGTCAATCCTCGCAGATTATCCCTCTTTTCGTACAGACTTTTCATGACTTTGCCCGGTTTTACCAAGCGCTCGCCAATTTCCCTGACGCTTTGTCTCATCTTCCCCACCTGACGCTGCGTCTCGCTCATCGACTCGTGTACATCGTGTAACTCTTTGAGCGCTTCGAAGAATTCAGCGCTCTTCGCGTCAATCTCACGAACCAAATGCTGTTCGACGACGTCCAAGTGCGCACTCAAATCCTCTTGCGTCTCCGTCGCCGCGCGCGCCAAATCCCGCACGCTCTGCGCCTCCACTCGCCCACATGTTCTCGAAAACGTCTCCGGGCGGGATAAATCAAAGTCTTCGTCGAAGAACAATTCAGGCACCGTCCGCAGATCGCTCACACCACCGTCTGCGCCGTCGCCGCCGCCTCGCGTCGGCGTCGCGCGTCCCGCACGCGCGCTCTCCGCGTACGCGCGCTGTTCCACAAACTCAGCGTACCGCTCCCGCGTCTTTCGCAGGTACGCCTCGAAATCTTGAATCGACACCTCCGGCAGAAGACTCGCCGCCCCTCGCGCGCCGTCCCTCGACGTCCCCAACACGGCGCTCTCCAACGAGCGCGCCGCGCTCGCGTCCAATCCCATGGACGCCACCCACCCGCTCAGCGTCCCCCCGCTCGCATCCGCACCTTCCACGTCGCGCGCGCACGCCTCCCCGCGCACTTCCTCGCTCGCCCGCGCGATAGATCCGAGGTACGCGCACGCGCGCGCGTTCTCCAGACGCACGGCGCTCGAACACGCATCTTCGAAATCACCGCGCATCCGCGCGCGCGCCCCCTTCTCACCCCCCTCGCGCGTCTCCGACGCCATCGACGACGACCTCGACGACCTCACGCGTCGTCTCCCGAGCGCGCGCCGCCCCTCGACCGCGCGCGCGCCTCTGACGTCGTCGCCCGGTCGCCGCGAGTCGTCGATATGGTTGATTTCCTATGTGTACACAGTGTCCGTCACTTTTCCCTCGCGCCGACGAGGCGCCGCGCCCCGGCGGCGCCCCATTCGCGCGCGTTCGTCTCGTTCCCGCGCGCGCGGTCTCCCCGGTCGCCATGAGCGCCGCGGACGAGGGAAAGGATTTCCCCGTCGTCTGCGAGGACTGCCTCGGCCCCAACCCGTACGTGCGCATGCAAAAGATCCCGCACGGCGGCGAGTGCGCGATCTCGGGTCGCGCCTTTGACGTCTTTCGATGGCGTCCGGGACACGACGCGCGGTATAAGAAGACGGTGGTGTGTAAGGAGATCGCGCGGGCGAAGAACGTGTGCCAGGTGTGTCTGTTGGATCTGGATTACGGTATACCGGTGGCGGCGAGAGACGCGGCGTTGGGACGCGCGGGCGGGACGGGGACGCCGTCGAGCACGGCGAATAGGGACTTTGCGCTGAACGAGGTGGCGAAGAAATTGGAGAACGGGGAGGACGTGTACGAGAAGGAGGCGAAGGAGAAGAATAATGAATTGTTGATGCGATTGGCGAGAAAGAAGCCGTATTATAACAAGAATAAAGCGCCGATATGTACGTTTTGGTTGAGAAACGCGTGCACGAGAAACGATTGTCCGTACCGACCGTGCAACGGCGATACGCACATGCCAGAGTTGAGCGCGGCGCCCGAACTGAGGAAACAAAACATCAAGGATAGGTATTTCGGGACGAATGATCCGGTGGCGGAGCAAATGTTGAAGCGGGCGAAGGAGCGACCGAGTCGAAAGTTGACGCCTCCGGAGGACGCGAGCATCACTACGCTCTTCATCGGAGGCGTGGATCCGGAAAAGATCACGCAGGAAGACATCGAGTCTCGCTTTTATCGATACGGCGCCATCAAGGGCGTTCGCGTTATAGGAAATAAGAAGTGCGCGTTCATCACGTTCGAGACGCGGGAAGGGGCGGAGAAGGCGGCGGAGGACGCGGCGTTTAATCTCGAGATGAACGGCGAACAGTGTCGAATACAGTGGGGTAAATCCATGGCGAAGAAGGCGCCGAGCGAGAGGGACGCGCCTCCCGCGCCCGCTCCGACGGTGATGATGATGGCGCCCGGCGTGGAGCCGCCTGCGCCGGGCACGAATCCCGCGGATATGCCGGCGCACATGGCCATCCCCATGCCGGCGCCTGCGGCGGTCGGAGCAGCGACAAAGTATCCGTCGCAGGATCCCTCGGCCATGGGCGCTGTGTCCAAGAAGAAGGAGGAAAACTAAATTAGTTATTAGTCATTCCTGTCGGTTGAGTTGTGTAAAAGATGATGATGTGCAGACATTAAAACAATTGAAGATATCCTACGCCTCGAGCCTACGCCTCCGTCTTTTTCAATTCTTGCGTGAGCGCGATCCAATCGTTGAGCGTTTTACCCGCCTTGCCGCTCTCGTGCGCCTCTCTGGCCATGGCAATGCCCTCGGTGACATCCTTCGCTTGCTGTGCCGCGGCCATAGCGACGCCGGCGTTGAGAATGAGCGTTTCTGCGACCGGACCCTTCTCGCCCTCCAACGCGTTGCGCAAAATTCTCGAGTTGACTTGCGGGTCACCACCGCGCAAATCCTCGAGCGTGCACGGCTTGACGCCCACTTCCTTGGGTTCAAACGTGTACGCGCGCGTGCCGTTCGGCGTCACCTCGACCACGTCCGCGGGACCGGCCGGGGTGAGCTCATCCAAACCCATGGAGTGGACGACCAACGCCTTCTTCATGCCGAGCTTCATCAAAGAATCTGCCATGAGTTGTTGCACGCCCGTGCTGTACACGCCGACGAGCGCGTACTTGCTGTGCGCCGGGTTGAGCATCGGTCCTAACATGTTGAACGCGGTGCGCACCTTGAGCGTCTTGCGCACCGGCGACACCTTCGCCATCGCCGGGTGGTACCTCGGCGCAAACATGAAACCGACGCCGACCTCTTCGATGCATCGCTTCATGCTCTCCGGCCCCAACTCAATCTCCACCCCCAACGCTTCGAGCACGTCACCCGAACCGCACAGCGACGACACCGACCGAGATCCGTGTTTCGCCACCTTGGCCCCCGCCGCCGCAGCTAAAACGCACGATCCCGTGGAGATGTTCACAGTCCCGGCGTCGTCGCCCCCCGTCCCGACGATGTCCAACACTTCGTCTCCCGCCGACACCTCCACCGCTCTCGACTGCATCGCTCGCGCCAATCCCGCCATCTCACTCGCCGTCTCCCCTTTCGCTCGGAGCAAGACCAAAAACGCAGAAATCTGCGTCGGATCCGCGTCCAACAGCGCCTCCATCGCCGCGTACGCGCGCTCCTCGGATAAATCCACCCCCGCGCACAAATCTTCAATCACCGCGCGAAGATCCACCGCGTTCGCCGGCGCGGACGTCGCCAAGACGACACCACCGTTCGTCTTTCGCGCGAACGCCCCCGCGCGCGTCTCTCGCATCCCACGACGTCCCTCGAGCGTCGACATCGACATCATCGTCCGCCCCGCGCGCGCGGTCGATCGCATCGTCGCCCTCGTCGCCCTCCCACGCGTCGTCGTCGCCGTCGCCGGCGTCACGCACACCGCGCGCGTCGTCATCGCGCTCGCGCCGTACATCGATCCTCCCGCGCCCGCGCCCTTCGTCGATCGCGTCGCGCTCAGACGTCGCGGACGAATCGAGAGACGAGAGGGACGCATGAATGGATAGCGAGGGGTCGACGCGGGGACGGCGTGTTTGTACGCTCTCGTATGGGGTTTCATTCTTTGCGGCGCCCCGCGCGCGCGGACGCACGGACGAACGGACGGGACGCGCGAATTCGACGAAGGGCGCGTCGGAGCGACGCGCGCGTCAGAGCGACGCGACCGAGCGCGGAGGCGCGCGATTCTCGTCGACGGACGTCGAGAGAGACGCGAGAGAGACGAGTGAGACGAGCGAGACGAGGGTGGAAAGGGTGAAGAAGGAGATCGCGGGGAATCGGAATCCTCCTCGGTGGGACGTCGTCATTCGTCGGACGACGCCGTCATGTCGTGGGGACAGCCGGCGCGACCGGCGGTGACGAACCCGAATAATGATTTCGTCGTCGCGAATCCGCCGAACGACGGCGTCAGTTCGTTGAAGTGGTCGCCCGCGGGGAACTTTTTGGTGGCGACGGCGTGGGACGGAGACGTGCGTTTCGAGCGCGAGAGATTCGAGATTTGAAAAAAAACGATAAAACGCGAGGGTGAGCGTCGTGACTGACGGTGTGTGTCGATCGTTCGCGTCGCGTCGGTGTAGGTGTATTGCTACGAGGTGGCGAATAACGGACAGGCGATGCCGAAGGCGTCGACGAAACACGAGGCGCCCGTGCTGTGCAGCGCGTGGTCGCACGACGGATCAGCCGTGTTCGCGGGTGGATGCGATAACATCGCGAAAAAGTGGGACTTGGCGACCAATCAGTCGACGCAGGTGGCGAAGCACGACGGTGCGATCAGACACATGGCGTGGATCGAGCAGGTTGGATTGTTAGTGACGGGTTCTTGGGATCGAACGCTCAAATACTGGGACACTCGGCAACCGAACCCGGCGCTTCAGGTCCAATTACCGGAGCGCTGCTACGCATTGGACGTGACGCACCCTTTGCTCGTCGTCGGTTGCGCGGAGAGACAGATTCAGGTTTTTAATCTGAACAACCCGCAGACTGCGTACAAGCAGTTGCTGTCGCCGCTCAAGTATCAGACGCGATGCGTGGCGACGTTCCCAGATCGATCCGGGTATCTCATCGGCTCCATCGAGGGACGAGTCGCGGTGCACCACGTCGAGGACAACATGCAGAGCAAGAACTTTACGTTCAAGTGTCACAGAGACGGTACGCAAGATATTTACGCCGTCAACTCGATTTCGTTCCACCCGACGTTTGGAACCTTTGTCACCGCAGGCGCCGACGGCAACTACAACTTTTGGGACAAGGATAGCAAACAACGCCTGAAGAACATGACCAAGTGCTCGGCTCCCATTTCATGCGGTTCGTTCAACCGCGACGGCACGATTTACGCCTACGCCGTGTCGTACGATTGGAGCAAGGGCGGCGACAACGCGTTGGCGAGTACGCCAAACAACATCTACTTGCACGCCGTGAATGAGACTGAAGTGAAGCCGCGTCAACCGAAGACGATGGGACGCCGGTAGAAGACGAAACGCGGAGCCGTCGGTAGAAATATTAGCGTTATATTAGGTTTTGTAATTCTCGACAACGTCGCCATCTAAATTGTTAATGTTCTCGCAAGTTGTTTCATTCTACGCGCGGGCCGCTCAATGAAGCCTCGTTAACAGGGGCTTCGACGCAGGATCGAGTCCGTGCGCTTCGTCGATCGCTTGCTCCGTGCGCGCCAGAGCCGCGCCGAACGCGCACGCCTCGATGACGATGTGCTTCAACTGGTGCACGTGCACGGAAAATCTATCGTCGGGCGTCCCGTCGCTCGATCGACTCGGTTTCCTTCGAAATCCTCCCAAACTCGTCATCCCGCGACTGCACTCGTTGGTGAAAAGATTCGACACGTGCAACTGCAACACTTCAGCCGCTTCCACCGACGCGATGCGCGCGGCGTTCGCGCGCGCCGACGGTCCCATCGCGTCGATGTACTCCTTCAGCGACACCATCCCTCTTTCAATTGGTATCCCTCCCTGCACGCGAAGCGGTATCGACGCCTCGTATCCCGCCGCGCGAACGCCCGCCCCGGCGTGCGTCGATCCCTCCATCGCGCGCAGATTACTTCGAAGAACGCCGTACCTCGCCAGGCGTCCCGGGTAGGCTACTTTTTCCAGACACACGACGTCGACGTTTGTCGACACGTAATGTTCGAGTTCCAATCGTCGTTCGCTCGCCTGTAAAAAGTACCCGAACGACGCACACTTGGCGTACACGTCTGCGAGCGCGTTCGATGTCATCTCGTGCGTCGCTCCGACGCGTTGCGAGTGTTTCGACACGTTTTCCACGACGCGAAGCACGAGATTAATCATAAACTCATCCGACCCCTCGGGTAAAATTTCTTGCAACTTTTGACACCGACGCACGAGACTCAGACGCCCCCGCCTCGCGTCCACGACGACGTCACCGCCGTTCCCACTCTCCCGACGTCCATCCTCGCTCGCCATCGCCGCATCGCTCGCCTCGAACACCTCTCGGGCCGCGCGCAGGTACACGACATCCTCCACCTCCATGCGCGTCATCGCCGCGCGTCCGACGACGCAGTCCCTATCGCACGCCTCGCTCTCCACCCCGCTCCCCGCCGTGAACCCACCCTCCACGAGCGCACAAAGCGTCTCCGTCGACGCTCGCTCGAACGCGTCCCACCCATCTCTCGCCAACACCGTCGCCAACGCCGCGCCCGTCGCCGTTCGACACGCCACCCGTCCCGTCGCCGGCGCCGGCGTCTCGGCGTCGCCGTCCGATTCGTCCTCATCGCCATCATCACCGTCCCCCCGTCGTCTCGACCGCGCGTACGACGATCCACCATCTCGAGACGTCTCTCTCGCCCGCGCGATCGTCGTCCTCGCCCTCCCTCGCCCGACGCGTCCTCGTCCCGCGCGCGCGCCGCCGCCGCCGCCGCCGCGCCAATCGCCCGCCGACGTCGTCGTCGTCGACCCGTTCCACCGCCGACGTCGCCCCGCCCTCACGGCGATCGACGATCCCGCGGTCACCGTCGCTCCCATCGCCCCCGCGAGCGATCGTCGAGAACGCGAGTCGCGAAGACGAACGAACGAATCGAATCGAATCGAATGAATCGACGCCAATCACCAATCGTCGACAAATCGCCGACACGTCGTAACCGACCGACCGATCGATGGATGGATGGACGCGACGACGCGATCGACCCTTCGCTCGACCGCGACGAGACGTCGAGAGATGCACGAAAAAACGCGCTCGTCGACTCGTCGATCGACGCGCGCGTCGCGAAGCGTCGTCCTCGTCGACGCCGCGCGTCGCGCGTCCCGCGCCCGGGCGCCGCATTCCCCCTCGATGCGCGATCGGGGGGTGTGAGGGACTCTTTCACGAGTCGTGAATCGTACGATGAGTCGTGATCGGTGGTTGGAGTCCCTTTCGCGCGCGAGGGGATGTTGACGCATCGCAGCCATGAAGAGTAGGTTTTCGATGACCGTTCATGACTCAAGGATATCTATGTATGGGTAAACAGTATGTTTGTGATTTACACGTCTAGTCTCTCCTCGTGCAATTGTGCAGGGGGGCGCTCGGCTGCGTGCCTCAGTCCCTGTCGGTGAGTTATGACCCGTCAAGGTATCTTGAGTCATGAACGGTCAT
>MPLT02220349.1_pt1 | contig 11556 bp, 9 predicted proteins | sample 1617391 | NCBI WGS metagenome assembly MPLT02 (sample SAMN05944800, study PRJNA350692) | marine metagenome | biome: marine; feature: ODZ; material: water; isolation source: 70 m water sample filtered on 0.2 um supor filter | place: Pacific Ocean | collected 2012-04-08 | depth 70m m
ATAATGAAAGTGGAGTATGGAGATTTAGAGAATTATTAAATTTTTGTGAAATTGAAACAGAAGACATCGAACAATGTTCAAAATATTTAGTTTCATTAGACGGAGCAGAAGGTAGACAATCAAAACCATACCATATGAGCAAAGTTGCAGAGTTTGTAGGAATTGATAATGAGAATATAGCATTTCAACCAGAAGGATACAATCCAAGTGGATCATTCAAAGATAACGGAATGTCAGCTGCAGTGACCCATGGAAAGATGATGGGTGCAAAAAAAATTATTTGTGCATCAACAGGAAATACTTCTGCATCTGCAGGAATGTTTGCTGCAAATGAAAATATGGAGTGTGATGTATACATTCCAGATGGGCAGATAGCTCCAGGAAAATTAAGTCAAGCATATCAATTTGGGACCCAAATGGTAAAAGTTAATGGTAATTTTGATGATGCATTTACAAAATCATTACAAGCCGCAGAAGAACCAGGCAGTTATACTGTAAATTCAGTTAATCCATTTAGAATCGAAGGTCAAAAAACAATTCCTTACAGAGCTCTTGAAGCTTTCAATTGGGAAGTTCCAGATTGGCTCGTTTACCCAGGGGGAGCATTAGGAAATACATCTAGTTGTGGAAAAAGTTTGATGGAACTTTATGAATGGGGATGGATTAAAAAAATTCCACGTATTGCAGTAATTAATGCAAGAGGAGCGAATACTCTTTATCAATTATTTAATGGTATTTTTGATGAAGAAAAATTGAGATGGAATGATGGCGCACCAAATTTTGAATTAATTCAAAGATTTTATAATGAAATGAAAGACAACGAAGAATTAAAGCCAAAAACCAAAGCAACTGCAATACAAATTGGCAAACCGTCAAATATTGCAAAAGGTTTACGCGCATTAGATTTTACAAATGGTATTGTAGAAGAAGTGACAGATAAAGAAATGCTTGACGGAATGTCAGTTGTAGGATTAAATGGATTTGATTGCGAAATGGCATCAGGTGCATCTGTAGCAGGTATAAAAAAATTAAAAGATAAAGGAATCATCAAAAAAGATGATAAAGTAATAGGAATTTTAACAGGACGACAAAAAGAACCATTACTTCCAATTGATTATCATAATGATCCTGCAAACAAATTTGCAAGACCACCAAAAATTTAGGCGCAAATTATACAAAATCAATTTTACTTAATCTCAAGGGTTTAATAGCATCTATATCTAATTTAGATTAATCTGAAAATGTGGTGTAACTACAATATATGATATGCAAGGTTCATTTCAATAAAATAAAATTATTAGAGGTTATCAAATGCAATTAGAATTTGAAATACCATTACTGGTAGTTTTGATTGGTCTTTCTGGTTTCTTTAGTGGATTAGAAGTAGCTCTAGTCGGAGTTAGAATGTCAAAGATTGAACAAATGGTAAAAGATAAAGTAAAAGGATCAACATCATTACTGAAATTAAAAAGAAACCCTAGCCGCATGATGGCCAGTGTAAATTTAGGAAATAATTTAGTAAATGTTGCATCAACCGCAATTGCAACAGATATCGCATTGAAAATATTTGGAAATGATGGATTAGCAATTGTAATTGGTATAATGACATTTTTGATATTGGTGTTTGGAGAAATTACTCCAAAAACATATTGTAATGCCAATGCATCCAAAATCGCTGCGCGATACAGCACAGTATTGTTAGTATTTAGCTATGCATTTTATCCAATAGTTAGAATTTTAGAAGCAATAACTAAAGGAATTATTCGTCTAACAGGAAGTAGCGATAATCCTCCAGGACTAACAGAAGACGAAATTAAAGGAGTTATTGATCAAGGATTAAAAGATAAAGCCATAGAAAAACAGGAAAGTGAACTAGTTCACGGAGCATTAGATTTTGATGACATAGTAATTCGTTCAGTTATGACACCAAGAACAAAGATGTTTACATTGAATTCAAAAAAAATGTTGTTTGAAGCATTGCCTGAAATTAATAACAGTGGATTTTCAAGAATTCCTGTTTTTTCAGAAAAGAGTGATAATATTACAGGAATTGTACATGTCAGGGATGTTTTGAAATCATTAGAACATGATGAAAAAGTGGTATCTCTTGAAAGTATAATGAGAGAACCAATTTTTGTATCACAAGAAAAACGTGTTAGTGATTTACTAAAAGAAATGCAGGGACGACAAACACACATGGCTATCGTAGTAGATGAATTTGGAGGAGTAGAAGGATGCGTCACATTAGAGGATTTACTTGAAGAAATTGTTGGAGAAATACATGATGAAAAAGATAGAGTTCAACAGATATTTCAAAGTGAAGGAAATGATGCAATTCTAACAAACGGAGACATTGAGATAGATAAAATTAATGAAATTTTTAAAACTAACATTCCAGAAGGAGATGACTATTCAAGATTAAACGGATTATTACATGAAAAATTACGAGACATACCTAAAGAAGGAGATAAAATCGAAATAGAATCCTTAAGGATTATGATAGAAAAAGTTTCAAAAAATAAACCAGATAAAATCAGAATTGAAAAAATAAAATAATTATTCTTTACTGAAATTGGATTCCAAAAGTCTTTTTTTCTCAGACATGTTGAATAATTTTTCAGTATGTTTTACTGCTTCCTCATGTGACTTTTCAAATAACATTGCTTGTAACAACATGTGGTTTTCAGGAATAACAATTCCAGTTTGATCATCAGAATACATTATTTGTATTGTATCATCAATTTTCTGCGTCATGTTAGCATGTATGTGAATCATGTTAGTATCCTTGAAACTAAAATTCAATTTTTCTGCAAAATCTCTAATATCTTTTGTTCCCTTTGCAGTCCACAAGGTTGCAACCCCATATTCATTTTTGAATATATTGTGTATATCATCAACAGAAGGAGTGTTTTCTTTAAATCGTATATCCATTATATGCAAATGCATTTGTCTAGTAGGAACTTTGATTGCACGGACAAACAAAGGAGCATCTTTTCCAAAATATGATTTTACATCTTCACCATGATGTGGGCTTTGTGTTAATTCAATTGTATCAGTTACAGATTCATCTGTTTGATCAAGATCAGCCCATCTTCTTACTAGTGTAACATCAAATCTTTTAATGGAATTTTCAAAGTTTTTTCGTAATGGTTCTAAAATTTTACCCATTCCGGTAACATTACAACTACCTTGCATAACATGTTTTTTTCCAATAGCATCGGCATAATTTACTTTTGAATTAAATAGTAAATCTGAAACTGCATTTTCACCTTCTATTGTTTCACCACCTTGATAAATTGACAAAATATCTCGAGGTTCATAAAATAATTTTTTATTTTTGAAACCTATTCCGCCAGGAGATGCATCAATTACCAAATCCGATTCATCTAAGGCAGTTTCTATATTTCCCGTTATAGTAAAATCAGAAAATGCGTTTTGGTTTTTTTCTGGAACATACACCTTAAACCCTCTATCTATTGCTTCACTTACTTTAGAATCTGGAGAGTATTTTCCAACTCCAACTACCTCAATTTCCGGATCATCTTTTATGAACTGGATTATACGACTGCCAATTGAACCATAACCATTGACAAAGACTTTCTTCATCAATATTTGCTAGAGAATCCAGTCTTTTATAATTAATGGAAGGATTAAATCACATGATTTTGCCCTTTTTTTGTGGAAACAAAAGATGTTAATAAAGATTTTACATTTTCAATAGAAGGAAAAGAGTATACAATTTCAGAAAAAAAAGATACCATTAAAGAAAATAAAAAACAGACACTCCATGTACCTTCATTAACTATAGGCGCAATAATTTCAGGCATATGTATTGCAATTGTAGTATTTGGAGTTGGAGATTTATCTGAATCATCTGAACCATTGATAGAAAAACAATTAGCTGAAGAACAAATCAAACCTACACAAATTTCAATGGGGACATTTTTTGAAAACGGATCACCAATACTTGGAAATGAAAATGCAGAAATTACTTTAGTTGAATTTGGAGATTATCAATGTCACTTTTGTAATGTACATTTTCATAATACCGAACATCAGATTTTTGAAAAATATGTAATGACAGGGAAAGTTAATGTTATTTTCAAAGATTATACAATCATTGGTCAAGATTCACTAAGAGCATCACATGCCGCACACTGTGCATCAGAACAAGGCAAGTTCTGGGAATATCACAATACCTTATTTAATAATTGGAGTGGAGAAAATAATGGATGGGCAAGTAGTGATAATCTTTTAAGATTTGCAGAACAAATCGAATTAGACATAGATGAATTTATTCAATGTAATATAGATGAGCGATATACACAAAAAATTAATTCTAGTAATTCGGATGCACAAAAATTAGGAATAACAGGAACCCCTGCATTTTATGTAATTTCATCAAATAGTAATCAAGTGCAAACAATATCCGGCGCCCAACCATACGAAGTGTTTGAAAAAATATTCAATTCTATGCTTGAAAATTAGAAAATTTGAAATAGTATTAATTAGATCGCTATAAAATTCATCACTACGTAAATCATATTTACTCTAGAAATCTTATATACCCACATCATGAGGCATAGCTAATGGCAGCAGGAATAGATGACATTGCAATTTACATTCCTAGATTGTTTATGGATGCAGGGGACTTTGCAGAAGCAAGAGGCCTCGACCCACAAAAATTAGTTAAAGGATTAGGAGTTTCAAAAATGGCAATTGTAGATTCAAATCAAGACCCTGCATGTTTAGCTGCAAATGCATGTTTGAAAATTATGCAGAAGAATAAATTATCACCAGAAGAAATTGGACGATTGTATGTAGCAACAGAATCATCATTTGACGAATCAAAAGCAATGAATTCGTATGTGATTGGAATGTTAGAACAAGTTTACGGCGCAGGTTCATTTCAGCATTGTGGAGGAATTGAATGTAAATTTGCATGTGTTAGTGGCTCTTATGCACTATACGATAATACAAATTGGATACGTGCAGGAGAATCAGAGGACAAATATGCATTAGTTGTTGTATCAGATATTGCAAAATATGATTTAGGTTCTAGTGGAGAGATGACCCAAGGTGGAGGAGCAGTTGCAATGTTGCTAAACGATTCACCAAGACTTTTAGAATTTGATCCTAAAGTTACATCTACATCAATTAAAAACGAATATGACTTTTACAGACCATTTGGAAAAGAAACTCCAATTGTTCATGGACAATATTCTAATTTGTTATACCTGATTCAAGTAAAAAATGCATTAAATGATTACAAAAGAAAGGCACTCAAAACAGGATTAATAGATATGAAAGAAGGGCAAAGCATGTTAGATCATATAGATTATTTCAACATGCATTTGCCATATAGTAACATGGGTAAAAAGGCATTAGCATATCTAGTAAGACATGAATTAAGAAACACACCAAAATGGAAAGAAGTTATTGCAGAAGTAGGCATGGAAGAACCAGTACCTAAAGATCCTCGCGGAACAATTGAATCTATAATTTCAGATTCAGAATTTATGACAAAAGATAGTGAATTTACAAAAAGATTTGCAAAAACCAACACATACCAAGAAATCTATGAAAACAAGGTTGCAAGTTCACTAATTGCATCAAAAAGTATTGGAAATCTCTATACAGCATCACTATATCTCGGATTTAGAAGTTGTTTAGAATATGAATTTCAAAAAGGTGTTAATTTAGAAGGAAAACGGTTTGGGTTTGCATCATACGGAAGCGGAAGCAGTGCAATGGTGGTTAGTGGAGTGATAAAACCAGAACATCTATCAATTGTTAAAGAGATGAACCTAGAAACAGAAATAGGAGAAAGACAGAAACTAAGCTTATCAGATTATGAAGAACTACATGAAAATAAACTCGAACCAAATCAATCACTACTTCATGCAAAAAAAGAATTTGTTTTAGAACATGTAGAAAACATCTCCTCTGAAAAACGAGGGGAAAGAAGATACGCATTTATCGAATAAATGAGTGAAAGTTCACCCATCAAAGATGCATTATATGCAAAAATAAACAATATTGGACAAGAAGAGATTCATCAACTACTGTTAAAAGAAGAATTTTCAGAATTATTTGAAAAAATCTACGAACCAGTAATTCATGAAATACAATCCATTGAAGAATATGAAAAATATGGAATATTAGCAGAAAGTATGACACATTATCTATTCACAGAGATGTTAATACCGAGTCAAAGAAAAATAATTTTTGAAAATGTAGAATTGGATATGGTAATACCAAACACACTAGAATTACAAAAAAATAGTAATAACACAATAGTGATATTTTTTGTAAAAACATCTGACCTCGAACAAATAACACAAAGAATTCATGAAATTAAGAAAATTCAAAAAAATAATGCAAACATATGGATTATTACAAAAGATCAGATTGAAATTTCTCAATCTACATATTATACCACAAAGGAATCTTTTAGTGAATTTTTGAAAGATTCTAAAAATTTTATCAATACAAAAAAAATGAATAAATTAAATATTTTCAAGACCTAATTTTGAAACATCAACAAAATTAGGAAAAGTTGCAATGTATGGTTCAATACTAAATGGTTCAACATATGGAATTGCACCAAAAGCTTTGTGCCCCGTTAACCCAAAAATTTGATGTTTCAGATTAGGCAAATCATAACCGTCAGCAACATTTTGATTTATTATGAATCCTTTAAGTTTCAAGTTTTTCTGACGTGCATGGTCATATGTAAGCATTAAATGATTCACAGACCCAATCTTGGAGCCAGTAACAATAATTGAATCTAAATTAAGATCAGAAATTAAATCAGAGACAAAATAATTTTTTGATATAGGAGTCATTATGCCCCCTATTCCTTCAACAATTACTATATCGTGAATGGAAGCAAGTTGTTTGTATGAATCAATTACTTTAGAAATATCAATCTCAAGATTAAGTTGTTTACATGCATCATATGGCGAGGTAGGAATTTCAAAATAATATGGATTAACCAGATCAATAGAATCATGTGTTTGAGAATATTTCATTAAAATTTCAACATCTTCAGATACAGAATCAACAGTTGATTTGTAACCTGATGCAAAAGGTTTCATAACTCCAACATCAACATTCTTTTCACGAAAATAATTTGCTAGTGCTGCACTAACACATGTTTTTCCAACATCAGTGTCAGTCCCAGTAATAAAAAAAGAATTCATTTCAGTTTCCTAGATAGAGATTTAATTGTAGATATAGTTCCGTCGATTAAAAAATTTAGATCTTTTTGAGATATTGCTAATGGAGGAACAAGCATGATAATATTTCCAAGAGTTCTAAAGTAGATTTGATGTTTTCTACCTTCTTCAAACACCAATTTATTCATGGATTTTTTAAAAGAAAGAGATTTTTTTGGATTTTTATTTTGAATTAATTCGATTCCCATAACCATTCCTTTATAACGAATTTCTCCCACCACATCAAGATTAGCAATTTCATCTAGCCTATTTTGAAAAATTGTAGATGTTTTTTGAATTTTTTTAATTAAATTATATTTTTCGTATAATTCAATATTTTTTAGAGATAATGCAGCAGCAGTAGGATTTCCAGTGTAAGTATGGCCATGAAAAAGGTGTTTAAATTCGGAAAATTCTCCAAGAAAAGAATTTTGAATTTTTTTTGTTGTTAATGTTGCAGCAAATGTTTGATATCCTCCAGTAAGCATTTTACCAAATGAAACAATATCTGGAATAGAGTTTTGAGAGTTATATTCAATCATAGATCCTAATCTTCCAAAACCAGTAGCAATTTCATCTAATACAAATAAAACATCATTTTTTTTGCATATTTGTAATATCTTTTTTTGAAAATTTTTAGGGTAAATTATAACTCCGCCTGCCATTTGAGCACCACTTTCCATAACAAATGCTGCAATAGAATTATCTTTTTCAAGTTTATCTTCAATTTTTGATATACAATATTCCTCATATTCCTTAGAAGATTCTTTTTTTGAGGTTCCTGCAGCTAAAGTTCGTGGTACGGGAAATTGAATTGTAGAGAAAAGTTTTGAACGAAATTTAGAGAAAAATTCAGGCACATATCCTACAGACATAGCGCCAAAAGTATCTCCGTGATATCCATTTTCTAAGGTAGCAACATTTGTTTTTTTATTCTCACCTATGTTATGCCAGTATTGTAAAGCAATTTTTATGGCAATTTCCATTGCAGTAGAACCATTATCTGAAAAGAAAACAGAATTCATTTTTGGATTTAATTTTAATAATTTTTTAGATAATTTTTCAGCAGAAGAATGTGTTAAATTGAACAACGGCGTATGCTGAATTATTTTTGTTTGTTTAATTATTTCAGACACCAATTCAGATTTTGAATGACCCCATACATTACACCACATACTTGCAACTCCATCAAGCATTTTACCACCTTTTGAATCATACAACCACATACCTTTTGCAGATTTTATTTCAGGAAAATCAGTCCATTCTGACATTTGCGTATTAGGATGCCATAAAGAACTATTAGATTTCATATAGAGCATAATTTTTACGAGTAATTAATGGTTAACCACAGATTTAATGTAAGTTAACGCTTATTTAGTGAATTTTTTAATTTTGAATATGGAAAATGAAGTAGAATTAATTTCAGAGTGTAAAAACAGAGTACTTTCTAAGCAAATTTTAACCGAAAGAATGACAAATCAATTATTCAATGTAGAAGATAATGTTTTAAGCAGATTATCAGATGCTGCAAATGAAATTACTAGAACATTTCAGGGTTCAAAAATAGATGTAGAGCAATTAGCAAATATTAAAAAAAATTATTGTAGTGAAGATTGTACATTTTGCAGTCAATCTGCATTTTTCGACACAGGAATTGAAAAGTACCAATTAATGTCTGCAGAAGAAGTAGTTAGGCAAGCAAGAGATGCAAAAAATGCAGGAGCTCATTCATATTGTTTAGTTGCAGCATGGAGAGGACCGTCAGACAAAGATTTTGACAAAGTATGCAACATAATTAGAGAAGTTAATGAAAAAGTAGGAATTTCAATTGAATGTAGTTTAGGATTTTTAACAATTCAGCAAGCAACAAAATTAAAGGAATTAGGAGTAATCAGATATAATCATAATTTGGAAACATCTGAATCTAAATTTCCAGAAATTTGTACAACACATACATATCAAGATAGAATAGATACGCTGCATACAGCAAGAAAAGCAGGATTAGAGCTTTGTACTGGCGGAATAATTGGAATGGGAGAAACCAGAGAACAGAGAGAGGAACTGGTACATGCAATATCCAAACTCAATCCTGAAGAAGTTACAATAAATTTATTGGTAGCAGTTCCAGGTACGCCTTTAGAATTACAGACTAAATTAAGTTTAGAAGAGATTTTGCGAGTTTTTGCAGTATTGAGATTTTTACTTCCAAAAAGCATAATAAAAATTTCAGGAGGCAGAGAAGTTAATCTAGATGATGATGGAAAAGAACTACTCCTTAGCGGAGCTAATGGAATCATTAGTCAAGGATATCTAACATTAGATGGAAATTCTATGCAAAAAGATGTCGAAATGATAAAAGAGATTGATCTTGAAGCCTAAATTTGGCACACTTGAAAAAAAATTAAGTGTAATTAAAAAAAATAACCTATTAAGAAATCTCCAGAATAGCAATGTGGAAAAACAGTTCATAAAACAAGATGGAAGAAAATTATTAAATTTTTCATCAAATGATTATCTTGGAATAAAATCAAGTAAAATGAAACATACTCAATTCCAGTCAAGTTCAAGACTTGTTTCAGGAAATGATACTAGTTTTTCAGTTCTAGAAAAGAAACTTGCAAAACATAAATCACAAGAGCAATCAATTATTTTTCCTACAGGATACATGGCAAATCTTGGAATGATTACTTCAATTGCAACCAAACATGATACGATATTTAGTGATGAATTAAACCATGCAAGTATTGTTGAAGCATGTAAATTATCAGGTTCAAAGATTAAAATTTTCAAACATAATGACATAGGAGATTTAGAGAGAAAAGTTCAAAAAACTAAAGGTAAAAAGATCCTAATTACTGAAGGAATTTTCAGTATGGATGGAGATTGGTCAAAATTAAACGAGATTTGCCAAGTATCAGAAAAATATGGTATGATTACGGTTCTAGATGACGCACACGGGGATTTTGTACTAGGAAAAGATGGTAAAGGAACAGCAAATTTTTTTGATGTTGAAAAGAAAATTGATCTATACGTTAGTAGTCTTAGTAAAGGATTGGGAAGTTTTGGAGGATATGTTTGTGGTAAAAAAAAATTAATTGATTTATGCATAAACACGTCAAAGACATTCATTTACACATCCGCATTACCTTCATCAATAAATCAATACTCACTTGAAAGATTTAATTCAAAACGAGAGGCGTACAGAGAGAAATTATGGAAAAAAATTAATCTGTTTCATAAAAGATTAGAAGAGATTGAACTTCATACCACATCTACAAGTCAAATAATTCCAGTAATTATCGGTAATGAAAAAAAAGCAATGGAGTTTTCAAAATTTTTAAGAATTAATGGAATTTTTGCACAAGCAATGAGATATCCAACTGTGAAAAAGGATCAAGCACGTATTAGAATTTCAATCACAGGGTGGTTGTCAAATAAAGAAATAGAGTATTCCATACAAATTTTAGAAAAAGCTAAAAGAAAGTTTAACCTAAAATGATTAGCGCATCATGTCAAATCCACCTATTGCCGGAGAACCAACAATAAATGCACCTATTACAATAGCACCCAATAGCCCAATAACTAGATAAAATCTTGAGTTCATATCAAAAACTATGATACCTAGAATAAAAACTCATTTGTGTTAATGATTTTATAAAATGAAATCAGAGAAGGGATATGGCTGAAATTTCAATAGTAATTGCATTTCTAGCAGGAATTGGTTCCTTTTTTGCACCATGTATTTTGCCCATGGTTCCAGCATTTTTGGCATATATTTCAGGAACAACATTATCAGAAGTTAAAACAAAGAATAATGTTATTTCCATTAACAAATCAAATGTATTTCTGAATTCAATATTTTTTGTACTTGGATTTTCAGTAGTTTTTTCTGCATTAGGCGTAGCAATAAATTCAATTTTTTATGAAAATGCAAATCAAATCGTATCTGAATTTAATCAGATTGGAGGCATAATCATCATAGGATTCGGGTCATACATGATTCTAAGTCATAAAATTCGTATACTCAATATTGAGAAAAAGATTTTTCCAAAAAGTGCAGGTGCTAGATTCCCCGTATCATTTTTGTTTGGAATGGCGTTTGCAGCAGGATGGACGCCTTGTGTAGGACCAATTTTAGGCACAATAATCACTCTTGCAGCAACATCTCCTGGAATAGCATTCAATTTACTTCTTGCATATTCTATAGGCATGGGAATTCCATTTGTTATAATGGGAGCATTAATTTCAAAATCAAGTAGAATAATTTCAAAGATTGGCAAACATATGAAATACTATACAGTTTTGTTTGGAATAGTAATAATCGTATTAGGAATAT
>MPLT02218509.1_pt1 | contig 11527 bp, 2 predicted proteins | sample 1617391 | NCBI WGS metagenome assembly MPLT02 (sample SAMN05944800, study PRJNA350692) | marine metagenome | biome: marine; feature: ODZ; material: water; isolation source: 70 m water sample filtered on 0.2 um supor filter | place: Pacific Ocean | collected 2012-04-08 | depth 70m m
CAGCGCCGCCCGCTCAAGATCGAGGGCAGCGGGGCAGGCGGGCGCGTCACGAACTGGGATTTCGCCGAGGCGTTGACCGATCGGCATATGGAAAAGCACGGCCGTGTGCTGGATCCAAATGACATAGCTGATTTCAGGCTAATTGTTCGAGAGATCAACCGCGAGTACCGCAACCAGAAACTAGAGAACGATGACGGGGTTGGCTGGTATGTCGCTGACATAGCCGAAGCTATGGAAACGACCGCCCTGATTATTCCTGAACTAGGAGCCGGCCGTAACCGTGCGCCTGTTTACCGCGATATGTTCCTGACAATGGCGGCACTGCTGTCACCGCAACAAAAGCCTGGCCAGAACTGGGAAAACGCTATCCTTGCAATGCAGGGGTATTTAGAGACCGGCCGCGTGGTAACGACCAAGCCAAACGGCAAAAACTTTGGCGTCAAAAGTCACACCACCGGGCTGCTGATGTTCCAGCACCTGATCGATAAATATGGTGAGGAAGGTGCGCTTAATTGGGTAATAACGCCGCATACCGGTAAGGAAATCGCCGAAATGCGCCGCGATAGCGGTTTGTTTAAGGAGGGTGACAAGACCCGGAAGATAGGTGAATACCTGGCAAGCGAAACCAACCAGACCAGTATGTACCTGGGCATGGCGGCGTTTGGGCCAAAGGTTTCGGATTTCCGGCAGAACTCGACCGGGTTGGATCCTGACGCGGTTACGGTTGATCTATGGGCTGCGCGAACAATCAATCGCATGATGGGGCGTCTGCTTGATGTTGCGCCGAAACAAGCCAAGAAACGCGAAATTGCATCCGAGGTACGGGGCAAGGCAGAGCGCGATAACATTAAGGAAATTGTGTCGGAACTTGCCGACCGAAATGGTATTTCTCCTAGTGCAATGCAGGCGGCCCTTTGGTACTATGAACAGAGGTTATTTAGAAATCATGGCATACAAACCGAAAGCGAAAACTTCTCAGGCGCAGCCCTCAAAGCCGCCGAAAAGAGATCGATCACTGTCCCCCGAACAGGTGGAGATGTATCGAGAACTGGCCAAGATGTATCACCGCCGGTGGAACTATACCAAGCCGGAACCCAGCCGGAAGGCGTAACGCCATTCTATTCCGCGGTAACCCGCGCAGCCGATGACCTGGCGATCGAGAAGGGCACCGGCGAACAATTCCTTGCAGCAATTAAAAAGACTGCTGGTGTCCGCGACGAGGAGATCAGCTGGATCGGCCTCGATGAATTCCTGGCCGGGCGCAAAGGCGTAACGCGCCAGGAAGTCCAGGACTATGTCCGCGACAACCAGCTGGAGATCGAGGAGGTTGTCAAAGCGAGAGACCTTCCACAACGCACGGCAGACCAATGGCAGTCACTTATTGACGCCGCCAACAACCGCGGAGACTTTGAAGAGGGGGAACGGCTTACACTCGAATGGGAAGCGGCCGAAGGGCTTGGCGACTCCGAAACGCCAGAGTACAGCAAATTCACGCTGCCCGGCGGTACGAACTACCGCGAGGTGCTGCTGAAGCTGCCTGTGCAAGACCCGGTGCGGATAAGTGGATACGTCCTCCCGACAAACGACGACATGGTTGATGATATTCTTGGAGCTATGTCAGCCGAGGGGCTTGAAGATTTAGATTACGGCCGGACTAAAAATCAGCACGGAAACGAATATATTGAGTTCAATGACCTGAACACGGGGTCTCTCGAACAAGTTAAGGCAATCGTCGAAGCAGAAGGCGGGAGTTTTCGCGAAGCTGGTCGAACCGGCAAAAAGGAAACATTCCGCGGCGCACATTTCCCCTCCGAAGATAATGTTCTGGCTTGGGTGCGGGTAAACGACCGCACCGGCCCCAACGGTGAGAAGATCCTGTTTATTGAAGAGATACAATCCGACTGGCATCAGAAGGGTCGCAAGCAGGGTTATGAAAAAGACAAAGTCTTTACCGTTTACGCCGGCTATGAGGGCGTTCGTCGTGCTGGTCCGCTTGGTCGTTCGTTCGACACGCGGGCTGAAGCAGAGGCTTATGTGAAAACGCTTCCCAAAACAAAAAGCGTTCCAAAAGTCAGTGTGCAGGAGCGCGTGGACGCAGACGGCTATCCTAATTACCGGCTGTTGGCCGAAGATGGAGAGGCGGAAAGCGTTTGGCGGAGTAGCGCCCACACGACCAGGGCTGAAATGGAAGCGGCGGCTGAACGACAGAACGCTACACCCGATCCTGAGATCACATATCGTATTGATGAAGAAAAAAGGACCAGTGCGGTTGGCGTCCCCGACGCACCGTTCAAAAACACCTGGCACGAAATGTCATTCCGCCGCGTTGTCGAAATGGCGGCACGGGAAGGCTACGACCAGGTCAGCTGGACACCCGGCGAGGTGCAGGCCGATCGTTATGATCTGAGTAAACAGGTAGACAGCATTCGCGTTGAAAAGCTGCGCGATGGCGATAAAGCCGGTCAGTATTACGTCACCGCTGAGAAAGACGGCCGAGGTGCCGGCATTGCGGAGGTTGTGACAGAAGACAAGCTGGCAGGGGTGATCGGCAAAGAACTTGCTGAAAAGGCTATCGCGGATGCCCCCGATAATCCTGACGGGAAGGATTACACCGGCGTTGATCTGAAGATCGGCGGCGAGGGCATGAAGAAGTTTTATGACCAGATGGTCAAAAACTATGCCCGCAAGTTCGGCAAGAAGTTCGGGTCTAACGTTACGACGACAGAAATAGATCGGCCTGAAAGTGTCGAGGTACGCGGCAATGTAGAATTTGATGGCCTTGAAGCGGCAGCGACCGAGTTTCTCGAAGGGCGGGGGTGGAGTTTCAGAGAGGAAGATGATGGCTTCGCGGACCTGTACGATCCAGATGGCGATAGGGTAATTCAGGATGTCGGCGGCGGCGATATTATTGAAGTTGCCGAAAACGAGGGTTGGGTAGAACCGGACGAGTTTGATACCCTAATCGACGCTGGCAAAACAGAAGTCTGGACGATGCCCGTCACCGATCAGATGCGGGCGTCGGTCGGGCAGCAGGGTGTGCCGCTTTTCCAGGGCGGAACACAAACGCCCGAGTTTCAGAAGTTCTTTGAAGGCAGCCAGGTCGTGGATGAGAACGGTGCGCCGCTGAAAGTGTATCGCGGTGAACACGGCGAGGTCACCGGTTCGGTCACCACGAGGCTGCCATCAATCACTTTCACCGATAGTACTGAAACTGCCAGCGTTTACGCCGAGGTACCAAACGTTGGTACAGATACACCGCTAGCGCCACGGGTTTCGCCGGCTTATCTGTCGATTAAAAATCCAATCCTAAACACACCGGACGACCCATTTATCGATTTCGCCGTTCTCGTAGATGCGCTGGGCGAGGCAAAAACGGAAGAAATTGCGCTGGATATCGAAGAAAAAACGGGCGCCGTAACTGGGACTAACTTTTGGGAGGAAGGTTACCAGAACCTATACGAGGACAGTTTGGCAGCCGCCCTCGAAGACCACGATATCGCAGAGTTTTATGTGATGGCATACGCGGTTTTAGACAATGAAAATGCTGTTCAAGCCCTCAAAGCAGCCGGTTTCGACGGCGCAATTCACGCAGGCTCCGGCGTCGGCATTGACGAGGTAGAGTACAAGGTATTCGACGAGAGCCAGATCCGCAGTGCGGTAGCACCGGAAGAGGTGTTTCAGCCCCGCCGCGGTGACGGCCCACGCGGATCGTTTACGCCGGGTGCGAACTTTGGCGAGGGCGGGCGCTCTACCATACGATTGTTCGAAAGCGCGGACCTGACCACCACGCTGCACGAACTGTCTCACTTCTACCTGGAGATGATGCGCGATCGGGCAAAGCGCCCGATGGCAGCGGAACAGCTGAAGCGCGACTGGTCCACGCTCGAAGACTGGTGGGGAAAGAACCCGGATCTGATTGCGGAGAAGGCCAACAAGGAAGCCCAGGGCCGGGGCATGGACATCGAGGTAACGTCCGAGCAAGCCGCTGCCTACAGCGCCAATGGCACAACCGGCAATGCGGATCTCGATATGATCCTGTTCGTGGCGCAGCATGAAGTAACGGCGGATGCCCACGAAATCTATCTCATGGAAGGCAAGTCGCCATCGCTAAAACTGGCTGAAGCATTCGAGCGGTTCTCAGCGTGGATGATCCGGGTTTACGGCGCGGTCACGAAGCTGGGCGTCAACCCGCCGCAAGAGGTCAAGGAAGTGTTCGATCGCTGGCTGGCCACCGAAGCAGAGATCAAGCAGGCCGAAGAGTTCTCCAGCGCGGCGGCGGTGTTTGAGACATTTGAAGAATTCGACGGCACCGAGGCCGAATACGAAGAATACAAGGCGGCCGAGACACGCGCTCACGCACAGGCAAAGCAGAAGCTGATGAAGCGCAAGATGCGCGACATCGAGCGTCAGCAAACGGCGGAAGGCCAGGCGGTCAAGGACGAGGTCTATGCCCAGGTCGAAAACGAGATCAACCAGATGCCGGTCTACCGCGTCTGGGAGTGGCTTGCCCGCGGCCGCGTCCTGGCCGGCGAGGATGTGCCTGATTTCCTAGAAGCCGGCAAACGCCTGTCAAAGAACTGGCTGGTCAATAACTTTGGCGATGACATCGTCTCTATCCTGCCCAAGGGCGGCAACCGCATCCATCAACGCGATCTCCCTGGTAATGAGGGATTGAACCCCGATGTTGTGGCCGAAGCATTCGGGTTTAAAAGCGTCGATGAAATGATCGATGCCATCCTGGCGGCACCAAACCGCAAGCAGTACCTGGCGCAGGAACAGGAAGCGCGGCTGCGCGATGATCCGCGTTGGCAGGGCGACACGGTGCAATCGGGTAACATCGAGCAAGCCGCGATCGAGGATGTTCATAACGACGAACGCGGCACCTTCCTGCATCTGGAACTACAGGCCATTAACAAGAAGGGCGAACTGGATCAGCCATCTGCCCGCCAGGTTGCGAAGGAAACGGCGCGTCGGATCCTGGGGCGCATCAAGGTCGGTGCTGCCATCACGCCCGGTAAGTACCGCGCTGCCGAGGCCCGGTATGCGAAGGAAGCGCAGGAGGCAGTTGCCGCGGGTGATTTCCAGGCGGCAAGCACGGCCAAGTACCAGCAGCTGCTGAACCATTATCTGTATTCGGAAAGCCTGAAGGTCCGCGAGGATATGGACAAGGCGGTCAAATACGTCCGCAAGTTCTCCGGCCCGGCCAAGCGCCTTCGCAATATCGACTTTGACTATGTTGAACGCATCCAGCAGATCCTGTCGGCGTTCCAGTTCTCGGCGCGGCTGTCGGATCAGAAGCGTGAGAAGCTACAGGCGCAGGCGCTCGAAGATTGGGCCAAGAAGAAGAACGAGGACGAGGGTGCCGAGATCCTGATACCCCAGGAAATTCTCGATGCCGATGAGAAGACCCATTACCGCGATATCCCGGTGTCGGAGTTCCGCGCACTGATCGACACCATCAAGAACCTTGAAGCCCAGGGCAGGCTGGCCACGAAGATCACGCTGGCCGGCGAGAAACTCGAACTCGATAATTTTGCCAGTGAACTCAACGACAGCATTTTTGATAACTGGCACGGCGGGTTCAGAAACATCAATGAGCCGCCTACCGAGAGGCAGGGCAAAGCCTCCAGCCTGAAACGCAAGTTCGGGCTGCGTAAGATGGAATTCGTTATGCGCCGTCTGGACGGGTTCAAGACCGGACCAATGACCAAAATCTTCCGCATGATCGCAGATGCCGACGATGCGTTTGCCGAGCGCCGGGCCGAGGCGGCGACAAAGTTCCGCGAGATCTGGGGCGTATACGGGCCGCTTGAACTTCGCCAGATGGCAAACAAGAAAATATTTATTTCGGAGATCAATACATCCCTGACGAAAGACGCAATCCTCGCGGTCGCCTTTAATGTGGGGAATGCGGACAACCGCACAAAAATGATGGAGGGCTATGGCTGGAACGACAGCCAGGTTGACGCCATCCTTCGTTATCTCGATGAGCGAGACTGGGAAGTTGTGCAGGCAGTATTCGATCACCTCGACAGCTACTGGGCCGAGACCGTGCAGCTGGATACCGAGCGCCGTGGCTACCCGGCATCAAAGGTTGAAGCGCAGCCGATTGTCCTGGACGGCGTCGAGCGAGCGAAGGGCGGGTATTACCCGCTGAAGTGGGATTATCTCGCGGACGGCCGCAATCGCGACGACCTGATGGAACCCTATGATCTTCTGAAGATGGGCAATCAGTCGATGTCCGCTCACCCGTCCACAAGCACCGGGCGCACGATCGAGCGACAGGCAAGCGCCGGTGGCCGCAAGGTGCGCCTGGAAGGTCTCAACGTCTACCTGAAAGCGGTCGATGACACGATCCACGATCTGTCCTGGAGGGGCACGGTCAAGGATGTCACCAAGATTATGAACCATAAGGATGTCCGAACCGCTCTGCTCCAGACAATGGGCCGCGACTTCATGCAGCAGTTCAACGACTGGTTCAGCGATAGCGTGGTCGGTGACATGAATGATCCACGCACCGCCGATGAGATTTTCCGCATTATTCGGGGCCGCATCAGCGTCGCCACAATGGGCTGGAAAGTTTCAACTGCGGCTGTCCAACCACTTGGGTATTTCTCAACAGTGTCGCGCTTTATCCAGGACTACGGTATTGCCCGCGGTGGATATTACTCTCTGAAGGGATTAAAGGATTTTTACGGCAATCCTGCCCGCATGAAAGAACGCATCGACTTCGTCATGGAGCGATCGCCCATGATGCGGGAGCGGTCAAAGACCTTCGATCGCGATGTCTACGACAACCTGAAGCGTTTGCGTAAGGGCCGCTACGGCGAGGTTGAGGCGTCGTTTTTCTGGCTGACATCCAAGCTACAGCTGGCGGTCGATATGCCGACATGGATGGGGGCATATGAAGCTGCCCAGGCAAATGATCCATCGATGACGGAGGAACAGGCGGCGAAGGAAGCGGACAGCGTTGTGCGGATGTCACAATCGTCGGGTGCCGCCAAGGATCTGACGAACTTCCAGCGGGGCGGGGAGGGCAAGAAGCTGTTCTCGTTCTATATGACGTTCTTCTCGGCAATGACAAACATGATAGAAGATCAGTTCGTCATGGCGAAACAGAACCGCAAATATGTACCGCGGGCCATTGCAAGCCTGTTCCTGCTTACGTTTATGCCGGTGGTTATGGAGGAAGGCATCAAATCAATCCTGGGCGTGGGCGGCCCTGACGAGGACGACGAAGAGGGCTGGGGTGAATACCTGGCCAAGAAATGGGCATCGTTCTCGATCGGCGGCATACCGGTTGTGCGTGACATAGCGAACGTCATGCTGACGGATTTCGATTACACCTTCTCTCCAGCAGCCAAGGTGCCGGAAATGATCATCAAGGCAGGCACCCAGTTGAAGGAGGTCTTTTGGGATGAGGATGGAATTACCTTCGACAGCGAAGAAATAGACCGGAAACTTGCCAAGTCCCTGGTCGATGCCGCATCGATTGTGATCCCGCTGCCGGCAAGCCAGATGAAGCTGACCGGCGAGTATTTCTACGATTACTGGGAAGGTGAGCAAGAGCCTGACAACTGGGCCAACTTCCTTGCCGAGGCGTTCTACCGCAAAGACCCGAAGGACTTTCAATAAACAGCGCACTGTTTGGGGGAAATTAAATCATGCTGTATTATTTGTTGCGAAAAACTCAATGGATTCGCCATGACCATTTCTAGTGAGACGACAAAATCTGGTCCTTACAATGGCAATGGGTCTAGCGATACCTTTGCCTACGCCTTTCTTGTCTACGACCAGGCGGACCTTGAAGTCGTCCTGAAATCGAGCGCCGGCGTCGAGACGATAAAGTCCATCAGCACCCACTATACGGTCACCGGTGTCGGCTCCAGCAGTGGCAATGTTGTCATGGGAACCCCGCCGGCAAGCGGTGAGACCCTGACCATCAGGCGCAAGCAGGCGCTTACCCAGGGCACGGACCTGACCAACCAGGGCGCTTATGTCGGCGAGACGCATGAGCGCGTGTTCGATGAGACAATACAGAAGGTCCAGCAAGTAGACGAAGAGGTAGAGCGGGCGATCAAGGTGGGGGTCTCGCAGGCCACCGCCGGGATAGACTTTACGCTGCCAGGCCCGACCGCATCGACGGTGATAGGTGCCTGGAATGCAGATGCTGACGCGATCGAGGCCGGGCCAACCGTGTCGGCGATTAACAACGCGCAGGCCAATGCAACCGCGGCAGCCGCCAGTGCTGTTACAGCTGCGGCCGAGGCTTCCGCGGCCAACCCGAAATACACGTTCAGCACGACCACCAGCATGGCGGATCCTGGGGCCGGAACCCTGCGCTATAACCATGCCAGTGTGCCGAGTTGTTCGGCCATAGCTATCGACGACACAACCGCCGATACCGGCAACCCTGACATCGAGGCGTGGATCGCCAGCTGGGACGACAGCACTTCGACCGTTAAAGGGTGGCTGCGCCTGGTCGAGCCGGGAACCCCTGCCAATTTTGCCGTGTTTCACATTACCGGGCTGACAAACAACAGCGGCTGGGTGCAGCTTGCTGTCAGCCACGTTGATTCCAACGGCACATTCGGCAACGGAGATAGCATCCGCGTCATGTTCTCGCGCACTGGCGACACGGGCGATACAGGAGCGACGGGGGCACAGGGACCGGCGGGCGCAGGCGTCGATACACTTACGACCCGCGGGGATCTACTTGCCCAGGGCGCGAGTGCGGCCGGCCGCCTGGCTATCGGATCCGCCAATACAGTTCTAACGACTGCCGGCACGGATCCCGCCTGGACGACCGTTACCAACGCGATGCTGGCCGGCAGCATTGATCTGACCTCTAAGGTGACGGGTGTTCTCCCGCTGGCAAACGGCGGCACGGGGGCGGCTAACCTTGCTGCTGCAAACATTGTCGCGACCAACGCCCAGCAGACTTTTACCAAGTCGCAAGTCCCATCGACCTATACCGCTGCGTTGTCGGCAACCAGCGGCGTTTTAGATTACGACACCTATCAGAATTTCATAATCACGTTGGCAGCAGGGTCGAACACGCTTGCAGCGGCTACGACCGAGGCATCGCAGATTGGTCAATGCGGGATTATTATATTCGTTCAGCCAAGCTCCGGCAGCGCGGCAACCTTGTCATTGCATGGAGACTATGAGACGGCTGCGGCGGCGGGGATAACATTAAGCACTGCAAATGACGATTACGATCTCGTCGCATACTGCGTCCGCGCAGACAACTCGATCCTGCTCTCCCAAGCCCAACTGAACTTCGGCTGATGTTTACTGAACCGGGACAGTTTTTTGTATCAAGCGCAGCCTCGTATGAAATTACGCAGAGTATCCGGTTCAATGACGACGATGCATCGTATCTATATCGAGACAACTCCTCCGCGCAGACAGACACGAAAAAATTCACCTATTCTGTCTGGATCAAACGCTGCGCCATTACCGGGGGAACAAACACGGGTCTCCTGTCTGGCGGGGCTGGAACAACAGCAGGCCGCAGTGATTTCATTTTTACCGCTGGCTCTGCAACCGGCGATAGCTCTAACAACGACGCGCTAAAGTTCGACATATACACGGGCGGTTGGACACAGATCAGGGCAGAGGCAAAGCTGCGTGATCCCGCTGCGTGGTATCATATCGTGCTGGTTTACGACGCCGCGAATTCCACCGCGAATGATACCCTCATCATGTACGCCAATGGATCTCGTTTAACTCTCGATTCAACTTCGGGGGTGCCAAACAATCTTTCGCTAATCAACGCCAACGGTCAACGCACACGGGTAGGCGCAGATGCTTCCGGCACCCCGGTCGAGTTCGACGGGTATATGGCTAACATTATGATGATTGACGGACAGGCCCTTGCTCCGACAGCTTTTGCCGAGACGAACGATGATGGGGTGTGGGTGCCAATCGACTGTGCGGGCGCTCTCAACTTTGGAAACAATGGGTTCTTTATTGACGGTCGCGACAGTTCTGACCTTGGAGATGATGAAAGCGGTAACGGAAACGACTTTACCAGCACTGGGCTGGCAGCGGCAGATCAAATGTCTGACTCGCCCACTAACAACCACTGCACGTATAATCCTTTGCGTATTAGAGGAACAAACACGTTAAGCAATGGCAACTTACAGGCTGCGGCTGGAAGTGCAGGCGCATATGTTACTTCAACTTTCGGCGTCAGTTCTGGAAAGTGGTATTGGGAATATACATTCACCGGAACATATAATTTTCCCATTGTGGGGATAATGGATACCACACTCTACGAAGATGCTTATCCCTCTCAACTAGATCGTGCGGTTCTTTATTATTCCTCTAACGGAAATAAATATATCGATAGCACTGGCAGTTCTTATGGGGCCAGTTATGCGGTTAGTGATAAAATCGGCGTTGCCCTGAACCTAGATGATGATGAAATTACTTTTTATAAAAATAATAGTACGCAAGGCGCTATCTCTATTACTAACAGAGAATACACACCGCTAGCGGGTGAAGAAGGTTCTGTAAATGGCGGCATCATTGCGAACTTTGGGCAATCAGATTTTGAGTACACACCGCCGACAGGCTTCAAGGCACTGAATACTTCTAACCTAGATACACCAGTTATCGCAGATTCATCCGCGCATTTTCAGACAACGCTATATACAGGCAACGGCTCAACGCAGTCGATCACCAACGGTGGCAATTCTGATCTGCAACCCGATCTGGTTTGGATCAAGGGACGGGGGCAAGCATATGACCACGCTTTATATGATGCCGTTCGAGGTGCAACAAAAGAAATCAAATCAAACGCCACTGATGCAGAAGCTACAATTTCAAATGGCGTAACAGCGTTTGCGTCTGACGGTTTTGCGCTTGGCGATCGTATCGGCGTCAACGCAGATACCGAACTTTTTGTCGCGTGGCAATGGAAGGAAAGCGCGACGGCTGGCTTCGATATTGTTACGGACACCGGAACCGGGTCGGCGCACACAATTTCACATTCGCTTGGCGTGACGCCGGAATTGATTATGAGAAAAGATCGAACAGCAACCAGCGATCCCGGCTGGGTTGTCTGGCACAAAGACCTGGGCGGTGCGAATTATTATTTGAATTTGCACGACACCGGGGCCAGAGACACTAGCGTTAATTACTGGAACAACACGCTTCCAACATCATCTGTTTTTTCCGTTGGATCTAGCAACGGAACAAACCAAGACACAAAAACATTCGTCACATATTTATTCGCCTCAGTTCCCAGTTTCAGTTCCCTTGGCAGTTACGTTGGAAACGGAAATGCCTCTGGCCCTCATATTTTTACCGGGATGACTCCTGAGTTTCTTATAGTGAAACGTGTCATTGGCGGAACAGGTAACTGGGATATGTTTGATAGGCAGCGTGATCCAATTAACCCGGCAGATGCAGTGCTGGATGCCGATGCGAACAGTGTCGAAGCAAGTTATTCGACCATTGATATCGATTTTTTAAGCAACGGATTTAAGGTTCGTTGAACACAGTCCAATATTTATAC
>MPLT02166686.1_pt1 | contig 11499 bp, 12 predicted proteins | sample 1617391 | NCBI WGS metagenome assembly MPLT02 (sample SAMN05944800, study PRJNA350692) | marine metagenome | biome: marine; feature: ODZ; material: water; isolation source: 70 m water sample filtered on 0.2 um supor filter | place: Pacific Ocean | collected 2012-04-08 | depth 70m m
CATTTGATTGACGCTCAGGTCTCCAATCCAGGCACAGGGCTGGCCCATGGCGCTACTCGGACGCGACATGATTGGCATCAGTCGGACAGGCTCCGGCAAAACTCTCGCATTCTTACTACCAGGCATGATCCACATAAACGCGCAGCCATACCTCCAACCAGGTGACGGCCCCATAGTTCTCGTACTTGCACCGACTCGCGAACTCGCCGTGCAGATCAAGGTCGAATGTGACAAGTTTGGCGCGTCATCGCAGATAAAGAACACTTGTGTCTACGGCGGCGCACCTAAACGCCAGCAGACCGGTGACCTCCAGCGCGGCGTTGAGATCGTAATTGCGACGCCGGGCCGCCTGATCGACTTCTTGGAATCCGGCGTGACAAACCTGCGTCGCGTAACATACCTCGTGCTCGACGAGGCTGATCGAATGCTCGACATGGGCTTTGAGCCGCAGCTCCGGAAGATCGTCTCGCAGATCCGCCCTGACCGCCAGACGCTCATGTGGTCGGCGACGTGGCCGCGCGAGGTGCGCAACATGGCCAACGACTTTCTCAAGGACTACTACCAGGTCACTGTTGGGTCGCTCGAGCTGGCGGCTAACAAGGACATCGCACAGCATGTTGAGGTCGTCTCGGACCAGGACAAGTACCCCCGCATGACCGCGTTCCTCAAGGAGCACGGTGTCGAGAAGATGCTGGTATTCGTTGAGACGAAGCGCGGCTGCGACCAGCTCACAAGATCGTTACAGCACGCGGGCTTTCCAGCAAGGTGTATCCATGGGGATAAGTCACAGGATGAGCGCGACTGGGTCCTCGGTCAGTTCCGCATGGGCCAGTGCTCGTTACTTGTCGCCACAGACGTCGCTGCGCGAGGCTTGGACATCAAAGACATCAAAATGGTCGTCAACTATGACTTTCCCTCTAATTTAGAGGACTACGTTCACCGAATTGGCCGCTGTGGTCGTGCAGGCAACAAGGGCACTGCTCTTTCCTTCTTCACTATGAAGTCCGGCAAGTGGGCTACGGGCCTCTGCAAAATCCTTACCGATGCTGGACAGCCTGTACCTCCAGCCCTCCAACAACAGTGTGGAACAGCTGGTAGTTACGGCGGCGGCGGCCGCTACAGTCGCCCTGGCGGTGGCAAAAGTCGCTACTAGATTCATTGCAGTGGTTGTTATCTCATCCCTTTTAACGCCACAAAAATTACGCCAAACACTCAAAATCAGGCGACTCGCAGCAAACTCACAAAAATCTTTGCGGTACTGCTACTGGGCGCCAACAACTTGAACTTCAAGAACTTCCTCCATTCCCCCTTTCGTAGGCTCATGCTTGTTGGAGCTGCACACAAAACTAAGGAATCACGCGAAATACTACTCAGCATGCAAAGAAATCCACACTGGCAAGGCTGCATTCCTGAATGGGGTCCTGGCAAAGGGGAGCCCGATTTTTAAATACATTGAATCCTCTCCGTGCACGGGCATACACAAACAATGGGAGATGCACGAAAATGGTTTGGCCCTCCCGCTGCTGGCAGCCGTAATACTAGTAACTGCACTAGTTAGTAGTCCGAGTCACCGTGACGGTAGCCTGAGGAGGGGGGGCGGGTCGGACTTGGGGTCACAGATTGCTATTTGAAAAACGGGCAAGGGCACTCGCTGGTCTGGGACGCATCTCCGGGAGCGAACGATAAGATTAGCTCGAACTCCAGTCTAAACAAGGACGCGGACCCAAAATTTAAGATTCGAGTTCCCAGCCACTTTTCCGGGGGCGAGTTTGTTCCCGAGACCGGGCTGGTGGAAAGGGGTCACTCGGGTACCTATGTCGTGGGGAGGACGATGCGTAGGCGCGGCCCGGTAACCGATGGGCTGCGCCACGATGATGATATAAGTTGAGCCAGTTTTTACACCATTTTTATGATTTTAGAGGTCAATTAAGATGGGCTAAGAACTCAGCCCCCTTTGGCCATCTCTAGACTCCCCTGGACCATGCTCCTTTTGCAACTGTTTACGAAGCTGCTTAATTTCCATTTTTTGAGTTTCAATTACTCTCGTGTTTGCATCATGTGCAGATTCCATCTATGGTTTTTGAGTTACAAAATGTAGAGAAAGATGACTCACTTGAACGATTCGGGCATCGCGATCAGACAATAGATTTAGTGCCCTTGTAGATCCTCGATAAAGTCTTTTTTGAGTCGGTCGCCAAGTAGGCGGCTTCGGTTCTCTATCGAATTTACGTCTTGGAAACCCCTGACTGCCAGATGATTCCAATGGTAAATCAGCTGCCTGCAGCGCTAGACTAGGGCCGAGCGCGAAATGACTTTCACCATGAGTGGGGGAGACATGATGTTGCGCCATTTTGTGCGACTGGGGTGCCTTGCGATGCTTTTTTTCGTCGTGGTCCTTCATTACTTGTCGCAAATGACTGATATCTCGTGCGAGTGATAAGCTTTGGCCTCTTAACGAACTGCATTCAGCAATTAAGAGTGAGTTTTCGCCTAATCGCGAGTTGATGCAAGGAAAATGTGAACAAAGACATACCAAGTCTGGCCCTCTGCAGCCGCTGGGCATTGCCCCTTTCAACCCAAAGACGATGCTCTGAAATCTCTGTGGCTTTCTGAGCACGAATTCGCTGTGAATGCGCTTCAACTAGTGCATTATCCAGACCATAAGGATGGACTTGTCTGCATTCCTGATGTTCTTCAAAGGAATTGCCACTATATTCTTGGCCGCTCAAATATGGTTTGACCCCTTTCGATCGATGTTGTGATCCTTCATCTCTTATATACTTGCAATATGCATTTTTGACTGCGTCTTCCAAGTCCTTCGGTGTCGTAACCTCAACCAGCGTGGACAACATGCGCTTAAAGGAGGCAATATACGCATCTCTCTCCCGAAGTAAACCTCGTAAGGTTGCAGTCTCCTGTCCCAAAGAGATTACTTTTGAGTCCTTGGAATTTAGCTGTTGCTTCCTCCTCTTCCTCTCGTAATAGTCTGCTTCTAGTTCATCGTACATCGCGGTAATATGAGCTTCTAGACCCTCAACATGTCGAGTGATAGGCCCTCGTTCCTGTACGAGTCGTTGTACTCGATGATCCAGCACAAGCCGGAAATTATCCAAAGTCACATTTTTTCGCCGAAGATTTAAAATGGAAAGTTCTTTGTCTTCAAGCGTAGACTCGCGCTCTTCCATGTGGCGCTTAAAGTGTCGTAGGGTGGCTTCAAGCTTCGCATTGCGTACTTTCTCGGCTGTCAAGAGGACATTCCGAGCATGACTGGCAGTCTTGAGCGCATCCAGACGCTTATCAAGTCGTGAAATTTTTGTATTTCGAGCCTGAATTAGGCCCCTAGCTTCAGCTGTACATTCACGTTCGATAGCCAACTCTGCTTGAGCAGCAGCCATAAGTTGTTGAAGCTCTGTTTCGTACTCATGCTCTTGCTGGTCAAGAACCTACCGTAATGCTGCTGGTCAATACCTACTGTATCACAATTCTCTATTTACCTCCCGGAACATATGTTCATTGTGCTTTGCATCTTCGTACAGGCGCTCTATTTGTTGGCGCAGCTCCTTTTCGACGCGTTTCGTGCGTCCTTCTGCATCTCGAATCGCAGCCTCGTGTTCTATTGTTTGGGCTTGCAATAAGCTTTCGCATCTCTGTTGAATGGATTCTATTTCTTCAGACAGATGGTCAAAGCGTTCCAGCTCGAGAGCTAGCTTGTGCTCGTATTGATTTTCAAGCTCAATGGTGGCTTTCTCGTTTTTTGAGCTTGGCAACTCTTCAGGATGATCTCTGGTAGGAGACTTTTCGGGCGTAGTCATCTCCTGACATTCAGATCCAAGCAGCGTCAACAAAGCAGCTTTGACACGCAACAAATCGATCTGATAACGCGTTGGATTGTAGAGTACACTAAAATTAAAAGGTACTTCGCATTCTTATATGGGCCTTATTATATCTATTGGTCTTCAGGCTTGGGCGGCGGGCCGAGCCGCCCCATGCGTCGTCCTGCCACCGTGACCGTGACCCGCGGCCAACCCGCAGAGACGTCGCCGATCCCCCCCGCGGCCACTACGGGCAGTCGTTTCAAAGTTTTAGGCGCACTCTGGCTCAGCTGCCGCAGTGAGGCTGCGTGCGCGCGGGTTTATTAATAAAAGCACGCGTAAATTGCGCGTAAAACACGTAAAAAAACGCCGTGCGTAATTTGCGGAAAAGCCCGCCCTGAGAGCCTGAGAAAAAAATATGTATGTATCTTGATGATAGGTCCAAAATGAAAAAGACCAATGAATATAAGTGCATATACTACAACTAAAATAACTTGCCAGTGACTTGGAAAGCTTATGATGAAAAAAGGAGATACACTCAGACTGGCAGAGACTCCGAGTCGGAACTTGAATCGAAGAACTTCAAGTATAAAAGATCGTTGGAAAATAAAAAATGGTCGAAAACGGTCAAGAACCTCTATTTACCGAAATCGCATCCCGCGGCGGGCCACTGCCAGGGTCCGGGCCAGGGGTTATTAACCCCTGGCGCGGCCGCCCGGCGGCGGACCCGGGGTCAGTAGCGCAGATAAAAATCCCATTATTGCGCGTTGTTAACCTCAGGAGCTTATGGAAGGGTTCAAGTTGGGAGGGGTGGGCCATAGGCCACTGGCGCGGGCCGGCGGGCCTGGGCCGCGCCAGGCCGCCGGCGGTGTCATGCCCGGCCTTGGTACTTGCCTTGGCGCGCCTCTACGCATCCCAGGGCCCTAGGGGTTGCCCGCGCTCACCCAACCGCCCGGAGGGGTCTTTGTCGCTAATATCACCAAACGGGCTACATGGTAAAACCCGTTAAGTGATTCACTAGCAAGTACCGGTTAAGTCTCGTCGACGCAAAACCCGGACTCTACCAACACGCCCGCGCACGCCCACGGCGACGCACGCTTACGTACACCCTCGCGGGGGATAGCTTCCCCGACACCCCTCGCTGACCCCACGAAATTGACTATAGCCTGAGTTATTCGGTGGTTATGACCGACCGGGTTATTAACTCCGAACCCCCTCCGAGGGTTACTAACAGGTTACTTACAACCCGCATTTATCCGCACCAGCCCGCATCTACCCTGGTGGCGCCAGGGGCTGTTAATTTGCGATGTGGCCATTTCACCGCCGCGATCCCATATCGGCGCTCAGGCAGCAGGCCTCCAAGAGTCTGGCCGGCCCTCCCCCTAGTATCCCAGCTTCAACTTCCCCCATGTCAACGTCAAGTAAACGTAGTCCTACTTCTGCTGGGTTCTTCCGGGCTCTTTTGGACGTCCAGTGGCCAAGTAGGTCCAGTGGGGCCGTGTAGCATACTTTCTGATTTCAATGCCCATTTGGGGATTTATTTGTTTTGGAAAGCACCCAGCCTCACATACATTTATTTAACTTAGCGCACCGGAGGCTGTGCTAGAGACAAGGAAAGTGGACATACCACCGGAGGTACACATCTTGAGTATCTTCGCCTCCGAGGATGGATTGTACGTGTCTCCAAGATCACATTGTGTTGGCTCGTCAACGATGTCGGTTTTATTATTGACGTGACCTAGCGCTTGACCATATGCATTATAGCCCCAGCCGCGTACCATGCCATTTCTGAGCAGAAGAATTCCATGAGCTTCGCCAACAGTACCGAAATTTACTTCAGTGCCCAACAGCTGCTTGGCAGCGCCTGCGAGCACTCGTGATGTTGCGACACCAGAAAACTTGCATTCTGAGGCTTCGTTTGTACAATGCGCTGTTTCAGTCTGGAGCGGATCAGAAACTGATATCTCTGGGTCTTTTGAGCCTATTAAACTGCCCCAAAAGTAAGAGCAGTGGCTCTCTGTTGTGCAGAGTGTTGAGTAGCGACCGCATGCAACTGATGCACAATGTTCGTGCTCCATAGAAGTCACTTCCTGGGGCCTGCCAAAACATTTTCGCAGAACATGGCCTAGCTGCCCCTCGCTATTACTGCCCCAGGCAAAAAGCTTCCCGTCCCTGAGGGCAGCGGCTGTGTGTAAGCCACCGCAGCTGAGCGCAGATATGGGATTAATTGTTGAGAGGCCTGGCAATTTTACCTCTCGCGGCTTTTGCTGACCATGGTGATATGCCTCGTTTTGACCCCAGCCAAGCTGCCAATGTTCATTGTAACCCCAAGAGAAGAGCTTGCCGCTCGCCATAGCACAGGCAACGTGGGATTCACCAGCGGCAACAGCCAGAATCTTTTCACCTTTTATGCCCTTGTCTCCTTGTTTGTCGTAACCATTTGCCCATGTTTCCGTGAATAGCCCCGGCCAGTTTGATGATTGATACCGGCCCCATGACCAAAGCTCACCCTTGTCATCGATAGCAACGGTGAAGTATGAACCACAGACAACTTTGCAAAGTCGAACTTCGCGACTCATCTTGCAAAGCACTGGCTCTGCTGATTTGATTTCATTGCCTGTGCCCAACTGTCCAAAATTATTGTTTCCCCAGGCTAATGCGGCACCACATTCAAGAGCAACTGCTGTGTGTAGCCAGCCACAATCGACAGAGACGACTCGCGCTTGAAAGACAGAGTTAATGAGCCGGGGTTTGATTATCTCTGTTGATTGTAGGGAATCATATCCCCATTGAATGACAGCGTTTGGCGGTTCTTTTTCTCTGTCATTACCCAACATCACATGTAGCACACCATCACATTGCACATATAGAGACAGCTCATCATCGTCTGCCACTAATGTCCCAAATGCGTCCACCAAATATGTAGATTCCATCTGAAGTGGTGTTTGCGGATGAATCTCGGCATAGCGTTTGAGGAAAGCCTCCTTGACTAAGCGTGGTCTCGACCTACGGCAAAACTAAGAAAAGAAGCGTTTACGTCGTCAAGGGACAAAGGAAAGAACAGGCCGTTACCCCAGGAGTCATCGCGCGGGCATTTGATGCGTACTGAATGCGGCAGCCGGCGAGAGGCACGATCGCCATGGAATACGACAAAAAATTTAAGCCGACGTTTGCGCTGCTTGCCCAAGTGCGGGCTAAGTGCCGCTTTGTGTCTGCCGCTGTCCAACACCTGAAGTTCGGGCTCGTCATCAGATTCGCTACCGAGCTGATTCTCTGATCTCGTGACGCGAATCATAATCAGAGATTTGCAAATCAGTGACGATTTCTAATCCCTACGGTAAAAAGAAGTCACTGATTTGCTACCAGGTCCGTTTCGATGCCCAAGGCCGCCCGGAGGGTTGCATAGGAAGGGGGGACATATAATCTGAGGGCCCCACCCCGACCTCCCCCCATCCGAGCAGTCACCTTCGTTTTCGTGGCCAACGCGGCGCCCGCGGGTCACGGTTGGCCCGCGCGGCTTGTGTCGACTCCTTTGCCTAAGGTACTGTTTAGCCCGTATAACAGTGGTTTTCATGCTAAAGTCACGAAACGGGTTTTATGCGCTTCAAAATAACCCAGTCCCCAGCGAGTAACTAGCTACTAGCTACTACTAAAAAAAAAATAACCCAGCAGCGGAGTACGTTGGAGACGCTGTCTGCGGGAGAAGAAAGTTCAGTACAATTTATATCGATCATACAGAGGGTTCTAGGAAGACTAATAGCGGCTGGGAGAGCTACGCCGATTCCCGCCAAATCTCCTGGACATCCTATTTTTCAAGTTTATATCTTGAGAGGTATCTACGCTCCTCAGGTTGGAGATCAGTCGGAAACCTGGACTTGCGGACTCGCAAAGCCGGCCCGGGAAGACGGGTTGAGTATAAAGAATTTGAAAAAAGTTAAAATAGCAAAACCAGCGCATTTTTATCGACCGGGCTTTAATCGATCGGGTCCCCGATCCCACACTTTCTCCCTAAAACGCCGAAATTTTTGGCTCAGCCCCGCCCTTTCGGTGCCAACTTGGCTGCCGCCGCGATTTCCGCAGAGGCGCCGCGCGTGAGAGAGAAAACACGAGTCCGCTACCATGTCTGGCTTTACGAGCACCTTATACGCCCCGTGTGAACGATTTCTCTACTGGATGCGACCGCCAGAGTGACTTGGCTCCGAACGCAGCGCGCCGCAAAAGCGTCGCCCGCCAGGAGTTTCGGCGCGCGCGGGCCGTTTCCGGTGATCTCGGCGACTCTGTCAATTCGTAAGATCGCTTCCGCAACCACGTGCAGGCGGACATGGGCCCACGTGTGCGAGGCGTGCGGCACGCCGCCGACGCGCGCCACGGCCACTTCGACCTTGATGGCAAACGAGCGTTTCGCTTTCCCGATCTTGGCGAAACAGCTCGCTAGCGGCCGTCTGTTGTCTCTTACGCGTTCCGGAAATCTCCCGCGGCCCGCTGGTACAAGCTGGTAGAGTACCTACCGTAGGTACGGTACCGTGGTAAGCCGTAGTACGAGCTTGTACTGCGGACCAAAAATGGACAGGGTATCTCGTTTTTTTGGAAACCTCCCCGGTTTGGGAGGCGGCGCGGCTCCGGCTGACGCACCACTCGTGGATACAGCTGAAAAAGTTCAGATTTCCTCTCTAGCGCTACTCAAAATGCTTAAGCATGGTACGTGCATGCTCAAGGATCCTCGCACATTTGTCCAGGTCGAGCTGGTGTACCCATGGAAGTAATGGGTTTGATGTTAGGACAATTTATCGACGATTACACTATAAATTGCGTTGATGTAACTGTACCTCCTTTCGCACGTGATGGCCACGTGTTATGTCGTCTTAGGTGTTTGCGATGCCACAGTCGGGGACGGGCGTGAGCGTATTCAGTCTGCGTGTATGTGCCTACATAGTGTGTTTGAAGCTGCATTGCAGGTTGAAGCTGTAGACCCAGTTTTTCAAACAAAAATGCTCGAGATGCTCAAGCAAACTGGGCGACCAGAGATGGTCGTCGGTGCGCTCCTCTTGACCCCATGTGCTGCGGCAGCTAAAGTACTATGTTCTTAGGTTGGTATCACTCTCATCCCGGTTTTGGGTGCTGGATGTCGGGTAATCTTTATGATTTTATTTAGACAAAAGGCACAATTGCAGGTGTTGATATAAACACTCAGCAATCCTTTGAGGCCCTCAATCAGAGAGCTGTCGCCGTAGTCATTGACCCGGTGCAGAGCGTCCTTACTTGCGTCTGTGATCTAGTAATCTTGCGCTCTCAAATTTGGTTCGCTGATTCCTAGGTGAAAGGCAAAGTGGTGATTGACTGTTTTCGTCTCATCAACCCGCAACTTATGATGCTAGGCGACAGTCAGCGCCTCATACAATGACTAGATTTATTCTTCAATCAGGGCAAGAGCCGCGACAAACTACCTCCAATGTGGGGCACCTGAAGAAGCCTTCAATCCAGGCTCTCATCCATGGCCTAAATAGACATTACTATTCAATGGTATCTACAAGTTAATGGTACTGTATGCATTTGCGTGAGCAGGTAATTGATTACCGTAAAAATGAACTGGAAGAACAGATGCTTACAAACCTATACAAAAAAACGCGAGTTTTCCAACGGCCCACCTGCTGCTTACCTTCTTGATTCTTAGGTGGGTCGCGGGCCTAATTACTCTCGACTTTGCTTGCCATACACTGGCAAACCACGAGATAATTGCTAATATGGCGAGGCATTCTGAAAATTATAACCTTCGAGTCAGAGACGAGGAAGGCAGGACGGTCGAGGAACTGCTAGTAGCCAACGTTGGAAAAGTGGATCCCAAGCGCCATCTTGTAAGTAATACGGATACGCACATGTGTGAGGTTTACCCTGAACCTAGGAACAAGGCGTCGATGAAGTGATGGCAGCAAACATCATGCAGGTGCTTGGAATTATGCTCAAGACGCTTGTGTTCTGATGAAGGTTGCAGTCAGCACTGCTGTAGCATCCTGTTTCGCCGCGTTGGTCCAAAAGCGGAGTTCTTGGACCAAGGGATTGCAAAAAGAATAAGTGCAGAGCCACCCCACCGGCATCCCTCCGGCGGCGAACCCCGCCGCCACAAGAGGGGTCTGAAAAATGTGCCTGAAAAATGGCCACGGTCACTTTTACGTTCTTATCTTCATAACTACCCCAGCGTTTTGGCCGGTCGCAGTTGTCTGTCGCAGTCTGAAGGGGGGGGGTGCACTCCAGATGCGGGTAGGTTGCCATTTACCTGAGGGGTTATTTACCCCTGGCGCCGCCCGGGGTTAATAACCCGGGTAATTGCCGGTTAGTACGGGTTATTTACCTCAGGATCTTATAGAGGGGTAGGGGAGGGGGCCTCACGGGCCACTGGCGCAGGCCTGGGCCGCGCCGGGCCACATGACTTGGTACTTGCCTTGGCGGCGCACCTGTACGTATCCAAAAGCTCAACGGGCTGCTTGCGCCCATCCCCTCGTCCAGAGGGGTCTTTCGCTAATCTCACTAAACGGGTTTAGTCGAAAACCCGTCGGGTTATTGAGCGGTTTATTTACCTCGGATCCCCTTCGAGGGATAATAATAGGTAAATTACCGGCAATTAACCGGTTAATGGCAACCTAGGCGGGCCGGCACCCCAATTGGTGAGATTTTCAATTGCCAGTGATAGCCTAAAACTTTAGTAAAAGCGGGGATTTGTCCCAGGGGGCATCCCCCAGGGGCATCATAATCACACGGCGACACTAGCTTGCCACGGAGGTGCCCCCATCGAGATGGAGTGAGGTTCACCCGACGCGGCACGAAACGCCACTGGTGCGACGTTCGCGTGGGGGCCCTTCCGCCCTCTCGATTTTTCAGGGCCCCGTACTCCGCCAGAATGTGAGGCGCCCCCTGAGGATCATTCGCAGCTAGTTTTCGCTTATAGGCTATTAATGGGGAAGCGCCACAGTAGCGGAATTAGTCGAGTGCCGGCCACTTCTCCAGATGGGAGCTCAGATGGGCCGACTAGCTGGTCGACTCGGAATGGACTACCCGGGCTGTGACCATCAGGACTTGCAATCCGAGTCGTGTTCCACCAGTCAGCGTGGCTGCCAGACGTGCTGCCAGTGAGCGGAACTAACTTGCCAGTGGCCCTACTAGTAGGCTATTAATGGGGAGGCACTACCGCGATAAGTTCTGCAGTCGAGTTCATGGCCAGCCCCCTGTCAAAACCCGTCGAGTTATATGGAGTTATGTTCCTATACTAGTCCGACACACTCTAGTTTGCGCGTATGGTTTTGGGGGCACTCTACGGCTAGCGTGGAGGCGCATTTGTGCCGCCAGCGCGTGTGGAGGTCCTAGGAACTCGTCCGCGCCTGGCGTAAAGAGCGCGCGTTGAAAGCTAGCCGCCGCGGCGGTCTGCGAGTGCCCAAAAGCCTGGTGCTCTGCGAAGGCCCTAAATCGGCGCGCGACTGCGAACAGATCTCCAAATTGCTGGTAGAGAAGCGCCTGACCAACGCAAACAGCGATGCACCTTCAGAAGTCCACCAGCTATCCGTCGCCACATGTCAATCCGCGGCCGGTCGGGAGAGCATATTCGGTGAATGTCGATCGCGGGCCGCTTGGGCACCTATCGACAAAATTCGACCGGTATGATGTACGTATGCATTCCAGCGGACGTTGGAATGACGCG
>MPLT02252525.1_pt1 | contig 11493 bp, 11 predicted proteins | sample 1617391 | NCBI WGS metagenome assembly MPLT02 (sample SAMN05944800, study PRJNA350692) | marine metagenome | biome: marine; feature: ODZ; material: water; isolation source: 70 m water sample filtered on 0.2 um supor filter | place: Pacific Ocean | collected 2012-04-08 | depth 70m m
CCTGGCGTGCTGCTGGTTCCGGCGGAGCGGTTCACGGCTGGCGATGAGGCCCGGGCCCGGCAGAATCCGATGGTGTGGGCGGGCCAGATGCAGCAGCGCCCCGTCAACCGTGAAGGCGGGCTGTTCAAGGCGGCGTGGTTCGCTCACCGCTACAGCACCCTGCCGCCGCTCGCCGGCCTCCTCCTGAGCATCGACGCGACGTTCAAAGACACCCGGGCCAGCGACTACGTCACCATCGGGCGATGGGGGCGGCTCCAGGCAACCACCGGCGCCGCGCTGCTGCATCAAGTCCGCCAGCGCATGGACTACCCAGCACTGCGGGCGGCTGTGCTCGCTGAGGTCAACACCTGCCGGCAGCTGTATCCGTCGCTGCCGCTGGTCGTGCTCATCGAGGACAAGGCCAACGGCTCCGCCCTCATTGCCGACCTTCGCCGTGAGGTGCCGGGCGTGGTGCCGTTCAATCCCGGCAGCAAGAGCAAATTTGAGCGCGCTCAGGTTGGCGCCGTGCCCTGGCTCCAGGCCGGACAGGTGCTGCTGCCAGAGGAGCACAGTGCCAGCTTCAACGTGGGTGCCTACATCGCTGAGCACCTCAGCTTTCCCAACGCCGCCCACGATGATCAGGTTGATCAGACCAGTCAGGCGCTGATCTACATGGCACAGCACCCCCTCAACACCGGCGGCGTGCGGCACGGCGGCAGCCGCCGGGATCTCGGCGAGGCACGGGGCCGACACCATCGCGGACACCGCCGGGGAGGCTGGTAATGTCACTGTTTGGCGGGCGTCACATCTCCTGGCGGCAGGCCGTCACCGCTGCGGCCAGCGATGCGCCGAGGCAGGAGCAGGCCACCCCCAACGCGCCCCGGATGGGCCGCTGGACCGGCCGCAGCATCACCACCAACCGGCTGGTCATCTCTGTCACCCCGGCACGCATCAGCAGCGCGCTCCAGAGTGCAGATGAGGGCTACCCTCAAGACCTCTTTGAGCTCCTCCAGGAGGTGACCGACCGCAGCCCGCAGATGAACGCATGCCTCGGCCAGCGCAAGCGCGGCGTGGCTCAGGTGGAGTGGTGTCTGCTGCCTGGCGGCCCGCGTGCCAGAGACCGCCGCGTGGCGGAGCAGGTGGAAGGCTGGGTTCGACAGATCGCCGGCCTCACAGAGTCACTGGTGCACCTGCTCAGCGGCATTGAGCACGGCGTGTCGTTCGCCGAGATCGACTGGCAGATCAAGGGCGATCTGGCCCTGCCGGCTCGCCTGAAGTACGCCCCTGCGGCGTGGTTCAAGCCCTCGCCGGGAGATCCCGACGTCTGGTATCTGCTGGACCGTCAGAACCTCATCGACGGCGTGCCGCTGATTGAGGACCGCTGGATTGCACACACCCATCAGGCCAAGCCGGGCTTCCCTGTCCAGGCCGGCCTCGGCCGCGTGCTGCTGTGGTACTGGCTGTTTGGACACTACGGCACCAAGGACTGGGTTGCCTACTCTGAGCTGTTCGGCGCTCCGATGCGGGTTGGCCATGCTCCCCCCGGGGCTGGCGATGAGCAGCTGGATGCCCTGGCCGATGCCCTCGATAAGCTGGGCGTGGATGCCTGGGCGGTGCTCCCGCCAGACGCTAAGGTTGACTTTGTCGGCGACAACAACGGCAAGAGCGGGCCCGACGTCTACGAACGGCTGATTGAGTACACAGAGCGCTGCATCGCCAAGCTGATCCTGGGGCAGGTGCTGACCACAGAGGCCAGCGGCAGCAACGGGGCCGGCTCCTATGCCCTCGGCGGCGTGCACAATGCGGTACGCATGGACATTCTGCGGGCGGATGCCTCACAGCTTGCGGACACGCTGACACGGGATCTCATCGAGCCGATTGTTCGTTTCAACCTCGGCGCCGATGTGGCCATCCCCCGCTGGTACTTCAAGGTTGAGCCGCCCCGGGATGCCCTGCGGGATGCACAGACACAGACCGCCCGCGCGGAAGTGTTCAAGCGCGCTGTGGACCTCGGCATGCCTGTCAGCCGTGCACAGGTTGCTGAGGAGCTGGATCTACAGCTGCCGGCCGGAGAGGGCGATGAGCTGTTCCCCGCCGAGCTGCCCGACAGCGCCCCCGACGATGCGGCGGAGGCTGCGGACAAGAAGCGCCTGACCAGCCTCAGCCAGAGCCGCTACGCCAGGCCCCGATACGCCCGCGTGCTGCGGATCAAAGAGGACTACCCGGAGCTGTGGAAGAAGGGCGGCAGCACCGGCGGCACCTGGAGCGGTGACCGGGCGTTCCGCACCTGGACCGCGATCCGAGCACGACAGGGCAAGCTGACACCCACACAGATCGAGTGGATCAACACCCGGGAAGCGTGGGCAGCGCGGCACCTCGGCGAGGAGGGCACCCGCCAGCTCGCCGGAGCGATCGCCGTCGTGAAGTGGGCCGTGGATGAGGCCCGCAGCTGGGCTGTGATTGATGCGGCCATGAAGAAGATTGACGAGCGCCGGAAGAAGGACAAGGGCAATGACTGAAGAGAACGCGCCAGAGCTGGCGGCACCGCTGCTGTGTGAGCTGCTCCAGGCCCGCGCTGGAGACCCCGACGACAGCCCGCCAATGGTCGACACTCCCGACGGCGAGCGGCCAGCCTACAGCGACTTCATCGCCAGCACAGCCGGCGTGAACCGCAACGGCGATGCCATCGATCAGAACACCTGGAAGCTCAAGGCCTACCGGGACAACCCGCAGATCCTCTGGATGCACGACCGTAGACGCCCCCCCATCGGCAGGGGAGAGGCCCGCATCATGGACCGGGGCACCGACAAGGCCCGGCTGGTGATCCGCGTGCACTATGACCTTGAGGATGCGTTTGCCCGGGAGATCGCCGGCAAGGTGCACCGTGGGTTCATCAAGGCCGGCTCCATCTCCGCAGCCCCCGGCAAGGGCAGCGCCTGGCGGATGAACCTGGACAAGGACCACCCGTACTACCAGGAGCGCGGCTATGGCCGCTACGTCAAGCACGCGGAACTATTGGAGTTTTCGCTGGTGACTGTTCCCGGCGATGCCAACGCGCTCAAGCTCGCCGCCGAGGCTGCCGCCGCCGCTGCTGCTCCTTCTTCCACCCCGCCGGCATCGCCGCCGGCACCCACCACCAACCCGGAACCTTGCATGGATTATCGTGCTGCTCTGCTGTCGGTGCTTGCCCTCTCCGCCGAGTCTACGGATGAAGAGATCACGGCGGCTGCCGACACCCACACCACCAACCACACCGCCCTGGCTGGCGCGGTCTGCAATGCCCTCGGCACTGAGACCCTGCCCGAGGACTACGCCGCGCAGCTCGCCGCAGCAACGGACCGCTCCGGGCTGATCACGCTGTCCGAGGCAAACGAGCTCGTGAAGGCCGCCGCCAGCGCCACCGACCCCATCGTGGAGGCCCGTGCCGCTGTTGAGGCTGCTGTGCAGTCCGGCGCCATCGCACCGGCCATGAAGGCACACTACCTCGAACTGGCCGAGGCCAACGCTGCCGCATGCACCGCCGCAGTGCAGGGCCTCAAGCCCGCCGGCACCGTCCCCCTCAAGCCGCAGGAGCGCCCCGAAGACCTCGGCGCCCCTGTCCGCCTCTCCGCCCTGGACCGGAAGACCATGAAGCTCATGGGCCTGTCTGAGGCTGAATTTCTCGCTGCCAAAGGAGCGTAACCATGGCCGCACTCACCGCTGACCGCGCCGTGACAATGGAGGTCGGCAGCGTCCGCTCCTATCCCGTCAAGGCATCCACCACCATCTACGCCGGCAGCATCGTCTGTGTGCTCAACTCCACCGGCTACGCCGAGCCCGGCAGTGACACCGCAAACCTCGTGTTCGTTGGCATCGCTCGTGAGAAGGCCGACAACTCCAGCGGCAGCGCTGGCGACATCTCCGTGGAGGTCGATTGCATCCACGGCAGCACCTGGCGGTTTGCCGCGACCAGCCTGGCACAGGCCGACGGCGACGGCACGCAGGTTTACGTCAGCGATGACCAGACCGTTGCCAAGTCCACATCCAACTCCGTGAAGATCGGGCGTCTGGCGTACTTCGAGTCTGCCACCGTCGCGGTTGTCGCGATTGAACCCCTGGTCTGAGGTAAACCATGCCAGCACTTGCAAACGCTGCCGCGATTGAATCCGCAGCCACTGGATACCGCGCGCTCTTCGAGCGTGGTCGTGAACAGGTCTCCACGTTCTACACCGACTATTCTCAGGAGGTGCCGAGCACCGGCCACGCTGAGAACTACAGCATGGCCCCCCTCGGCGTCAGCATCCGGGAGTGGACCGGTGATCGCCGCATCAAGAGCGTCAAGCTGTACGACTACACGCTTGTGAACGCCGACTACGAGGGCACCTTCTCTGTGCCCCGGAATGCATTTGAGGATGACCGCCTCGGCCACTTCAACGCACAGGCACAGATGCTCGGCGTGGAGGCCGCACGGCACCCTGACGAGCTGCTGTCCACCCTGCTCAGCAACGGATTCAGCAGCACCAACACGATCTACGGCGTTGCATTCTTCAGCAACAGCCAGCCGACCGCCGACGGTGCCAACAACCGGGACAACCTCGTCACCGGCGCGCTCTCCGCTGCCAAGTTCGAGGAGTGCTACAAGCTCCTCGAGGGCATGAAGGCATTCAACGGCAAGCCCATCCACCCGATCGGCCTCGGCGCTGGCGTGGATCTCATCGTGCCGCCGGCCCTGCGTTCCACTGCGGAGCTCATCCTGGAGGCTCAGCAGACCAACGATGGCACCGCCAGCATCTCCAACACCAACCGTGGCAAGGCCCGCGTGGTGGTCAACCCCTGGCTGTCTACCGCTACGGAGTACTACCTGGCAGTGCGCGGCGCCCCGATGGCTCCGTTCATTTTCCAGAACCGCCGCGCGCATCGTCTGGTCGTGATCAACCAGCCGACCTCTGAGGATCTGTTCTACCGCAAGCAGATCGTCTTTGGTACGGATGGCCGGTACACCCTCGGCTATGGCCACCCTGAGCTGATCATCGGATCGCAGGGCGCATAACGTGGGCACCTTCGTTACCCAGAGCACCCTTGAGAACCGCCTTACAGCGGCGGTGCTCATCGACCTCACCAACACCAACCCGGCCGCGTCCAGCGTCAACACCACGGCGATGGACACCGCGATCGCGGATGGGGAGGCCGAGGTGCTCGGGTACGTTGGCGCACGGTACGCGCTGCCGCTGAGCAGCCCGTATCCGTCTCTGGTGGTGAGCTATGCCCACCACTGCACGATCTACCACCTCTACAACCTCCAGCCCGGCAGCCCTCCAGCAGACGTGCAAGCCCGCTACGATGCGGCGATTGAGCGGCTCAAGGAGATCGCTGCCGGCACATTCAGCCTCGGCATCGCCACCGACGGCACAGACGCCAGCAACACCGGCGAGTCAGACCGGGTTGCCCTGCGGACTGCGGGCCAGACGCGGCGCTATGGCCGCAGCGACTTCAAGGGGTTCTAAGTGCCGGTTGTCGGTCACACCACGCTGAGCGAGTTGCTGCCTGGACAGGCGGCGATGGTGCGGGCTGTGGGCCGCGTGGCACGCCAGGAGATCGAACCCCTCGGCCGCCGCATCCTGGCACAAGAGCGGCGCCGCGTGATGAACGTGCGCAAGAACAGCTTTGAGCGCGCCACCCGTGTGGAGCTTCAAAACACCGACGGCGTGATCAGCATGGACTGGATCATTGACCACCCCGGCGCCAACATCCAGGACACCGGCGGCACGATCCAGGCCCGCCAGCTCGGCAGCCGCCTCCTCTTCAAGATCCCCGGCGTGGGCTGGCGTGCTCCGCATGAAGTCACGCTTCCCGCCAGGCCCTACCTCACACCCGCTGCTGACCGCATCGCCGAGCGGAGCGCGCGCATCGTGGAGCGCGTGGTTGCCCAGCTCCTGGAGGGCCAGCCGTGACCACACGCACACAGGCCATCCGGGAGGCGATCATTGCCACGCTCAAAGACCGCATCGACGGCTCCGGCAGCTACACCAACGACCTCACCGACCGTGCCAGCGGCATCACCGCGATCTTCACGGGCGCGTTTGATGAGCCGCCAGCACGACCCATCGCCGGCCATCCTGTGGTCGCGATCCGCTGTGTGGGGGTTGAGAGCAGCGGCAACGGCTCCACACAGGAATTCACCCACGCCGGCAGCTGGGTTCTGGACTGCTGGATTGTCGCCAGCAGCAAGAGCACAGTGGACCGCATCGCTGCCGCCGAGGTGCTGCTGGATGAGCTGCAATCAGCCCTGCACAGCAACCTGAGCCTCGTGCACAGCTCCACCGGCCTCTCCGGCTACAGCACGCGCAACCTCGTAGACCGCCTGTTTGTCAGCAGCCAGCCGTTCACGGAAACCAACGAACAGCAGGGCCGGAACGCACAGGCTTACGGCCGCCTCCTCGCGGTTGTCAGCGCTGACTGGCGGACCGCCCTGCCCGCACAGAGCCCAGCACCATGAGTTTTCTCAAGCACGGTCCGAGCGTCGAAAACAGCGCCTATGCCTACCGCTGGCCGTTCCTGGTGAACGTCGCCGCCAGCGGCTCCGGGCCCTTTGAGGCCACCGTTGACCTGCCGGAGCGGTTTGCGTTCCTGTGGGATGGCATCCAGGACACCACCAACGGTTACGACATCGTCCCGGTCAACGCCAACGGCACCACTGTGCCGACGTTTGACCTCAACACGTCGGCCGGCAGCATCGCCGCCGGGATCACGGCGGAAGACGTCAACATCCGCCTGAGCGGGCTGAGCTACACGAGCAGCACGATTGACTGCGGCGTGGGTTGGGTTCAGTGGAACCGCTCCAGCGCCCCCAACCGCGCCGGCAGCCCCACAACCAGCTCGCCGAAGAGCAGCACCTTCAACGTCCTTGAGCCAGCCCATGATGAGGTGGTGATCCCCTACGATGCCGACCGCATCCCGGGCCCGTATCGCAAGGACCCCGACGAATCGATCCGGCTGTGGTTCGACGTCACGCCGCTCCTGATGCTGCGGGTACACAAACAACAGAGCAGCCGGGCCGGCAGCGGCGTGGAGGCCATCTTCTTTGAGGTCACCAACGCCGGCACCGCCGACGGCGCGATGAAGGACGCCACCAGCCACGCCTACATCGTCGATGGCAAGGGCCGGCACCTCATCGGCTGTCTGGTGCTCGGCGGCACCACAGCCAACAACTACCTCGCCGAGCTCAAGGTGCACTTCACAGACGGACGTGTCCGGAAGTTGGTTGCCGAGGTTGACGTGAAAACCAGAGTGGAGAGCTAACGATGTCAGCTAATGCCATCCGTAACGCGGGCCGTGTGGTCCGATACGTCAAGGAAGCCACCGCCGGCACCGACCCCGGCGGCAGCTTCACGATCACCCTGGCAGCGGCACCCACTGCCAAGCTGCAAAAGAAACAAGAGTACCGGGCCAGCCAGGCGCTCTACCAGGGCCAGGGCGGGCTTGCCCCGGCGCGACACATCAAGGGGCGGGAAAACATCCCGTGGAACGCCAGCCACTATCTCCGCTTCAAGGGGCAGGGCCTGCTGTGGAGCCTCATCATCGGGGCGCCAGCATCGCCGGTCAACAACGGCGACGGCACCTATACCCACAAGTGGGATCTGGACAAGGACCCCGCCACCGCCACCCTGAGCGTGGTGGAGGGCGATGCCCTCGGCAGCCTGACCACCCAGGAGCATGAGGGGCACGGCTGCGTGGTCAGCTCAGCCACGGTCACCATCGACGCCCACGACTTCGCCCGCCTGGCCATGTCGGGCTTTGCAATGACAGCAGACGCCCCGGCATCCGCTGGCGCCATCACGCTCACGGATGACAGCTACAACGAAATTCACGGCCACATGGCCGGCACCATCTCGTGGAACGGCGCCGCGTACAACTTCATCAGCCTTGAGCTGACAATCCCGATCAATCCCATTTTCCGGGATGTGCAGGGGCAGGCCGGCACCGCGCGGCCCTATGCCGTCAACCAGAAGGAAATCCGAGCCGTTGTCACCATGGACAAAGTCGGCGACGTGTTCACCGGCGGCAACACCACAGAGACCACCTCTGATCTGGTGCTCACCTACACCGATACCGCCCCCAACCCCGACCACACGTTCACCATCACGCTTCACAACGCCATCGTGGTGGACAGCGACGGCGGGAACGCTGATGGCTTTGGGCTGATCCGGGAGCGCGTCACGTTTGCCCCGCAGCCCGACGGCACCGACAGCGGCCTGCGGATCACCATCGTGAACGACCAGTCCACCAGTGAGAGCGCCTGATGAGCCGCTTTGCACGACGGCGGAAAGCCACCCGGACGGTTGACCTGCTGATTGCTGGAGACGGCGGACAGCCGGAGATCATCCGGGTCACCCTGCGGCGGATCAACAACGCTCAGGCGGCTGTGCATGGCCTGGAGCGGCTGCTGGTGATGGCCGACGTTGCCAAAGCGCAAGAGCCCGCCAAGCCCGCCGTGGTGACCAAAGCGGAGCGCATCGCCGCACAGCTCGCCGGCATCCGCAGTGACCTCACCGTCTACCCGGCAGCACAGCAGGAGCAGGCCACCGCGCACATCGCCGCCCTGGAGGCGGAGCAGCAGCGCGCCCGCAGCGACGGCAAGCGGCAGGCCCTCGCCGAGCAGCTCAACAACGGCACCGAGGAGATCCCCGGCGCACTGGTGCGGTTGCTCCTGCAGCAGCGGGATCTCCTCCGGAAGAAAGCCGCTGCGGACCACGCCGTGGCAGCGCATGAGGCCGGGCGCCTGGCGGCCATGGCCCGGAGCATCGGCAAGCCGCGCACCCAGCAGGCCGCATCAGACCGGGCGGCCATCGTGTGTGCCGCCGTCACGCATCACCAGAGCCTCATTCCCAACCCGCAGATTGAGCGGCGGGATCTTGACCCCGACAACCCCACCCACTGGATACCGCACCCGGAGACCCCGCAGCCGGAGCCGGTGCAGCTGACCACAGACCGCAAGCGGGTCAACCATGAGGCGGGTGTCTGGCTGCTCAGTGAAACACACTCCAGCTCAGAAATCGCGCTGCTGGCTGAGGTTGCCTACCTGCACGCAGTGGGCGGGGAGGAGGGGCGCGCGGCGCTAAGCCGATTTCGCCGCCAACCCCCGACAGCTCGCCGCGATGTATCGCCTGAGCAAGGACAAGGGGCTTCTGGTGGCTGATCTGATGGCCCTATCCCCGTATGATCTCACGCTGGAGTGGCTGGCGCGGGAAGCGTGGTTGTCGGAGTGCACCCGCAATTTCAGAGACTTGCAGGGATCTGAGCCATCACACGGGCAGCACCGGTTCACGTGGACGGTGAACCGATGAGCCGCCTTGCTCGCATCCGCGTTGACATCGTTACCCGTGAGGGAGAGCAGGCACTTCAGCGCCTCGACAGAGAGGCGGAGGATCTGGAGCGCTCGATGGTGCGCCTGGATCGCTCCGTGGACAACGTGGAGCAGAGCCAGCGCAAGCTCGGCCTGACGGCTGGACAGACCGCCGGCCAGCTCCGCCGGGTGGGCCGCAGTGCACGCGGGGCAGGGCGGGTGCTTTCCTCGCTGGGCAGCAGCACCGCCGCCCTCTCCGGCACGCTTACCACGCTGGCGCCGCAGCTCGGCGACACCACCAACCTGCTTGGCAATGCCGCCAGCGCGGCGGAGATGTTCGCCGGGGCAGGGGGCGCGGTGCTGCGGGTGCTCGGCCCGATCGCTGCGGCTGCCCTGGCTGCGGGGGCGGCGTATGCCTACTTCAACGGCCAGCTCAAGGAGGCCGAGGAGCGGCAGAAGAAAGCCGCCGAGGCCGCAGAGAACGCCAGCCAGCGCGGCGCTGCCCGGGCCGACTTCCGGCAGGAGCTCAGTGACCGGCGCCTCATCGCCACCGGCGAGGCCACCGAAGAAGATGTGCAGCTTGTTCGCCGCAGCGAGCAGATCGCTGATGAGCTGTTCGGCGAGGAGATCGCCGCGATTGAAACGCAGCTTGCAGAGAGCGGTCAGAAGTTCGGCACAGAATTTGACCGCCTCAACGAACGGCTGACTGAGCTGCGGGGCAATGCGGCAGCGCTGGCCTCAGAGGAGCTTGAAGTTCAGCAGCTTGAGGAGGCCAAAGCGGAGGCGCTCAAAGAAGAGCAGCGTGCCCGCCGGGAGATCGAGAAGAGCGTTCAGAAAGCCGCTCAGGAGCAGGAACGCCAGGCGGCAGCGGCTGCTGTGCTCGCCGAGGAGCTGGCCGCCGCTGCGGGGCTGGCCGATGCGGCCAAAGCGCGGCTGCTCTCCACCACGGGCGGCGTGCCTGTGCGGGCAGACGGCACCACGGTGCAGTCGGCGATCCTCCGGCAGGCTGAGCTGAATTCGTTTGAGACGCCGATGTCACGCGGGCAGCGCATCCGGGAAGACTTCGCCAGCATGCCGCAAGCGTTCACCATGGAGCGCATCCGGGCCTCCGCCAACTTCACAAACCAGGGCGTGGGCGGCATCAGCCACGGCGCGGGCTTCACCGGCACCGGTCTCGACCTCGCCGGCAACGTGCTCGGCGGCAACCTCGCCGGCATGGCGGGCATGTTTGGCCCGGCAGGGGCTGCGGCCGGGGCCGGCATCAGCGCATTGCAGGTGCTTGGCGAGCAGGGCGCACAGGGCATCATTGACACGCTCAAGGAACAGACCACGCTGCTCACAGACGGGCTGCGGCAGCTGCCAGAGCTGATCTCGCTCATCGGCGACGAGAGCCAGGAGCTCGCCGAGCAGATCGCTCAGGCGCTCGTGGATGTGGCGCCTGAGCTGGCCCGGGCGTTTGCTGCGGAGCGGAACGTTGCCAGCCGTGGGCTGCGGAGCGTGGAGCGCCTGGCGGACACCGTGGGCCTCGGCGGCGTGGCAGACACTGCCGGCGGGCTGCGGAGCCGGATCAGCGGGCTGATCCGAGGCCGGAACCACAGCGGCTTGACAGTCAGCGACAATGAGAGCCTCCGCATCCTGGAGGCCGGCGAGGTTGTCGGGGCACGGGGAGACATGGTTCCGCAGTCTGCCCGGGTGCACCGGGGCGGCCTAAGCCAGACCACCAACCGGCAAACCGTCGTCTACAACGGCCCGGTGCTCTCCGATCCGCTCAGCAGCTGGCATGAGGGCATGGACAGCCGGTTCGGTGACAACGGGTGGGATCGTAAACCGAACTACGCCGGCGGGGTGCTCTGATGGCAACGGCCAAATTCTATTGGTATCCCGGCGGAGAAGGGCACCTCGAGGAGCTTGAGATCCCCGATGTGTCCGCCGTGGGGATCTCAGACCTCCAATACAACCCCGCCACCTCCACCGGCACCGCCTACGGTCTCAACGGGCAGCGGTTCACCGCCGTCTATGGCGGCTACGATGAGATCACGCTCGTCTTGAGCAACTTCTATAGTGAGGCATTCCGGCGGCGTCTGGAGGCGCTCCAGCGGCACCTCCTGGCCGGCTATGCGGTCAGCTTTGCTGTGGACAGTGACCATGCGTGGGCGGCGTTTGTGACGCTGACCGCCTCACAAGACGACACG
>MPLT02131663.1_pt1 | contig 11489 bp, 10 predicted proteins | sample 1617391 | NCBI WGS metagenome assembly MPLT02 (sample SAMN05944800, study PRJNA350692) | marine metagenome | biome: marine; feature: ODZ; material: water; isolation source: 70 m water sample filtered on 0.2 um supor filter | place: Pacific Ocean | collected 2012-04-08 | depth 70m m
ATAAAATAATTTCTGTAAAAAAATAAAATCAAATTCAATAGTATCAAAAGTCCTATAGTTAATTTGAACTTTATAGAAATCTTTTAAAAATTTACCATTGTTATAAAGAATGATTTTTAAACGCTAATTATAGAAAATAATTAACATATTAAACATTTAGAATAAATAGTATGTCAAATTCAATCCAAACCTTTCACCTTTTACAAGAGAGTCTTAATCGTCTCGTTTTAGGACAGGAAAGGCTAATAGAACGTTTGTTAATTTCCATGTTAGCAGATGGGCATCTTCTCGTTGAGGGTGCTCCCGGACTTGCAAAAACAAGAGCCATTAAAGAATTAGGTGAAAAAATTGTTGGTGAATTTCACCGAATTCAATTTACTCCTGATTTGTTGCCTGCTGATGTGACTGGCACGGAAATTTATCGTCCACAAGAGGGTAGTTTCCATTTTCAGGCAGGTCCAGTATTTCATAATTTAGTTCTAGCTGACGAAATAAACAGAGCACCCGCCAAGGTCCAGTCAGCACTTTTGGAAGCCATGGGAGAGCGTCAGGTAACAGTGGGAGGTAAAACATATCCTCTTCCTGACTTATTTCTCGTAATGGCAACTCAAAATCCTATTGAACAGGAAGGTACTTACCCTCTTCCGGAAGCACAACTTGATCGTTTTCTGCTGCATGTATTAATCGATTATCCGTCTGTTGATAATGAGTTGGAAATAATGCGTCTTGTACGTAATGAAGCTCTTGTTGAAATAAAAGCCACATCTCAAAAAAAAACTGGGAATTCAATAAAATCAGGAGGAAAGTCAGATTCAGCAATAATATCTGATCACGAAATATTTACTGCTAGAAATGACGCTTTGAATACTTACATGTCTCCGGAGATAGAGAGGTACATAGTTGAAATTATTTCAGCTACTAGAACACCAGAAAGATACAGTGATGAGTTAGCACGTCTTTTGACATGGGGGGCGAGTCCCCGGGCATCACTGGCCCTAGATCGTTGTGCAAGGGCTCGTGCATGGTTGCGTGAACGTGATTTTGTTACTCCTGAAGATTTGCAGGATTTAACAGGAGATGTTTTGCGCCATAGAATCATCGAAAGTTATGAGGCTGAATCAGATGGGATAACTAAAGATGAGGTAATAAAAAAAATACTTTCTATAGTTCCGGTACCATAGTTTTATATATACATTAATCTATGAAGTATTTTGACCCACCCGCAATAATTCTTTTTTTTGTTGTCTCTATGGCAGGTATTCTTCAACACTTCATGTTGTTGCAGTTGAACACAGAATGGAGTTTGCGTTTAGTTCAGGCAGTCCTAATAGGGTTCGGCTATGATTTGATGAACGGTGCTATTTTAGGCTTGCTGGCTCTACTTACTCCTTTACCGATATCATATAGAAAAATACTTTTTGGAATGATTGGGACTGTTTTTCTAGGATTTATGTTTACGGATTATAATTATGTAATACTTTTCGGCACTCACCTTCCTTTTTCAAGTTATGAATATATTAATGATAGTGGTGCGTTTTGGTCTTCAGCAATCAATGTAGTGAAAAGTTTAGAATTTTTTCTATTGTTTTTATTTCCAAATGTTCTGCTAATTCTTCTACTTAGTCTTCTTGGTAAGGAAAAAGTATCTTTTAGATCAGGATTTATACGCAGGACAATTAGTCTATTAATACTGTTTTTAATTGGTGGAGGAGCTGCAAGTTACAGCAATTCATATGTTTCGAAAAACATGGAAAATCCCCTCACATCGGCAGCATTGCAATATTTTTATTTAACGAAAGATCGTGAACCTGAAGAAAAAATTTTACGCCCAGTAAAATCTTTAAGTATAGTAAAAACACTTGTGCCAGGGGTGATGCCATACGAAGAAAAATGGAGTGAGTATCCTCTTGTACGAATCAGAGAATCAAATAGCTGTACTAGTCATAAACGTTCTAAACTCTCAAAGAAACTATGTCAAACAAATAAAAGGCCTAATATCCTAATCATTTTGTTGGAGTCATTTCGGGCTGCTGAAATTGGGGTTTACGGTAGTAAACTAAGATTAACTCCAGAGTTTGATCGTTTGTCAAAACAGGGGGTTATCTTTAAAAATTTTTACGCAAACGGTTTCCAAACTCGGCATGGCCTGGTAGCAACGTATTGTTCATTATTTCCAAATTATGGTGCTGCAGTGATGAAACGTTACGCCAGGAATAATTTCTTGTGTCTCCCTGAAGTACTTAAAAAATTAGGTTATTCCACATCCTGGGTATATGGGTCTGATGCAAACTTTGACGGTCAGTCTACTTTTTTACCAAAAATAGGTTTTGAGAAAATAATTGATGAATTTGATTATTCTGATTCAGCTGTATCACTGGGGTGGGGCTTATCGGATGAAGAGTTGTTTAAGAAATGGGTCAGTGTTTTGGACAATGAAAAACAGCCTTTTTTTTCATCAGCTTTAACCATTACAAACCATCATCCATTTGAAGTTCCGGATGAATACAAACTTCACCAAGGCGAGTCGGTAAAAGACCGTTTCCGAGAAGCTGTTTATTATACTGACGCTATGTTAGGAAAATTTATAAGTCAAATTTCCAAAAAACCATGGTTTAAAAACACGTTTGTTATCATTACAGCAGATACTTCCAGTTTTCAACCATCGGAGGGAGGCTCCAACAACTTTGAGGAGTTTGTTAAAATTCGATCACAAGTTCCTTTATTGATATTATCTGGTGAGTCGATAAGTATAGGAAAAAGTGATCGGAGTATGGTTATTAATCAACCAGCAAGTCAAGTCGAATTGGCTCCAACTATTTTGGATCTTTTAGCTGAAAAAATAACGGTACCATGGGTTGGGCGTTCCTTATTGGCCCCAATGGTTGATTCATTGCCTGATATACCCTTAAGGGCCTATACAAATAGGCCAGGAGCTTATTGGGGAGTGATTGGAGAAAAAAACCGTTATTTTCAGGAGAATAATAAAATAGATCATTATTTTGGAAGTCAAAATAAAAATAATTCTGTTTTGCTGAAAGAGGAGGGATCCTCATGGCATAAGATTATTCGCTGGGTTTTGCAGGAAAATCTAGTTTGGCCTGAAAAAAAAATATGAAACGTCAATTAAGTAAGAATGGTATTTGGCTGGGTAAAATGGAACTCCCGGATTTGGTCCAGCTCGTAAATAAAAAATCAACATCAGCGTCTCTTCAAAGCGCGGGTATACTTGGCGGTCCATATTTGACGAAACTCAAGGGAAGAGGGATGGAATTTGCCGAAGCAAGGCCTTATCAACCAGGAGACGATGTTCGTCATATAGACTGGCGGGTGACAGCACGAACTGGCAGGACACATACGAAATTGTTTAGAGAGGAACGAGAACGTCCTGTGATGCTAGTTCTCGATCAGTCACTGCCGATGTTTTTTGGATCACGCCATAGGTTAAAGTCTGTGCAGGCTGCCCATATTGCAGCCTTGCTTGGATGGCGGGCATTACTAAGAGGAGATAGAGTAGGTGGAGTATTGTTTTCAGAAAAGATGCACCGTGAATTTAGACCAAGAGCTGACAGACGACATTATTTGCGTTTACTGTCAAATATAATGACCGAACATAATCTTGTTGTAGGAAGGATGAACGATAGTTTGTGGAGTTTCAATACCAAATGTTTGTTTGCAGAAGCCTTGAGGCGGTTAAGGCACGTAGTTCAGCCAGGAAGTTTAGTTTATATTTTCAGCGATTTTTCAGGATTTGATGCAGAATGCAGGAAGCATCTTTTTCAAATTTCCAAACAAAACCAGGTGCAAGCTTATTTGATTACTGATCCTCTGGAAAAAGAACCTCCAACTTCTGGACGTTTCGCTATGAGCAATGGGAAAAAAACTGCTTGGGTTAATGCAGGAAATGCAAAAACTCGTCAAATTTATAATAACACTTTTGAGCAGCTACTTGAGGAAATTTGCTCAGAATTTAGACATTGCAGAGTTGATTTAACGATTCTTAGTACTGAGGAAAATATCTTAGCTGTATAAAATTAGAAAAACAAAGAATTCGAATAAATAATCAGTGAATGCCTAGCATATTCTGATGATTTGACAGTTATTTACTAATAAACATCCTTAAAATGACAACAGTTAATCCTCTCACAAATTTGAAAGACATCCACCTCCCTCCTGCTATTTCTTGGTGGCCACCTGCTCCAGGATGGTGGATATTGGCAGTGCTCTTTATTTTGATTTCTGTTTTCATAGTTTGTTGGCTTCTTCGAAGTTACCAACGAAGAAGACCTAGAATTGAAGCATTACAGCTATTAAAAGATTTGAAGTCTCAATATAAGAATTCTCACTCAGCATTATCAACACTGAGAGCATTGTCTCAGTTGCTCAGACGAACGGCATTGAGTTTATCGAAGCATGAAGAAGTTGCTTCTATGCAAGGTCTAGAGTGGTTACAATTTCTTGATAAAACTGGACAAACTACTGAATTCACAAGAGGTGTTGGTAATATATTTGGGGAAGATCTTTTTAGGTCAGAGCCTGACTTCGATTTAGAAGTTTTGTTCCCATTGGTAGGTAAATGGGTAAAGAAATGTCCGTATCAGTCTTGAACAGATAATTGCAATGTTATTCTTTGAAAATGGAGTATTTGAATTTATTTGGCCATGGTGTGCATTGTTCTGGCCCTTACCTGTTTTAATTAGATTAATGACTCCACTTGAACGTTCAGTTCAGGCACTTCGTGTGCCTTTTTTTCAAAGAATAGCATCTTTACCACAAACAGGTTTAACAGCAGAAAAAAATACCAAATCCTTGATTATCGCAGGATTGGCATGGAGTTTAATTGTCATTGCTGCAATGCGACCGCAGTGGGTAGGTGATCCTGTGGAACTTCCGGTTTCGGGTCGAAGTGTTATGTTGGCAGTTGATCTCTCAGGAAGTATGAAAGAAAAAGATTTGCAGTTGGGTGGAGAAGCTGTGTCCAGGCTTGCAGTTGTTAAATCGGTTTTGCATCCTTTCATAGAACGTCGAAAGGGGGATCGACTGGGGTTGATTTTGTTTGGAGATCAAGCATATCTACAAACGCCACTGACTTTTGATCGTAAAACTTTATGGCAAATGCTTAAAGAATCTGAATTGGGAATAGCAGGAGAAAGAACTGCAATTGGAAATGCGATAGGACTAGCTGTAAAAAGGATGAAAGACCTTCCGGATACCGAGAAAGTTTTAGTCCTTCTTACTGATGGTCAAAACACTGCGGGAGATGTTTCACCAGAGGATGCGGGGCTTATGGCAAAAGAGACCGGTATGAGGATTCATACCATAGGTGTAGGCGCAGATGAAGCTTGGGTGAGAACTTTCTTTGGAAAACAAAAAATAAATCCCTCGGCTGAACTTGATGAGGCAATGCTGCAGGAATTGTCGAACAGCACAGGCGGTAGTTATTTTCGGGCTCGGAGTACAGAAGAACTTGAAAAAATTTATGCTTTAATTGACGAAATTGAACCTATAGAAAAAGAAAAAGAAGTCTATCGCCCGCGAAAGGCTTTGTTTATTTGGCCACTTGGTTTTGTAGTTTTAATTCTTGGGATGTGGTTAGCGACTTTCATGTTACTTAATAAGTCTATTTGAGAAATAATTAAATATTTTATTTGAACAATTTTGTTGACTGAATTTCATTTTTTGCGCCCGTTGTGGCTATTGTTAATACCATTTGCTTGGTGGCTAGTTTTCCGATTGCATGGGAAATGGTGGAATACTACAAGCTGGGATAAGATTGTAGAACCGCATTTGTTTAATTTTTTGGCTACAAGACCGAAAAATCAAAGAGCTAGTCTTCTACCATGGACTATGTGTTTTATAGGGACCTTGCTTTTGCTGGCTTTGGCAGGTCCTGTTTGGAAAAAAATTCCACAACCACTTTTACAAAAAACACAGGCAAGAGTATTTGTTCTAGATTTGTCTTTTTCTATGTTGGCGACTGATATAAAGCCGACTCGATTAGATAGAGCTCGTTTCAAAATGGAGGATATATTAAAACGCTTTGTTGAGGGAGAAACGGCACTAATTGTATATGCAGGAGAAGCATTTGTAATTAGTCCTCTAACTCATGATCCAGCTACAATTGCAGCTCTCCTTCCTGGCTTGCAACCAAATATTATGCCTGTTCCAGGAAGTCGTGCAGCAGATGCCATTCAATTGGCCGCAGACTTACTAAGCCGCAGCAAAGGAGGAGGAGGGCATATTATATGGATTACAGATGGGGTTGAAGGACATGAATTATCTGCAATTGAAAACATGACAGATCAGAATCGTTTGTCTATTTTAGCCGTTGGGACTGAATCCGGCTCACCGGTTTCTTTGTCAGGAGGTGGTTTTATAAAAGATAAAAATGGAGCTATAGTAATTCCAAAACTAAATTCACAACCACTAAAAAAACTTGCAGATGAAAAGCAGGGTTTGTTCACCGAATTAAGTATTGATGACTGGGATGTGGAACGCATAATTAGTGCGGAAACAGCTTTTACGGGCTTTATAGAAGACGAAAAGCGGAGGAGCTCAGATAAATGGAATGAAGAAGGACCATGGTTGCTACTAATCGTTTTACCTTTAGCGGCATATTTATTTCGAAGGGGGCTATTGTTATCATGCATTATGTTCGTTTTATTTGGAGTATTGGGATTGCCAAATTCAGCGGAAGCTTTTGGTTGGAAGGATTTATGGTTGAGAACTGACCAGCAGGCAGAAAAATTATTTAATGATGGTGATACAAAGAATGCGGCTCAACTTTTTGAAAATCCTGAATGGAAAGGTACATCGGCTTATCGTACAGGTGATTATGAAAAGGCAATTGAAGAATTCTCACGAAATGGGAGTCCTCTTGCAAATTTCAATTTGGGGAATTCTATGGCTTTTACAGGTCGTTTAAAGGAAGCTCTTGATGCATATGATAAGGTTTTGGCTGAAAATCCGCAACATGAAGATGCTAAGTTCAACCGTGATTTGATAGAAAAGTTATTGAGAGAACAACAAAAGAAACAACAAAATGAACAATCAGATAAAGGAAATGAAAATGAGCAGCAAAAGAATAAAAATGATCAGAAAAATGATTCTCCAAAGTCTGATGCTGAAAAAAATGAAAAGTCCACTCAGGAATATCCAGCAGACAAGAATGATTCGGGCGATCCTCAATCTATAGAGGAAGAAAATAATAATAAAAGAGAGTCAAATGAAGATAAAGAAAATTTAAAAGAGAATGTTGAATCAACCAAGGCTAATAAAAATGAGAGTGAGCAGAAATTAAATAAAGAATTTGAAGAAAAGAATATTTCTTCAGCAGGTGAAAATGAATTAACTCAGGAGCAGCAAAATAGACAACAGGCTCTGGAACAATGGCTCAGGAAAATCCCTGATGACCCTGGAAGATTATTACGTAATAAAATGCATCGCGAATATCAACGTCGGGGCAAAAAACAAACACTGAATGAACATTACTGGTAAAAGATGAGGAAATTAGTACTTTTAGGAATTTTGATGATTTATACAAACCTCAGCCTGGCTGATGTTTCAGCTTGGGTTGATAAAAATCCTGTTGTAGTCGGTGAAATGTTCAACTTTCACATAGAGGCAAAAAATGTGGATGAAACCGAGGAACCTGATTTATCTGGAATCGGCAGTCTACAAGTTATTAATAGAAGTATGCAAAATCAAACGTCGATTGTTGGGACTTCTATCACACGTACTGTGAAATGGACATATGTAATGCTTGCACCTTCTTCTGGAAATTATCTAATTCCTGCTTTGCAGGTCGGAAATGAAGCAACCTCACCTATTATCTTGAAGGCAGTGGAATCCAGTCAAAATACTAACAATCAAAGTGTACGTTTAGAAGTAGATGTGTCACCCAAAAATGTATATCCGCAACAGCAGGTACTCATCCGCTTACGGGTTATTAGAACAGGATTAGAACTCGAAAATGAATCCTTGACGCCATTTGCAATTGATGGGACACAAATTGAAAAGTTGAATCAAAAGTCTTTCAGTAATGTGAAAAACGGAAAAAGACAATTGATAACAGAAATTTCTTACGTTCTGCTTCCAGATAAAAGTGGTACAATTTCATTGCCGCAGGTTCGCTATCAGGGGGAAGAAATACTCGGTGGGAATTCACAAAGGAAATTTGGAAATTTTGGTAATTTTTTTCAGCAGCGTGGTCGTCGTATTTTTAGCAACAGTGAAGCACAAACAATTAAGGTTAAGGAATTACCTTCCGGATTCAAAGGTTGGTGGTTGCCTGCAACTAATTTGGAGTTAGAAGAAAAATGGCTGCCTGAAAATTTAGAGTTCAGGGTGGGTGAACCAGTAACTCGAATACTTACAGTTCGTGCAAAAGGTGTTTTTGGCAATCAAATACCGGAATTATCTTTTGAGATCCCGGACAAAATGAAAGCATATGCAGATCAGCCATTAATTGAAACGGACAAAACTAAAGATGGTCTTGAAGGTTCACGAGTTGAAAAATGGGCGATTATACCTGGAAGAGCTGGAACAATAAAGCTACCAGAAGTTTCAGTTTATTGGTGGGATGTTCAACAAGATAAAACCAGGATTGCTGTTATTCCAGCAAAAATGATTGAGGTACTTCCAGCTAATAATGAAATTCCTGATTCTCTTGTCAACCAAGATAAATTAACTGAAAAAGATAAGGATACAGTATTAGTTTCTGAAAAACCAATTTCCACCACGGACAATCAATCTTCTTTTTGGAAGGCATTAGCCATTGTATTTGCTATACTCTGGAGCGCGACAATACTGTTGTGGTTATTGTATAAAAATAAGAACGCCGCTAAAGATATTGAAAATGTTGTAAATAATAAGCGAAATCAAGCTCATGAGATAAAATCTGCAACTAAAAATGTAGAAAATGCACTCATTGCTGGTGAAGCGGAAATTATTCAAGATGCTCTTTTAAAATGGGCTGGTTCACTTTGGAGTGAAAATCCACCTCTTGGAATTGAACAAATTGGAGAAAGAATTCCGGAATTAAAAAATGGTATCAAATCGCTAAATTCTTTACTATATGGAAATCAAGACAAAGAAGATTCACTGGAAGACTTACAAAAAAAATTCTGCAGACTGTCTCTTACAGCTAAAAAAAATGATGAGAATATCAGATATTCACAGCTAACACCTATGTATCCGGAGTCAAAATGATTGAATATTTGATTGAGTATTTAAGTAAGTTAGTGAATGAAAATATTTTTCAGTTAGGATTTTCAGAAGCTGCAGTTGAAGCTATAGTCCGTAGCAGTATGATTATAGTTGTACTCTGTTTAAGTTGGTTTGTTTACAAAATCGTACAGGGTCCTCTAAATAGATCTTTGGAACGTTTGTCAAGTATTACTAATCAGCAGTGGGACAATGTTTTAGTAGAAAAACATGTCTTTCAACGTTTGCTGAATTTCGTTCCATTGATACTGATATATTTATTGACTTCACCAATTTTAGAAGGAACAGAGCTACTTGGGTTAAGTCAAACATTGATCAACATTTTATTGCTAGTTGCAGCAATGATGGCAATTGATGCTCTGTTGAGTGCAATGTTGACCATTTATGAAAGTTCATCTGTATCAAATGAAATCTCAATCACTCCTTTTATACAAGTTCTGAAGCTAGTACTTTACTTTGTGAGCGGTATTTTATTCTTATCAATTCTGTTGCAAAAAACCCCCCTATATTTCTTAAGCGGATTGGGCGCTTTGACAGCTGTGCTGATGTTTGTATTTAAAGATATTTTAATGGGATTTATTGCAGGAATTCAGTTGATTGGGAACAAAATGGTGGCTCCAAAAGACTGGATAGAAATGCCAAAATATGGTGCAGATGGTGACGTAATTGAAATTACTCTCACTACTGTGAAAGTACAAAATTTTGACAATACTATTACCACCATTCCAACATATGCACTGATAAATGAGTCATTTAAAAACTGGCGGAATATGAATTTGTCAGGCGGTAGAAGAATCAAAAGACATGTTAACATAGACCTCAGCAGTATTAAGTTTTGTGATGATGAAATGTTAGTCAGATTTACTAAGATCAAGCTTATCGCAAAATCTATTCAAGATAGACAATTAGAAATTAGAACTTATAATGAGGAAAATGAAGTTGATGAAAGTATGGTTGTAAACGGAAGACGATTGACAAATATTGGTGTATTTAGAGCCTATGTCGAAGCCTATCTCAGGCAGCATCCACTGATTAGTAATAAAATGACATTTCTTGTCCGGCAACTTTCACCGCGGGAAAATGGCCTGCCAATTGAAATATATGTCTTTTGTAAAGAAACGAATTGGAATATTTATGAATCAGTTCAAGCTGATATTTTTGACCATATATTGGCCGTTGTTCCTGAATTTGATTTGAAAGTTTTTCAAGAACCTTCAGGAAGCGATTTTAAAAATATTAATAAAGTATAATATAATAACATTATGTAAAGTTAACAAATTGAGTTAAAAAATCACAGAAAATGGATTGTCAGAATAAAAAATAAATAATTCATACAAGCATCAGATAGTATAAATAATTAATTAACCTTGTCAAAACCTTCAATCGTAAATAGGGACAACAAAAAGTCTTAGATCTGATCATAGATTTTTAAAATATATGTTCTTGCATTCAATTATGGTTTGTTATATGTGTCATTAAATTGATAAAACTGTTATAAACTATTAAGGAAATAATTTAAATCAATTATTAACTGAACAGGATATTTATGGCGTGGATAAAAGTTATTAATTTTGAGGATGCTGTTGGTTTGCTCAAAATTGAATATGACGCAGCTGTCAAGCGTGCTTCAAAGCTGTGGAACATTGTAAAGATTATGAGTTTAAACCCAAATGCTCTGCAAGGATCAATGAGATTCTATAAGACTATCATGTTTGGGAAGTCTCCATTGTCACGTGGTCAGCGCGAGATGTTAGCTACTGTTGTATCGTCAATTAATAATTGTACGTATTGAATACGAGCTCACGCGAACGACCTCCGTGTTGAGGTTGCAGGAGAAACATTTGATACCGAAACCGCCGACACTTTTGTATCTAAAATTGCCAAAGACTGGAAAACAGTAAGTTTAAATTCAAAAGATGAGGCACTTTGTGCATTTGCAGAAAAATTAACTCTTGCACCCAACTCTATGACAGAAAATGACATAAAACAATTAGTTGATTTGGGTTTTACACATACAGCAGTGCATGATGCAGTTCAGGTTATTGGATATTTTAATTATATTAATAGAGTAGCAGAAGCTCTTAATGTTGATTTTGAATCTGAGGTAAGATGTTGGGAGAAATAGTTGTTTGTCTTAAATAAATAATATGTATTTTTATAATTAAATCTAAATATAACAGCTTAGTATTTAACATATAATAATATTATGTAAAATAAATGGCCAAATATGAAAAGTATACGTGTTTAATAGTTGACGATTACAGTAC
>MPLT02269353.1_pt1 | contig 11485 bp, 7 predicted proteins | sample 1617391 | NCBI WGS metagenome assembly MPLT02 (sample SAMN05944800, study PRJNA350692) | marine metagenome | biome: marine; feature: ODZ; material: water; isolation source: 70 m water sample filtered on 0.2 um supor filter | place: Pacific Ocean | collected 2012-04-08 | depth 70m m
CTTGGAGTGGCGGTGAGCAATCAACCTCACTGCTTATCGAGGGCGCAGTGCCAATCTGGGACGTTTATGCGAGCCTAGGCATAAAACAAGCATAACGAATGAGAGTCATAGGCCTCTCTAGCATTAAACAAGCATAACCCAAGCATTACTACTTATCTCTAGCATAATCACGCATTACCCACGCATTACGAGAATCAATCTCACTGAAATTCTCGACAGATGGTGATGTAGGCTTCTCTTTCGGATACATTTCGACTCGACAAAGGTGGTCCCATTGTCTTGGTACCAAATCTCTACACGAATTTCCTGTGAGTCGATCCAGTTCCGTAGCCCACCATCCCGGATATAAGTCCTAATCTTGTCGCCATTTGTATGGCCGTGGATAAAATGGAGACATGCTTTTCCAGAGACGGATTTTTTGATAATTTCCTTGATTAGATCCTTAGCTTGGTGCAACGACTTATCATGTAAATCGACACGTTCTGTTTCATATCTTGGTTTTCTGTTCTGATCGCGAAGTGTGGACTTCAATTCCTTTTTCCATTGTCTTTTTGGATCCTTTTTCCTAATTGACTTCTGCTTTCGGCCAAGATATCGGCCAATGTCTTTTCCTCGCCTACTCATAATAGGTGAAATGGATGATTGATTTATAGTGATTTCATTGAGATTCTAAGCAGTCTGAAATGGCAAAAAATTGACGACCAAAATATTCAGAATCATAAAAAACATGCAATATTAGGTGATAATATGGTAAATTGGACGAGTAATAGAGTAGTCGAATGGGGCAGAGAATTCTTTGCAAATACCCCCGTCAGCGGAGTCTGGGCGCCGGAAGGGACGGGCCTATTCTTCCAGAAGACGGGAGGAGGGAGTTGGTCCCTGGTTCGAGCGATTGATGACAGGGGGACGAGAGAAACTTTGAGGGGCATCAATGCTTTGATGTTCGACTTGGGGTATCTGCTGAGCGAAGAAGGTGCGAATTGGGAGAAGGCCCCGGAATCGGAGGAGGAGATGAGGGAATTCGAGAACAGGACGAGGGAGGAAATAGCGAACTCGTGGTGCGATGACGATGGGATGAAACTGAGGGACATGCACCCCAACGAAACGTTCCCTCGTTTCGTTGAAGAGCTCGAGGCGGATGACGGAAGCCCTAGGCCCATTTGGGCATATCACCTCATGAATGAAAACACGGGACGGGAGACGGCATTGGATCCTGATGATTACCGTTATCTCACGGATGATAGGCATTTCATGCGATTCATGAATGCAGAGGGAGCCGTCTTCCAGGCACTTACTAGGAAGGAGATGATGGATCTCGCGGACCAAGGGAGGCAGGATGAGATGGTCACGATAGGTACTCGCTGCCCTGAGACGAATGAGAGGGTCCCGCCTTGGATGTGGGGGACTTGCTGCAGTGTGAATTCGAGTACTTCTTGATCAACTGACCATCAACCTGGCATCGAACTCGGAACCATCGGGGATATCAACCGGACTCTCACCTGGAAGGAAGGCTGTGGCCCTTCCATACAGCCTGCCCTTCGAGCCATCCCACTGTACAAATGAGCCCTCCCACATGCCAAGCACCGGGGTCCTCTCTAGACGATGAAACTCGTTGATTCTCTGTTCCCTCGACTCGCCGTAGTGTCTTGCTAGTTCTTGGCCATCCATGAACAGAACCTTTCCCGGGTAGTAGTGCGGGTTGATCTGGAACGGGACGATCCCGAATGAATCGAAGGATGGGGTGTGCACTATCGGCATATCGTTGGTGGTCATCATTGTCCTGCAAGCGACATTCGCCCCGGCGCTGATCCCCAGATATGACGCTCCACGGAAGACCGCGGAACGTATCGGTTCGACCAGGCCCCTTTCATGGAGCTCCTTGGCCAGCAAGAATGAGTTGCCGCCTCCGACGTAAATCGCATCCGCCGCCTCTACTGCCGCAATCTGATCCTCGAAAGACTCTATGCCGACAACTCTGGTGTCGCTTGGAGCCAAGAAAGACTCCATCCTTGCGGTGTATGACGAGTGATCGTGAGAAGCGAATGGGATGAATAGCACCTCTGTCGAATTGGAGAAATGCAGAGACGTCAATTCGTGAAACTTCGCCTTTCGTCCTTCCGTCGAGATTCCACCACTGCCGAGAAGGACGCGCATTGTCAAGTCTCCAATTCTAATTTTAATCCGGGAGCGAGCCTACCTGTTTAGGATTCTGTCGATTAGTCCCCTTGACATTACCCTCTTCAGTTCCTTTCTGCTTGATGAGAGCTCCTCCTTCAAAATGGAAATCTCATTTTCCTTCAGTTGGGTGATTGCATCCGATTCCATCATTTCCTCCACCCTGTGTATGGGTATGTTGTTGAATTCCACGTCAGAGGGGATTGCAGATTCGTCCAGGGAACCGATGAAATCCATCGATTTCCACTCAGAGAATAGTTCGATGTCCGTCAAATCGCACGATTTCATTATCTGCATAGTATCTGAGAGTTTCACCCTGCCTGAAGTAGACCTGTGAATCAGCTCAATCTGGGCCGGTGAGAGGCCCGAAGGCATTTCCATCCCCGAATCCTGCTTGAACTCGCCAATCAGTTTGGAGTCGCTCATCAGGCTTGTGATATTCTCCTGTAGCTTTGACTTGGGGTGCTTGGTTGATATTGATTCGGCGACATCGCCCCTGCTCTTTGAATTGGTGCAGAGAATGTGGGCCTTGTTCCCAAGATTCAGGTAACACGAAATGCAGAACAAGAAGCAAGACAGTGTGAGTTGATCCCTGAAAGAGTCCGGGGGGGAATATCGCTTTCTCTCCCTGCCCTTGCCATCCTTCTGCATAGAAATAGTCACAGCACCTGCCTTAGATGTGGGGATAGACTGGAAATTGAGGCCGATTATTTCCAATCCGAGGCTTCTCTTCTTCTCGACTAGTTGTACCGCCTTCTTTGCAATTAGTTCCAGATTATTTGGTGATATGCCAGTTAGATCGACTAGATTTGCTGAGCTTGGTAGCGGGGCCACGTTGACTGTCTGAGGTATTGATAATTAACTCATGTGTAGTTTGGTTGGCTACAGGGAATTGAAATACTCTCGCCCACAAGGGATGCCGGGAATTTCTCAGACTTTGAGAGCGTTGGAAGAAACAAAATAAATCGGTTAAAGGAAAAGGAGAGGGTTGAATAAACGAGTTTGAGTTGAGTTTCCCGCTTTCCCAGGCCGAAAGCCTGGCCAATCTCGAGTGTGTGATACTCGCCAAGAGGATTCGTGCCTGCTGGGGGTTGTGGAACCGGGGGCATCCCTTCAGCGAGATCGTCGATCACCTCCGAGAGGGGGGTTCCTACAAGGTGGAGGTTCGTGAACAGGACGAGGAGTCCTACAAGCCCTACATAGTGAAGGAGCTTGCTCCGATCGTCCTGGCTCGATTCATCCAGGAGCTGGAGATGATTCACCGGGGAGATGTTCCGGGGGGCAGGTACAACTGCACCTTGGAGCACGTGCCCTCCCTCAGGGTAGTTCTTCGACCGGCCGTCCCCGTTTTCAGGGGCAGTTCGGTCTCACTTCACTCTAAGAGCAGCGTCTCGGCAAAGGGATCGGGGGCGGAACTAGGGGACTTCCGGCGGCTAATCAACATGGCAATGGACGAGTTGGGGTGCGAAGAGTCGAGGATTGGTAAGAAGATTGGGCTGGAGGGTGCGGCTGAATGGCTCTATGATAGGTTCGGGCCCCTGGATATGCCCGTTTCTGAGAAATCGGAGGAACTGGTTGGCGATGGGGAGGAGGGGGTATTCTGCTCTTCGATCGGGGAGAACATGGGGTTCTGGGAGGGCTGCATATATGCTACTGACGCCCAGGAGTCTCATCTCAGGATGATGGGGGCCGGCTTCGTAAATCCAGTCAACGTTTTCAATGCCAAGCAGGCCTATCAAGCGAGGCTGGGGGCCCCTAGGTTCCGCTTCAAGGCAATGCACGGGGACTGCCCGGGGCCCATCAGGAGGCTCTGGACCGCCTCCTTGCAGAACTGGAATGGGATGCGGAACTCAAAGGGAGCGACTAGGATAAAGGCGGCTCTGAAGGCAGAGGAGATGCAACTCCTAAGGCGCTGCTATCCAGTGGAGCTTGCCCCCCCATCGGAAGCCGGTACCACAACCGGGCAACATGGGTATCGATTGCTGCTTAACGAGCCTCACCCGATTTTCGGAGAGATCAGGCGTGATGACGGTTGGAGGCTGGTTGACGAGTGCTTCGAGGAGGGGATAAGCGAGTTCGTTGTCAACAGGGACCCTGATCCCCTGAATTTCAAGGGTTCCAAGTTCGAAATCGTCGGCGTGAAGGATGGCGACCCGAACCTAGTCATAGTGAAGGAGAAGGTCCTAGGTGCGGGGAAACCGCCGGAAAACGGATGGTTGAGGGCGAATAACATCGGAACAACGGTGCTGCACAGAAGGAAGAGCAAATTCATCTCGGAGTCCCTAGGCAGGAAGTCTTTGGAGCGCGTCCTGGACGACGAGTGGTTTAGCGGCTACGAGTCAGAGGACGAGGCAGAGGCATGGAGGGCAAGGCACCCGGGTTGGAGGCTGGACTCGTCTGGGCAACTCCAGCTAGTCCAGGGGCCGCCCGGTACGGGGAAGACGTGGACGGCAACGAGGCTGGTCGAGGACATCATGAGGGAGCGGCCGCAATCCAGGATACTGCTTTGCGCCAAGGAACACCTAGCACTCGATCACCTCACTCGCAGCGTAATGGAGGCCATGGACTGCGAGGAATTCAGTGCGGTTAGGGTGGCTAGAGTCGTTGGCGGGAGGAAGGGCGAGAAGGGGAAATTCGACGAGCAGATCTCCAATGCACGGATGGGCAGGGTTCTGGTCGAGGAACTTGCCTCCTCGGCCTCCCGGATATCGAATGACTCGGATTACATCGACAGAGTCGAATCAGTCAGGGACTCGATGACGCAAGAGGGGCATGGGGCTTCCTGGCCGGGTGAGTTCTACGCCCGGGAGGCACAGGTGGTATGCGTCACGACAACGGACGAGGAGATGGTCAGAATGCTACTCGAGGATGGCATCGGGTGCTTCGACTACGCAATCGTCGAGGAAGCAGGGAAGTCGTACCCATCCGAAATCGTCCCCGCAATCGCTGTTTCCAGGACATGCATACCAATCGGGGATCAGATGCAACTACCTCCATACGAGATTAGAGAGATCCGGAACAACCTCGAACTGATGTTCTCGGTGGACGTAAAGGGACTCTCTGGAGACAAAACGCTGGCCAACATTCTCCGAGAGAGCAGGTACTCCCACAGAGAGCAATCTGCATCCGAGGTCTCCGAGGACGTGGGGCGGTGGCTCGAGCCGTTCAGGCGACTCTACGAATTGTCGGACGATGAGATGGGAGGCATGTCGAACACGATGCTACTCGAAGAGAGGAGGATGTTCGAGGGCCTTTCCGACATCGTGGGCGAGGTCTTCTACGATGGCCCCTTCTCCTGGATGAAGGAGGGGGGGATTCCAGAAGGCAAGCTGCCCCCTCCCTTCTCGAAAAACCGCTTGCTCCTCGTTGACTCCCCCCATTGCTCGAGGGACGGCAAATGGAGGGAGTCCAGATCGAAGTCTGGGTCGTACTGCAACAAAAAGGAAGCCGACTTGGTTACGGAGGCAGCCCTGGAGTTGTCCTCCTCGAAAGGCCAGGTGGTCGTCCTCTCACCTTACCAGGGCCAGGTCGACCTCATCAAGAGGAGGCTGAAGAAAAAGGCTAGCAATGTTGGAGTCTTCACAGTTGATGGCTTCCAGGGCAAGGAGGCAGACTTCGTACTACTATCCATGGTCCGCAACAACGACAAGACCTCCGGGGCGAGGTGGGGTTTCGTGAGCGATCCGAACAGGCTCAACGTCGCTCTCAGCCGAGCGAGGGAGGGCTTGGCGGTATTCACCAGCATGGAGCACCTAGAGGGCTCCGAGTTCGAGGAGGGGGAGGATCACCTTCCGAGGGCACTTGGCCTGATATGCGAGAGGGGAGCGAGGGTCACGCCGGAGGAAATGGGGGGGCTACTGGGATGAAGCGGGAGACGAGTGGCAGGATGCTCGTAACCATCCCGATTGAGATCTGGGATTGCGAAGTCTCGGTCAGCAGGGGAAACCCGATCGCGGAGGCGGAGTCACTTGCGGTGGAGACATTACTCGCCTCCGGGAACATCGGCGATTGGTCGGATGACCTAGGGGGGAATGCCCCCCTGTCCACGCTGGCATCCCTAACCAATAGGGGAGTGGTGAGCTTCTCAGCTAATGGCGAGGCGTCCTTGAGCAAGGGAGCGCAAGGGGCCTGGGAGGGAGGCGAACTGGTCGAATTCCTGAGGCTGCAGAGGAGCAGCACGTATCGCGTCCAGGTGGCCAGGGACCTCCTCACAGGGGGCTTCCACAGGGTTTCCGTCCTCTCGGACTCATCCAAAATTAGGAAGGGGGACAATTCCCTGTCACCGGAGCCCATCGTCCCCAAGAGGGAGCACGAGGACCTGTCGTCCATCGGAGTCTCGGAGCTCATAGGTCCCGTGGCGGCGGGGATAGCATACGATCTGAAGACGACAAGGAAGATGGTCCAGATGAGCAGCACCCTTCTGGCGGTGGAGAGCCAGGAGGCGGAGGTCGTGGTCGCCTACAAGTGGCACCTCAGATCGGACGGGACGCAATCGCCAGTTCCAGTCAGCAACAAAGATCTCGCGAACTCGATCATCGAGGGCGGGGTTATCCCGGAACTGGATATCGTCCGGCCCGACACCGAGATCAGGAGGGAGTGGGCAGCACCCCCTGAGATCATGGCGATAGAGAGGGCGGACATAGCCAAGAAGATGCTCAGGAGGGTCGGCAAGGGCCACGTGAAAGCTGGCAGTGGGCTCCTCAGGGGTCTGCTTAGGGACGTCTCGGATGCCGTCGATGTGGCGGTCGGCTCGCTCAGCGGCGCCAGCGGAGGCGGGCGCCTGTGGGATGCCCGGGCCATCGTCGGAACGGAGTTCGAGCAGTGGAACGCGGTGCAATCGGTGATTGCGACCACGGAAAGGAGGTGCGTTCTTCTCTCGGCCTTCACCCACGATGGGTTCGCCGACGAGGCGAGCAGGAGGATAGCGGACTCGCTTCCCGATGGGGCCGAGATGATTCTCCTATCTGGAGAGCCGAACAGGGAGAACGAGCCTGGATTCTCGAAGAAGACGGAGGGTTACGGCAAGGCACTCAGGAAGGCGGGACTGTCGGATGGAGTCCGGGTGGAGAACACCGACACCGCCAACCACTCAAAGTTCGTAATCTCCGACACCGGCTCCGTTTGGATCGGATCTTGCAACATGCTGTCGGCGGCTCCGAATTCATGGGTCCTGGAATCGGGATTGCTGATCAGGGACCCTGCGGTGGCATCAGCCATCATCGAGCACGCCATCGAAGACGGGTGGGTCTCGGGGCGGACCGCCGATTTCCTCGGTGCGATCAGATCGAGCCTGCCCGAGGCAGGGGAGCTCGAGATTAGCGAGGGCATCCTCCAGGGCCTCTCGGATGCTTCTTCCTACCTCCGGGAGGAGTTCGTGGAGGCCAAGAGGGGAGTCGGCCACCTCGTCGAGGGAGCACCCCCCCTGCTGGAGGAGATGGCCTCATCCCTGCGCATGGTGGCGGAGTGCCCCAAGTGGACGCTCGTCCACACCGAGCAGCACAGGCCTGCTATGCTCTCCCTGATCAGGGCATCCAGGAAGAGGATAGCAATCGGGTCTGACTCGATAAGGAGGGGGGGTCTCGACGAGTCGACCATCCGGGAGATCAGCAGGCGACCGGGGGAGGTCGAGAACCGTTCCAGCAAGTTCAGCATCAGCGTCTTCTGGGGCCGGCAGGACCCATCTGCGGTCAAGAAGGGGGACGAGGAGATAGCGGACGCCAGGAGGCGACTGCGGAAGCTCCGGCAGGAGGTGCTGAAGTACGACGGGAGCGGAGACGGGCTCAGGACCAAGTTCATGCCCCACAAGAACGACGACCCCATGATCACGCACTGCAAGTTCATCGCGACGGACGACAGCAGGCTGCTCCTCACGAGCCACAACCTCCTATCGATCTCGAAGGACGAGGGCTGGGGGGATGCCAGGGAGCTGGGGATACTGGTGGACTCGCCCCGTATCGCGATGTCCCTGAGGACCGAGATGGAGCTGCTGAACCCCTCCTGCAGGGATCCCATGGACTACGGGAGGTGGTATGGCGCGATCGCCGGCGCCCTGGACGATTGGGGCAGTGAGTCCATTGGCTTCGAAGAGGCGATGTCCTCTTTCACCGAGAGGGTGAGGAGCAGCGATTCCATCTCCCATGACTGGTTCAACACGCTAAGGTGGCTGCAGGGCAAGAGGACCCCTGTGAGCGTCCAGGAGGCGGGCTTCTACCTGATGAAGCTGGGCTCGGACGACGGCCTGTACGAGCTGAACTGGGAGGGAGGGGGGGAGGCCCCCGACAAGCTATCCCACGACAGCAAGGAGGTGGGCATGGCATCCATATCCAGGCCGAGGAGGGGATGGAGGCTCGAAGGCGAAACGGTGAACGAAAGGCCGAAGGCCCCCCGCAAGGGGGTCGACCCAGAGCACTTCTCGAGCACGCTTATTGGGTTCATGGGCGAGGGGCGGTCATGGCTCCATCTGGGTACGACCTTCGGACTCATGGTCAGGGAACACCCCGAACTGAGGATCAAGAAGGCGGCCAAGTTCATAGAAGACGAGTGCGGCATGTGGCTGGAAATCAGGTTCAAGAACGACCACCCCCAGGTGAGGAGGAAGCACGATGTCTAGAGGCGGGGGCGGCGGTCTGGGCGGCAGCAACCACGGCAGGGGCAGCCGGACCGGCAGGGGATCGAGGATGCCGAAGCACGCCAAGGACAACAGATCGAGGCAGCTGAACCCCAAGGACACGGCATACTGGCAGTCACGCTCGGGGAGGAGCGGAAGCGACGATTCTGGCGGCTCGGGCGCGGACAGCGACTGGAGGGGCTGGATGGACGAGGAGGCAGCGAGGAGGATTCAGTCGAGCTCCGACAAGACGGGCAATAGCCGGGGATTCAAGGGCCGGGCCCAGGCGGCGGCCGACAGGAACTCCAAGAGGGGCAGGGGGAAGTAGGGTGCCGGAGTGCATCTTCTGCGACGAGCCGTGCGAGGAGTGCCCCGGCTGCCGCTGCTAGATACAGTTCCCTTGTGGAGCATAGAGGACCATTTTCGGGAAAGGGGTTTTATTGGTTGCTGCGGGATGATAGAAGGTGTTCCCGTTTGGAAGAATGCCGGATTCCGGCAAGAGGCACCACTTCGGTGTTTGAACTGCCAGGGCGGATGATTGGAAATGGTTACATTTGTAGGGAGTGCTACGAGGGCTAGTTGAATCAGGAAGGACGTCCGTCCTGCTCGAGCCAGTCAATCACATTCTCCAGGTGGAAGTGGGGGATCGAATCTTGGATGACGTGTGACTTGCCGCCCTTGCTGGCGAATCTGTAAAGCCTGGCCCTGCCGTCCTCGGGATCGACTCTGTGTTCCAGTATCCCTAGCCCGGATTGGTTGCTAATGGATGACTTGGAGGGGGATGAGAGATCGGAGAGGACCTGGCTGATCCTGCCTTCGCTAGCCGCGATACCATTCTCGAGGAGGAGTTCGGAGATTCTTGAACGAGGGACGTCCTTTAGGTTCCGGAGAATCTTCTCCTGCTCCATTATGGAAAGAATATGGTTGTGAAGGACCCAGCCTATCGATGGTTTGGATGTGTCGAGTCGGGGTTCAGGCTCCTTGATGCTCGTCATGAACCAATCCCCCCCTTCCAACCATTTCGAGAACCTAGAGTTGAAGGAAGTCTCACAGGCGTTAATCCATTTTCCGGCAACTGCCCAGTGCTCCGGTTCCCTCCACTCGTTATGTTTGATGGGGGAAATTGAGATCTTGTAGGGGAGAGGCTTGCCGATTCGGCCATTGACATTCCTCCTCCTCAAGGTGTACTCTTTGCTAATTACGTCGCTCTCCTCGGGCTTCCCCTGATTTTCCTCTTCGAGCCCTCCCATCCTGGCAGAAAAATCAACCAACTGCTGACAGTATTTGATGAAGGAGCTGTCATCCACGTGCCATGTCTGGGAGTCGTGGGAGTCTCTTCTGAGAAAGCCTCTCTTGACGAAGTTTGACTTCAGTTTCCTGAGTATCTTCCTCCTATGAGTGGCCTCCTCTGTACTCGAACCTTGGTTTTCCATTTCCGTAAAACGGAGCCCCTCCCCGACACCATCGACAATCTCATACCTGAGTCGAAGCCATTGCTCACGGGATTCAGCAACAGTATCGAGAACTACCTTTGCAGGGTGGGTGAGGTTTTTGGCTGAATCTAGGAAGTACTCTATAGAACGGATGCCATGGTAAAGGGAAGAAGCAGTGAATCTTCCAGATGAAGTCTGATCTCTGCAAACTGGGCCAGATAGGTTTTCTAGCCTGAGTTTGGAGTCATTCATCATCAATCCAATTACAAGTGGGATTGTCAGATCCAAGTTTTTCGCCCCTCCCGAAAAGTCCAACCAACCGAAGAACCTCTTGCATGTCTCGGAATCGATATTGGCCCAGTAACCTCGTCCAGAAGGAATGGAGAGGGCTTTGTCCCAACTGCTAGAATCCTTCTGATATCCACCCGGATCAATGTTGCTAATTTTTCTATCGAAATTGAATAACTCCTCATCGAGATTCTTCATCTTCTTTCTTAGTTCACGCATAGACAGCCTCACATGAGGCTGGATAATGTCCATCTCCCCGGTGAGTGAGTCTAGAATTGCCACTTCATTTGAACCGAAAACAACACTATGCTGTCCGCCTATCACGGTCTTTCGCGTCCGATCATCGGAAGTCAAAGCACACACCCCTATGTTCCGAATTATGTCCGTTTATTTAAACGAGTAGTAGTTTTGACAATTATTTTTGTCATATTGTAATCAACTGTGCAATTTCAGAGTAATTTTTCTAGTAATTCAATACAAATATTCAATAATCTGCCAATACTGATATACTTTAGTCATATACAATCGATATTTTCCATATTAGGGTAAATTTGTCATAAATAGGTAAAAAAATGAAAAAAACGGTGTTATCAGACTATTTCTAGCAGACATTTTAGTCGGGACAACGAAACTATTAAGCAACTTCTATGACGTGGCAACTCTGATGCTCACCCCTGGTAACCAGCTCTCTTCTATCTGTGACGAATTTGTCCTGCCCGATTAATAAATTGGGTTAGGGGAAGAAAAACAGACAATGATAGGAAGTGAATAGAAAATGTGTAAGAAGAATACAAGCAATAGTGGCGAGAGATGCAGCGACCCCCATGGAGTGGGGTGCGACGAGAGTCTTAATGTGAACTTCAGGGGAGAGGAGGTCTGCGATAGTTGCGGAGCCGTGAACAGCTCTCAAATGCAACCCGCATACGAGGAAGGCAGGGTGGCTGACGGGCCTTATGGTCCCGGGACATGGGTCAGTTCGTTC
>MPLT02319899.1_pt1 | contig 11425 bp, 9 predicted proteins | sample 1617391 | NCBI WGS metagenome assembly MPLT02 (sample SAMN05944800, study PRJNA350692) | marine metagenome | biome: marine; feature: ODZ; material: water; isolation source: 70 m water sample filtered on 0.2 um supor filter | place: Pacific Ocean | collected 2012-04-08 | depth 70m m
CTGGAGGACACCGATCACGATGGCGTGTTTGATAAACGCAAAATCTTTTGGGACGGCGCCAGCCAGTTGACCAGTATCGAGCTGGGCTTCGGCGGCGTCTGGGCCGCGTGCGCGCCGAACATTTTATTTCTGGCCGACCGAAACGGCGACGACCAACCGGATGGCGAGCCGGAGGTGATTCTGGATGGATTCGACACCGACAAGGTGCGCCACAACATCGTCAACGGCCTGCGCTGGGGGCCCGATGGCTGGTTGTACGGTCGGCACGGCATCCTCGGCCCGGGCTCCAAGGTCGGTCGCCCCGGCACGCCCGAAGCCAAGCGCACTCACATTCAGTGTGGCATTTGGCGCTATCATCCCACCCATAAATCCTTCGAGATCGTCTGCCACGGCACCACCAATCCGTGGGGGCACGATTGGGATGAACACGGCCAGCTCTTTTTCATCAACACTGTCATCGGCCACCTCTGGCATGCCGTGCCCGGCGCGCGCTATCAACGCATGTACGGCAATCATTTCGACAAGCACCTTTACGAGTTGATCCAACAGACCGCCGATCATTATCACTTTGATGTTGGAAAGGAAAAATGGAGTGACCTTAAGAAAACCGGCATGACCTCCGGCACCGATGCCGCCGGCGGCGGGCACGCCCACACCGGCATGATGATTTATCTGGGAGACAATTGGCCGGCCGAATACCGCGGCAACGTGTTCACCTTAAACCTGCACGGCCTGCGCATGAATCAGGAATCACTCCATCGGCAAGGCGCCGGATACGTGGGCAAACACGCGGCGGATTTTATGTTTACCTCCGACAAATGGTTCCGCGGTATCGAGCTCAGCTACGCGCCCGACGGTTCTGTATACGTGCTCGACTGGTCGGATATCGGCGAATGCCACGACAACGACGGCATTCATCGCACCAGTGGGCGCATCTACCGCATTAGTTACGGCAAAACCGAAGCAGCCAAAGTCAACCTCACTAAGTGGTCCAATGAAGATCTCGTCGAGAACGTCGGCTCCCCCAACGAATGGTACAGCCGCCAAGCCCGCCAGCTTATCCAACAACGAGCCGCGGCCGGACAGAATCTCGCCAAGGCCGCCCTCAAGCTAATGAACACCTACCGGCTCACCTCCTCCACCCCCACCGCCCTGCGCGCCATGTGGACCCTAAATGCTATTGGTTCCGCGGATGAAGACTGGTTACTCGAGCAATCCAACGACGAACGCGAACACATCCGCACTTGGGCGATCAAGCTCCTGTGCGACCAAGAGGCGCTTTCCAAGAAGACCCAAAAACGATTCATCGAAATGGGTAGTCAAGACAAGGCCGGCCTCGTGCAACTCCAGCTCGCCTCGACCCTGCAGCAATTGCCGATGGAAGACCGCTGGCCTTTGGCCAATGCACTCGTGTCTCAGGACACCTTCGCCAAGGATCCGGTGTTTCCTCTGCTTGTCTGGTACGGCATCAACCCGGCGGTCACCGAAAACCGCAACGCCGCCCTCAAGCTCGTAGCCCAGTGCAAGATCCCCAAAGTCCGCCAATTCATCGCCCGTCGGCTGGCTGGTGAGGCTGGGAAAGAATAGCCGACCTACTCGTCGTCGGTCGGCTTGCCGATCGTGATCGGGTTGGTGAAGAGCAACGAGTTAGGCAGCAGAATCGTTTGCCCCCCATGCTGAAGCGTGGTGTAGCGCAGATCAATCGCCGTCACCTCGCCTTCCATGCCTTTCACCGCCACATAATCGGTCTTGGAAAACGGCCGGTACACCAGCAGCAAAACGCCCGCGAGAATATTGGAGATTGTGTCCTTAATCGCAAAGCCCAGTGCAAATCCAGTGAGTCCCAGGCCCGCCACCAGCGCGGAGACATCCACGCCCACCGTCCCCAGTGCCGTGACAATCCCCGCCACCAGCAACGTCACCCGCGCCGCCATCGCCATCAACCGCACCACCGGATATTCTAAATCCGCCTTGGTCCCTGCGGCAAAGATCGCCTGCCGAACCATCCGCGAGGCAAACCAAAAAATCGCCAGCAGCAGTAACGCCATTAATAATTTCGGCCCCCACACGTGCAACAAGATGGGAAACTCCTCGAGAATGTCCTCCTTCATAAATCCTCCGCCCTCCTTATCGCGCCCGGAAACTGAATGAACAAGGGGGAACTATTGACAGCAATCAATCCGCCAGCACGGTTTCCAACCAGCTCCGGAGTGTCTTGCGCACCGGCGAAGGCCGCAGCAGCCAGGCGTCGTTGTGGTTCCGAAAGCCGGTGGCGTGAATCGTAAAATTGCCGGCGATACCGGTTTCCTTCAGATACTGTTTCGTAGCCGAAACACCCTTGCCTTCGTAGCAGATAAATTGAGGGCGCCCGCCCAATCGTTGCAGGCGCTTCAATGCCGAAGCCTTGTCTGAACCCGGATATCCCCACCGACGCACGCCATCGTAGTGGCTGTAGGGAATAAAAGCCCGCCACAGTTTGGCGATTTCGTCATCGTGCAGGCCAAGATAATTACAGGCAATAGCGCCTCGGGAAAACCCACAGAGCACCACTCGCCCGGAGTCTCCACCGTATTGCCGGCAAATCCATGGGACGACCTTTTTGCAATACGCCAAGGACGTTTGTGGATCATACTTCGGTTTATCGCCCCACCACTGTGTGACATTCCGAGTGCCGTCGGTATTGAGATACGGAATGCACACCCAAATAAAACCGCGGCCACCAGTGATGCCATAGCCCATCTTGCTCCCTTCCGGGTGACCCGTACTGATATCACCAAACCGGTTTTGATACGGCCCGTTGCCTGCGTATTCCACGATCACCGGATAGCGTTTGCCCAGTTGCCAATCCTTGGGCAGATACAGCAGATGATAGACCTCAGTCTGCATCCAATCCGGATGCACCTGTTTCACCCGTTTACCCGCCGCCGGCTCGCCGGGCGATATTTTCGGCAACAGGAGATCCGCTGGAACAGTAGAAAGATCCGGAGCGGCCACCACGGAACTGACGCTGAGACACCAGAGCATCCACCATCTCATGGAAGAATCACCTCCACCCGGGCCGGAAACAGATACTCCCGGTCGCGGCGTTCCTTTAAGGTCTCCAGTAGTGTCCCGATCATGCGCGGCACGCGACTGCGGTACTGTTCTTTGCCATTGGCCATGATGACAACCGGTTGCTCCAGATCAACGAGTCCATCCTTGAGGTTCACCGTCACCCGCCGACCAGCCGGCCCGGTGAGTTCAATGCGTTGCCCCTCCGCCTTGGCCCGAATCTCCTCACGCGCTTTGGCCTGACCGTCCGGCAACGACAGCCAGTAGAAATCCGAATGCAACACATCATCCTGCCGCCAGACAATCTGCCGAGGCAACGGGTTGCGGGTGTGCCGGGCCATCCAATCCACCGCCACTGCATCCTCCCGGTTCATCCAGTGCCCGCGACCGGCATGGATTTGCACATGATGAACATACCCCTTGGGATCGGCCTTGCGCAGGGCGGCCAGTTGATCACTCCATTCGGCTGCTACCCGATTTCGATTGAAGCCACGATCATTTTGGCCAACATGAATGGCAAAGGGCAAATTGCGCAGACCCACCGGGGATGTTTCGTTCGGATGCCCGGCCATCATGGCGGCCGCCGCCAAGGTATCCGCCATCCGCGGGGCCACCTGATACACCCCATCTCCGCCGGCTGAATAGCCCATCAAATACACACGATTGGGATTCACATCCTGCAGGGCCACCAGGTTTTCAATCAACCGCATGAACATCCGATCGATGTGCCCCTGATGCCAGAGGTTCCAAGTATTCGTTGGGGCGCGCGGTGCGAGATAGATGCCCTCCTTAGGGCGATATAACCGTTTCTGATTTTCCCACTGGCCATCATTCACCCGCGCTGGCGCATTCCCCCCTCCATGCATCGAGATATATAGGCTCCGACCATCCTTCGGTTTATCGCCATACACAACATACTCAAACCGCATGGACAACTCGCCGCGCCGGATGACCTTGGTCTGCATTTCCTTGGCTCGTTCCTTGCGCAAGTGCGCCACGTGATCCGCCCACAACAAACCGGAAACTTGCTCTGCCTGTTTCAGCGAGAGCGTCAACTTCCTGAAGTCTTCAGTGGCAGGCTTCCGCTGGCCCACCGGTAGTTTCAAGTAGGCTTGTAGGGCTTGAACGGGATTTCCCGGCAGCGCCGCTACAACCCCACAACTCAACACCACCCAAACACAACTAAGGATCCAGCCGCGCATGCGTTACTTCAGCCGCTTGATCTGGATGTTTCGGAAATGAACCGGGGAGGCGTGGTTTTGCAGGCCGATGAATCCCTGAGTGCGTTTCAGGCCGGTGACATTCTTGGCCTTCGGCGCCAGCTTCGTGAGATTGGCGTCGATGATGCATTTGCCGTTGATCCAGACACAGCATTGGCCGCCGTTGCAGCGAATGCGCATGGTCTGCCATTCGCCAGCCATCTTGGTGGCACGCTGGCTGGGCGCCTGGACGGCATAAATGGAACCGGTAAATTGTGCCGGCTTGAGGCCTTTCCATTTGGGCCCGTAATCATCAAGCACCTGAATCTCCAGCCCGGCCACCCACGGTGCACCGGTCTTGGGAGCGCGAATGAACACGCCGCTGTTGCCGTTCTCGGGGATGTTGTACTCGAGTTTCAATTCAAAATTGGCAAACTCCTCCTTGGTAGCGAGCCAGGCGGATCCGCCCTTACCGGTGCAGGACAGGACGCCGTCCTTAATTTCCCAGTTGGTCATCGGCCCGCCCATGCCCTGCCAGCCGGTGAGGTCTTTGCCATTGAAGAGAAGTTGAAAGTCCTTGTCCGCCGCCGTAACAGACAATGCACAAGACGCAATCATTCCGAGGATGAACTTCATGCCCCCACTGTAAACCGTCGGTCGTGGGCGGCAATGCATTTATCCTGTTGAGTCTTGCCCCGGTGACGTCATACTTGGCCCATGCAGAACACACCGCGTCGCGACTTTTTGAAGAAATCTTCGGCCGCCACTTTCGGCTTCACCCTCCTGCCCTCCTACTTGGCCACCGGCCGCTCGGCTGAGGGCAAACAGCCGCCGAGTAAGCGGGTGAATCTCGGGTGCGTGGGCGTCGGTGGCCGAGCCTCCGGAGTGATTCCCAGCGTGTCCGCCAATGGCGCCGCCACGCCGGTGGCGTTTGCCGATGTGGATTTCAACGCACGCCGCGTGGACGCCAACCTGAAACGCTACCCGGGCGTGAAGCAATTTTCCGATTTCCGCGTGATGCTCGAAAAGATGGGCAAGGACATCGATGCCGTAACAGTGGTGACACCCGATCACACACACTTCCCAACAGCCATGCTGGCGATGTCCATGGGCAAACACGTGTACGTAGAGAAACCCCTGACGCATTCCTATCTCGAGGCGAATCTACTGATGAAAGCGGAAAAGAAATTCGGCGTCGTCACGCAGATGGGCAACCAAGGCCACACCTCCGGCGGATCTGTGCAGTTTGCACAACTCCTCAAAGCCGGAGCGTTGGACGGCATCAACAAGATCGATGCGTGGAAATCGCCAGGCCTGTTTTTCATGGATAAAAACCGCCGCATCTCTACCTTCCCCAAGGCTGAGGAACAGCCCAAGTCGTTGAACTGGGATCTCTGGTGCGGTCCGGCGGAGATGAAGCCCTTCAGCAAACTGTATCATCCCTTCGATTGGCGCGCCTTCTACCTCTATGGCAATGGCATGCTGGGCGATTGGGGGGCGCACATTATTGATTTCGCGCATGACTTCCTGAAGCTCGGCCAACCGACCCAGATTTCGCCGCTCTTAATGGAAGACCACAACAACGTGATCTTCCCGCTCAGCTCGCATATCAAGATGCAGTTCCCCGCGCGCAGCAAAAAATTGCCGGCCGTGGAACTCACCTGGCGCGATGGCGGCGGCTATCACCCGAAGGTGGCCGAGCAGTATCATGCCGGCGGCAAGGCCCCGCGACTGGGCGGGGCGGGCACGCTCCTGCATCGGGCGGATGGAAAATACGCTCTGACGCGCGGCTCCCACAGCGGCAGTTCCAACATCGTGTCGGCCGATCCCAAATACCGCGAGCAATACGCCGAGGCCCTGAAGCCCAACGGGCCGAAGTTCAACCACGGTGCTAGCTTCACTGCCGCTTGCAAAGGCGAGGACAAGACGCTCTCGCCCTTCAGCATTGCCGGTGACCTGACCAAGACACTGATGCTCGGCATTGTTTGCCAGTCGCTGAATGAGGAACTGAATTTCGATCGGAAACGCGAGAAGTTCATCAACAACGACCGCGCCAACGCGCTGCTCGAAGGCCCCCCTCCCCGCAAGGGTTGGGAGGAATTCTACAAGATGGTGTAGGCCTAAGTGCCTTTCTATCGTAGCAACCGGCGAATCATCTGCACCGCGCGCGTCTCGTAGAGCCGCTGCCATTCGGGCGCGAGCATGCAGTCACTGTCTTCCTGTGCGCCACCGATGTTTTTCAACTGCTCGGCCGTGGGCGCGTAATGGACATAGCCGTTGGTGTATCCAGCCACGAAGGCATGCGGATGTTTGGCCGCGCGCTTGATGTTCAACCCCACCGGCACCGTGAGTTCGCCGGGAAATGTGGTCAGCACAAAATCGCCCACACGCAGGCCGGACAACTCCACGCTGACCGTCCGGTTGCCGGCGGCGTGGCCGGTTTTTTGATGCATTTTCAGAAGCCGCAAATTGGTGTTCAGCCGCGTGATCTGTTCCATGGTGTGAACATTGCGGACGTACGCCTGCAAGTGGCGGCGATTGGCTGCATCCAGTCGGCTGAGATCGGTCCGCTCCAGCTTCAGCTCATGCAGGTAACGGTAGGAACTGAGCGAGGGGGAGTTGGTGGAGAGCCGGTACTTAATCATCAACGGCAGAAACTCATCGAGATTCAGGAGCGTGCCTTTCAGGGATTCGGCAAGACGCCCGCGCTCGGCTTCCATCTCACGAATGCGCGGCGCCAAATCCGCCCGGGGCAACTCCAGCTTCTCACTGTGAACGTTCAACACCGCATTCGGCTGGCAACGAATCTTCCGAACCGCCCGTAGAGTGCTGAGCCCGAGCATCAGGCCCAGCGGTTCGGAGCTGCGGATGTGATTCACCGCCTTGTAATCAATCGGATTAATATCGCCGCCCGCTCCCTGCACAAACAGCGCTACTGACCCCTTCCCCAGCGATTCCTCAATGGTTTTGGAGGCGAACCCGGTGATGTCCGCGGAATTACCGCGATCGGGCGTATTAGCAATCGGATGACAGGCAAAATTGTACACTACCGCCACCGGCGTTCCATCCAGTCGATCCAGTCGCAACACGCCGATCTGTGGATCCACCGGCCCCACCGCCTTCACTTGATCGTTGGGCGGCAGAGAATAGGCATGCCGCACATCCACCGTGCTGTCATCCTTCAGGATCAACCGACGATTCTCCATGATCCGCGTCTCCCGCCCTACACCCGCACCGGCTTTCACGGGCTCCAGAGTCTTGACCGCTAATCGCACCGCCTGAATGGTGCGCGCCTCGGTCTCCGGATGCACCAGTCCATGGCAATGACTGGCGTTGAAGAGCGTGTGCTCGGGCGAAATGCCCAATTCCTTTTTCAGCGTTTCACGAACCCGCGGGAGAAAGTCATCCTTGATCCGGCCGATTCCCCCAATCGCCACGGCGTCGATACTCACCAACACCGCTGTGGTTTCCCCGCTGCGCAACGCCAGCGCGCGGGCGTACAAACGATCGTTCACCAGCCCGCGTTCATCGGTGATATCCACCTTAGCCGCGCCGGCCTGCAACACCGCGGCCGTCACGGACACCGGCTGGCAAGCAAGCCCCACCGCCGCAACCAGTCGCAGGAAGTTCATGAAGTTACAGGTCGAGCAGCTCGTCCATCAATGCCGCGGTCTTTTCGTCGCCGCCGTCGCCGCCTTCGCGGGTGACCCAGCCGTTGAAGCCGATTTTCTTCAGCTCAGCGCGGACCTTGTCCCATTCCACATCGCCTTGGCCGAGCGGACAGAAACCGTTTTTCACACCCCAATCCTTCACGTCCAGCTTCACGTTGCGGTTGCCGAGGATGCGAATCCACTCGTGGCTAGGCGCGAATTTCTGCATGTTGCCGATGTCGTAATACGCCTGTACCCAAGGGTTGTTAATTTCGTCGAGGTAATCACGAAACTGCTCGGGCTTGTAACAGAACCCGTTCCACACTGTCTCGATGAGTACATGAATACCCAGCTTGCTGGCGAGCGGGATTACCTTACGGATTTCTGTGATGGAGCGTTCCCAAACTTGCTCGTGCGTCTCGTTTGGGCCTCTCACCGCGCCCGGCACCAGCAGCACCGACGAGCCACCCACCGCCTTCGACTCGCGAATGGCCGCCTCCAACCCCGTGCGCCCTTCATCGCGCACCGCTTTGTCCGGCGAAGACAATCGCTTATTCCAATGCTTGTTGTACACCACGCCATGCATCGGAAGGCCAACCTCTTCGCACGCCTTGCGTATCCCGCCAACATCCATCCCAGGCGCACTTCCCTCGATCCCGTCAAAGCCCAGCTCCTTGAGCTTTTTCATCCGCGGCAGGTTCGGTTTCCCTCCCCACTTCACAGATTTGTAAATGAGCCCCTGGTTGGCGCGCGCGCGCGCGGCCTCAGCCTGGATAGTCGATGTGGCGGCCACCGCAGTAGCAGCCCCCGCAGTCTTGCAGAAATCACGTCGGTTCATGCCACAAAGCTAGGGACACATCCCCGTTTGGGCAAATGAAAACCCATCCTAAACCTCCTCCAACGGCGTTGTCGCAGCACATCCAATGCTGCCAACATAAATCTGACCTCACCGCGCGCGAGTGAAGAGGCGGCCGGGATGTTGTTGTACCAGCTTTTTCATCTCGAGCTGCAATAATATCACGGAGACCTGCGCGGCCGGGAGTTCGCTACGACAAATGATTTCATCCTGCTGCATTTCCTCGTGGGTGAGGACGTGAAAGACCTGCTGTTCCGGATGAGACAACGTGGGCATGGGAATCTCGGGCTCTTCCGGTTCAATAGCCTGGAGATGGGCGAATTCCGCCAGCACGTCCTCGGCAGATTCGCAAAGCCGGGCGCCGTCCTTAATGAGGTCATGGCAACCGGCGCTGCGTGGTGAGTCAACCCGCCCGGGCACGGCGTACACCGTTCGCCCATATTCCGCAGCAATGTTGGCGGTAATGAGCGCCCCGCTGGCGCAATTGGCCTCTACGACCACCGTTCCCTGCGTCATGCCTGCGACGATGCGGTTGCGAATGGGAAAGCTTTGTTTGTCGCCCTTGCGCCCGAAGGGAAACTGCGTGATCACCGCGCCCTGTTCGGCAATACGTTGGTAGAGTTTTACATTTTCGGCGGGATACACAATATCCAATCCGGTTCCCAATACGGCGATGGTACGTCCGCCTGATTGCAGTGCGCCTTCGTGCGACGCGCTGTCAATGCCCCGTGCGCCGCCGCTCACCACGGTGACCCCGGAAGCCGCCAACTGCCGTGCCAACCGCTCGGTGGTCTGCCGACCGTACAGCGTCGATTGCCGCGTGCCGACCATCGCGATGGCATACGCATCCTCCGGTCTCAACGTTCCCCGCACATACAAAACCAGTGGCGGGTCATAAATATGACGCAACAACGCGGGGTACTCGGAGTCATCCGTTGTGACAATGTTCGCGCCAAATTGGTCGATGCGCCTCAGTTCGCCATCCAAATCTATCAACTCGCGCCAGCGAATAATATTGTTGGCCGCCTTGAAACCCACTTTGTCCACCTGTGAGAGATCGGCCTGAGTCGCGGCCAACACGGCTTGAGCCGATACGAATCGCGACAACAAATTCCGAACCCGCACCGGACCGATATCAGGCAAAAGATTCAGCGCCACTAACGCTTCACGGGAATCCATGAGAGGGTCGTATTATGCAAACGCTCGGACGACAAGCCAAACCCGCGGCCGCCATTGGACATCAAAAAAGGCCCAACGCCTCAAGGCATTGGGCCGGAAGAAGTAACGTAAAATTATTCGGGCGTGGCGAAACCGGCTGCGTCCAGCGATGCCTTATTCCACGTTCCCTGATGGCCGGAATCCTTAACCATGGTTCGAGCCTCGGCCACTTGCTCCGCCGTCACCAGTTCCTCGCCGTTCCAAGACTGACGAATGTAAGTAAGCACCGCCGCTATTTCCTCATCCGACCAAGCCGCGCCCACGGCCGTCATGGCGCCATTGTAAGGAGTACCATTCACGGCGATAGCACCCTGTAATCCGTTTAGCACAATGGCAGCTGCCAATTTGGGATCGCCTTTCACCCAGGAGGAATTCACCAACGGCGGGATTTGCCCCGGTGTTCCACCGCCTGCGGGCTGGTGACAACCCTGACAGTTGGCGTATAGTTGCTTACCTTTGCCGAAAATCAATTCTGCCTCGGATGGCGCAAGCGACGCCACTTCAGCCGGGCTACCAAAGGGCGCGTGCACATTGGCCGCGAAGTTGGCGTTCAATTCATCGACCTTGTAACATCCAATATATCCGAGCAGCGTGAGCACCACCATAATGCTCACTGGCATCTGGGAATTTCCCGCAGCTGGCTCACCATGCTCTTTCAAGTTCAGGTTGGAATGATTTTCTTCCATCTTACTCGCCTTCCTCCGGGTTGCTGTTCTCCCGCACAGCCGGCAACGGCGCCTCGGGCAACCCCTTGTCGTTCCGGAGGCTTAGCAGATAAGCAGCTAAAGCCCGCGCCTTGGTGGTCGGCGTGACAACAAAGCCCGATTCAACAGATGTCACTCCGTCCTGGGTGGAGATGGTCACCGCATCTGCAGGAAGTTTTTCATCCTCTTCCGCAGCGCGGACATTAAACAAATATTTATAAGGCGGCATATGCGAACTCTTCCCCCCGGCCTGTGAATTATAGATTTTGGCATACAAGGCATTCAGATCGGTTTGACGTGCGCCCACATTGCTGAGGCAGGGGCCCACACGCATAACGCCAGGCATAGCATGCGCGTCAAAGAGGAAATCCCGTGAAACACTCTGACGACGAGCCACGCCATTCACGACATCCGGCCATTCATCGGCGACAGGTAGCAGCTTGAATTGTGCCCCTGCGCGATCCTTCAATGCCCGCACTGTGTCTTTAATTTCGTCCCACTGCTCGATCCCCTTGCTCACAGCAAATGTCGCATTTGCAACCTCGGCTTTGTCCGCCTCACTCATCTCGATGGGCAAACCCAGTTCACCGGCCAGATCCCCTTCAATCTTAACTCCGGAAACACCCAAGGCGATCAGCGTTTCTTCTATTTTGATGGCATTAGCCGCCGCCTTCGCGTCCGTTAACGCTTCCGCTGCTTGTTCCAGCGCCGCTTCGGCTGCCTCTACATCCGCGCCTTCCGCTTTCA
>MPLT02175416.1_pt1 | contig 11418 bp, 18 predicted proteins | sample 1617391 | NCBI WGS metagenome assembly MPLT02 (sample SAMN05944800, study PRJNA350692) | marine metagenome | biome: marine; feature: ODZ; material: water; isolation source: 70 m water sample filtered on 0.2 um supor filter | place: Pacific Ocean | collected 2012-04-08 | depth 70m m
ACTTACCAGACAAGGCTAACTGATGTCTACTCTTCTCTGCTACTTCTCTAATCAAAGAACCACATAGAAGATACCCACCACCAAAATCTGATTCAATTTTATCTACATGAATAATACCGTCTTGATTAGCAGAGTATATATTAAAATGTCCATCATCTCCTCCCCCATCATAAGAAACAATCAATGCTTCTTTAAAGGGTGACATATGAAATACCGAAGCAGCATGTGTCTGATGATGTCTTGCTACTGTTCTTACGTGCTGAGTATTAAAAATTTCTCTAGGATCAGTCTGTATGTACCCATCAGAACAAATTAAAACGCATTCATAATCATTCCCAATACCCCATTCTTTCTCAGCAATATCTCTACATTGCTCTAAAATATCCTTCTGTTGTGCAGGAGTATTATCTTCATGCAATCTAAAATATCTTTTCTTTACTAATCGTTCTATCTCTATAGTATAATACTTATTTGTTTCAGCATTATAAAATGATATGTTTGCATCATGACCAGCAAAAATGCTAACTAAGTTTTTCATCTAGTTTGTATATCAATATGTTCACAGAACCAATCATAAGTTTTATACAATCCTTCTGCCAGTGTATACTTAGGTTTCCACCCTAGATCAGATATCTTAGAATAATCTAACGGTCTCTTAGGAGTACCATTAGGACGATTTGTATCCCATTCAATCAATCCCTTATATCCTACTACACGAGCTACCATCTTGGCAAGATCCATAATAGAAACATCTTCACCAGAACCAACATTAATTAGTTCAGCATTTTCATAATGATCCATAGCAAATAAACAAGCATCTGCAAGGTCATCAACATACGTAAACTCTCTCATCGGAGTACCATCACCCCAACAAGTCACCACATTAGTGTCAGCACTATTAAACTTCTGCATCAGTGCAGGAATCACATGACCATTCTCAGGATGGAAGTTATCTCCAGGCCCATATAGATTAGATGGCATCAAAGACACACCCTTAAATCCATACTGCTTATTATACATCTTAAGCATCTCAATGCCATGTATCTTAGCAATAGCATACCCTTCATTGGTAGGTTCCAATTCACCTGTCATTAATGCTTCTTCTTTAACAGGAGTCTCAGCATACTTAGGATAGATACAAACTGATCCTAAGAAACAAAACTTCTTAACAAAGTACTTGTATGCATAATGAATAAGATTCATTTGAATCTGTGTATTCTCATAGATGAACTCTGCTGAGTAAGTATCATTAGCATGAATACCACCTACCCGTGCAGCAGCATCAAAGACATAATCAATTTGATTCTCTTCAAATAATGCCTTTACATGTATAGGATTAATCAAATCACATTGCTGACGATTCCTAGTAATAATATTGTTATATCCTCTTTCTTTAAGAGCTCTAACAATAGCAGATCCTACTAGACCTTTATGACCTGCTACAAATATTTTATCGGTCTTATTCATGGTACTACTACTACTTCTGGTGTTGGTAGAGGGAAGATAAGTTTCTTGCCCTTGAACTTAGGATTATTTACAAAGAACTTCTTGAAATGCCAAGGAAGTATTACAAAGGCATCATAGTATACAAGAACTTCATCTTCATCCTTAATTGGTATCCACGTTCCAGGAGTAAGTGATCCATGCTTATCTGGATTAACATCACCTACTGCAAGGATATCATTAGGAGTAATACCCCATGTCTGAAGTGTCACATTACCTTTAGTACTTGCTCCCAAAGCCGCAACTTTATAACCTTCAGTTCTTAAATCCCTAACGATCTTTAAGAACTTATGATTATTATCAGTCATCCTTGAAGCAAACTCTTCCCAAGGTTCACGGGTATTCAACTTATCCTCAAGTTCCAATCCAATAAGACCAGCAAGTTTTGTAGTACATTCTTTCTTATTAGGAGAAACAACTACAGAAATGCTACCACCATTAACATCATTAAATTCAAAATCAATAATATTAAATCCTGCCTTGTCCATAATATATTTGATCTGTCTCATACCATAGTATGAAAGATGCTCATGACATACAGTATCAAAGGAATTAGCCCTCAACATCTCAGGCATATAACTCTGTTCTAATACCCAGATACCATCAGAAGCAAGACATTCCTTTACTTGTTTAGCAAACTCACAGGGATCATCTAAGTCATAAAACATAGAGAAGGATGTAATAACCTTCGCTTTCTGATTACCAAACCTCTTAGTAAATGTATCAGTAGAAAAGAAATCTGCTATGTAATTTACATTAGATTTATAATACTTACTAAACTTTTCTGAAGTAGGATCAATACTCATCAACTGACAATCTTCAGGAAAGAATCCTAAGAAGGTCCCATCATTACCAGCAATATCAACTACAATATCACCCGACTGAAGTTTAATATCTTTCTGTATCTTCTCTGCTTTCTCTTTCAAATGCTTTACCATGCTGGCATTTAAACCAGAACGATACCCATAGTTATCACCATACATTGTAGGAAGATCATAAGTATGTTCTAACTGAACATGACCACATCCTTTAGTTTCTTCATTACACTTAACCAACTTAAGTGGGCCGCGTGGCATATCAAGATCTATCTTCTTGGGAAAAATCCCAGATAGAAATTGATCACCTAGATCTAGAACAGTGACAAGATCCTTGTTGCCACATACTCTACACCCATTAATCTTATGAAATAAATCAGATGCCATCAGTACACATTTCCTCAACTAGTTGTTCAAATGAAGTCTTAGGTTCCCACCCCAACTCTTCCTTAGCTTTTGTTGCATCGCCTAGAAGTTGTTCAACTTCTGCAGGGCGAAAGTATTTAGAATCAACTCTAATGATAACATTTCCTGTCTTCTTGTCAACACCCACCTCATCTAAACCATCTCCTTGCCACTCAATATCCATACCAAAATAAGGAGCACATGATTCTACAAACTGCCTAACAGAATACATCTTACCTGTAGCAATGCAATAATCCTCAGGTTTATCCTGTTGCAGCATCATCCACATTGCTTCCACATAATCCCTAGCATGACCCCAATCACGCAGTGCATTAAGATTACCTAGGTAGAGACATTCTTGCTCTCCTTTAGCGATTGCAGAAAGTCCTAGAGTGATCTTACGGGTTACAAAAGTCTCACCTCTACGTGGTGACTCATGATTGAATAAGATACCAGAGCAAGCATACATTCCATATGATTCTCTATAGTTCTTGATGATCCAATACCCATACATCTTTGCAACACCATAAGGTGAACGTGGATGGAATGGAGTAAGTTCATTTTGAGGAACTTCTTCTACCAATCCAAACAATTCACTAGTAGATGCTTGATAAACTCTTACCTTATCTGCCATATCCAACAGACGTACAGCTTCCAGAACTCTAAGAGTTCCTACACCATCTGTCTGGGCAGTGTACTCAGGAACATCATACGACACCTTAACATGACTTTGAGCACCTAGATTATAAATCTCATCAGGTTCAACCTTTCTTATGACACTAATAATATTAGTAGAGTCGGTCAGATCCCCATAGTGGAGTTTAATACTATCATAGATGTGATCGATCCGATGAGTATTAATAAGAGAACTTCTCCTAACAATACCATGTACTTCGTATCCTTTTTCCAAAAGGAGTTCTGCGAGATAGGATCCATCTTGTCCAGTAATTCCTGTAATTAATGCTGTTTTCATTTACCTTTATGACCAAATACTAATAAATTTTCATGTCTGACTTTAATATTATTGTTATTCATATGATGTTTAATATGAAGTTCATTACACCACCATCCATCCATTCTAATAGACTGTTTTATTATTTCATTTAGGTGATGATAGATCCCACAGTATGCATTCATAGCTTCGGTTCTCCCTAATGCAAACCAGTCATGTGGCATTTCATAGGGCAACCTAGTTGAATGACAAAGGATTTCATCATCTGCTAGATTAAGATTAGGGAAATTAATAACACCGTGAGGAGCAAAATCAAATCTGCACCGAACGACGTAATCGTATTCAATACCATTCTCAACGGCATACTGTTCCTTGTATAGGTTAGCCATCATTATACTATACCACATGCTATTTGTCATGTTGTATATGTATTCCTTCCCTGCTTCTATACCACCTGCAACATCTTTAACCCATCCATGACCTTCTTCATATTGCTTATCTCTAAACTCATACTTTCTTCCTACCGCAGGCCACCACTTAGGTTTCTCATGCGACATCCTCTTAGGTTGATATAAGTCATAAACCTTCTTCAATGCATTAGCATCTAAAGTCCTATGCACCCTATCAGGTATGACAGAGTTCTGACTCAAGTTCTCTGGATCAAACCAAGTATGAATGAATACATCAACATCATTCCCATCTAAGATAGATGCTTTGTGTATTGGATAATTGATATCAATATCTCTGGGTTGTCCAGATATGCATAATGCAATTTTCATTAAAATCCCTCCTCGTCCCAACCTTCATTGCTAGGATCAAATGGTAAAACGTTTATACCCTTACGGGGCCAACTAAAATGTATTCCCTTTCTTTGGAAACACTTGAATGCTTTGGGTGTGACCTCCATACTTACTTTATGAGCCTCATCCCACTTACTACAACTATCATACAGGTATTTGTCTGGATGGTCAATCATTTTCTTTATTCTATCATCAAACCGTGAACAATAATGCACTCCAATATATGTCTCAGGTCTCATCATAACATGCCTATAGTTACCATAGTTACCACTATTAACACCCATCACTTGTGCTAGTGCATTAACTTCAGGAGGAATATCAAATAGATTAATTAAATCTTCTCTCCGTCCCCAGTACACCCAATCCTTTGGATGAAATAACAACTCCCATACATTACCAGTAACAAAGATTCTATTCTTCTCTCTCCATCTATTATTAATAAAGAATTCATGCATATTAATCAACCCATCTTCACTGAAGAGTTGATCACTCCTCATCTTACCAATAAATGGTGCATCACTTGCTTGTACACCAGCAAGACAAGTAGTTAATTGAAGATTTACATTTGCTGCTCCAGCCCACCCCTCATAATCAGGAGATCTTACATACTTAACTCTAGATGTATCTTTACGAACAGGATCATCTTCCCAACATGAAACAATAATATTATTAACAAAGGGAAGGTTAAGATAAGAATGAATTATCTGATCAGTATAATCAGTATACGGTCCTTGAATAACCAGATCCATATCACTCATAGAAGTTTACCAATAAAGAAGGATAATCTGTACATATACCATAAGGTATCTGATTAGTCTGAGACTTAAAAGATTCTATCTCTTGCTGACCCATCAAAGGAATAATAACATTACGATCAATTGTCTGATGTAAATCATGTACCCATAATTTTCCAGTGGTAGTATATATGAAGTCATCTGCCGAGTGACAGAATGACTGATACTTCTGACACTCCATTGCTGCTCTAAGATTTTTACAATGAATCCAAAGATAAGATTTTCTTTTCTTTAACCAGATATGATCTATTCTATATTGGGGTTCGTCATGACCAAGCCAAAGAGACCCCTCAGAGTAACGAACATCAATTTCAACGTCATACCCTGACCCGATAGCGCAATCGATATAAGAAGGTCTATTTTCTTTTTCAGAAATCGGTCCTCTAATATTACCTCTATGAGAAATTATCTTCATAACTCCTCTATCCTTAATGATTTGTCTTCAATAAACAAATCATAAAATGGTTTGTCCACTCTCAACTCATTATACTTAGCACCCCACTCTTCTAATTGTTTTGCAGTCAGTTCTGTCCAATCAATCTGTTTCCTACTTCCCCGTGCAGTCCAATACACAATTGTATTACCCTCATCATATAACTTATTAATCTTATCTATATTTTCTTTAATGGGTTTTGCTTTTGTATAGTCATGAGTCACACCAAAATCCACAGAGGTTTCTCTATGGCATATAGTCTCATCAATATCTACATAGATCACTTTCATTGAATGAGATTTCTCCTATACTTCTCATTAGGATCTGCATCCAATTCAGCAACTGCTTCTGGAGGTAAAAAGGACATCATATCAAGTGACTTAGCACCATTAAAAATCTCAGCAGATTTCTCACACATCAATGCAGCAGTTGCACAATCTTTAGCAGAAGATGATGCTGTAATTATACCATGATTTCTAAGTAATATCAACTTAGGAAAAAACTTTTCTTTCTCTATAAATTCTGAAACAGATACTCCTATAGCTTCCATCAAAGGAATTCCTGGAGCAGCATAAGGAACTAAACAAGATACTACACCATTCCTTACCACCTGATCAGGAAATAATCTTTGAGTTGTAAAAGAATTCGTTCTACCAGAACATAAAATTTTAACTGTATTAGTGGGATGAGTATGACAAACATAATTTATTTCAGGAAAGGTTCTATAAAACCATGCATGAAATGAAACTTCCATACTAGGTTTAAGTTCTTCACCTTCCTTTGCATTACCATCTAAATCACAATGAACAGTATCTTCCCATTCCAGAGTAGCAAGATCCGTACCACTTGCCTTAATATAAAAACCATCATCCCCTCTCATAGAAACATTTCCCTCACCGCATATGGCTTGGGAACTTACATTATAAGAAAGATCTAATAAGTAATCAATCCTATCAGGTAGTGAAGAAATCTTTTTCATAGGTATAAGGATGCCAATCAACTTTGTTAAAGAATCTCTGCCAGTACTGATAAGTCTGGAGATCATTTGGAGTACCCCAACAAATATATTGATCAACTTCAAAATGTTTAACTTTATATCCTAACTCTATCGCATCATTCACCATACTGTCAATATAGAATTCATCATTTACCCTACCATTCCTTTGATACAATCTACTTAAAGATTCCTGGTACACATTCTTATTACGGAACCAGAAAGTACCAGTGACTGCATGTTCTTTAAGAGGATCTTCTCCTTTAAAATTCTTTACATTAACCTGCTTTACATAACCATCATCCCCAAGTTCCACCCAAGCATAAGCATTAGGATTGCGATAGGTCGTATAGTTATTACGAAAAGTCCATACAATTACATCACTACCCAACAACCATTGCAATTCTCTTCCATCATATAACATTCCATTGTCACATGCAGAAATTAAAATAGACTGATCAGGATCTTTAATTTCAGATACAATTCTTTCCGTAGTACATGCTTGTCCAGAAAGAACTTCATCCATCCAGACTACCTTACCATAATCTTCTAATGGTAAAAGATCTTTATGTCTGGTCAGTGCTCCAAGAACAGTGGTAGATGTCTTAGGTAAACACTTAAGTGCCTGATCTAACATGTAATGACCATTGACCTGAATGCATGGCTTAGGAACTTGATATCCTGCTTGAGCAAATCGATTCCCCCAACCTGCCATAGGTAATGCAGTCACGCAATTATTAAGAACAGTCTGTGCCTGACCTTCTATAACTCTATTATAATACTTTGACCATTGCTGATACTCTGCTAGATCTAATGGTGTTCCCCACTGAAGCATATGATCAATTTCATATACCTTACTAGTCAATCCATCTTCAATAAGAAGATTATAAACCATACTGACATAGTATTCATTGTTGACGGTGATCTCTTTCTCCATCAACTCACGGAAGTATTTCTTAACATAACTTCCTTTCTTGAAATAATATGTACCACTAGAAGCAAACTCCGACATCTTATCGTCAGTGAAAGGCTGCTTCTCTCTTATTTCTTGTATAGTATTATCTTTATCTACCTTACAGAATGCATAGTTATCTCCACCTAACATATGAGGATGGAACCCAGTATAACAAACTACACATCCATCACACTCAGTCTCATTTACAAACTTCTCAAAGTCATCATAGTCCCAATCCATTGAGAAGTCACAATAATTAACAATGACCTGCTCATCATCCTCAATATGATGTTCAAAATTCTGTACAGAATATACTGGACCTTTCTTATGAACTGGAATAGAACAAGTAGTTAGTCGATCTATATCTAAACTATCTAAGTATTCTACAAGTTCTTCATCCTTCGCATGATTATCATTGATAACAAAAAGAAACTCAGAATCCTGTGGATATAATTCCACAATATGTTGGATGACAGTCTTGCCATCCACTTCAATCATAAATTTGGGTACAGTATATCCGGCATCAGTAAACCTGCTACTCATGCCGGACATTGATATTACAACTTTCATAACGAATTAAAAAAGATTTAGAGGTCCTTCCACTTACCAGGTTGCTCAGCCTTAAGTTTTGCTACAACTTGCTCAACTCTAGCATCACTACCACCAGATCCACCACAAGATGCCTCTAGTGCTGCAACTGCTGCTTCTAATTTAGTAAGTCTTGCTTCTACTTCCACGTCATACTTAGACATGGATGCACCTGTTGAAGACTTACTCGCTGTTCCTTTAAATGCCATGATTTTAATTTAACTTCTGATTTATTTATACCACTCCCTCAAGATCTTGTCTGATACATTCGATTATAAGACTATAATCTCTTTCTGGATCTTCTCCATCCAATACTACTTCATTCTGATAAAACCTTTTAATTTTTTTGTAAAGTTTGGGATTCTTTAGATCCAAAAATATTTCTTTATTAGCAGCAGAGCGAAGAGTCTGCAAATCTTTCTTGAACTTTGAAGTGAGCGTCATTGCTTTGTAGTTGTGACCTTAAAAGTATAGAGTAAAAAACGAAAGAAGTCAAGATTCTGCACTTCCTCCTGTAGTATGCATCCGAATATACTCATCAGTAGGAGTTAAAACTGCTTTGACATGTCCATCTGTAACCGCAATTTTTTCACCCCTATTAACTTGTTCGAGGATCTTTTCTTGATCCTTAACATACTCTTCGATAGTAACAGTTTTCATGTGTTGAAATCAAACCTAATTATATATCAACCCTGCCAGATCATATCAGGCATTTGTTGAGGAGTTTGTTTACCCACAGTAAACATGAGTATAGCATACCCTAAAAACCATAATACATTAACAAGCACTGCTTGTCTATAGAAAAACTTACGTACTCCCATAGCACGATTAATCCATTGTACATCATCATACGACTCTGAGTTGCCTACCCTTCTTATTATCTGCTCAATGATAACAGCAATAATCGTGGCTATTATCGTTGGATAAAATATGAAGTCCAAGAAGGACATAAAAATGATTAGTGTTTGCATTAGTCTAGTGCGTCTAGGTCTTTACCGTGTCTTGGTCTATGATGCTTCATACCATCATGATTTCCATCATTAGGTAATTTACCAGTCATTAGATACTCAATCGTATCTTTACATCCTCTAAGATAATGAAGTTGTTCATTATTCCTATCATACTCTGCTGAAGTTGAGGCATCCTTTGATTTAATCTGGTCAATCCTCTTAGTAAATCTTGCTAAGAGTTGTTCATAAGTTTCGGTAGTTTTCATTTTCTTACAATAGCAGGTACATCACCGTCGTCATCATCCTCGTCATCCCAAGGATCTTCCAACTCCAATTTTAATTCCTCTATGCGATCTTGTAAAGCTTTATACTGTTCAAGATCACAACTAGTCTTCTGATCAAAAGTTACTCCCATCAATTCTTCACCAGGTTTAACATCTCTCATCTCTGGATGCATTGGTCTAGTAACCTTAGTAGTCCACATTCCACTAGGACTATTAGGATTTTGATTCCATCCTCTTGCCATAGAACGAATAGCCCAGACCAAGAGAAGGAACCAAGTTAAAGTAAAAACTATGTCAGTTATAGGATTCATCTTCCTGGCATATACCTATGTGCAGTATCCTGTATCATTGGCATAATATCACTCTCAACCTTTTCCACTATATTATCTATAACATTAACATCCAAATCCATGAATGGTGGAATAATACCAAGTATTCTAAGTAGACCGTCAACAAAAAGAGCAAGACATATGAATCCAAGAATCATACTGATGATAGTTGCTGTCCTATTATGCTTACGCATGGACTCTTCATCAATTGCACGAGCTTCTGCAAGAGCATCCGCAATCATCTTATCAACTTCTTTTTTAGTATAAAAATCTCCTAAGATTGGGATATCATGTAAGTCCGGTGCCATTATCTAACCTCAAAATCTAGTTTACGCACTTTGCGTTTACGTCTTTCCTCCTGCCATTGAAGGTCTTGCGAAGTAAGTCCATCTGATTTTTCTTTGTTATTAGAGTTTACCATAATAACTTTAGTTAGGTCAACAGCAGTCACACTATCTCCCTTAATCGTGGTCATGTTAGGACACCCACACGATCTACTCTGTCCAGAACCACCAGACAGTTCTTTATTGCATTGTCTGCAACGTACTACTAACATTGTTCAATTTCCTTTTCCAATTCTTCCTGTGTTTTAAGTCGTCCGTATATATCTTCTAAACGTACAATATCGTCTTCCCCAAGATAGGGGCCGCTTTGTACTTCGATTATCCTTAATGGTATCTTCCCTGGATTAGATAATCGATGTATGGAACCTACTGGTATATAGGTACTTTCATTCTCTGCAAGCAACTTTTCTTTACCATCACACTCTGTTAAAGCAGTTCCTTCAACTACCACCCAATGTTCTGCTCTATGATGATGCTTCTGTAAGGATAGTTTTTCACCGGGATTAACTTCAATACTTTTTACTTTATATCTATCACTTTCATCGATGATATCATACCATCCCCAAGGTCTTTGTATTTTAGTCATAATGTTTCATATCGGAATGAAAGGATTTGAACCCTTGACCACCAGCTCCCAAAGCAGGTGCTCTACCAAACTGAGCTACATTCCGAAGGTGCCATCTATTGGACTTGAACCAACGACCTGAGCGTTACTAATGCCCTGCTCTACCGACTGAGCTAAGATGGCAAAGCGGATACTCAGAATCGAACTGAGAACTGGAGGTTGGAAACCTCTGATTTTACCACTAAACTATATCCGCATATAGTTGGGCCTTACACGGGAAGGTTAGTGGTGGCGGCCTTCCCGATGCCCAGTTTTAATCTTCGTAATATTCTTCTAACGGTTCCATTGACATAATCTCAACCTCACTTTCTGGATCAATCCATTCTAGAAACTCAGAGAGTAATGCTTTCTGATCTTCATATGATAAGTCATGATTGTCCAATCTGTCAATAGACCATGCTCTTGCATGTGCAACTACGTCTTCAGTCGTCGTCTGATCCATAATAATCTTTTCTGAAGTATCTTGAGAGGATGTTGCTATTATAGTATCTTGGGGTACCGTCGTCAAGCTGTTCGGTAAGGACTCCATTGACGAACAGTTGTCTTGTTTCCTCGAAGTTTGTTTTGCCAGCTGTTTTATGTAAGCTGAGCATAACTCGGCTAAAGTTCTGTCTACCCAATTGTTGAATTTCTTCTTTAAGTTCTGG
>MPLT02080630.1_pt1 | contig 11412 bp, 9 predicted proteins | sample 1617391 | NCBI WGS metagenome assembly MPLT02 (sample SAMN05944800, study PRJNA350692) | marine metagenome | biome: marine; feature: ODZ; material: water; isolation source: 70 m water sample filtered on 0.2 um supor filter | place: Pacific Ocean | collected 2012-04-08 | depth 70m m
GTCTAGAATTAAAAAGAACAGGCGTTTACGAGTGTGCATATGTTCAATAACTCGGTCCTTCTTCGAAAAGTTTTTCTGTTTTTGATTGTACTATAAATTGAGTTAAATTTAAGATTATGAAAAAAACAATCTTGCTGTTGCTGTTTCTTCCTTTCATTTCTTTTTTAAATGCTCAAAGGCCAAGCGCGAAACAAATCGCAATCCCATACCTTCAATATCCCAGCTCTCCTCTAAATGCAAATGTTGAAACGTATTTCTCTAAAATTATCAATAAGTCTACTGCTGTTTATGCTGCAAATTCAAAACTAATGCTGGAAGGCTATCAAGAGGTGGATTATTTAGACAGTGCTGATTTAGAGATTAAGTTCATAATAAATGCTGTTTCGTTTTCTAGCTATATTAAGAAAGAAGCGTTTAACAAAAAAATAAACGACAGCACCTATGTTAAGGCGGTGGGAGGAAGATATGTGGTTGAAGCAAGAATGAATTACAGCGAGCTTGTTAATGATATAAAGAACGGCTCCGCTTTAGTGTCTAATGAGGGGGTCATAAAATTTAGCACTTTTAATTCTGGTTTAATTAAAAGCTATAACGAGGCCGTAAAGCTTCATAACAATAATCGTGACAGACACGCTTTTAATTTATATGGAAACATGATTTATTTCTCCATAAATAAATTTAACAATTCGCTTAACAGCACCTATGGCTTCCCGTTGCGCACCTACTATATGGCTTTTGTTAGGGGCAAAGGCAGAAAATTTAATTATTCTGATTTGAGCAAAGCATATAACGACTTTAAAAGTGTTTCGGAAAATATATCTAAGGCTTTTAGAAAAGATGGTCATTCTAGATATGGTGATTTTAAAACTGATGACGAACAAAGCAACTTCTTAAAGCTTGATAGTTGTATTAAAATATGGGAAAATGCAATTCAAGAATACGTTCCTAATAAAAGAAAGACAAGAATAGGAGACAAAATTATTGATTATTTATATTTAAATCTGGCCGCTGCCCATTTAATGAACGCTTACTCTAAGGACAATTGGGATGATGTTTATGAAAATTTGTCAAAAGTTAAATTAAATAAAAGCGAAATCAATAAAGCAAATGGTTTTGAGTCTAAAGTAATAGATATTCAAAAAAGGGTCAATGCTTTTAAGCGTAGGGGCTAGTCCGGCTTTAAACAAATGAAAAAACTACTTTTACTCTTTCTGTTTGTTCCGTTTTTTTCTTTTGGGCAGAACAATGTGTATTCCGTAACCTCACAAGGCGGATTAAATGTTCGTGATAAACCCGGAAGCGATGGAAAAAAAATTGCCACTCTTTTAGTTGATGATTTAGTTTACCTGTTAGAGAAAACCGACATATCCCTAACAATAAACGATTTAAATAAATCAACCGGAGAAACAAAGGAAATATCTGGTCAATGGATAAAAATTAAAACACATACTCCTCCAAAATTAAAAGGAGACAAAATGTTGTGGGAAAATAATGATCAAAATATTGAAGGATATGTTTTTGATGGATTTTTAAAAAAAATTGTTGTTAACAGTGAATCCGAAATAATTCTTAAATACTCTAATTATCGATTGGAAACAGGTGAATTAGAAAGCTCTGTAATTTCTGAAAATCAAGAAGCATATAATACCTACTTGCAGTTAATTGACCCTTGCAGTGAAAATAATAATGAGGTGTACCATTGGTACCAGCGGAGAAATAATGAAATAAAGCCCTGTATTTTACCTTTATTTGGAGATGATTGGAAAAAGGTATATAAAAATCTGTACAGAAATAAATTTTTGCTTATTTCATATTTTAAATCTCCGCGCTATCAAAACAAGCTAATCATCAAAAAAGTTGAATTATTAGATGATTTATTAAAATCCCGAAGTGATGATTCAAACATTTCTAAAGAACACATCGTTTTTAATCGTAATGGAAGGCACCAAATAGATCTTGGTTGGGATATTAAAAAAAACACCCCTAAAAAGGAGTTTTATAATGATGATGAATTAAAGGAAAAAAATTTAGAGGCATTTATAAGCCTTGAGCGTGATGTTAATGTCTTTAATGAGAGGCGAGATTCAGAAGAGACGTATAATTATTTTTTTGAGGAAGAATATCCAATTAGTTCTTTTTTTTATGGCTATAGAAATGTAGTTCTTTCAAACGTTAATAGATTTCTAAAATTATTAAAACAAATAACAGGAAAAGACGTCTTTATCTCTGGCCCACACGAGGAATCTTTTCAAAGTCAATCAAAAGAATTTGGATATTATAATACTCTTTTTATAGATGAAATAATTAATAAAATAAAATCCCTATCACCAACTAAAAAAAAAATTATTCGACCTTTTTATAATTCTCTTTTAAAGTTACCAATAAGAAGATTAATGAATTATCGTATTCTTGATTTATTAACACCAGGATATAAAAAAGAAATATATGGAGATACCTATATGATTTATGATGGAATTTCTGAAATGTTAGATTATAACTCTCTTGTTAAAAAAATTAAAAAAAAAGAATGGTCAAATACAAGCCTTAATGAAACTCTTTTTTGGATTAGAAGAAATTATGATCATACAGCAGACAAATTTTTTGAATTATTTAAATTAATAATTGATGAGTTTGATGAAGATATTTTGCCAATTGAAGGAATGAAAAAGCTATTCTATTATTCCTCTAAAGGTGATAATTGGATACACAATGGGAATAATGAATTTAGGCAAAAAGATGATAATACCATGATACTTTATGATGAGTTTTCATATCAAAACAATTATGATGCTAGTTCGCGGGAAGTTTCAGAAAGTTTTGAAACGCTGATTGATATAGACAAATTATATAGCCTAAAGCTTTTTGCATATACAAGAAAGGGAAGATTTCCGCTAGAAATAATAGATGCAAAGATTAATAGTTTGCCAATTTATTGTGATGAGCTAAATTCCTCAAAACAAATAGAAATTAGCTATAAAAAAATTGAGCCGGAAATATTATTTATATCTAGTGCTGATGTGCCGATTGAAAATTCATTTATTAAGGCGTCCCCTTTAAAAGACAAACAATGGGCAAATGATAATGATTCTTTACTATTTCCTTCAAATTCTGAAAACAAAAATGTGACATTATATAAATTTGGAAAGAATAATAATGCTTTTATTGCATCTGTTTCAGGGACTATTAACACAATGAGAGGCTGTAACCCAGAATGGGAAGATCCATATGCATATAATTGTGATATTTATCTTCCTGACACAAATACCTTTAGTGCGTATTATTACATTGAGAATGACAAAATAATTCTATTGTCTCAACCCTTTGATGAGATAAAAGGATTTCAAGACATTAATAATGATGGTGTTTTAGATATTATTTTTGGAAGAGCAATTTATTTCAGTAATGAGAATGGGTTTTTAATATATGATTTAATCACAAATGGCGTTTGGGAAGAGGACCGTTGTTAATGGCTTTCCTCAGAAACAATTAAAAATTCCTACTGAGATTTTTTGTCTATTTTAATTTCACAAGGAATTGAGTTAAATTTAATCTTATGAAAAAACTTATTCTGCTATTACTGTTTATTCCACTTGTGTTTTCTTGCAATTCAAAAGAATCCAAAAAGATTTCAAAAAAAACGGAATTTAAAAACGGCCGGTGGATAAGCACAATTGATTCTCTCTCTGGCATTGAAATTAAAAACGGAAAATGGATTTTATTTTACCAAATGAAGGGTTCTGTAGAAGCTGATGTTTTTGATTTCCAAACGCGAATAGAAAGCTTAAAGGGATTCGGCGACGAAAAAACAACTCTTGAGCGTCTGACGTTAACAAATGATCGAAGTGGTCCTTTTGAATATTATGTCCTTGAATACAGCGACGAATTATTAAGCTTGAGTTATATTCCAAGGGGAAACACTCTCAATTATGAGCCTGAAAAGAAGGCTGAAGATATAAATGTGATTCCTGTTATTTCTTTTGGAGAAAACTTGATTGAGGATAATATTGAGCCCTTCAAAGCGCTTATAAGTGAGCCTATCTACTCTGGTCAAAACATCTCGTTTTTTAAAGGATACTGGATAGATTATCCGGGTGTTATCGCGCTGGCTGAAAAAGTTTTTGGGATTCCTGTTTTTCTGTCTTCTCCGCATCCTAATAGATTTCCTTGCTCGGATTGTGACTTTGGATACTATAACCCCTTGTTTTTAGACAAATTAACTGACTCTTTCAAAGCCTTGTCGCCCGGCTTAAAAAAACTCATTAACCCAATTTATGAAATGCGTTTTAAAATTCCACTAAGAAGACTGTTGGCAAATAAAATTTCGGATTTTAATTCATTAACAGTTGATTCAAATATAGGAACTAAAAATGTGCTTGAATCGATTATAAACAACATAGAAAATCCTAATTCTGCCTTAAAAGCAATTGAAAGTGGCCTTCCCGATGTTCCTGCAGAAACTTTATTCTGGATTAGAAGAGATTATGATGGCACATCTGAAAAGCTTTTGCAATTATTTGAATTAATAAGAGAAGAGATGGGTGGGCTTGAAATTGAGTCTTTTTTAACAAGAAATGATGGCGATACTTGGACAAATGGATTCTCCACGTATACTTTTTCTAAAGACATGCCTGATTATTATATAGATCTCTCGTCTTGTGACCCTTGTGACACGCCTACTCTTGAATGTCATATGTGTGGCTATAGTTGGATGAAATTTGATATAAATTCCTTTTCCTTTGGGCGAGATTATCAAAATGACTTTTTTGCTGAGTATGAATCAACTCAATTTTATGAAGAAAATGATATAATGTGGAGTGTTGAGTCTAAAAGCGGTCATATTCTAGACTATGAATCAGGCAAAATCTATTGGTTGCCTGTTGATTCTGACTCTGTCGAAATCGAAAAAATCCGTTTGAAAAATAAACCTATATTAGATTTTATTAAATTAAAAGAGAAAGAGGAGCAAGAAGCTATAGAAAAAGATTTTTTTGATTACCTCTAAGAAACATGAAAAAACTTGAACGCAGCCTTTCCTTACCGTATGTAATTGCTATTAGCATTGGAGGAATGCTAGGAAGCGGCATCTTTGTGCTTCCGGGGTTTGCTTCGGGCTTAACCGGCCCCTCTGTTTGGTTGGCTTATCTGCTTGGCGCTGTTTGTGTCTTGCCCGCCGCGCTCTCTAAGTCTGAATTGGCCACTGCCATGCCCTCATCTGGCGGAACTTATGTTTATATTGAGAGGGCGTTTGGACCTTTATTTGGGACTATTTCTGGCATTGGACTTTGGCTTTCGCTATTATTAAAAAGCTCTTTTGCTTTAATTGGGCTAGGGGCTTATTTGGCAGTTCTAATTAATATAAGTGACGGCCTAACCCCTTATGTTGCGCTTGGTTTTCTTTCTATTATTGTGTTGTTAAATATTTTTGGTGTTAAAAAGGTTGGAAAAGTTCAGCTGTATATTGTAAGCATTAGCCTGGCTTGTCTTGCTGCTCTTTTTTTCATTGGCTTTCCAAAAGTCGATCCTGATTATTTAGAGCCTTTTATGTCTAATGGCAACATTGGTTTAATTTCTGCTATTGCTTTTGTCTACATTTCTTATTCAGGAGTTATAAAGGTTGCCGCAATTGCTGGTGAAATAAAGAATCCCGACAAAAACCTTCCTTTAGCGATGATTCTTTCTCTTTTTTCTATTGCTGCTATTTATGTTTTTGTGTCTTTTATTTTAGCGGGGACTGTTAATCCAGATTCTTTATCTATTGACATACGCCCAATTCATACTGCCGCTAAAAATGTGGGAGGAGACTACTTTGGTTATTTTGCTGCTGTAATTGGGGTTTTAACACTTATGTCTGGTGCAAACTCTGGGGTTTTAGCATCCTCTCGCTTTCCTTTTGCAATGGCAAGAGATTTGTTGATGCCCAAGTTCTTTTCTAGAATCCACTCCAAATATCTAACTCCTGTTTTTTCCATTCTTTTTACTGGTCTTTTGATGACGCTTGTTATTCTTTATTTAGACGTGGTGAAAATTGCAAAGCTTGCTAGTGCGTTTATGGTGATGATGTTTATTTCTGTCAATTTTTGTGTTATTATCTTAAGAGAAACGTCTGCTCAATGGTACAAGCCCACATATATGTCTCCTTTTTATCCTTTTTTGCAGATTTTTGGAATTGTAAGCGGGTTTTTCCTGTTGCTGCTTTTGGGCCTACTCCCTCTCTTGTCCATTTTAATAATTTCAGTAATTGGAGCTATAATATATTTGTTAATAGGCAGACGAGCTACCCGAACTGGGGTGCTAACAAACTACGGACACAGGCCTGCGCTTTTTTTGTTTTATAAAAAAGATGTTTCTGTTGAGCCTGATTCGTCTTTGCAGACAGCCTCAAACCTAGACGGAAAGCTTGCTTCTGATGCCGGCACAATCGTTCCTTTGTTGGGTAATGAAAACTCTGCCGAAATGCTTGTAGAAATGGCCTCTGCGATTAACACCCGGAGCTCTGTTCAGGCGGTAAACATAACTGAAGTGCCTAATCAAACTTTTTTAGAGGCCCTAAACCAAGATACTCCTAAAATTCTTTCTATTGAAAGGCGCCTTAAAAGGCTTTCCAAGAGCCAGGAGCTAAGCATTGACTTTGAGTCTGTGGTGACCCATGAGCTCTCTAACACCGTAGCGTGGCTAAGCGGACAAACCAACTGCGACTGGCTTGTAATGGGTTGGGACGGAAGGGCGCACAGCGGCATTCTTGTGCGAAACCCTATAGGATGGCTTCTTGCACATGTTAATTCCAATTTTGCTTTATTTAAAGATAATGGTATTAAAAATATTGGAAAGGTTTTAATTGCGTTGCGGCCAGGTCGAAAAGACAAAAACTTCCTTGCCGTTGCTGAAAGGATTTGTCGTTTTTATAACGCTTCTTTAACCTTACTTCATATCGTAACCCCAACGTTTTCTAAGGTGGCGGCAAAAAAAATGGAAGAAAAGTCTGTGGGCCTTTTGTCAGGTTTAAAAGTAAAAACGGAGCTGCGGATTGTTCAAAGCGAAGACCCTATGGGTTCAATGTCCGAGCTTTCTTCTGAATTTGATTTATTAATTTTAGGGGCTCCTGAACAGGACAGTTGGATTAATGTGCTTTTTGGGGCTGGAAGAGACAGGTTTACAGAAAGTGCTGCTTGTTCTGTTTTAAGGCTAACAATGAAAAGCTAATTCTTATATAAATGAAAATATACCCTATTGAGGCGGGAAATTTTAAACTAGACGGAGGAGCTATGTTTGGTGTTGTTCCTAAGTCTTTGTGGGGAAAAACCAATCCTGCTGATGCCAACAACATGATTGACATGGCGGCGCGTTGTTTGCTTATAGAAAATGGTGACAGGCTGATTCTTATTGATGCTGGAATGGGAGACAAACAATCGGACAAGTTTTTTAGTTATTATTATCGATGGGGAGAGCATGAGCTTGTTTCTTCAATAAAAAAAGCGGGGTTTTCTTGTGATGAAGTTACGGACGTCTTTTTTACTCATCTTCATTTTGATCATTGCGGCGGCGGAACAATCCGTGACAAAAGCGGCTCTTTTTGCAGGCCTTTGTTTAAAAGAGCCAGGTATTGGAGCAATGAAAATCATTGGTTGTGGGCTAAAAGCCCAAACGTTAGAGAAAAGGCCTCTTTTTTAAACGAAAACCTTGCGACAATTGAATCCTCAGGCGCCTTGTCTTACGTGGCCCAACACAATTCTGGTTTTGCATTTAAAAAAGAATTAGGGTTTGATGTTTTGTTTGTTGATGGCCACACAGAAAAACAAATGATTCCTAAAATCACATATAAAAACAAATCTATTGTGTTTGCGGCAGACCTTATTCCAACCCTAGGACACCTTCCCGTTCCTTATATAATGGGCTATGATATTAGGCCCCTAGTTTCCATGAGCGAAAAGGATCTTTTTCTCAAAGAGGCTGTTGAAAAAAATTATTATTTGTTTTTAGAACATGACGCCCACAATGAAGTTATTACTTTAAAAAATACAGAAAAAGGGGTTAGGCTAGACAAAACTTTTTCTTTTAATGAACTTTTTAATTGATTTATATGAGATCTTTTTTTTGCTTTCTATTCTGTTTTCCTGTGATTGTTTTTTCTCAAAGTAACTGGCAGCAACACGTTGAATACTATATGGATATTAAAATGGACGTTTCTGACTTTACTTTTAAAGGGGATCAAAAGCTTATTTATACTAACAATTCGCCCGATACAATAAAAAAGGTTTATTACCATTTGTTTTTTAATGCCTTTCGGCCAGGTAGTCAAATGGACGTTCGCTCAAGAACAATTGAAGACCCTGATAGGAGGGTTGGTAGTAGAATTTTTGAGCTTGACGAAAAAGATTATGGCTCACTAAATGTTGTGTCTTTAAAGCAGGGCGGTAAAAATATTTTCTTTAAACAAAATGAAACCGTGTTGTTGGCTCGTCTAAAGCGTCCTCTTTTGCCAGGAGAAAAAACAGAGCTTAAAATGGTTTTTGAAGGTCAGGTTCCGTTACAAATTAGGCGATCGGGAAAAATGAACAAAGAGGGGGTTCATCTAACAATGACACAGTGGTTTCCAAAGCTGTCTGAGTACGATTTTGAAGGCTGGCATCCTAACCCATATATTGGCAGAGAGTTTCATGGCGTTTGGGGCAATTACGCTGTTAACATCACTATTGATAAAAACTATGTTATTGGGGGTACAGGAAACCTTGTCAACGCTGATGAAGTCGGCCACGGATATTCTAAAAACCCTAAAAATAAAAAGGGAGACGTTTTAACCTGGAAGTTTCTGGCTAAAAACGTTCATGATTTTGCGTGGGCTGCTGACCCCGACTATATTCATGATAAGGTCACTTCTGCTTCTGGCGTTGATCTTCATTTCTTTTATAAGCCCACTGTTAATATAGAGGACTGGAAAAGGCTGCAAGACGATACTGTGGGGCTGCTAGATTATTTTGAAAAAAACATAGGCCCTTATCCTTGGGACCAATATTCGGTTATTCAGGGCGGTGATGGGGGTATGGAGTATGCTATGTGCACAATGATAACTGGAAAAAGGTCATACCCAAGTCTCTTTGGTGTAACTGCTCATGAAATGGCGCACACTTGGTTTCAGCACATTCTCGCAAATAATGAGGCTAAGCATCCGTGGATGGACGAAGGGTTTACGGAATATATTACGTCGCTTGCTGAGGAGGCTGTTCAAAATAGTTTTTCAGAGTTTCCTCACAAAAGTAGTTATGACAGGTATTATGCCTTAAGTCGATTTCAAGCACAAAATTCGGAGCTTGATTTGGAGCAGCCTCAAACAGTTCATTCCGATAGATGGAACTGGAATTTTGCTTATGGGGCTTCCTCTTATAGCAAGGGGTCTGTTTTTCTTTCTCAGCTTGGGTATATTATCGGAAGAAAAAACTTGGCCAAAACAATTAAAAGGTATTATAATGAGTTTAAATTTAAACACCCTACTCCCAACGACTTTAAAAGGGTTGCTGAAAAAGTTTCTGATTTAGAGCTTGAGTGGTATTTAAACGATTGGACAAGAACCACAAGCAAGGTTGATTATGATGTTTCCTTCTATGACCCGAACTCGAGATCCGTTACGGTTAAGCGTAAAGCCAGCATTCCTATGCCTCTTGAAATAGAAGTTTCTTTTGTTGACGGCTCAACTGCTTTGTATTATGTTCCTATAGACTTAATGCAGGGGGTCAAATCTTTTGATGGCAACATTATTATGTTAAATGCTTGGGCGTGGGCTGCGCCTGAATATAGTTTTTTAGTTGAAGGAAAGAAAAAGGTTGTGAAAATCGAGATCGACCCCTCTAAAAGGCTTGCAGATATAAATCAAAAAGGGAACGTGCTTGAGCTTACAGAATGATACGGTCTTTAAAAAGCAAAGAAAAAATTAAAACCCTTTTTGAAAAAGGGTCTACAATAAAAGCAAAAGGCCTTTTATTAAAAACGCACCCCTTTAAAGATGGTGAGGTTAAGTTTGGGGTAAGCGTTTCTAAAAAGCTTTTTTCTTCTGCTGTTGAAAGGAATTTGATAAAAAGAAGGCTTCGGGAACAAATTATGTCTTCTGGCTTTTTAAAAAACTTTGTAAAAGGAACGTCTTTTTTTGTTGTTTATGTTGCCAAATCCGTTTTCTCCTCAAAAGAAATTAATGACGGCCTTAAGGAGTTAACAAAAAAAATATAACCCTCTTAGTTTTTGTACATAGCTACGTGCGGAATTCCATCTTCTAAATATTCTTCTCCTTTTGGTTTAAATCCGTGTTTTTGATAAAACCCTGATAAGTGAGCTTGTGCAGATATTTTTATTTTCTTGTCTTTAAATTTTTCTTGCATTATCCTTAGGTTTTCTGCTACCAGCTGGTGTCCTATTCCTGTTCCTCTATGTTTTTTTTCAATTAGTGCTCTCCCAAAAGAAGCCTCATTAAAAAAGTCTCCCTCATCGAAAGCTCTACAATATGCTATAATTTTGTTGTTTTTTCTTCCTAAAACGTGAATTGCTTTCTGGTCATAACTGTCTATGTCCTGGTATACACAGTTTTGCTCTACCACAAACACTTTTGCTCTTAACATAAAAACTTCTTCTATCTCTTCGTTTGTAAGTTCCTTCCAGGTTTTGTTATTCCACTCTATTTTTTCCAAAATTTATTTAGGGATTTTATTTATTCTTGTTAAGTGTCTTCCTCCTTCAAATTCGGTTTTTATAAATGTTTCCACCATTTCTATAGCCACCTTTAACGAAACAAACCTAGAGGGAATGCTTAATATGTTTGCGTTATTGTGTGTTCTTGCTAGCTTGGCTATTTCGTTATTCCAACAAAGAGCTGATCTTATTTTTTGGTGTTTGTTCGCTGTCATGTTTGCTCCATTTCCGCTTCCACAAATAATTATTCCCAGCTGGCTTTCTCCTTTTTCTATTTGGCTTGCAACGGGATGTATGTGGTCTGGGTAATCTACACTTTCATTCTCGTTTGTTCCATTATTTATAACACTAATTTCTTTTGATTCTAAAAGTTTTATTATTTCTTTTTTGTATTCCGTTCCTGCATGGTCATTGCCTATAGAAATTTTCATGTTGTTTGTTTTTTGTTTATTACTTGTTTGCTTTTTTTAATAACTCCCCTTTTTTATTGTATTATTAAATTTAGTTCTCTTTTATCATTTTTTATTATTCTATTAATAACAATATTACTCTAATTATTAACAGATTTTTTTATTTTTTTAATTAACATTTTTTTAATTAACACCCTGTTTATTTCTTTTTAATTATTTGATTATCAGTTTTTTATATGAATTTATATGTTTATATTTTGTTAATTATTCTTAAAATAATATAATTTCCTTTTCTTATTATATATATTAACAAGCTATTATAATCTCTTCA
>MPLT02018847.1_pt1 | contig 11406 bp, 12 predicted proteins | sample 1617391 | NCBI WGS metagenome assembly MPLT02 (sample SAMN05944800, study PRJNA350692) | marine metagenome | biome: marine; feature: ODZ; material: water; isolation source: 70 m water sample filtered on 0.2 um supor filter | place: Pacific Ocean | collected 2012-04-08 | depth 70m m
ATATCCTACGAAGAAAACCAGTACTGATGAAAAAATTTTTACATCAAGAAAGGAATCCTTTTTGTGAAAATATTTAATATAAATTAGGAAATAAATACTTAGTACAAAATTCCATAGAAGTATAGAGCCATCTAATGATCCCCATAATGATGCAAACTTATAAATTGGTGGGGTAGTAGATGCTGAATAATTTGCAATGTAACTAATTGAAAAGTCATCGATAAAAAGTCCAATTTCAAGTAAACAAAATAAAATAAAATGAAAAAATAGATTTAACCTTACCAATCTTTGTGTTTGAAAATTTGATTTTGTAAAAAATAAAAAAATTAGGTTTAAAAAACTAATCCACGTAACAATTATGCCAATATTAGATATCATTTTGAATAAGTTTTTACATTGTAGGTCTCACCATTTTCTGAAACATACTCGTTATCATGTTTTACAAGCATGTCATCAGAATAAAAAATTCCATCCTTAAAAAATCCATCAAGAATGACACCCATTTCTTCTTGAAATAATTCTGGCACAAAGCCATCAAAATTAATTTCTATGTTTTCATTTCCGTCAGTAATAAAAAAACTTGTTATTCCGTCGCTTTTTTTCTCAATTGACTCATTTTCAACAAATCCTCCAAGTTTTATTCTTTCTGAATTACTTGTATTAAGATTTGTCGTTGCTTCTGTTGTTGTGAAATAATATATAGTATTATTTGAGGCAATTTGGACACTAGCATATACAACTAAGGTAATGCCCACAAGGACAAGAATTAGGTTTTTATTCACGTAATTTAAATTTTAGTCCTGATTTTTGGATTTAAATAATCATTCCATAATTTGTCAGTATTTGCTCTAAATCTTTTTGAAAGAAAAACATGAACTAAGGTAACTAAAAGAACACTTATTAAAAGAGTAGTTAATATATCTGAAGACATAGGGACATCACCACTAGATGCTGTTTCTTGACTCAATATAGATGCTTGTTGATGAACAGATCTCCACCAAATTACACTGAAATGAAGTATAGGTATTTGTATTACGCCAAATATTCCAATGAATGAAGAGTTCTTAGCTGTCTTTTCTAAGTCATTATTAAAACTTCTAGAAGCTAAATAGCCTAGATAAACGAGTAGGAGAATTGCTGTTAGATTAAGTCTTGCATCTCCCCAGACCCACCAAGTTCCCCATGTAAACTTACCCCATACAGAACCAGCAATTAATGTTGATACAGTAAAGATTACTCCTGATTTAGCATTTGCTAATGCTAAGGAATCATATTTTGGATTCTTTTTAATTAGATAAAGAAGGGAATATATGAAAGTTAATGTATAAGCTAAATAAGCTATCCAAACAGTCGGTACATGAACATACAATAATTTCGAATATTGACCTTGAGTAACATCATATGGTCCGAAAGCAGCAACAGCTATCCAGACTAATAATGGCCCATAAAGCATCATAATTTACCTCTTTCTAAGTAAAACCTTGTATATGAGAAAATAATTAATGTTATTCCCAAATACATCAATAAGTAAATATTAGTAAGTTCCAGATTTACCCCTAACCAGATAGGTGCGATAAAAAATGATAACGCCATGTAAATTGGAACAATTAGAATAAATTGGACAAATCTATTATTAAATGATGTAAACATTTGAAAAATTATATTTACCATAACGGTATTAACGGAGAAAAAGATCAAAGTTAATATAAAAGTAAAGATATTTGTTTTGACACTTGAATTAGTGACAACAGAAAACAAAATACTGAAAAGTAAAATTTGAGGAAAATAAATTAAGAATTCTGAAGTTATTTTACCAATAAAATATTCAGATTTTTTTATATAAGCAAAGTTAAGTTCCTTTTTAAGGTTTATCTGATTTATAGGATTTCTAATTGAAAAAAGAGTAGAAAATAATATTAGGAAAAGGATTTGAACGATTATAAATAGGTCTTCATCTATAGCAAATCTATTTTCTGCAAGTATAGGAAAAACTATAATCAGTACACACATTGTCGGTGTTATTAGAAATAACGAAGAATTATTTCTATATTCACTTATTATTTCTTTTCTTATTAATGGTTTATTAAATTTCATCCAAATTAACCGTTTCTTTGTTTTTAAGTAAACCGCTTCTTTCTTGAGAGGAGAGTATGTTGCTTTTATTTTTATCAGTTCTTTCATTAATTAGGTTTTGTAAATGATCAACGCCTTCTTTGTCTAAATAATTGAGAGGTTCATCTATACATAGAACATCTGGTTCTTTCATATCAGCTATAGCTAATTCAGCTCTTTTAATCATTCCACTAGAATAATTTTTTAACTCCTCAGCTTTGTAACTTCCAAGGTTGTATTTTTCTATCGTTGTATCGATAATTTTTCCATCAACCTCTAGTGAGCTTGTAAAGTATATAGTATTTTCAATAAGTGTTAGATTGGGCAGAAGCGTAGGGGTGTTAGACAACTGTAAGATATCTACTTCTTTTTTTATATATTTTGAATCAAACGAGTTTCCATCAAAATTATGGGAAATAAAGTTTAGAAGGGTTGTTTTACCAGCTCCATTTTTTCCAATGATTTCATAGTTCTTAGTTGAAACAAAAGCTATATCTAGATCTTTAATTACAATTTCATTTCCATACCCAAGAGTAAGTTTGTCAGTTTGAAAAAAAATATTATCCACAAGACTATTGTATTGACAATAGTTTTTTATAAATCTCAAAAGTTGTCATAACATCGTCTTTAGCGCTATGAGTTGGTAGGACGACATCAAAATACTCAGCTAAAGTATTAAGTTTATGGTTAACTACTTTCCCCCCTAAGGTAGATCTACTTAGTTCAAGCGTGTCTATAGTATTATTTTTTAATTCTGTATTTAAGTAATGGTTTAAAAATTTAAGATCAAAATTAATTAAATTATGTCCTACTAATGTAGAATTTTCTAGGAAGTTAATTATTTCATCATTCTTTTCTTCAAACTTTGGAGAATTTTCAACTTTAGAATTAGTAATGCCATGTATATTTGAGTTTTCAATACTTTGTTCTGGGTTGAATAAAGAATAAAACTCATCAACAATTTTATTATCTACTACTTTTAAAATATATAATTCTATTATTTCAGAATCTTCTGGTTCAAAACCTGTAGTTTCTATATCAAGAATGCTGAGTGTTTGATTTTGAATCATTCTTTAGTTAACTCCCACATAGCTATTGCTGCTGCAGTAGAAGCGTTTATAGAATCTACATCATTTTTTGATTCTATTTTAATGCTTTGACTTTCAGTATCTTTCCACTTATCAGATATTCCATATTGCTCAGAACCAATAACTAAAGCAAAATTTTCTTTTGGTTCAAAGTTGTTAATTAACGTATCAGCTTCAGGGTCTAATAAGATTATTTGATAGTTATTTTTTGTAAGCAGATTTAAAATATTTGAACTAGTGTCGCTAAGTAAGTTCATTGTAAATAAATGTCCAATTGAAGCTCTTATGACATTAGGATTGTATAAATCTGTTATTTCATCACAACATACTATGTTCTCTATCCCTAATGACTTTGCAGTTCTTATCATGGTTCCTAAATTTCCTGGTTTTTCGATTTGGTCCGCCACTAGAACTGGTCCATTTACAACACTTTCAACGACTGACAGATTTTTCTGTATAAATAATGAAAGAATTCCATCAGGTTTATCTCTATAAGAGATTGCTTCGAACACTTTTTTAGATAGTGTTACTATCCTTATATTTTTTTTATTAAATGCGTTTATAAGAGCATAGTTATTGTCACCAACAAAAAGATCTTCACATATATATAGCGTGTCTATTTCATAGTTAGAAGAAATAAGTAAATTGTTTTCTCTATAGCCTTCAGCTAAAGATTTTTTTTCACTCTTTCTTATCTTGTTCTTTGAAAGTGATATTAAGAATTTTAATTCCGGATTATTTAATGATGTTATGGATTTACTTGTTGAAGTATTCATTATGAGTTAACTTTTTTTTGGGAACATTCTTTTTAATGCTAGTAGCTTTTTCTTCTATTCCAGCAGTAATAAATCCTAATATCTTGTAACCCTCTGGTATTGAAATTAAAGATTTTATATCATTAATTTTCATGTTGTGAGACCCTATGAAGCCACTTTTTAAACCCATTTCCTCAATCAGCAACATACAGTTCATCATTGCTGCTCCTGCATCTACGTACCAATAAGGAGTATCCCAATTTGAAGAATTTGTTGAGCTTTCCTTGTCCATTTGAGCATATCTTTCATGATATGCTGTTTCATTAACCAAGAGTATGTAGATTGATAAAGATTTAGATATCCACTTATCAAAACCTTTTTCGACATAAGTTTCTTCATTTGATAATTTAGCAAGTTCTAAAATATTTTCTTTTTTTGATACATGTACAATTTCAATACCTCTAGCAAAGCCTGCAGTTGGTATTTTTATTGCATAATCAGCTACTTTTTTTAATTCTGGGTATTCTTCATTGCTATGAATATAGTTTCTAACGATTCTTCTGTTTGATAATAAATTTTGAAGATAGGTTTCTTCATTATTCATAGTTAGTTATCTAAGATTTTGCTTAGTACTGTATCACCGACATCACTAGTACTCATGCCCATTTTTCCAGCAGAAAGTGATTCTAGTTTTTGGGCTGTTTCAATTATTCCATTCTCTATGTCTTTTGCATACTGCTCTTCACCAAGCTGATTAAGCATCATTGAGGCTGCTGCAATACATGCTAGGGGATTGATAACATTCATTCCTGTATATTTAGGAGCAGAACCTCCTATAGGTTCAAACATAGAGACTCCTTCAGGATTAATATTTCCACCTGCAGCTATACCCATACCACCTTGAATCATTGCTCCAAGATCAGTAATAATATCTCCAAACATATTATCAGTAACTATTACATCAAACCATTCAGGATTTTTTACCATCCACATACAAACAGCATCAACATGGCCATAGTCAGTTTCTATGTCGGGATAGTTTTTTGCTACCTCATTAAATATTCTTTCCCATAAATCATGTGCATAAGTTAATACATTTGTTTTTGCACAAAGAGTTACTTTTTTTCTATTATTTTGTTTTGCGTATTCAAATGCATAAACAATACATCTATTTATTGCTTTCCAAGTATTTATAGATTCTTGAGTAGCAACTTCATTTTCTGTTCCATAATGAATGTAGCCACCTGCTCCTGCATATAGTCCTTCAGTGTTTTCTCTCACTACTGTAAAATTTATATCTTCAGGACCTTTGTTTGCTAATGGGGTTTCTACACCAGGATATAGAACAACTGGACGAAGGTTAATATACTGATCAAATTCTTTTCTTAAATTAAGTAAAATACCTTGTTCTAGTATTCCAGGCTTAACGTCAGGGTGTCCTATTGCTCCAAGAAGTATTGCGTCACTATTTCCTAATTCTTCAAGATCTTTTGGTGTGACAAGTTCATTTGACTTTAAATATCTGTCTCCACCAAGGTCATTTTTAGTAAAGTTGAAATCAATGTCATAATTTGATTTAGTTTTTTCAAGTATTTTTACTGCTTCATTAACTACCTCTGGACCTGTGCCATCACCGGGGAGAAGAGATATGTTATATTTTTTCATCTTTATTTATTAAGAGCATTTAGGAAAGATTCTACAGAACCTTGCACAACGTCAGTTGAGACTGCTCTTCCTTGTTTTAAGTTATGTCCATCATTGATGATAGTAACAATTTCGGCTGTAGCATCTGAGCCTTTGGTAATACTATCAACTTTATAATCAATTAATTTAGCATCTGAATTCAAGATTTGTTTAACTGCAGTAAAAGCTGCATCAATCATTCCGTCTCCTTCAGCGCTTTTAGTTTTTTCAACACCTTCAACATCAAGAGTTACGGTTGCTGAAGCGTAGGCATCCTTACTGTTTACAGAAACTGAGATTAATTTAACAGGTGCTCCATGTGTTGATACTTGTCCAACAATTGCAAGTAGCTCATTTTCAACAATTTCACCTTTTCTGTCTGCCAATTTTTTAAATGTTTCAAAGCTAGAGTTGAATGATTCTTCATCAAGTTCTATTTTTAACTTGTCTAATGCATCTTTAAACCCTGCTCTTCCAGAGTGTTTACCTAAAATAATTTTTGCTTCTTGCCCTACTGAGTCAGGGGTCATAATCTCATAAGTCATTGTATTTCTGAGATATCCATGTTGATGTATTCCAGACTCATGACTAAATGCATTTTTTCCAACAACAGCTTTATTATATTGAACTGGATATCCGGTTAGTTTAGAAACAAGTCTAGATGTTTCAAGTATTTCTGTTGTCTCTGCTTTGATATCAACACCATATTGATCCTGTCTTGTTTTCACAGCCATAATGATTTCTTCAGTAGAAGTATTTCCAGCTCTTTCACCTATTCCATTAATAGCGCCTTCTATTTGTCTAGCACCAGCGGTAATTGCAGTTAGAGAGTTAGCAACTGCTAACCCTAGATCATTATGACAATGTGTAGAAATTATAATATCTTCGTTTTTACCTTTCACCTCATCGTACACTCCTGTAAGAAGTTCAAGATAATCTGAAGGTGTTGCATACCCTACAGTATCTGGAACGTTAATTGTTGTAGCACCTTCTTCGACAGCTACTTTTAATATTTCAATTAAAAAATCTTTATCTGTCCTAGTTGCATCTTGTGCAGAAAATTCAACATTATCACAAAGTTTTTTTGCATATTTAACTGATTCTCTTGCATCTTCAAGTACTTCTTCTTTAGTTTTTCTAAGCATATGTTCCATATGTATATCTGAAGTAGAGGTAAATACATGGATTCTAGAATTATTTGCAACTTTAATAGCTTCCCAAGCTTGATCTATATCATCTGCCACACACCTAGCTAAAGAAGCTATTGTTGAATTTTTAATATTTTTAGCAATTAGATTAACACCTTCCCAATCTCCAGGAGATGAAGCAGCAAAACCAGCTTCAATAACATCAACTTTTAATTTTTCTAACTGTTGAGCTATTAAGAGTTTTTCAGTAGGTGTAAGAGCTATACCAGGACTTTGTTCACCATCCCTTAATGTGGTATCAAAAATTATTAACTGATCAGAACTCATATATCTTTTTTAACATCCTTTGCATTTAAGAAAGGCATCATTTGCCTTAATTCTTTTCCTATATTCTCAAGTTGATGTTTAGAAGCCTCTTCTCTTTTCTGATTAAGGAAAGGAGCTCCTTCTCTAGCTTGTGACATCCATTCTTTAGCAAAAGCACCAGACTGTATTTCTTCAAGAACTTTTTTCATTTCTTTTTTTGTCTCGTTAGTGATAATTCTTGAACCTCTTGAAAAATCACCATATTCTGCAGTATCAGAAATTGAATGCCTCATCCATTCAAAACCACCTTCATACATAAGGTCAACTATTAACTTTACTTCATGCAAAGTTTCAAAATAAGCACTTTCTGGTTGGTATCCTGCTTCAACTAAAGTCTCGAAACCATTTCTTATTAGTTCTGTTAACCCACCACATAAAACAACTTGTTCACCAAATAAATCGGTTTCCGTTTCTTCTTTAAATGTAGTTTTTAAAATACCAGCTCTACCTCCTCCAATAGCGGAAGAGTAGGAGAGTGCTAAATCAAATGTGTTACCGCTTATATCCTTTTCAACAGCTACTAAACAGGGCATTCCCGAACCTTCTTCGTATGTTCTTCTTAATAGATGGCCTGGACCTTTTGGTGCAACCATACCTATTGAGATATCTTCTCTAGGTATAATTTCTTCAAAATGAATATTAAAACCATGTGCAAAAAGCAAAGTGGAACTATCTTTCATATGAGGTGCGATATCACTATTGTAAATATCTGCCATGAGCTGGTCTGGTAATAAAAGCATTACTACGTCTGCTTCAATGGTTGCATCTTTTACGTTGGCAACATTTAATCCCATTTCTTGAGCTCTTTTAAATGATTCTGAGGATTCTCTTAGTCCAACAGTTACATCCACACCTGATTCATGTAAATTAAGAGCATGAGCATGACCTTGGCTACCGAAGCCAATAACAGCAACTTTTTTTGATTTAATTAATTCTTGATCTATCGAGTCATCATATATAATTTTAGTTTCCATTCTTCCTCCTAGAGTTTTGTTTGGATGGCAATTCTTCCACCTCTAATCATTTCAATAATTCCATACGGCTTTAAAAGTTTTTCAAATTTTATTAACTCTTTTGATGTTCCTGTTAATTCAAACACTGCATAATCTTGACCTACATCCACAGACTTAGCTCCTGATAGAGTTGCTTTTTCAATAACTGAAGTTTGAGTCTCTTTATTTATAGATACTTTCATAAGCAAAACTTCTGACTCTATTGTGTTATCAGGGTCAAGTTCAACAATTTTAATTACGTTGACCAACTTGTTTAATTGTTTTTTAACTTGCTCAACTGACTCAAGTTCTGTAACTATTGTCATCTTTGATCTACCTTCTATATTTGTTGGTCCTACTGATAAAGAATTTATATTGAAGCCTCTTCGAGATATAGTCAAAGCAACTCTAGCTAATACACCAGGTTTATCTTCAACTAATACGCTTAAGATTCTTTCAGTCATTTTTCTTTAAATCATCCTCACTTAAAATTACTTCGTCATTGCTTCCACCTGCTGTAACCATTGGAAATACCATATCATCAGGGTCAACAACACAATCAACTAGAACAGGTCTATCGTTTACTTTAAGCATTTCTTCAAACACTCTTTTAACATCTGATTTTTCTACCATTCTTAGACCTACAGCTCCCATTGCTTCAGCAAGTGCTACATAGTCAGGTGTATGGTGAGTTAGCTCTGAGGCAGAGAATCTATGATTGTAAAATATTTTTTGCCATTGCCTGACCATTCCATGATTGCCATTGTTAAAAACTACAATCTTTAAAGGTATATTTTCAGTTGATGCTGTTATTAATTCTTGACATGTCATTTGGAAACAGCCATCTCCATCTAATGCAAGTATTTGTTTATCTGGAAAAGCTGCTTTTGCTCCAATAGCTGCAGGAAGAGCATAACCCATAGTTCCTAATCCTCCTGAATTTAACCATGTATTTGGTGAGGTAAATTTCCAATGCAAAGAAATCCACATTTGATGTTGTCCAACACCCGAAACCACTACAGAGTCATCATCTGACATTTTTTGTAGTTCTTCTAAAACATATGGAACCTTCAAAGGCCCTTTTTCTTCTTGGTTATAACTTAATGGATAACTTTCTTTCATTTTCTTCAATTCAGCAAGCCAATCTTTTGTATCTATTTCCGTTTCACCAAGTTTTTCCATTAACCCGTTAATAACACTTTTAGCATCACCAACAATAGGAACTTCTGGTTCTCGAACCTTGCCTATTTCAGCTGGATCAATATCTGCGTGGATTACTTTAGCTTTTTGTGCAAAGAATTTTGGATTTGCCGTTACTCTATCATCAAACCTTACACCTAAAGCAATAAGTAGGTCAGATTTTTGAATGGACGTAGTTGCTGTATAGTTTCCATGCATTCCTGGCATTCCTATACATAATTCATTTCCATCTGGGAAGGCACCTCTACCCATTAAAGTTGTAACAACTGGAATATTGTATTTTGTTGATAATTCAAATAACTCTTGATTAGCTTTTGAGTGTATTATTCCACCTCCAATATAAAGGACTGGTTTTTTCGAATTTTTTATTAGTTCAACAGCTTGCTGTATCATTTTTGGATTTGCCTCAAGTGTAGGTTTATATCCTGGTAGGTCTTCTAATTTTGGTTCTATCCAATTAGCTTTTTCATTCAAGATATCTTTTGGAATATCTACCAACACTGGGCCAGGCCTTCCTGTTGTGGCAATATGTTTTGCTTCAAGAAGGACTTGAGGTATTTCTTCAGCTTTAGTAATTAAATAATTATGTTTAGTAGCAGAAATTGTTAAACCTACTGTATAAGCTTCTTGGAACGCATCATTACCTATAGCTTCAGAAGCAACTTGACCTGTAATCGCCAAAAGAGGTGTAGAGTCCATTAATGCATTATTTAGAGAAGTTATTAGGTTGGTAGCCCCAGGTCCAGAAGTAGCAATTACTACACCTAACTCACCTGTAGCTTGAGCATAACCTTCAGCCATATGACCAGCACCTTGTTCATGCCTAGCTAGTATATGTCTAATAGGACTGTCATATAAAGGGTCATAGGCTGGCAAAATTGCACCACCAGGAAGACCAAAAACAGTAGACACTTTCAAATGTTCAAGTGTTCTTACTATAAGTTCCGCACCTGTTAACTTTTCTTTTGTCATATTTACCCTCAAAAAAAAACCTCCCTAATTTTGGGGAGGCGCTCAATACATATCAGAGAGCGCTACATAAGCACTAGCACTAATAAAGTAATCAAGATTTGTATTCTTTTCATTAGACTTAACTATAGTAAATGCTGATAAAAATGGAAGATATAAATTTATTAAATTATTTATCTGAAAATAATATAGAAGTTCCTGACGGGATAAGTTTATCTGTTGTTAATCTACCTTCAGATCTAGACAGATCACTACAGATTGAGAAGGCAAAACAGGAAAATAGACATGCAAATATGAAATTTACTTTCTCTGACCCTAATTATTCAGGATTGGGAGATAAATTTGAATGGGCTCAGTCTTGTATTATTATTTCCTACTCGTATTTAAAGCAAAATAATTTTAATTTAGGTTATTCTCCAGGTGAAGGATCTATAGCTAGATTTGCAAAAGAAGATTATTATGTTCCTTTAAAAGAATTTATTAACTTAATTAAAGAACATTTTGAAAATAAGAATTTAAGAACAGCACAGTTTATTGATAACCCAAAACATTATGACCGTTTATTTTTTGAACAAGCCGGTTTAGGTTGGCAAGGTAAGAGCACAATGATGCTTTCTCCCGGTAAGGGGCCCTGGCAATTAATCGGCAATATATATGTTGAAAAAAAATTTAAACTAGAAAAGAAGAAAGACTACTCATGTGGCAGTTGCAATCTTTGTCAAATTTCTTGTCCCACAGGTGCATTAGATGATGATTATGTTTTAGATTCAACAAAGTGCATTTCTTATTGGTTACAGTCTCCAGATATTATTCCCCATGAAATGAGGGAAAGATTAGGAAATCGATTCTATGGTTGTGACGAGTGTCTTATTTCATGTCCTCCAGGGCAGGATAGAAAAATTAATATCAGTAGTAATTCTTCAGTCGATTTAATTGAAATATTAAATACTGAAAGTGAAGAATTGGTTAAGAAATATAATTGGTTTTATATTCCAAAAAGAGATGGAGATTTCTTAAAAAGAAATGCAATAATAGCTTTAGCAAATAATCCATCAAAAAATAGTAAAGATACTTTTCTAAAATTATTAAATTC
>MPLT02049700.1_pt1 | contig 11397 bp, 9 predicted proteins | sample 1617391 | NCBI WGS metagenome assembly MPLT02 (sample SAMN05944800, study PRJNA350692) | marine metagenome | biome: marine; feature: ODZ; material: water; isolation source: 70 m water sample filtered on 0.2 um supor filter | place: Pacific Ocean | collected 2012-04-08 | depth 70m m
CATAGCAAGCACCGAGCCATCTTGCGGATTCATCACAACCATTGCACCTGCAGGCGCTTTGTAGATGATCACTCCTTCCTCTTCAAATTTTGTAGGCTGCTGGCGGGCTATATCTAACCCCTCCTTAAGATATTGTTCTGCCATAGCTTGCAGATCTATATCAATTGTTAGCTGAACATCACTACCTGCCTTTGCCGGGACCTCTTCGACGACTTCAAGAATGTTATTGAACTTATCTACGATGACTGTCTTTCTTCCTGGGGTGCCTCGCAAAGCGTTTTCATAGAATAGTTCAATACCCGCCTTCCCGATTTCATCATTGGCGAGATACGTCTTTTCAGCACTCTGAACTTGATCGATTTCGTCTTCGCTCAAGCTCCCTACATAGCCCAACAAATGAGCTGCTAAAGTGCCGTATGGGTAGTCGCGAACCGTTACGACTGTTGTTCCAACTCCAGGCCATTTGTATGAGTACTCTGCAAGATAGACTTGGAGTTCTTTTGAAATGTCTGACACTACAGGGACTTTAGCGAAAGGACCATACCGTTCTGATTCATACGCAGCTTGGATTTGTGCCACTTTCGTGAGTTTCCCAGAGAGACTTATCTCCTTAGCAAGATCAAAAAAAAGGTCATCCAATTTAGATGAGCGAACAGTTGCCATCTCTTCTTTATCAATTGTGACGACTATTGATTGTCTATTGTCAACAAGGATCCGACCGTTTACATCTAGGATTCTCCCCCTCGGAGCTCTCTCAATAATTTCTTCCGTTGTATTGTCCTGAACTCGCTCAATGAATTCAGTTTCTTTGATAATTTGCAAGTACCACAGTCTCGCAACGAGTGGGATAAATAGCGATATAGCTACTGCACCTAGTATCCCTAGGCGCAATCGTCTAGATCGGTCAAGGCCTCTGAATCTATTCATTGCTTTGGACACCTGAAGTCATCTTTAGCCTAGTCTTCGATCGAAACCTGCACGGACAATTCGACTCGCCCCAAACGACCAAGCCATCATATAGTGAATTGGAACCATCAGTAACCCTGTGTAGAGACTGGCAATAACAAGTATTTTTCCGAAATTCCTGTTGTATAAATTAGGCTCTGCTATTAGCTCTCCAAATGTGACAAATAGAACAAGGCCAATTGTGACTGCAGCTACAGATATCGTGATTCTGATAATCCACTCAGCCTCATCAGATAAAAAAGTCGCTATCTGCCCAAGAAGGTAGCCGACTATGGCGTACGTCAACGCATTTAACCCTAACGGAGTTGCTAAATAGAAGTCATAGAACAATCCACTTGTAAATCCGACTAGGGCACCACCTGTTGGTCCTCCGTACCAGCCTGCAGCTACTGCAGCTGCAAGCAGCAACTCGGGCATCACTCCGAAAAACCTCAGTGAGGAGAATACCTCCAACTGAAGCAAGAGAAGGAATAGAAGAACTAGGCAATTTTTTATTACTGCTACGCCCATACTCTTACTCCATATTCGGCGGCTGATATATAACGACGGTAACGAAATCGAGATTTTGCATTTCTCCGGTGGGCTCGACTAGAAGTTCTTTCTCAAGGTTGACTTCATCTGGAATAATCTCGACAACTGACCCTACTGCAAATCCTTCCGGGTAGGGACTCCTATCTAATCCACTGGTCACTAAAATGCTTCCTACTTCAACTGGCGCCGCTATCGGAATCCCATCAAGAACTCGCATTGGCTGATCGACTCCGTTACCAGTTAGGATCCCGATTTCCTTAGTGCCAATGGCAAGAACGCCTATGTTGACGGTCGGGTCAGTAATTAAACGAACACGTGAGTCTTGAAGTCCTGGGTTCTCTATTCGGCCTATAAGACCTCCAGTTGAAATCACTGGCATTCCTTCTCTTATCCCACTTTGCGTGCCTTTATTAATTTCGAGAATGTAGGGATCAAAATTTGAAACTGAGCCTGCTGTTACTTCGGCTACGATGGTCTCCTGTCCTCCTAGACCCTGTAACCCTAATTGCGTTCTCAGAGCTTCGAGGTCATTGACTGCTCCTTCATTCGCTATCCGGTAACTTAGCAATTCGTCTAATTGCCTCCTCAGTACGACGTTCTCGCGTTCTAATTCATCTCCATTGGAAAATGACTCCCAAACGTTCCCTATTGGGCTAAAGATAGTTCGAGCCAGTGATCTAAAAGGTTGAACGACGACTATTCCGGCTTTTTTTAGATTTCCTACTGGGGCATAACCCCTTGCATCTAGGGAGATAAGTGTGACTGAAGTTAGGATAAGAAGCGCGAGAGCAAATCGAGAGCCACTATATCTTCGTGGCACGGCCATAGAGCGATAACCTTAAACCTAGTCCTGAGATGACGAGAAGAGAACCCCTTTGAGAGAGTCAAAGGACTCTAAGGATTTCCCAGAACCTAATGCGACCGCGTGGAGCGGCTGAGGTGAGATGCACACTGGCATCCCAGTCTCATGAGCTAAGCACTCCGGCATGCCATGCAGTAACGCCCCGCCTCCGGCAAGCATGATTCCCTTCTCCATGATATCAGCGGCTAATTCAGGCGGAGTTACGTCCAACGTCATTTTGACTGCATCGATAATGGCTGATAGTGGCTCAGCGATAGCTTCACGAATTTCAGAACTTGATGTCACAATTGTCTTGGGCAATCCAGTTATTAGATCGCGACCTCGTACTTCGGCATACAGCTCTTCAGTGACCCATGCGCTCGCAAGCTTAATCTTTAGTTCTTCCGAGGTTCTAATACCAAGAGCGACGCTGTATTCTTTTTTGATGAATTGAACAATGGAGTTGTCGAGTTCATCTCCACCAACTCGAACAGACTTGTTCGCTACCACGCCACCTAAAGATATGACAGCTACTTCTGTTGTCCCTCCGCCAATATCAACGATCATGTTCCCACTGGGTTCTTGCACTCTCATACCTGATCCAATAGCGGCCGCCATAGGTTCTTCAATGATGTAGGCGGGTTTTCGCGCACCGGCAAATTCTGCAGCTTCCTGTACCGCCCGTTGTTCGACTCCGGTAATGCCAGATGGGACACATATAACCATGCGAGGTTTTGCCAGACGACTCTGATGAACTTTTTCTATGAAATGTCTGAGCATCTGTTCACACATGTCGAAGTCCGCTATTACGCCGTCGCGCAAAGGCCGTGATGCTCTAATGTGATCCGGAGTTCTACCAATCATCCGCTTTGCGTCTGTTCCAACCGCAAGAGCTGACCCGTCCCGAATGTCGATTGCGACAACTGAAGGTTCGTTTAGGACAATCCCTTCACCGCGAACATAGACGAGCGTATTCGCGGTCCCTAAGTCAACCGCCATATCTCTACCCATAACTCCGAGTATTGAAGCCATATGATTTTCCGTTCGTCTTCAGAAATTTCCCTGTAATCGCCAAGATTTTTACAGCGCTATCGCTCCGTTCGAATCTCCGCTTCTTCTAGTGTAGGACCAGATGCTAAAAGTGCAATCCACCTCTGGAAATTGCGACACTATTTAAAGAAAATACCTATTTCTCTTTGTGCTGACTCTGCTGAATCTGATCCATGAACGAGGTTCTCTGTAAACAAAGCGCTGTAGTCTCCTCGTATCGTTCCCGGTTCAGCCTCAGCAGCATTAGTAGAGCCCATCATCGTTCGAACGATCTGCCAAGTATCATCAGGACCTTCCACAACCATAGCAACAGATCTAGATCGGCCGATGAAGGCAACTAGGTCATCGTAGAAGGGCTTTCCAACATGTTCTGCGTAATGCAGGGCTGCTATGTCTGGGGTGATTGTCAGCATCTTCAGTGAAGCTATCGTTAGGCCTTTTTCTTCAAATCTGGAAATGATCTTCCCGACGAGGCCTCTTTCAACTGCGTCAGGTTTACAAAGTACTAAAGTTTGATTCATAAGAGAGATTTTACCATTTGATGAAGTCAACGAGACCTTCACGAATGGTTTGAGATATAAGCATCCCTTAGCGCGCCTACAACATATAAAGAGCCGGTACCGAGAATAACGTCATCGGTGTCAGCTTTTGAAAGGGCGAGCTCAAGAGCGTCTTTCGGATCTGTGCGGATTTCCACCATACTGGAGATTTTCTCTGCTGCTGCAGCTAGATCTTCAGCTGGCATTGATCGCGGAGTCGCAGCTTCAGTGCAAATGATTAATTGGGCTTCGTCTGCCTCTAGGCAATCAAGCATCCATTCAGCATTTTTTTCTTCAGTCATCCCAACTATCAGAACTAGCTTGCCATCTACTGGAAAACTTCTTTTGAGCGTTTGTGCAGCTGCTTCAGCTCCTGGCGGATTGTGGGCTCCGTCGATTACCAAAAGAGGATTTGAACTTAGGACTTCGAAACGACCGACAATACTTACATTTTCGAATCCGCCTCTCACCACCTCGTGCGGCAACGTTATCCCTACGAACGCTTCAGCTGCTGAAAGCGCTATTGCTGCGTTACGCCCTTGATGCTCTCCATGAAGTGGAAGATATATGTCTTCGTATTTTTGTGATTGGCTTTGAAGCGTCAAATGCCTGCCACCGACGGCTAGTTCATTCGAAAGTACTGAGAAGTCTTGATCTCTTCGGTAAATCTTTTTTGGATTCTCGTCTGTGAATATCGTTTCTAGCTCTTCGTCTACCTCTCCTAAGCATAGAATTCCATCTTGACGAATAATCCCAGCTTTCTCTCGAGCTATTGTCTCTCTCCATCCTTTTGCTCCGTCAGTATGGTCATAGTCAACATTAGTTATTACAGACACACGGGGATTTCCGATATTGGTAGCATCGAATCGGCCTAGCATGCCGACTTCAATTACCGCTACGTCGACTGCTGCATCGGCAAAATATCTAAACGCTATTGCTGTCACTAATTCGAACCAGCTTGGGCTGAAGTCGAGGTGCTGTTCTGCTATAGAAACTACTTCCGCATTTTCCGCAAATTCCTCTTCAGTTATTGGCTCTCCGTTAATCTGAATACGCTCAGTAATCGAAGTCACATGAGGCGAGCCGTACAGCCCTACAGATAGACCTAAAGCGCTCAAGAGCTCAGCAACCATTGTTGCAGTCGAACCTTTCCCGTTAGTTCCTGTTATATGGATCGTAGGAAAGTCTTCATGCGGGTTACCGATTGCTTCGAGCAAGATCTTCATTTGGCTCAATGAAAGCCCATCGATTTTTTCCAGAGTTAATCGTCTGTTGATATGCAAGTCGAGGTATTCGAGCGCTTCGTTTATAAGCATCTTGGTAATGTATCGCTCTATGAGGCGGCTAAGCCACTCTCCCCTCGGAGGATTAGCTCTGGTTGTGTTTTCTTACGGACAACGTCTTCGTTAATGACGCAGGTAAGAACGTCGTCGCGGCTTGGAAGTTCATACATGACCTCCAATAGAACATCTTCAAGAATTGATCGGAGTCCACGAGCTCCGGTTTGACGTTCTAAAGCTAATTCAGCTACTGCTTCTAATGCATCATCGGTGAATTCTAAATCAACGTTCTCAAATCCAAAATATTTTTTATACTGTTTTAAGAGAGCATTTTTGGGTTCAGTCAAGATTCGTATCAGCGCATTCGTTTCAAGGTTCCCTACCGCTCCTACCACGGGTAAACGGCCTATGAATTCTGGTATGAGTCCATATTTCACAAGATCTTCGGGTTGGACTTGTGAATAGAGGGAAGTGAGGTCTTTTTCTGATGTCTGACGAAGATCAGCGGCAAAGCCAACCCCCGTATTCCCAATTCTTTCTTCGATTACATCATCGAGGCCGGCAAATGCACCTCCGCATATAAAGAGAATATTTCTTGTGTCTATCTGAAGAAATTCTTGGTGGGGATGCTTCCGCCCTCCTTGTGGGGGGACAGATGCCAAGGTGCCCTCTAAGATTTTGAGCAGCGCCTGTTGGACTCCTTCACCAGACACATCGCGAGTTATTGATGGGTTCTCGCTTTTACGGGCGACTTTATCTATTTCGTCTATATAGATGATCCCCATTTCTGCTTTCTTGATATCTAAATCAGCTGCTTGGATAAGTTTCAAGAGGATGTTCTCCACGTCCTCTCCTACATATCCAGCTTCTGTCAGAGCTGTGGCATCTGCGATAGCGAAGGGGACGTTTAGCATTCGTGCCAGCGTTTCGGCCATAAGTGTTTTACCGCAGCCCGTAGGTCCGATTAGCAGGATGTTACTTTTGGAGAGCTCCACATCATCTTCTTTGCTCTCCCCCACTTGGACCCTCTTGTAGTGGTTGTACACGGCAACGGAGAGTATTCTTTTCGCTTGGTCTTGTCCGACTATGTAGTCATCGAGAAATTCATTTATTTCATTTGGCTTTGGGAGTTCTTCAAATCCTAATTCAACGGGTGATGCGAGTTCTTCGTCAATAATCTCGTTGCACAGATCAATGCATTCGTCGCATATATAAACACCTGGTCCGGCGATTAGTTTTTTGACCTGCTTCTGAGATTTTCCGCAGAACGAGCATTTGAGGAGTTCTCCTCCTTCGCCGAATTTTGCCATTATTCCCCCTTAACTGGTTTCTACAGCGGTTATTGGCCCGCTGTTATCAACTTCACCTCGGGATTCGATTACTTCGTCGATTATTCCGTACTCTTTTGCTTCGTACGCATCCATTATATTGTCGCGGTCTGTGTCAGCTTGTATTTTCTCTATCGATTGCCCTGTGTGAGTGGCTAGGACTTCTTCAAGCTGGTTCTTTAGTCGTTGGACTTCCCGTGATGCTATTTCAAGATCAGAAACCTGTCCTTGTGCCCCAGCATATGGTTGGTGGATCAGGATTCGAGAATGAGGGAGCGCTAGGCGTTTTCCGGGTGTGCCGGCTGCAAGGAGAACTGCTGCAGCTGCGACTGCTTGTCCGTAGCAAATAGTTGCAATTTCTGGCTTTATGTATGACATGGTGTCGTAGATGGCAAAGACCGAGTTGATGTTCCCTCCTGGGGAATTAATGTACAAGCTGACGTCTTTGTCGGGATTCTCTGATTCTAAATGCAGGAGTTGGGCGCACACGAGATTGGCGATCCCATCATCAATGGGGGTGCCAATGAAAATAATGTTCTCTTTCAAAAGTTTTGAGTAGAGATCGTATCCTCGTTCTCCGCGGTTTGTTTGCTCTACTACGGTAGGGACAAGATAGCTGTTGGGGGTATTACTCACTTGGTTCTTCTTCCTCGGCGTCATTGGTAGTTGACTCCTCTTCTATATTTTCGCTCAGATTTTCTTCTTTGTCTTGGTTCTCAGGTAAAAGAAATGCTTCTCGTTCGATTGGGTTCCCATCTGGGTCAACAATTTCAACGTTTTCTTCAAGATATTTCATAGCTTTTTGTTTCATTAAATCAGCTTTGAGCGTTAGCATCTGCCCATTTTCTTGGAATATCTCTAGAAGTTGGGTTTCTTCTTGGTTGTAGTATTCTGCCATTTGGCTTATTTCTTTATCGATGTCTGACTGCTCAACTAAAATATTTTGAGCCGCAGCAACAGCTCGAAGTGCTAAGTCTATTTTTACTACTCTGGCTGCTGGCTCTTTCATATTCTCTGCGAGAGCTTCTATATCTTGTCCGGTTGCTTCAAGGAACTGTTCGAATTGCATGCCTTGCTGCGCCATCCTCATAGCCATTTCTTGAAGCTGCTGCTGGACTTGGTCGTTAACTAGCGTTTCTGGAGGGTCTTCAGAAACGAGTTCAGCGAGTGCGGAACCGATTTGTTCGATAAGAAGATTTGAGGCCTGAATTCTCTTTGACTCTGTGATCCTATTTTCCGTATCTTCAGTCAAAAGATCCACTGTCTCGAATTCGGTCATTTCGGCGACAAATTCGTCAGTCAGTTCGGGAAGTTTCTTCTCTTCTATTTTCTTTATTAAGGCCCGAAATGACAGGACTGCTCCTTCTTCGTTTGGGTGGTCTCCTTCGAACTCTACGATTTCTCCCACTTTTGTTCCTAGTAGATTCTGATCAATTGAATCAATAATGAACCCTGAGCCTATTTCGTACGTAAAGTCGTCTGCAGTGAGACTCTCCTCTGGCTCTCCGTCTTGTGACCCGGAGAGGTCCATGGTGACAAAGTCAGCCATAATTGCTGGACGATCGACTTCTTCTCGTTCGGCTGCCTGTTCGCGTAAATTATCGATTTGGCTATCTATTTCCTCTTTTGTTGCTTCTAACGGTGGGAGTGTGATTGTTAGCTCGTTGTAGCCCTCTAGGCTGACTGATGGTCGAGTTGCTACAACGGCTTCAAAGCAAAGTGGTCCGGACTCTTCGCCTTCTGTGATATTGACTTCTGGCTGTGCGATGGCATCTACTTCATGGGCTATCACTGCATTTCGATAATTCTGCCCTATTAGCTCATTCAAAGCTTCACTTCGGGCGTATTCTTGGCCGAATTTGGCTTCAAGTACCTTTCTTGGAACGCGACCAGGGCGGAAGCCTGGGAGGCTTACGTCCTTTGATATTTTTTTGAACGCTGCATCGATGGCTTCATCGACGTCTGATTCGTCGACTTCTACCGTTATCTTTACTTTGTTGTCTTCGAGTTGATCTACAGAACTTGCCACAGGCCGAAAGTCTACCCGTGATGGTGGCTCTCCCCTACTCATTATCGCTTCTAGTTTTCTGGATACTGTATTTTTAGCAATGTTCGTGTACTATTTGGAGTCTGCGGGTGTAGTTCAACGGCTAGAACCTCAGCCTTCCAAGCTGATGATGGGAGTTCGATTCTCCTCACCCGCTCACTCCCTCAACGTTAGAATGCGGACTCAACTAGGTCTTTGTTTTTGATGCCAGTAAGCTTTCGTTGTGTCGTCTAAATTCGTGGGTATTGCTGGTGGAAGTTGTTCTGGAAAAACAACTGTTGTTAATACTCTTGTTGGAGCGTTTGAAGGTTCTGTTTCTACGGTGGCGTTTGATAGCTACTACCGTGACCAAGGCCATATGACCTTAAATGAGCGCGCTCTAGTTAATTACGACCATCCTGACTCTCTTGACGTTGAGTTGTTTGTTCATCACCTTCGGGCTTTGCGTGATGGGGAAACTATCGATACACCGATTTACGATATGTCGACTCATACCAGAAGCCCTGATACTCAAATTGTCGCTCCAGCAGATTTGGTTGTCCTAGATGGAATCCTGTTGCTAGCTTTTCCTGAAGTTACAAGTCTCTTGGATTTAGCCGTCTTTATTGAAGCTTCGGAGGAGACACGGTTTACCAGGCGGATACCGAGAGATGTCGAGGAGCGAGGGAGGACTGCGGAACAGTCACGGGCCCAGTTCAAAGAGACGGTGCAGCCTATGCATGCACAGTATGTTGCTCCTTCTGTTGGTCAAGCTGATCTTGTTATTGATGGTGAACAAAATCCTCAGCTTTCTTTCACTGAGATTGCTTCTGCCTTGTATCCGGAAAGCTAATTCGATTCTTCAATCCCGTCTTCTTCTACCTCTTCCTCCTCTTGGGGGATTTCCCCTCCGAGAGCTACGATGATCTGGTCAAGGTATACCTGAGATCCCAACTTAGTAAGATGCACTCCGTCTCGTGTGAAGTATTCAGGGAAGTCGTTTGACGCGCTGCGCCAGTCTACAAGGATTGCGTTTTCATACAGTGGGATAGCTTCATCCAGTACGCCATTAACTCTCCCTTCCCACGGTTTTGGCACCCTGGCATTAAGAACCACAACTATTTCGGCTTCTGCAAGAACTTCAAATGTGTTTGCTATGAGGTCTTCGTCTATCACACCGTTGCTTCCAAGATGTATGACTACTGCTTCACCAAGTAAGCCTTGCCTCTTCAAGTTGTTTAATATTCTGGGTGCTTCATTCCATTGCCGTGCGACTTCTGCTTCGGTATTTGCATTGTCGGTTAGTGCTGAGATCCGCTCATCAAAAATTACGTCAAGGTCTTTAATGGATGCATTGGTGATAGCTCCTTTCATGATCGAATCTCCGAGAAATGTTATGCGGTCGTAAAAGACTGGAAATTCGGGGGCCACAACCAAGGGAAGCAAATTTCGCCATTCGGGGTTTTCGCCATTCAGTACTTCTACGAAGGTGACGATATCAAAGCTTTCCATAGGGTCTGGTTCAGACACAACGACTTCTGGCTCCTGTTCATCAACTGGTTTAGGAGTAGGTGTTGGTAGTGGGGTCGGGGTCGGAGAGGGTGTAGATGTTGGCGAAGGGTCGATTTGTTCCTCTCCGGTTTCGAATTCTTGGGCTTGTTCTTCGGTCGTTTCGTCTGTGCTCCACTCTGCTTGGACTTGCTCAAGAGCTATAAAGCATCCGATAAGAGCTAAGGCGATAAAGGAGATTTTTCCGAACGTTGCTTTGAGCTTTGTTCGTGAAAATGCTGATTGTAGAGATTCTTGAAATCGTCTTTCGCGGATGGGCCTCTCGATGATTTGGTAACTGATTTCAACAATAATCAGGGTAATTATGATACGGATGAGGAAGAGTTGCCACCCATCCATGTCCACATCAACTCGTGGTCGTGTTAGTTGGAATACCGGCCAGTGCCAGAGGTAAAGGCCATACGATCGTTTACCAATCCACTGCATTGCTCTGATCCCGAGAATCTTCCCGAGAAGGGATTGGGGGGTCACACAAACTGCGATAACTAATGCAGTTAGCCCGGAAGTTAGTAGCATTCCCCCGCGGAACAGACTGTCAATGTAGGGATAGAACAAGGCATAGTGCATATTCGCCCAGATAAGGCCTGCTACAGAGCCAGCTCCGATGACCAGAACTACAACCTTTGATGAAACATTCGGTGTTGTGATACTTTGTTTTTCTGATTGCCAGGGGCGCCACAGAAAGGCAGCAGCTGCTCCGATGAGCAGAGCAGAAGCGCGAGTATCAGTTCCGTAGTAGACGCGCAGTGGATCAGCGAAGGGTTCGTACAGTATCCACCGGAGAACGGAAGACCCTACGATCCCACCGATTACAAGCACGAATGCCGCTCGTTTACCAGCTACAGCCAATAATCCCCAGAGAAGCAGAGGCCAAAATAAGTAGAATTGCTCTTCTACGGCTAAGGACCAGAGATGATGAAAGAAATTCTTTCTTTCGAAGCCATCCGTATACGAAACGTCTTGAAAGATACTGAACCAGTTATATATGTAGCCGATGGCTGTGAGAATCTCTCCTTTGGTTGGGATGACGTCTCGAGCTGTTATATATGCAAGTGCTGTGGCTCCTGCTATGTAAGCGATGAGGGCCGGAAAGAGTCTTCTGGCTCTTCGATTCCAAAATCTCTTTATGTCTATCCGTTCATTTGCCTCATATTCTCCCAAAAGGAGCGCTGTGATGAGGTAGCCGCTTATGACGAAGAAAACTTCTACTCCGAGAAAGCCGCCTGAGAATCTGGTCATTCCAGAGTGGTACGCTATGACCGCAAGG
>MPLT02015726.1_pt1 | contig 11370 bp, 9 predicted proteins | sample 1617391 | NCBI WGS metagenome assembly MPLT02 (sample SAMN05944800, study PRJNA350692) | marine metagenome | biome: marine; feature: ODZ; material: water; isolation source: 70 m water sample filtered on 0.2 um supor filter | place: Pacific Ocean | collected 2012-04-08 | depth 70m m
AAATACGAGATGCGCTTGGTCGACGGCAAAGTGGCGTCCTTCGGTGAAGTCGGCGAATACATTGATGAAGACGACGGCTCCGATTCGGATAATTAACGGGCGTCCTATCTTCGAGTTCACGCATTTAAAAACCGGATCAACCACGTGGCCAACCGCTTGGTTAGGCCGGATTCCGGTTTGCAAATAAAGTCGTTTTCCCCGGGGATTTCCGGATGGATCCAATCTGGTTCATCCTCGAGTACGGCGAATTTGGCGGTCGCCGTCACCTCGCGAGAATCAAAAATCCGCATTACGCGGTGTCCGCGGGAATGGAATCACGTCGCGTACGTTGGCCATGCCGGTGGCGTAGATGAGGGTGCGTTCGAAGCCGAGGCCGAAGCCGGCGTGCGGGACAGTGCCATATTTGCGCAGGTCGCGGTACCACCAGTAATCGTCCTTCTCCAAATCCAATTCCTCGAGTCTTGCATCGAGTACGTCGAGGCGTTCCTCGCGTTGGGAGCCGCCGATGATCTCGCCGATGCCGGGCGCGAGCACATCCATGGCGGCAACGGTGTTGCCGTCATCGTTCATGCGCATGTAGAAAGCCTTAATGTCCTTCGGATAATTCATCACCACCACCGGCCGGCCGATGTGTTCCTCGGTGAGCCAGCGTTCGTGTTCGCTCTGCAAATCCATGCCCCAGTTCACGGGGAATTCGAATTTGTGCCCGTCGGCGACCGCCTTCTCCAACCGCGCGATGGCGTCGGTGTAATCCATGCGCTCGAAGCTGGCATCGACAAATTTCTCGAGCCGCTCAATGCAGCCCTTGTCCACGCGTTGCTGGAAAAACGCCATGTCATCGCCGCGCTCATCGAGCAGCGTGCGGAAAATGCTCTTCAAAAAATCCTCAGCCAAGTCGGCGTCGTCAGACAAATTGGCAAAGGCAATCTCCGGCTCGATCATCCAAAACTCCGCGAGATGCCGTGAGGTATTGGAATTCTCCGCGCGAAAGGTCGGCCCAAAGGTGTATACCTTGCTCAAGGCTAGGCAGTAGCTCTCCACGTTCAGCTGGCCGGACACAGTCAGGTTGGTTTCCTTGCCAAAAAAATCCTGCGCAAAATCCACCGCGCCGCTCTCGGTGCGCGGCAGGTTTTCGAGATCCAGCGTGCTCACGCGGAACATCTCGCCCGCCCCTTCGCAATCGCTGCCGGTCACGATCGGTGTGTGCATCCAGTAAAATCCGTTTTCGTGAAAGTAGCGATGAATGGCATTCGCCACGCAATGCCGCACTCGGGCCATCGCGGAAAAGGCATTGGTGCGTACGCGCAAATGCGCCTGCTCGCGCAGGTACTCAAAGGTATGCCGCTTGGCCGGCATGGGGTAGGTCTCGGGATCGTCCACCATGCCCACCGGCTCAATGCGCGTGGCCAGCAGCTCGACACTCTGACCCTTGCCCTCGGAGGCAACCACCTCGCCCTCGGCAATGAGCGAACAGCCGGTGGTTAGGTTCTGCACGTCAGTGGCGTAATTCTCTAGTTCGCCCGGCGCCACCACCTGCGCGGGCTCGAAGCAGGAGCCATCGTGCAGCTGCACAAACGATAGACCCGCCTTGGAATCGCGCCGCGTACGCACCCAGCCTCGTAGTCTGATCCGATCGCCCACCGCCACGTCATCTTGCGTTAGCAATGCAGCCACCGAAATCAGCCGAAAATCCTCGCTCATGGGTGTAGAATACCGCGCGGACGGCTCGGGAGTCGAAGGGAAGTTTTGCGCATGGTATACTTCCGTATATCAGGTGCAAAATATTATGGGCCCTAATGCGGAATGAATGAATTTTGCATTCCTTGAGTTATTAATCCAATAGGTGCCCAAAGAGGTGAGATCTTCTCACATTAATAAAATGCATCCAACGCAGATTGCGACAGTCAATACTGTTAGAGCGGCGAAGATGTAGTCGATTGTCCCAGCTTTCATATTTCTATCCTCCATGGTCCAAATGTAAGCGCGTCGTGTGCCAGTTTCATTAGGTTGGCATGGTAATAGCTTTCATTGTTTTTAGATAATGAATGAATTGAATTCATACACCAATAATCCCTTGGACAGTCGCCAGTTACGGGCGTTTCTCATGCTCGCGCGCATGGGTAGCTTCACGAAAGCAGCCAAAGAGCTGCACCTCACGCAGTCCGCCGTGAGTCATGCGATGAAGGCGTTGGAGGAGGATGTGGGCTGTCGCCTTTTAGACAGGGTGGGGAAAAAGGTTCTGCTGACTCAGGCGGGCGAACAATTTTTCCAGCGCGTCGATAAAATCTTTGGCGAAATGATTCTCGCGCGGGCGGAGTTGGATCAACTCGGCGAATGGGGCCGGGGCCGTTTGCGCGTGGGCGCCAGTGCGGCCGCCTGTCAGTACATCCTGCCGTCGGTTCTCCGTGAGTTTAAAAAAGAGTTTCCCAAGTGCCGACTAAGCATTGAGCCGGGAGACACCAAAGAGATCGTGGAATCGTTGCGCGCCAACGCGATCGATGTGGCTGTGACTTTGGAGCCCGAACGCGAATCAGACTTTGCCTTCTCACCATTGTTCACGGATGAACTGATGTTCCTTGTAAACCCCAAGCATCCCTGGGCTGAGGCTCGGAGGGCCGTGCGGATGGAAATTCCACGTGAGCAGTATATCCTGTATTTTCGAAACAGCCGTACCTTTGAACAGATTGAGAACTATTTCCGAACCGAAAAAATGGTCATCAAATCCGTCATCGATATGGGCAGTAAGTCCGCCATCAAGGAGCTGGTTAAGCTCGGTCTGGGCGTGACCATTCTGGCACCGTGGGTGGCGCAAAATGAATTGACCAAAAAATCGCTCGTGGCGTTGCCACTCGGCCGTCGTAAACTCAAGCGCCAATGGGGCGTGCTGTATTGGAAAGAGCGCCCGATGGGCTGGGCGGAGGATACCTTCATCAAGCTCTGCCAATCCGGTGCGCGACAATTCGCCGCTAGCAATGGCCTTCGCGCGCACGTATAAACGGCGCGTTCCCATGAAGGCATATCGACTGAACCGTTTGTTCAACGCAAAATCCGGCCGCTGCTTTGATGTGGCTGTAGATCACGGGTTTTTTAATGAGGGTAGCTTCCTGCAGGGCATTGAGAATCTCGACACTGCGGTGCAGACCCTGGTGGAGGCGGATCCGGATGCCATTCAATTGACCGTCGGCCAGGCGCGTCTTTTGCAGCAGATTCCCGGCAAGCAAAAGCCAGCGCTCGTGTTGCGCACCGATGTGGCCAATGTCTACGGCACGGATCTGCCGGATCACCTGTTCAGCCGCGTGATCGAGGATGCCGCCGAACAGGCCGTACGGCTTGATGCCGCGTGTGTGGTGGTGAATCTCTTTCGTATCCCGGGCGCGCCGGAAGTTACCGACGATTGCATTCAAAACATCCTCGAGCTCAAGCCGCAGTGCGACGCACTGGCGATACCGTTGATGATCGAACCGCTCGTATTCAAGCCCAACGCCGAGGCCGGTGGTTATCAGGTGGATGGGGATTTGGATAAAATCATGCCGCTTGTCCGGCAGGCTTGCGAGCTCGGCGCGGACGTAATCAAGGCCGATCCCACCGATAATCCTGAGGACTACCATCAAGTCATCCAGATTGCAGGAGACATTCCGGTGCTCGTCCGCGGAGGGGGGCGCGTGAGCGATGAGGAGATTCTACAACGCACCCACGCCATTCTGGCACAGGGCGCGCGCGGTATCGTTTACGGCCGCAATATCATCCAGCATGCTAACCCCGGAGGCATGACACGCGCTCTCATGGCCCTCGTCCACGATGACGCCGCGCCGGAAGAAGCGGCTAAGCACCTGCATTAAAGGCGGATTTCTTTGACCTTTTTCGGCAAAACCCCTAGGTTCCGCCGTTCCTGAGGCGATTCAATATGCTCGGATTTATTAAGAAAATTTTTGGCACGAAAAACGATCGCGAGATCAAGCGTATCGAGAAATCCTTGATCCAGCGTGTTTATGCTTACGCGGATCAATTGGAGGGCATGTCGGATGATGAACTCCGCGGACAAACTCGCGCGTGGCAGGAGGAGTTGGGCGCAATTGAGGATGATGATCAGCTTGCGCTGCGGTTGGATGAAATCATGCCGCAAGCCTTTGCGGTGGTAAAGGAAGGCGCCCGGCGGTTATGCGGGAAAAATATTGATGTGCGTGGTCAAGAAGTGCTCTGGGAAATGGTTCACTTCGATGTGCAACTCATCGGCGGTTATGCTCTGCATAAACGGAATATCGCAGAGATGGCGACCGGTGAAGGAAAAACCCTCGTAGCCACCTTGCCCGTTTATCTGAATGCTCTGGCTGGCCGCGGCGTGCATGTGGTGACGGTCAACGATTACCTCGCCGCCCGTGACTCCGAATGGATGGGAGCGCTTTACACCTCCCTAGGCTTGACCGTGGGCTGTATTCAGCACGATCAACCGCCCAGTGCCCGTCGGGACATGTACAACCGTGACATTACCTACGGCACTAACGCGGAAATGGGCTTTGATTACTTGCGCGATAACGGCATGGCTCAAAGCGCCGAGGAGCAGGTGCAGCGCGGACATTACTTTGCCATTGTGGATGAGGTGGACTCGATCCTCATTGATGAAGCCCGCACCCCATTGATCATCAGTGGTCCGGCGCAAGTGAAGCAGGATCAACGGTTGTATTCCGAACTCAAACCACGCATTCAGGATCTGGTTCGACAACAAAAGAGGCTGTGCGACAAGTGCATTCGGGAAGCCAACGAGCTCATCACGAAACTGGGCGATTCTGAAAATGCAGAGATCGAGCACGAGATCGGTTTGCTGCTCTACCGGGTACAGCAAGGCCAGCCCAAGCATTCTGGATTACTGGAGGCCAAGGTGGATCCAGCCAATCGCCGTCGATCGGAATTGGCGGAAATGGAGCTGCACAAGGACCAAACCAAAAAGCTCTTGTATGCTCAAAAAGAGGAACTCTTCTTTGCGATCGACGAGAAAAGCCATGATGCGGATCTCACTGAGAAAGGGCGTAGCTTCCTCAGCCCTAACGATTCAGAAGCTTTTATGATGCCGGATACTGTGACCGCGCATCACGAAATTGATTCCGATGAATCCCTCTCGCCACAGGACAAGTTGGCCGAGAAACAGCGTGTGCAAGCCGCTGCTCAAGAGCGAGGCGAACGTATTCATGTGACCTCCCAGTTGCTTAAGGCCTACTGTCTCTACGAAAAAGATGTGCAGTACATTGTGCAGGATAACAAGGTGGTGATCGTGGACGAAAACACTGGTCGCCCGATGGAAGGCCGCCGCTGGAGCGATGGTCTGCATCAAGCCGTGGAATCCAAGGAAAGCGTCAGAATCGAAGAGGAAACGCAGACCTACGCTACCATCACCATCCAGAATTACTTCCGCCTCTACACCAAGCTCGCCGGCATGACCGGTACAGCTGAAACCGAGCAGGCTGAATTTTTTGACATCTACAAGCTTGGCGTACTCGTCATTCCGCCAAACCGTCCGTGTTTGCGTCAGGACAATGATGATTCCATTTATCTCACCGAGAAGGTGAAGTTTAAGGCAGTCGTCGAAGAGGTACGCCGATTAAACACCGAAGGGCGTCCCGTATTGGTGGGTACCGTGGCGGTGGAAACCAGTGAACACATTTCTCGGTTGCTAATGAAATCTCGCGTTCCGCACAGCGTGTTGAACGCGAAGTTCCACCAACAGGAAGCGGAGATTGTCGCCCGTGCTGGACAACGGGGTACGGTGACCATTGCGACCAACATGGCTGGGCGCGGTACGGATATCAAATTGGCCAAGGGCGTGCCGGATCTCGGTGGCCTGCATGTGCTCGGCACGGAGCGCCATGAATCGCGCCGGATCGATCGCCAGTTGCGCGGCCGTTGTGCGCGTCAGGGCGACCCTGGAAGCTCCCACTTCTTCCTTAGTCTCGAAGACGACCTGATGCGGCGTTACGGCAACAGCGAGAAGATGACCGGAATGCTCCAAAAAGTGGGCATGGAAGAGGACGAAGAAATTTCCCATCCGCTCCTCAACCGCTCTATCGAGAGCGCCCAAAAACGGGTGGAACAACACCATTACCAAATCCGTCGTCGTACTTTGGAATATGACGACGTGATGAATAAGCAGCGCGAACAGCTCTACGGTTTTCGCAACAACATCATTAATGGGGACGATGTTCGCGATGTGATGTTTGATGTGGTGGAAGATGTGATCGTTAAACGCGTCGAATCCTACATGCCACAAGGCTTTGAGGGGGAAGAGATTGGGTATGATTACACCGGGCTGGCTGCTTGGGTGAACCAAACCTTTCCGGTGGGCTTGGGCGAAGAAGAATTGAAGCAGACCTCCGAGCAGGCTTCAGAAACGCCGCCTGAAGGCAGCATGTACGATGGTCTCACACGCGAGCAATACGCCCTTTGCCATTTCATCTTTGATGCCGTGCAGGAAGTTTACCGCGTAAAAATCAAAACCGAAGATCCGGAAGCTCTCGTGCACGTGGAGCGCCGTGCGATTCTGGTTTCCATCGACCGCCTCTGGCGCGAACACCTGTACGCAATGGATGGTCTGCGCCAATCGGTTCACCTCCGGTCTTACGGCCAGAAAGATCCATTGGTGGAATACAAAACCGAAGCGCGCGATATGTTCATGGATTTGATGGAGAACATTCGCGAGGAGGTTTGCCATAACATTTTCCGAAACGCCACCAGCCTTGAAGCCGCTGTTAATCTTATGCGCAGTCTCTCCGACAAAGCTAGTACGCAGATGGCCAACGCGCTCGGTCTTGATCCCTCCATTACACAGGCTGGCAATATCGTCAGCGAAGTCAATGCCGAGGTGAGCGGGGAACAAGGCTCAGCGGCTCCACGTCCTGTTCGATCAGGTCCCAAGGTGGGACGTAACGATCCATGCCCTTGCGGTAGCGGTAAAAAATACAAGAAATGCTGGCCTAATTGCCCGTGATCGACCCTGTTTCGATGCTCCGGCCCCGCCGGAAGATTCGCGGTATCTCCGCCATCCTGCTGCCGTTCCAGGAAAACGGCGATCCCGATTGGGCCGGATTCTCCGCGCATGTTCAGCGCACTGTGGCAGCCGGCTTGGCTCCGGCGGTGAACATGGATACCGGTTTTGGTAATCTCATTGATGACTCCATTCGCCGCCGTGCATTGGAGCTGACGCAGGTGCAGACCAATGATTTTGTGGCCGGCGCATTCGTGGGCGATCAACCGGGCGCGACATTTAATGACGGCGAATACCTTCGCCAAATGGAGATCATCCAAAGCCACGGCGGCACGCCGGTGATCTTTCAATCATTTGGTCTCACCGGCCAGGCTGATGAGGCTATTGTAGCCAGCTACGCGAAGCTCGCGAGCCACTCGGATGCCTTGATCGGGTTTGAGCTGAGCGATGTGTTTGCACCGTTTGGTAAGATTTACTCGATGGATGTTTATCGCGGTCTACTTGGGATCGAGCGATTAATCGGCTCGAAGCATTCCTCGCTAAATCGCGAGTTGGAATGGCAGCGGTTGTTGCTGCGCGACGAATTACGACCTGAGTTTCACGTGTTTACCGGCAACGATTTGGCCATCGATATGGTTATGTACGGCAGCGATTACCTGCTCGGGCTGAGTACGTTCGCGCCGGATGTATTTGCCCGTCGCGATGCCGCTTGGGCTGCGGGGGATCCGGCGTTTTATGAATTGAACGATTGGCTGCAGTACCTTGGATTTCTCACCTTCCGTCCGCCGGTGCCTGCCTACAAACATTCGGCAGCGATGTTTCTCAAATTGCGTGGGCAAATCGAGTGCGATCACACGCACCCGCAATCACCCGGTCGCCCGGAAAGCGATCGCGATATTCTGCGGCATATCGTGGAGCAAATTCCCGCGGCATGAGTGCTCCGTTCAAGCTGACGCGCATTCCGTCGTTGAAGACGGTGGACGCGTTTCGCGCGCACGTTTCTTCCTTGGGAATCGAGATTCCTTGTGAGGATGAAATCGCAGGGAACGATTCCCCCATCGGCCAACCGTTGACGACGCTCACGGTGAACGGCAAAACCCTCGGCAACCGGATTGCGCTGCACCCGATGGAGGGCTGGGATGGCACGGCTGATGGCGGGGTGACGGATCCCATGCGCCGGCGTTGGCGGCGGTTTGGCGAGAGTGGCGCGAAATTGATTTGCGGCGTGGAAGCCATGGCGGTGCGGCCGGATGGACGCGCCAATCCGAATCAGCTGATCATTAACGAAGCCAATCAAGCCGGCTTGGTCGAACTGCGCGATCTGTTACTCGCAGCCCATCGCGAAAAGTACGGGACCACCGACGACTTGGCTATGGGTTTTCAGTTAACGCATTCCGGGCGCTTTTGCCGGCCGAACGGGAAGTTTACCTACGAACCGCGCATTGCGTATCGGCATCCGATTTTGGATGATAAATTCAAGGTGCAAAGCGATGCGGCTATGTGGACGGATGCTGAGGTTGAGGAGCTGATTGCTGATTATGTGCGCGCCGCGAGGATTGCTCGTGAGGTGGGGGCGGACTTCGTGGACCTCAAGCATTGCCACGGATATTTACTGCACGAGTTTCTGGGCGCTCACACGCGCGAAGGGAAATTTGGCGGCAGCTTTGCAAACCGCACGCGCATTCTACGCGAGATCGTGGCGGGAATTCGGGCGGAAGGAAACCAGATCGATCTTGCCGTGCGCTTGAGCACCTTTGACATGGTTCCGCACCGGCCGGATCCCGAACTCTCAACACCAGGCAAACTCGGCTCCGGCATTCCCGAAGAACACACCACGCCGTACCCGTATCAATTTGGCGTGAACCCGGATGATCCAACGCAAATCGATCTAAGGGAGACGGTTGCGTTTGTGAATCTTTGTGGTGAACTGGGCATCAAGCTACTCAACACCACCGCCGGTTCGCCTTACTACACTCCGCATCTCCAACGACCGGCAGCGTACCCGCCGAGCGACGGCTATCAGCCGGCGTACGATCCGTTAATTGATTTGGCGCGCCAGATTGAAGTGGTGCGTCACTTGAAGGCGGGTCTACCCGAAGGTATGGCAATCATCGCGTCTGGGCTCAGTTATCTTCAGGAATACCTTCCGCACGTGTGCCAAGCTTTGCTGCGTGACAACTGGACGGACTGTGTCGGATTGGGCCGTGTGGTCCTGAGCTATCCGGATATTCTCGCTGCCGCGATGGAGCAGGGTGGTTTAGAGAAAAGGTTGATCTGCCGGACATTCAGCGATTGCACCACCGCCCCGCGGAAAGGTCTACCAAGCGGTTGTTTTCCACTGGATGATTTCTATGTACAGAGCGCAACAGCCGCGGAATTGAAGACCAAAAAAAAGGCGGGTTAAACCCGCCTTAAATTGCTCGGCTTACCACCAAGTAAAATTAGGGTCGGGCACCGCCATGTTTCCGTGAGGCGGAGGCGCGATCCAATCAAGCATTTGTTTAGTGGGCGGGAAGACAAATTCTTCCACGTGCATGTCACCATACAACATAATGTGCCGACCTTCACCTTCCTGACCATGCCAGGTGTCCTCGCGGTCATACGGCCAATTCCAGTCCCCTTGGATTATTTTATTAGAGGTGCTTTGGACCATTTCGGATTCGTGCATGGATGTGGCTTCATAGCTACCTTCTTTTTCGCTCTTTTCTCCTAACACACGTTGGACGCGAAACATATCGTCGGCAACTTGTGCCTGATAGCTATTTCCGAATTGTTCCCAGCAGCTGCCAACATTATACGCTCCACCGCCGATATCCGCAGGATCATGAAATATTTCCAAATTTCCAGAGACATACTTATTCAACGGGCGCTCCTCTTCGGGAACTTTGGCTCCGTATAGTTGGGCCACTACGGGCGGGAGTGGGCCTTTGGCGCCTGTAGCTCCACCGACTTGTCCGCCAACTCCAGCCGGACCGTTTACCTCCGGGAACCAGCCATCATAATCGCCCAAGTATTCGGTGTAGGCGTTGCCGATTTGACGTTGATTATTGATGCTCTGAGTTTTTCGGACTTTGATTTTTGATTTAATCAAAACGGGAACGAGCAACGCACCCAGAATCCCAATGATGAGGATGACGACGAGTAGTTCGATTAGGGTGAAACCAGTTTTGCGTTTGTTTTGGTGAATCATGGATTCAGTACTCCTTCCCTTCACATTAGTCCAAAATGTCCTCATGGTAAAGCATACGATGAGCCCAAGGCGGTCGTTCAGGTTTTTGCGGTTTGACACCCCCGAAGTGCGCGCCTATAAGTCGGCTTTCAACCCAACAAAATAATATTATGGCTATCGAAGTTGGCTCTAAAGCCCCTAATTTTACACTCAAATCTAGCAACGGCCCCGGCGAGAAAGATGATTTTGGCCTCTCGGATGTGACGTTGAGTTCCAACTACGGCGAGAAAAACACAGTGGTGCTTTTCGTGCCGCTGGCCTTCACAGGTGTGTGTACCGGTGAGCTGTGCGACATCACGGCCGGCTTGGGCAGCTACACTGACTTGAATGCGGACGTGGTCGCTATCAGCGTGGATAGCCCCTTTGCTCAAGGCCAGTGGGCGGAGAAGGAAAATATTGGCATCACTTTGGCCAGCGATTTAAACAAGCAAACGGCCAAGGATTACGGTGTGTTGCTTGATGACCTCATCGGCTTGGGTAGCGTGAGCGCGCGTGCGGCTTTTGTGATAGACAAGGAAGGCACAGTGCAATACGCCGAGCAAACGGCGACGCCGCGGGAACTCCCCAATTTCGAGGCAGTGAAGGAAACTCTCGCCAAGCTGAATTAGGCTGGAACGCCAGATTTTGGCAAAATTTTGCAGAGGCCTTCGGGCCTCTTTTTTTGTCATCTTGAAAAACGGCCGTCATTGCGGTAGCTTGGATTGTGGAAATGGTGATGCGTGGTGGATTCATATTTTTGTGGTTGGCGGCATTGGCATGGGGCGCTGAGGATGGCGGCGTGGAGCGCCGGCCAGATGGCCTGTGGTATCTGCCCAATCAAAATGTGCCTTACACCGGCAAGGTCGAGCGAAAGCATTTCGATGGCACCCGCATTTCTTTGATTCATTATCGTGAAGGCAAACAGGATGGGCTGACACAATTTTGGTATCTCAACGGCAAGCCTCGTTCAGCTTTTCAATACCATGAAGGCCAGCTTGACGGGAACGCCACCTATTTTTACCGCAACGGCAACCGCCAGAATCTCACCACATACCGGCTGGGAGTGAAGCACGGGCCAGTGATCGACTGGTGGCCGGAAGGAGAGAAAAGCTTTGAGGAGCATTACAACAATGGCGTGCCTGAGGGCCTATGGCGTAGTTGGTGGCCTGATGGTAAAATCGCTAGCGAG
>MPLT02227837.1_pt1 | contig 11345 bp, 10 predicted proteins | sample 1617391 | NCBI WGS metagenome assembly MPLT02 (sample SAMN05944800, study PRJNA350692) | marine metagenome | biome: marine; feature: ODZ; material: water; isolation source: 70 m water sample filtered on 0.2 um supor filter | place: Pacific Ocean | collected 2012-04-08 | depth 70m m
AATTTAATGGAGAAAGCCTTATGTTCATGATTAGCGAGAGCTTAAGAATAGGTCTTTTGACAGATCATGTATCCATTAACCAGATCATTTCTAAAATTGATAACAAAAAAATTAAAGAAAAAATTTCTGTAATGGAAAAATCTTTAGAAATGGACTTTGGGATTATAAAACCTAAAATTGCAGTTCTTTCTATTAACCCTCATGTTGGAGATGGAGGTGTTATTGGAAATCAGGATGAAGAGATATTAATTCCAGCATTAATCGAAATTTCAAAATCAGGAAGCTTAGTTTTTGGACCATATTCAAGTGATAGTTTTTTTGGTTCAGGACTTTACAAGAATTATGATGCGGTTTTAGCGATTTACCATGATCAGGGGCTGATTCCTTTCAAAACACTCTCTTTTGGAGAAGGGGTTAATTATACTGCAGGACTTGATAAAGTAAGAACTTCGCCAGATCATGGAACAGCCTTTGATATTGCTGGAAAAAACGTTGCTGATCCAACTTCTTTTAAAAAAGCAATATTTTCTGCAACAGATATTTATAAAAACAGAATCTCTTACAAAAAAAGATTAGAAACCCCTTTTTTAGAGACAGTAAAGAAAGGAAATAAGAAATATCGTTTCTCTTCTTAAAATTAATTATATTCGCAAACTGAAATAAAGAAAAAATGCAATACTTAGATCGATATGAAATTAATTTTGGGGGATTAAATGAAGGAAAGCATGAATTCGAATATAATTTGGAAAAGAAGCTCTTCGAGCTTTTCAATTATGATGAATTTAATAGCTGTAAGATATTTGTCAAGGTAAAATTAATTAAGAAATCTAATTTATTAGAATTAAACCTTTACTGTGAAGGGACCATTAATTTAAATTGTCATATCTCTAACGAATCATTTGATTACCCTCACAAATCAAATATGAACTTTGCTGTTAAGTTTGGCCCCGAGTTTAATAACGACAATGAAGAGCTTTTAGTTTTGTCTAAAGGTTCAAATCAATTAAATATTTCTCAGCAATTATATGAAATGATAGTGTTATCTTTACCAATAAAAATAGTTCATCCCGGTATTGTAGATGGGACATTGAAATCAGAAGTCTTAACTAGATTAGAAGTATTTCAATCAAATTTTAATAAAAAGACCAATAGTAAGACGGACCCTAGATGGGAGAAATTAAAAGAGTTAAAAGAGTTAAAATAGTATAGTTATGGCACATCCTAAAAGAAAAATTTCCAAAACAAGGAGAGATAAACGAAGAACACATTATAAAGTTTCAGATTCTCAAATAGCAGTTTGCAAAACAACTGGAGAATCCCACTTATATCATAGAGCCCATTGGCATGAAGGGAAGCTTTATTATAGAGGAAAGGTTTTAATAGACAACACTGAGGAATCTTAGAATCATCTTAAAAAATATTTTTATGCCATTTTTTTACGATTTTTAATCGTTTTTTGCCATTTTTTGCCATTTTTTTACGATTTTTGATTAAAATTCAAAAAAATTGATTTGAGTAGAACTAACGCTTCAATCACTGCTTTAGGATCGTATTTGCCAAAAAAAATCTTAAAGAATAAGGATTTAGAAAAACTTGTAGACACATCAGACGAATGGATTTCTACAAGAACTGGCATAAAAGAAAGAAGAATTTTAGATGACGGTTTAGGAACTTCTTTTATGGCAATTAAAGCTGCCCTTAAAATTTTAAAAAAAAAGAATATTGATCCTTTAAAAATTGACATGGTCATTGTTGCAACAATAACCCCAGACATTCATATTAGCGCTACTGCTGCTAATGTTGCTACCGAAATTGGAGCTAATAATGCTTTTGCATATGACCTTAATGCTGCATGTTCAGGTTTTCTTTATGGCATGTCTATAGCTAGCTCCTATATTGAATCGGGTAGATATAAAAAAATTATTTTAATTGGAGCGGATAAAATGTCATCTATTGTTGATTATTCTGATAGAAATACATGTGTAATCTTTGGAGACGGCGCTGGTGCTGCTTTGTTTGAGCCTAACAATTGTGGTTTTGGAATTCAAGATGAATTTTTAAGGTCTAATGGCATTGGTAAAGAGTTTCTGGGAATTGAAGCAGGAGGATCATTAATGCCAACCACATTACAAACAGTTAAGGATAAGAAACATTTTCTTTTTCAAGACGGAAAAAGTGTATTTAAGCATGCAGTTTCTAATATGGCAGAAGCAGCATACGAAATTATGCAAAGGAATAATTTGTCAAGCGATGATATAAACTATTTAGTCCCACATCAAGCCAACAAGCGCATTATTGATGCTACTGCAGATAGAATGGGCATTAATCAATCTAAAGTTTTGATGAATATAGAAAAATACGGGAACACTACAGCTGCAACTATTCCTTTAGTTTTATCTGATTATGAAAGAGTGTTTAAACAAGGGGACAATATTATTTTTTCAGCTTTTGGAGGGGGGTTTACGTGGGGAGCATCATTTTTAAAATGGGGATATAACAGTTAATAAAAACAATTATTATGAATATAAAAGACATACAGCAATTAATAAAATTTGTAGCGAAATCGGGAGTTAGTGAAGTAAAAATAGAGTCTAACGACCTTAAGATTGGAATAAAAACAGGTTCAGCCAAAAAACCAGTTACTTATACGGAGGTTCCAGCAGTTGTTCCGCAAACAAGTATTCCTCAGGTTGAAGAAATGAAGTCAGAGCCGACTGTTGAAAACCAAAAAATAGAAGAAGAAAGTAATTTAATAACTATTACATCTCCTATTATAGGAACATTTTATAGAAAACCATCTCCAGATAAATCAAATTTTGTTGAAATAGGAGATGTAATTTCTCAGGGAGATGTTCTATGTGTTATTGAGGCAATGAAATTGTTTAATGAAATCGAAACAGAATTTTCTGGAAAAATTGTCAAAATTTTAGTTGATGATGCTTCCCCAGTCGAGTTTGATCAACCTCTGTTTTTAATTGATCCATCTTAACAATAATATTGTAATTAAAAAGGAAAAAATGTTCAAAAAAATTTTAATTGCTAATAGAGGAGAAATAGCTTTAAGAATAATTAGAACTTGTAAAGAAATGGAGATAAAAACAGTTGCCGTTTATTCTGTGGCAGATGAAGAAAGTTTACATGTTAGATTTGCAGATGAGGCAGTGTGTATTGGTCCTCCAAATAGCACAGAGTCGTATTTAAAAATAGCAAATATTATAGCTGCAGCTGAAATAACTAATGCAGATGCAATTCACCCTGGATATGGTTTTTTGTCTGAAAATTCTCGCTTTTCAAAAATTTGTGAAGAACATAAAATTAAATTTATCGGCGCTTCTGCTGAAATGATTGAAAAAATGGGAGACAAAGCTTCAGCTATATCAACTATGAAGGAAGCTGGCGTACCAACGATTCCAGGATCTGAGGGATTGATTGAAACTTTTGATGAAGCTAAAAAAATAGCTAAAAAAATAGGCTATCCTATAATGATTAAAGCTACAGCAGGTGGCGGGGGGAAGGGAATGAGAGCAGTGTGGAAAGAAAAAGAGTTTTTAGCCTTATGGGAAAGCGCTAAACAAGAAGCAAAAGCTTCTTTTGGAAATGATGGCATGTATATGGAAAAATTAGTGGAAAATCCGCGCCATATAGAGATTCAAATAGTAGGAGATAAATACGGGAAGGCATGTCACTTGTCTGAAAGAGATTGCTCAATTCAAAGAAGGCATCAAAAACTTACAGAAGAGACGCCTTCTCCATTTATGACTGATAAACTAAGGAAAAAGATGGGAGAAGCAGCAGTGCAAGCAGCAGAATTTATTCAATATGAAGGAGCAGGCACAATAGAATTCTTAGTTGACAAGAATAGAAATTTTTATTTTATGGAAATGAATACAAGAATTCAGGTTGAACATCCTATAACTGAGCAGGTAATCGATTATGATTTAATTAAGGAACAAATTAAGGTAGCTGCTGGAATTAAGATTTCAGGAAATCATTATTTTCCAAAACTTCATTCCATAGAATGTAGAATTAATGCTGAAGATCCTCATGCGGGATTTAGACCATCCCCAGGAAAGATTACAAATCTTCATCTGCCAGGAGGACACGGGGTTAGATTAGATACTCATGTATACAGCGGATATGTTATTCCCCCAAACTATGATTCTATGATTGCAAAATTAATTGTTACAGCGCAAAATCGAAAGGAAGCAATCCAAAAAATGAAAAGAGCTTTAGATGAATTTGTGATAGAAGGGATAAAAACTACAATTCCTTTTCATAGACAATTAATGGATGACCCAGATTATATCTCAGGGAATTATACAACAAAATTTATGGAAGAATTTGAAATCAACTAGAATTATTTCACAAACCCTTTTTGAATTATCTTTTCAACAATTTGGACAGCATTAGTTGCAGCACCTTTTCTAAGATTATCTGAAACTACCCATAGATTTAAACTGTTTTTTTTAGAAAAATCTTCTCTAATTCGCCCAACAAACACCTCATCCTTACCCTTACAAAATATAGGCATAGGATATTTCAATTTTGTAGGGTCATCTTCGACAGTTACACCAGAAGTATTATTTAATAAAGTTATTATTTCAGAAACCTCAAAAGAATTTTCAAGCGTAATATTAATTGATTCGCTATGCCCTCCAATTACTGGAACTCTTACAGCAGTTGCGCTTATTTTAATCTTTGAATCAAGAATTTTATGAGTTTCATTTAAAAGCTTCATTTCTTCTTTAGTATATCCATTTTTTAGAAAATCATCGCAGTGAGGAATTGCATTTTGATGAATAGGATAATTATAAGCCATTTCCCCATTTTTTCCTTTAGACTCATTCTCTAGTTGCTTTACAGCTTTCATGCCTGATCCGGTGACAGATTGGTAAGTAGAAACTATAATTCTTTTTATTTTAAAATTTTTGTGAATTGGAGCCAAAACCATTAACATTTGAATAGTTGAACAATTAGGATTTGCAATTATTTTATCCTGCAAGGTTAAAATTGAACCATTAATTTCAGGGATGATTAGCTTTGTGCTACTGTCCATTCTCCATGCAGAAGAGTTATCAATTACAATTATACCTTTTTCAGCAAATTTTGGAGCCCATTTTAAAGAAACTTGTCTCCCCGCAGAAAAGATTGCAATATCGGGATCAAGGTGTAGAGTTTTTTCAAGACTAATAACAGAATAATTTTTATTTAAAAAATGAATTTGTTTACCAATTGAGGTTTCAGATGCAGCGAGAAATATATCTTCAAAGAATAAATTGCGCTCTTTTATAAGATCCAGGATTACCCTACCGACCATACCTGTTGCCCCAATCAATGCAATCTTCATATAGAATATTTTAAAAAGCAAAAATAATTATTTCAATAGACATAAAAAGCTATAATACGGTTTAGATCATTTTTTATTAAAATAAAACAAGTTAAGCTATAACAACCCTTTTGATTCTTTTAGAAAGTGAAGCTAATATTTCATAAGGAATAGTTCCAATAGATTTTGCAAAGTCATCTGCTGAAAGGTTTTTATCATCAAAAATTATTACGAGATCTCCCTCTTTACAAATTATTTTAGAAACGTTAATCATAATCATGTCCATACAAACATTGCCAATAATTGGCGCTAATTTTCCATTGATCATAACATTGGCATTACCATTGCCATACTGTCTGCTAATCCCATCGGCATGTCCAATAGGGAGTGTCGCTATAGTTATATTGTCATCAGCTATGAATCCTTTGTTATAACCAACAGAACTCCCTTTGGAAATTTTATGTATTTGAGAAATAACAGTTTTTAAGCTAATAACAGGTCTTAAATCATTTTTGTATTTAGGATGATTTCCAAAACCATATAATCCAATTCCTATACGTACCATTTCATATTGTGATTCAGAAAAATTTAAAACACCTGAAGTATTAAGAAGATGTTTTTTTATTTTCGACCCAATTTTATTTTGAAAATTTTCTACCAATGATGAAAATTTTTTTATTTGATCATTAGAAAAGTCCTTTTCATTTTCATCATCCGAAGCACCTAAATGAGAGAAGATATAGGTTGGCTTTAATCCATTAAGCTGAGCAATTAAATTATCTATTTCGTTTTCATGAAATCCTAGTCTATTTAACCCTGTATTAAACTTAATTTGAAAAGGACAGTTTTTATTAAACTTTGAGCAGGAGATAAAAGCTTCCAAAACTCTAAATGAATATATGCTTGGCTCAAGGTTAAACTCAATAATTGTGTTGAAGTCATTTATTTGAGGGTGAAGAACAAGAATAGGAGACATAATTCCCTTTTCTCTAAGCATTAAGCCCTCACTAGTATATGCAACAGCTAAATAATCAATTTTCTGTTTTTCTAATTCTTTGGCAATTATTAATGAGTCTGCACCATAGGAAAACGCTTTGACGACACCCATTATAAGAGTATTAGGATTTAATTTGGATTTCAAAAAATTCAGATTATTCTTTAGATTTTTTAAATTAACCTCTAATACAGTTTGTTGGATTACCATTATTTCTTTTTTTCTCTTTTCGCCATTCTTTTTATAAATGCACCCCTAGAAAGAGGCTCATATTCCTTTTTCTCTCCAACTAGAATTAGATCATTGGCTTCATTTTTCCTATAACTATAATTAGCCAATTCTCCAGTTTCAACACAAACAGCATGTACTTTAGTAACCTCTTCAGCACATGCCATAAGATTAGGCATTGGACCAAAAGGAATTCCTTTATAATCCATGTCTAAGCCAGAAACGATTACCCTACATCCATCATTTGCTAACTTATTACAAACTGCGACTAAATCTTGATCAAAAAATTGAGCTTCATCTACTCCTATTACATCATAATTTTTTGAAAAGGAATAAATCTCTTTAGCATTTTCTATCATTTTAGCTCCAATTTCACTCTTTCCATGGGAAATGATTTTATCTTTTGGGCTTCTAGAATCAGTTTTAGGCTTAAATACAATAAAATTTTTTTTATCAAGCTCAGCTTTTTTAATTCTTTTTATTAGCTCTTCTGTTTTACCAGAAAACATAGACCCACATATAACTTCTAATTTTCCTTTTGAGGTTTTTTTATTTTCAATCATTTTAAACTTATTGATATTGTTATCAAAGTAGTTAACTTTAATGGTTTGACAAATGTCTAAAAATTAATTCAACATGGCAAAACTGTACATTGTTCCTACACCAATTGGAAATCTTGATGACATTACAATAAGATCAATAAAAACTTTAGAAGAGGTCGATTTAATTTTATGTGAAGATACTAGAAGAAGCAAAAAATTATTGAAACATTTGAATATTAATGGGAAATTAAGATCTCACCATAAATTTAATGAACATAATGAGGTTGAAATGATAATTAATAAAATAAAAGAAGGAGTCAGTGTAGCAATTATTTCTGATGCGGGAACTCCTGGAATTTCAGACCCTGGGTTTTTAATTTCAAGAACTTGTTTAAATAATGATATAGAAATTGAATGTCTCCCTGGACCAACAGCTCTTATTCCTGGACTTTTAGTCAGTGGAATTTCAGCAGATAAGTTTGTTTTTGAAGGATTTTTACCTATTAAGAAAGGCAGAAAAAAAAGACTTTCTAATCTTTCTTCAGAAAAAAGAACAATGATATTTTATGAATCACCACATAAGTTGATAAGAACATTGATAGATTTTAAAGCCACTTTTGGCTCAGATAGAAGAGTTTCAGTGTCAAGAGAGTTGACCAAGCTTTATGAAGAAACTTTAAGGGGAACAATTAGTGAAATTATAGATTCATGTCAAAAAAAGAAGCCTAAAGGGGAGTATGTTATTGTTGTAGAAGGAATAGAAAAATAAGATGAACTGGAAAATAGAAGAAAATAAAGATCCACAAGCTATTGAACAGCTTTCAAAGGAGTTGAATGTTGACAAGGTTATTTCTTCTATGCTTATAAAGAGAGGGATTAAAACTTTTAATCAAGCAAAAGATTTTTTTAGGCCTAACATTAAACAGCTTCATGATCCTTTTTTAATGAAGGATATGGATAAGGCAGTAAGCAGGATATTACAAGCAATAGAAGAGAAAGAGTCTATCATGATTTTTGGAGACTATGATGTAGACGGAACCTCTTCAGTGGCGCTTTTAAGTTCCTTTTTAAATGAGATTGGAGCAGATCTTTCTACCTATATTCCTGATAGAAATAATGAGGGATATGGAATATCTTTAAAGGCAATTGACTTAGCCAAGAAGAATAAAGAAACTTTGATAATTGCTTTGGATTGTGGAATTAAAGCAAACGATCAAATTCAATATGCTTTAAAAAAAGGAATAGATTTTATTATTTGTGATCACCATAATCCAAGTAATCAATTACCAAATGCATATGCAATTTTAAACCCTAAAAGAAAGGATTGTAAATATCCATTTAAAGAATTGTGTGGATGTGGTGTTGGGTTTAAATTGATTCAAGCAATTAATAAAAGGAAAGGCTTAGAGATTGAAAACATCATTAGTTACTTAGATTTAGTAGCTGTAGCTATTGCAGCGGATATTGTCCCTTTGATTGGTGAAAATAGAATTTTAACTTATGTTGGGCTTCAGCTTATAAATTCAAATCCAAGAATGGGACTTCATTGTATTTTAAAGAACAATAAAAAAAAAGAATTTAACATTGGAGATCTAATTTTTTATATAGCGCCGAGAATTAATGCTGCTGGCAGAATGGATCATGCAGCCTTAGCCTTAGAATTGCTTTTAGAGAAGGATTTAAATAAAGCAGAAAAATTAGCTGAAAAAATAGAAAAATTAAATCTTAAAAGAAGGGAAGTAGAAAAAAATATTACAGAGCATGCGTTAAAAAAAATAATTGATGAAGGCAATCCAAAATCTAACTCAACGGTAGTTTTTGAAGAATCCTGGAATAAGGGAGTAATAGGAATTGTGGCATCAAGAATAATAGAAAAACATTATAAACCAACAATAGTTTTTTGCATGTCAAAAGATGGAAACTTAACAGGATCAGCAAGATCCATTCATGGTGTTGATTTATATGAAATTTTACAAGAATGTAAAGCCAGTATTTTACAATTTGGAGGCCATAAATATGCAGCTGGTTTAACTATTGAAAAAGAGAATTTTAAAATTTTTAAAACAAGCTTTGAGAAGGCAGTTAAAAATTATGTAAAAAACAAACTTCCTGTTAAAGAAATTAAAATAGAATCTAAAATTATATTAAACTCTATAACGCCAAAATTTTTTAGAATTTTAAATCAGTTTGAACCTTTTGGTCCTGAGAATAAAAGGCCTATATTTTTATCAGAAAATTTAAATTTAAAAGGAGAATTAAATAAAATTGGAAAAAACAGAGAACATCTTAAATTAAGCGTTTCACAGGAATCAGACAAAACATTTTCAGCAATTGGATTCTGGCTTTCCGAAAAAGCGACCAGCATTTCACCCAATTCTACTTTTTCAATGTTGTATACAATTGATGAAAACACATGGAATGGTATTACATCTATTCAATTAAAAATCAAAGACATTAAATAAAAAAGCCTCTTATTTTTAAGAGGCTTTTTTATTAAAAAACATATAAACTAGAATCTATAAGTAAATCCTAGGTTCCAAGTTCTTCCCCATCCTGGAAAAACTTTATTAAGCTCATGAACACCTAACCACGTTGGATCTCCAGCGTTTGCTAGGATATTAGTTGATGATTCAGCTATATAGTGTGTGTCAAAAATATTATTGACATTTAGTCTTACGTATACCTTCTCTCCACCAATAGATAAATTATAAGATGTCCCAAAATCAAACAACTCATATGCTGGAATTTGCATTGCTGAATCTCCTGCAGTATCAAAATCTTCTGGGTTGAAGTTTGCGTATAAATCAGACGCTGAGAACATACTAACATTAAACTTAAACAAATCTGTAGGCTTTACAACTAGATTTATTCTTGATGTAGTTTGGGCAGCATCTCCAACTTTTACATCTTTTAAGTATACAGTAGAAGTCCCTATCTTAACCCTACTAGAATCGAATACATCTGCAGTGACATCGCTTCCATATTTATAGTTTCCTAGAGATAGCATACCTTGAACTTCAACAAAAGGACTTATGTCTAAAACCCCATCAAATTCTAAACCTGTATGAATTTGCTTAATTCCATAATAATTTGCTGTTCCTCTAACTCCTCCAACAGAAACACCATCACTAAGGAATCTGTCCTCCCAAGTAGTCTTGTAAAGGTTTACATTAAACCTTAAATTATTAGACCTGTATCCATATCCTGCTTCAAGCCCAACAACAGTTTCATTTTTTAAATCAGGATTTAATGTATTGGAATAATTGATCCAAACTGCATCAAAATTTGGCTGTTTAGAGTAGTAGCCTCCATTAACAAAAACATTACTTTTTGCATTAATGTTATAATTAGCTCCTCCCTTTACATTTCCCCCTGTAATATTTTTCCATGCAGAAGTTGCTACTCCTGATTGATTAAAATACTCTATCCTTTGAAATCCTTGATTAGAGACTGCTGCTTGAACAAAAGCAGATAGCTTATCTTCTTTGTATTCTAGTTGAGTGAATATTCCGCTCCATTTAACTTTTCCATCATTGTGATAATCAATTTTTTCTTCCTTGTCAGTGTCTCTAAAAACATTCCACAAACTTCCAAGATTTGAGCTGTATTCAGTTGTTCTTACGGCACTTCCTTTGTTATTAATGGATGTATCAGTATAGTTTTTATTATCAAAATCTCTATAGCCATCAGCTCCTAGCAGGTTATCTAGTCTTCTATAGTGGATCCCGGTGTATGCTCTAACATCAACCCCAAAATCAAGAGTTAAATTATCTGAAAGTTGTTTTTTCATATTAATAAGAGATCCTACAAAATTATGAGAATTTACAGATGCTCTTCTAACTATTCCATTTCTTTTTACTCCATTTACTCTTTCGTCTTGATCATTAACTATATACTTCCCAGTAGCCGCATCGACAGCGTTTGAAGCTGTCCTGCCATTATAAAAAGTAGTAGAAACCCCGCTGTTATATGCATATATTTTATCATAGTTTACATGACCATTAATAGGATTTCTAAAAGCATACTTTCCGTTATAGTTTAAATCTCCACTTGCATATTGATATCCATAAGCTCTTCCTATGTCTCCAGTTCCACCTCCTCTACCAATTGAATAATAGACAGAAGCAGAAAGATTCGTGCTTTCATTCATTTTATGCTCCCAGTTTAAAGAAGCAATTGGCTTATGATAGAAATTTTTTCTCCAGTTAAATTCTTGACCATTTAAATAGCCATGATTGTAGTTATAACGAATTCC
>MPLT02236388.1_pt1 | contig 11323 bp, 7 predicted proteins | sample 1617391 | NCBI WGS metagenome assembly MPLT02 (sample SAMN05944800, study PRJNA350692) | marine metagenome | biome: marine; feature: ODZ; material: water; isolation source: 70 m water sample filtered on 0.2 um supor filter | place: Pacific Ocean | collected 2012-04-08 | depth 70m m
CCACGGCGGCGCCTTCTAGTCCACGCCCGGATTGATGGCCGATCACGCCGCCCAGAATGCCGCCCACAGCGGCTCCAATACCGGCGCCTTTGCCTGTGTTGGTTTGGCAGCCTACACCCGCGGTGAGCATTGTCCCCGCGGCCAGAATCATCATTACTTTCTTCATTAGTTTCTTAGTTGGAATTTTGTATCCGACGTGCCGAGAGTGCGGCGGTATTCAAATCTTTCAAGAGCAAACCGGTTGGACTTGCTCTCGCCGGTGGAAAACCCACAATGAACGCATGAACTTGACCCGACGAGATGCCCTCAAGGCCGGTGCCTTGGGCATGGCTTCAACAGCCACTCCCACAGCAGTTTCCGCCCAAGTGCCGCGAGCGGGGCTAAAGTCGGATTTTAAGATTACCAAGGGTCGCATTCGCCAATCGGTGATGGGCTGGTGCTTTAAGCCGATGCCAGCGCTAGAATTGGCCAAGCATTGTCGGGCCATTGGGATCGAGGCGATTGAGGGGATTTCGGCCAAGGATTATCCGGCGGTACGGAAGCTGGGGCTGAAGATTTCACTGGTGAGCGGCGGGCACGGCTTCAAGAAGGGACCATGCGTGGCGGATAACAAGGCGTTCGTGGTGGAGAAACTGAAGCTCGGCATTGATCTGGCCGCGGAGATCGGCACCAAGAGCGTGATCACTTTCACGGGCATGCGCGAGAAAGGGCTCACCGATGCCGCGGGCGCGCGTAATTGTGTGGAGGCTTGGAAGGCGGTGATGCCGTATGCGGAGAAAAAGAAAATCAATCTCGTGCTCGAACATCTAAACACGCGTGATGACAGTCATCCGATGAAAGGGCACCCCGGATATTTCGGTGAAGATGTGGACCACTGCGTAGAGCTGATTCGTCAGGTGGATTCGCCGAACATGAAACTGCTCTTTGATGTATATCATGTGCAGATTATGAACGGCGATGTGATCCGCCGCATCCGCCATTACAAGGATGTGATCGGGCATTACCACACTGCGGGTAATCCGGGGCGGGCGGAGTTGGACGATACTCAGGAGATTAATTATCCCGCCGTGATGCGGGCGATTGTGGCGACCGGCTATGATCTGTTTGTGGCACAGGAATTCATTCCCACCTGGGACGATCCTGTGGCCGCGCTGCGGCACGCGGCAATGGTATGCGATGTGTAAATCAAAACGACTTCCCGGATGCGGCTCCAGTGTGCTGCCGGTGCCTCGCCGGCAGCACGGGATACGTTCGGTTGTGGTAACTGATCTTGCCTTTTGAAGACCTTGCCGCATTCTTGGCCCATGCACCGTTTGCTTTGCCTGTTGATGGCGTTTGCGTTGCCGGCTGTTCTGTCGGCCAAAGAATCCAAAAAAGACCGGCCCAATTTTGTGGTAATCCTTTGCGATGACTTGGGTTATGGCGATCTGGCTTGTTACGGCCATCCGCACATCAAGACGCCACATCTCGACAAGCTAGCGACGCAGGGCATGCGGTTGACCAGTTGTTATGCGGCCGCGCCGGTGTGTTCGCCTTCGCGCGCAGGGATGCTAACCGGTCGTACGCCGAACCGGTCTGGCGTATACAACTGGATTCCCGGAAACCACGTGATGCATCTGCGCAAGGATGAGGTCACAGTTGCCGCGATGCTCAACAATTCAGGCTACGACACCGCGCATGTCGGTAAGTGGCATTGCAATGGGAAATTTAATTCGCCCGCCCAACCGCAGCCGGGCGATCACGGGTTTAACCACTGGTTCGCTACGCAAAACAACGCGGCGCCGTCGCACAAGAATCCGCGTAACTTTGTGCGCAACGGCAAACCGGTGGGGCCGATGGAAGGCTACGCCTGCCAGTTGGTAGCCGATGAAGGCGTGAACTGGCTACGCAACGGGCGCGACAAGCAGAAGCCGTTTTTTCTCTTCACCTGTTTTCATGAGCCGCACGAGCCAGTGGCGTCGCCGGACAAGATGACCACGGGCTATTCGGAGGTGGCCCGGAACAAACTGGAGGCGGAGTATTTTGCCAATGTGGAAAACATGGATGCCGCTGTCGGCAAACTGATGGCGACCTTGGATGAACTGAAGCTGGCGGACAACACGCTGGTATTTTTTACCTCAGACAACGGCCCGGAGACCCTGCGGCGTTACGGCGGTGCAGCGCGTTCGTTCGGCAGTCCGGGACCGTTGCGCGGCATGAAGTTGTGGCTGTACGAAGGGGGCATTCGGGTGCCGGGTATTCTGCGGTTTCCCGGGCGCATTCAGCCCGGCAGCGAAAGCGATGAGCCGGTGTGCGGGCTGGACGTGATGCCCACGCTTACGGCGCTGGCGGGCATTGAGCGCAAGCCGGATCGTGCCATTGATGGAACGAGTTTTGTGGAGGTTTTCACAGGTAACCCGATTCGCCGCGTGACGCCCCTGTACTGGCATTACTATAATGCGCTTGGGGCGCCCAAGGCAGCGATGCGCGCGGGTGACTGGATGGTGCTTGGTAGTTGGGGTCAGACAGATCAACGCGGCGGCGGGTTCTTTCGCGAATCGGACCAGAAATTGGTGAAGACCATGGAGCTAAAACATTTTGAGCTCTACAATTTGAAACGCGACCGCGATCAGAAAAAGAATCTCGCCGAGACGGAGCCGGCGCGCTTGAAGGAATTGAGCGTGCAGTTGGTCAAGAAATATCGCGAAGTGCAGGCCGAGGGGCCGGAATGGAAGTTTGGGAAATAACATGAAAAAGTGGATTGGTTTGTTGGGCCTGTGCGCGTGGACGGCGCAGGCGGAGGTGACGCTGGCGCCGGCGTTTTCGGATTACATGGTGCTGCAACGGGGCGCTGTGGTGCCGGTGTGGGGCACGGCTAAGCCGGGCGAAAAGGTGACCGTGGAATTTGCCGGTCAAACCAAGCGCACCGTTGCCGGTGAAGACGGCCGCTGGCGCGTGCGGTTGGATGCCATCAATGATACCACCGTGACCGGTGGGCTGAAAGTCACCGGCGAAAACATTCTCCTGATCAAGGGCGTGCTGGTGGGGGAGGTGTGGTTTGCCTCCGGCCAATCGAACATGGCCATGACCGTTTCGCGCTGTCGCGATTTTGAGAAGGAACAGGCTGCGGCCAAATTTCCGCACATTCGCATGTTTATCACCGGCCGCTCGCCGCAGCTTCAGCCGCAGGCAGAGTGTACCGGCAAGTGGTGGATTTGTTCGCCGGAAACAGTCGGGAACTTTTCCGGTACGGCGTATTTCTTTGCGCGCGCGCTGCATGAGCAGTTGAAGGTGCCGGTGGGCATCATCCATTCCTCCTGGGGCGGCACATCGATCGAAGCGTGGACGAGCTGGGAGGCGCAGCAAAACGACAAGCGCCTGCTGATGGTGCATCAACCGTGGAAGGACAAACCCGAGCCCAATCAAAACAAGCCGGGCAACCTCTTCAACGGCATGGTGAATCCGCACATTCCCTACGGCATCCGCGGCGCGATCTGGTATCAGGGCGAGCGCAACTCGCGCAATATTACTTTCGCCAAGGCGTACTCAATACAATTGCCCATGATGATCAATGACTGGCGGCGGCGCTGGGGACAGGGTGACTTTCCGTTTCTCTGGGCGCAGTTGCCCAATTTCAAGGCGGTGAATCCCGATCCCAACGCAACGAGCATTTGGGCGCACACGCGCGAAAGCATGGCCAAGACCCTCTCGTTGCCCAACACCGGCATGGCCACCACCATCGATATCGGCGAGGCCAGAGACATTCATCCCAAGAACAAACAGGACGTCGGTCGGCGGCTGGCCAACTGGGCGTTGGCTGAGTTTTACAATCAGGAAGAGGTGCCCACCAGTGGGCCGATGTACGCGAGCCACGAGATCGAAGGGGCCAAAGTGCGCGTCCAGTTTCGGTACGCGCCCGGGCTGAAAGCCAAGGCCGGCGATGCGGTCACCGGATTTGTGCTGGCTGGCGCGGACAAGGTGTTTCATTCCGCCACCGCCATGGTAACGGAGGACGGACACGTGGAAGTCGTCAGCAAAGCCGTCGCCAAGCCCGCCGCTCTACGCTATGGCTGGTCGGATAATCCCGTGGTCAACCTTATCAACCAACACAACCTCCCCGCCACTCCGTTCCGCACGGATGATTGGTAAACTTATGAAACAGCTCTTCACGCTCCTAATTTTCACCGCCGGCTTATTGCACGCTGCGGATCGACCCAACATCCTGTGGCTTTCGGCGGAGGATATCAGTCCGCATTTGGGCTGCTACGGTGATCCGCATGCGATTACGCCGAATCTGGATCAGCTGGCTAAGGAAGGGACGCGGTACACGCATGCCTTTACCTCAGCGGGCGTGTGCGCACCGTGCCGGTCGGGAATTATCACCGGCATGTACCAGACGACGCTGGGTACACACCACATGCGCTGCCGGGCGCAGTTGCCGGTGTCCATCCGGCCGTTCACGCAATCCCTGCGCGAGGCGGGATATTACTGCACGAATAATTCCAAAACGGATTATCAGTTTAGCGCGCCCAAGGACACCTGGGATCAATCCAGCGGCAAGGCCCATTGGCGGGGGCGCAAGAAAGGGCAGCCGTTTTTTGCGGTATTCAATTTCACTGGCTGCCACGAAAGCGGCATTGCCAGCGAGGGAAAATACAAATCGGTGACGCAAGCGCTGCCCGAGAACCATCGGCAGAACGCCGGGAAACTGTCGTTACCGCCGTATTATCCGGATACCGCCGTGGTGCGCGAGGATTGGAAACGGAACTACGAGCTAATCTCCGCGATGGACGCTTGGGCCGGTCGGTTGATCGCGCAGTTGAAGGAAGATGGATTGTATGATGACACGATCATCTTTTTCTGGAGCGACCACGGAGTGGGTCTACCAAGAGCCAAACGTTGGCTGTACGATTCCGGCACGCGCGTGCCGTTGATTGTGCGCGTGCCCGGCGGTCAACCGGCAGTGAATGGTCGGTTGGTGAGTTCCATTGATTTCGGTCCGACCGTGTTGAAGCTGGCCGGATTGTCGGTGCCCAAGCATGTGCAAGGTCGGTCGTTCATCCATGATGCTCCCCGCGAGTTTGTGTATGGCGCCCGCGATCGGATGGATGAGCGGTACGACATCATCCGCAGTGTGCGCGGGCCGCGCTATCGCTACATTCGCAATTATGAGCCGTTGAAGCCGTATTACCAATACATGAACACGCCGGAGAAGGGCGCCACCATGAAAGAGATCCGGCGCGTCCATGCCGCGGGCAACATGCCCGAGGCAGCGGCGTTGTTTATGGCACCGTTTAAACCGGCAGAGGAATTGTATGATTTGGAGAAGGATCCCCATGAGATTCGAAACCTCGCCGGTAAACCGGAACACATCGAGCGGTTGAAGCGAATGCGCGAGATCCATCTACAATGGGTGCGGGACACCGGCGATCTAGGGCTCCTGCCGGAAGCCGAGATTGAGATCCGTGAAAAAACCGTTGGCGCGCGTTATCAAATTTTGCAGGGCAAAAACAAATTGAATACCGAGCTTGGGCGCGTGGCGGCGCTGGCGTCCTCCGGCGTCCATGCCCTGCCGGAGCTGCTGCAGGCACTGCGTCATTCGGATGCCGCCGTGCGCTATTGGGGGGCCACCGGCGTGGGTAATATCGGTAAGCCGGTTTCCTACACCAAGCCGGCGATGATCGAGGCGCTCAAGGATTCCTCGCCGAGCGTGCGCATCGCCGTGGCGCGGGCATTGGGGAAGCTGGGCTTTCCGGAGCAGGCGTTGCCGACGCTGGAAGCGGAGTTGAAGAGTGAACATCAATGGGGTCGGTTGGCGGCGGCGATCGTGTTGGATGAAATGGACGAGCAGGCGCGGTCGGCTATTCCCGCCTTGAAACAGGCTCTCGTCAAGCAGCCGAATAAATACATTGTCCGCGTGGCCAATCGCGCAATCAACGAGTTGCAGGGGACACAAAACACCGTCCCGTAGTTAGGTGGGCCTAATCGGCGCCAAGTTTTTGTTGAAAACCTTTGCGTGCTGGGCCGCTTGGCGGTTCAATCGGCCCTCACATTCAATTTATGAGAACCGCATTTCTTTTCTCACTACTGTTCACTGCCGGCTTGGCAGTGGCGAAACCGCCGGCGGGCTTTGGGACGCCGGATATGGAAATCACCCTCGGCACTAAACACGGCCAGATGCGCTTCGATCAGGAAGCTCTCGCAGTCGCGCCCGGTGCCAAGGTGAAAATCACGCTTAAGAACACCTGCGAGATGCTACATAACTGGGTGCTCGTGAAGGGCGGCACGGGCGACCGTGACCGGGTATCCGGCAAGGCGCTGCAGCTTGGGGCGCAGAGCATGGTAAAACATTTTGTGCCGGACGATCCGGCCATTGTCGCCAGCAGCCAGATCGCCATGCCCGGCAAGACGGTTGAGGTGTATTTCGTGGCGCCGAACGAGGAGGGCGATTACCCCTATGTCTGCACGCTGCCCGGGCACGCCTTTACCATGGTCGGCACGCTGGCCGTTTCGAAGGACCCCAAAGGCGCGTTGAATCGTCTAAACAAGGCACGCCCTCAGGTGCGAGCGCAATGGCCGTTGCTGGTGACCAACAAGCCGTTGCTGCAACGGGCCTTTGTGCAAAATTCACCGGCACGTTCCATCTGCGTGGGCCTACCGGGCGGGGTGAATTACCTGTTCGATGCGGAAACCTGCGCGGTGCAGTACGGCTGGACCGGCGCGTTTCTCGATGTGGGGCCGGACCGCAAGGGCCGTGGCGGTCGGCACTGCAAGATTCTCGGCCAACGCTTTGAGGTCGGCGCCCAAGGCGCGTTGCAGGTGGGCGATGGCAAGCCGGTCTTTGAAGGCTACAGCCGGTTGGGGTCGCCTGAGTTGTTTTATCGCGTGGGCGATGCCCGAGTGAGCCAACTGATCACACTGCACGCCGGCCTGACCGGCGGCATTCTGAAGCGCGGTCTGCAATACACCTTCAAGGTGGCCGGGGCTAAGAGCGCGGTGACGTTTAAGCTGAACCCCGATCAGGTGCTGGCGGAAGCGAGTGCCGGGAAATGGAATGCCGACAAAACCGCGTTGACCTTATCCGTTAAGGAAGCCGGCGAATTTACTGTAACCCTGTTGCCTAAGAACTAGCATGAAACCGATTCAAATTCTCTTTGCCACGCTGACTCTCGCGTTTATCGCGACCGCCCAACCTCGCAACCTGCCCGCTGGGTACATTGTGGAGACCGTCAATATCCCTAAGGAAATCACCTTGGGCGTGGGCGGCATGGCGTTCATGGATAACCACACGATGTTGATTTGCACCCGCGAAGGGGAGGTGTGGAAATTCAACACGCAAGACGGCCAATGGGAACTGTACGCCGACGGTTTGCACGAAAGTCTGGGTCTGTGGATCGACCGGAAAAAGGGCGACGTCTACGTGATGCAACGTCCCGAGTTAACGCGCCTGGTGGACACTAACAAGGACGGCAAAGCCGATCTGTACCAGACCGTCAATGCCGGCTGGGGGCTCACCGATAATTATCATGAGTACACCTTCGGTCCGGTGCGCGATTCCAAGGGCAACTTCTACGGCACATTGAACACCTCTCTCAGTTGGCCGGGTTGGGCTGGTAGCGATAAATGGGACAAGGCGCGTGTGCATGATTCCAAGATGGGCCGCGCGGCTAAGTACCGCGGTTGGTCCTTTCAGATCACGCCGCAGGGTAAGTTTGTGCCGTACTCCATGGGCATGCGATCGCCTGCGGGCATTGGTATCAATGCGCAGGACGACATCTTTTACACGGATAATCAGGGCGACTGGAATGAGACCTCCACCCTGCATCACGTGGTGAAAGACCGATTTCATGGTCATCCTTCCTCGTACTACGATCATCCGAAATACATCGGTAAGGATCTTAATAAAATCTCCATCGAAGAATACCGCAAGCTGCGCACGCGGCCGTCGGTGTTCATTCCTCATGGCGAGCTGGCCAATTCCCCCGGGGAACCGGTGTTCGATACCACGCAGGGCAAGTTCGGGCCCTTCGCCGGTCAGATCATTTTGGGCGACCAAACCCGCTCCAACCTCATGCGCATTCATATGGAGAAAGTGGGCGGCGAATATCAGGGCATGGTGGTAAACTTTATTTCGCCTCTGCAAACCGGCTGCATTCGCGGTGTGTTCGGTCCGGACGGCAGTTTCTGGGTCGGCCAAACCGGGCGCGGCTGGGGGTCGGTGGGCGGCAAGCAGTTTGGCCTCGAGCGCGTTCGCTGGGATGGCAGCACCACGCCCATGGCTATTCATCATATCAGTCTCACCAAGACCGGTTTTGATGTGCACTTCACATTGCCCGTGGATGCCGAGACCGGTGCCGACCCGGCCAATTACAATCTGTTGGAGTACGAGTACCAGTACCGTCCTCAGTACGGCTCGCCGAAGAGCCAGCAAAAGAAACTCGTGCCCACGACGGTGAAACTCTCCAAAGACCGAAAAGTGGCGCACCTCACGTTGCCGTTGACCGCGGAGAAAGTGTATCAATTCAACCTGAGCGATAAGTTACGGTCGTATGCCGGCGCGGACATCGTGAACCGCGTGGCTTGGTACACCGCCAACCGGCTTCATCAATAATCGGCCCATGAATCCCTGCGAATCCTTTTGTTGGGCGTTTTGAGCCAGGCTGCCGAACCGTTAAAGGCACTGCTCATCACCGGTGGATGCTGCCATGATTATGCCAAGCAAAAGTTGATCATCAGCCAGGGCGTCAGTAAACGCGCCAACGTGGACTGGACCAACCGTTACGGTAAAGTCCGCGTGTTTGGCGCCATAACCATACCATGGAGAGCGAAGCCTATCTGGGGTGACTCACCCGCGGCCTCCTCTGGGCCTGTGGTAAACTCGACGAAAACTGACAGTCCACCAAGGGTTACGGCCCGTCAAAATAGCGAATACCATTGACAATTTGGCTGAATTAACCTAGGTCCAGCGTCCCAAGGAGGGTGTGCATTCGTCGTTTGACTCAAAAACGACAGTGTTCCCAACGCGACAAAACAGACAGTAAATCTATATTCACTGGCCAATGAGCACTAGTACCAACAACAAAGAAGGCGATCCAATCCTGTTCTGGGGTTGTTTTATCGCACTAATCACTACGGCGTTTGCGTTTATCACGCGAGCGTTTCTCGTTAATGACACAAGTTTTTGGCCCAGTGATTTTGGGTTCGACACCGTGAAAGGGCAGGAGTTGTTCGGTGCGGGCATCTGGCCGTTTGCGATCAGTATCATTGTTTTCAGTCTGATCATTGACCGGATTGGCTATAAAGTGGCCATGATTTTCAGCTTTGTCTGTTACGTGATCTATTCGGCTCTGGCGCTCAAAGCCTACGGAATGGTGAATGCCCCCGGCCTTGAAGGGGAGGCCCTGAAAACCGCGCAGGAAGCGGCGTTTGGGAATCTGTATTGGGGGTCCGTGATATTGGGTCTGGGTAACGGAACCGTGGAGGCGTTCATTAATCCTGTAGTGGCCACCATGTACAAGAAGGAGAAGACCAAGTGGCTCAACATTCTACATGCTGGTTGGCCTGGCGGCCTGGTGATTGGCGGTATCCTGACGATCATTTTGGGCGCACAAGCGGCTGAAGACTGGCGGATTCTGATTTATCTGATTGCCGGCCCGGCCATCATTTATCTGGCGATGCTTATGAACAAAGAATTCCCTCAGAACGAGCGTGTTTCTTCTGGCGTGAGTTACAAGGAAATGTTGGCGGAATTCGGTGTTATCGGTGCGGCGATTGCCGGATACCTAATCTTCAAACAATTGGGAATGGTGTTCGGATGGAGTGATGGCGTGGTTTATGGACTGCTGATCGCTTCTGTTGCAGGTTACGGGGTTTATTGCCAATCACTGGGACGGCCGCTTCTGATCTTCCTTAGTATTATTATGATGCCCTTGGCGACCACTGAATTGGGAACCGATGGAGCGATTACGGGAATCATGGCAGAGCCGATGCAACTAGCCGGTTGGCATCCGTTGTGGGTGTTGATTTACACCTCGGCAATCATGATGGTGCTGCGCTTTTTCTTCGCGGGACCGATTGTGGAAAAACTCACCCCGATTGGCCTTCTGATTGCATCTGCGGCTTTGGCTGTTGTGGGACTCTTCATGTTGTCTAGTGCGTCCGGCATGATGGCGATCTTTGTTTTCGCCACGCTGTACGGATTCGGTAAAACGTTCTTCTGGCCGACCATGCTGGGTGTGGTGTCTGAGCAATGTCCGAAAGGCGGCGCCCTGACACTGAATGCTATTGCCGGAATCGGCATGCTCACGGTGGGAATCGTGGGTGGCCCGCTGATTGGTAAAATGCAGGAGGATTCCGCGATCAAAGCCTTGACTGATGCCAAACCTGACGTAGTGGAGGGTGTCTCCACGGACCGCACCTATTTCCTGGGGGGATACACTGCGGTGGACATGGACAAAGTGAATGCACTGAATAGTCCTGCAGAAGAATTCGAGTCCAATGGTGAGGCGGAGTCGAACACCGAAGGTGAGAATACCGATGAAAACGAAAACACTGAGGGTGGTGAAAACACGGAGACGTCGCTGCTTGAGCAGCCGGCGAATCTCCAGCAACTCGCTGCCCTCATGGTGTTGCCGGTTTCAGGTGCGTTGATCCTTGATGAGGAAGCCACCCCTCAGCCGGCTGACGGCGAGGCCGGTGAAGAGCCTGATAGCTCAACCGAACCTCCCACGGATGGGGCGACTGACGGCACAGAGGAACCTGTTCTAGATTTGGAAAACATGGATGTCGAGCCTGCTGAAGAAGCTCCGACTGAAGACACTGCAGAAGTGAAGGAAATTAAGGAGATCATCAAAAAGGGCAAACAGTCTGCTTTGGCGAACATCACGATCTTCCCGATCTTTATGCTCATCTGCTACATTGCACTGCACGTTCACTTCAAAAACCAAGGCGGCTATAAGGTCGTAGATTTGGATGAAGAAGACGGTTCCGGTGGCGGACACTAACCGGAGCGAATAACCCAATTCAAGGCGGCCTTCGGGCCGCCTTTTTTTATTCTCCGTCGCCGTTGGATTCGCGGCGTTTGAAGCGGCGTTGGGGCTCGGGGAGGGTCATGTCGACTTTGGCGTAGTAGGTGTCGGCGCCAAATAGTTCGTTGGCGGCAGTTTGGAAATCGCGGCTGGGGGCGACGTTGAAATTGTCATTGGCCTCCACAAAGACGGAGGCCCCGTCGGGTTGACGTAGGCAGAGCAGGAGCGGGGTCGTGCCGGGATGGGCCTCGGTCAGTTCTCGCACGCCATCCATGGAGTCCGGTTGCAGGGATTCAACCTTGAGACGGAGGTGCACC
>MPLT02019226.1_pt1 | contig 11317 bp, 5 predicted proteins | sample 1617391 | NCBI WGS metagenome assembly MPLT02 (sample SAMN05944800, study PRJNA350692) | marine metagenome | biome: marine; feature: ODZ; material: water; isolation source: 70 m water sample filtered on 0.2 um supor filter | place: Pacific Ocean | collected 2012-04-08 | depth 70m m
GCTTCTATCACGGGTTCGACTTCCTTCGGCGCCGGGCGGAAAGGCACGTACGGTATGCCTTGCGCCGCGCAGCACTCTGGGCACGCGAATTTGACGTTTTCAGCGTTCTCATCCTCCTCGCCGGGCGCCGGTGGTTGCATCCCGATGCACTCGTAGTGGAACCATCCATCGCATCTATCGCAGCAAATCATCGGTCGCAGCGCGTCGTACGCGCTTCGACACACACAGTACAGCTCACACCGCTCACCCAGCTCCTCGAGCTCCTCCTTGAGATACAAGGGCAACGATCGACCCTCCTGAAGGAGCATCTGCGCCGCCTCGATGGGAATGGATTTATCTTGCACCACGGTAGCGGCGCGCTCGAGCCATATCTGTCCGGCGACTTCCAAGGCGTGCGCGCGATCCGCGAGCGGATCGATGCCCGTGCCCGGACAAAGACCGGCAGCCATGGCGGACTCCTTGAGTTCGTGGAGCTTCAACAGTCTCGGGAAGGGAGGACCCGTCATGAGTCTGATGGCTTGTTCTCTCCACGCCGGACCGCAGACTTCGCGCATCAGCGCGAGCGTCTCCTCCACCGGTTCTAACTCCATCGCGAGCGCGCCCTTCATGCCAGCGTATACCTGAACGGCGGGGTCGACGTTTTCGTTCCTCGGCACTCCCATCGCGAGACCCATGTCCGGCAACATTCCGGGAACGCCCATGTCGCCCGTCGGCAAGGCGGGTTGTACCATCTGTTGCGCCAACTGTTGTTGGGCCATCATCGCTTGCGCTTGCTCGTTCGATCTCATCGACTGCTCGGCCGAGGTGTTCGCATCACCGCTCGCGTTCTCTCCAGGAACGACGGGCGGAATGATTCCGGACAGCTGGAGCGTCGCTTGCATGAGCCAGTCGCTCGCGCCGACGTCCGCGAGTTCCTGTTCGTGATCCTTCGTCATCTTCAAGTGTTGATTCTGCATCATCAAGACGTGAAGAATGTGCGGTCTCGAGCGTGCGGGTGCCATGTGAATCTGCGCTTGACACATGGCAAGTTGCATGGCGAGTTGCTGAAGTTGGCTGAGCTGCCTGGTGACCACCTCGGAGATCTCAGGCGAGCACGGAGACACACTGAGGGCGTGCGTGCGCTGCGTCGCTGCAAACGTCACCGCCTGACCCATCAACATCACCTGTTGAAGAGGCGTGAGCGATGCCTGCGGATTCGGATTCTCCGGTGTCGCCGAGAGCACTGCTTCTGTGGCGCGTCGCGAGCGCTCTTCGGATTCTCTCGTCGCGGCTGCTTGGGCAATCTTCGCGGCTTGCTTGATGGCGTTCTCGTGCGACTCCTTGACGCTCTTTCTGTGCAAAACCTTGCGAACTTCTAAGCGCCACGCGTCGTGCGTATTGATGACTTGATTCAGAATCGTCTCTTCCGGAACTTCGCCGGGGAAGCGTTGCGCTTCGCCGAGAAGTTCTCGTAACAGCATCACGTTCGGACGACTTGTTCGGTGAACAGAGCGATACGTTTCCAGCGACAATTGGTTTGCTCTGCCGCTCTTCGCCATGCACGGAGGACAGATGTAGTTGTGCATCGTCTTCGCCATGGTCGGCGTGACGTTGATGCACTTCAAGTGGTACCAGTCGCCGCAATCGTCGCAACCGACCATTTGCACGCCGCCGGCTTGACGACACAGGCAGAATTGACCCTCCTCCGTCTCCGGCGGTTCACCAGTCCCGGTGACGTCCTCTATCGCAGCCTTGACCGATTCCAGAACGATCATCAATTTCTCCGTCAAAGTTTTGTCTGTCTTCAAATCTCCTTGATCGTGGACCCAGAGCAACGAACTGATCTTTTCGGTCCACGCCGTGGCGGCGTTGCACGCGTTGGTCAACGCCTGGCGTTCGGAACACTTGAAGGTCAAGTCTTCGACTTCAGCTAACAAATCGTACAGTTCATCAATTTTCGGTCGAGCTCGACCTTCTGCGACGCTATTAAGACATTTTCGGACGGTTTCGACCCACACGGCGTGATCGGCCAACGACGTCTCCAAGTCTTCTACTTTTGACACGTTCGCCGGCAACGCCTTACCTTCGGCGATGAGCGCATCGATTTCATCCGGTGAAGCGCTCGGAGCTAAGCGACCGTCTTCGAGCGGCGGCGGATCGAGCAATAGATCAGCCTTCTTGCGCCATTCATCGACAATCTTGTGTCTTTGAATAATCTCGGCGACGAGATCCTCCTTCAAATCTTGCAGCTCGTCAATTTGAGCTCTGAGTTCATCCAACACGGTGTCGTCTATCAACTTTGCTTTCGGTGCTATCACCTTGGCCACTCTCTCTTCCCACTTTAATGAATTGATACGAATGCGAACCATTTTCATACCGGGTAATTCCAAGCCAAAGTCTTCGTGAGAGACGTCGAGTTCGTTCAAAGTCACCTCGGCGCCGTCCTCGCGCCAACGCTTGACGGCATCTTGAGCGTCGACGTCCCAATCTTCCGCATCTTCGACCCGCTCTTGCAATCCTGCTACTTCCTTAACGTACAATTTCAAGTTTTTGGATTCCTTCAGCAGTTCATGAGCCTCAGAGAGCGGAGGAATCGGGTTCGAGGCGCCTCGGCGCGTGAGCTGTTTGCCCTTCAAACAAGGTTGCGCTCGTTCCAACCAAGACTTTGCCGTGTTCACGGCTTCCGAAAGAAGGTCGAAACCGTCCAATGCGATCGGACACAAGTTACCGTCTCGGATCAGCGTGGACGCATCCTCGAGTGACGGTGGATCCTCACTTCCGACGGCTTCAAGCATGACCGCCGCGCGCTCGTTCCATTTCTTTGCAGCCTCGATGTGCGCCTCGCACTGCGTCAAAAGAGCTTCCTCGTCCGGTGCGACTTCTTTGTCTTCGGAATCTAAGAATTCGTTTCCTTGCTTGACGGCTTCTTCGACTTCAGCGAGCGGATGCTGTCTGGTGGCGATCATTGCTTTCAGCTTTTCAGCGAGCTCGCGCACGGTGATGCGATTCTTCAACCATTCGACTTCGTCGACGCGAACGCTGAAATTCTCACCTTCGCGTAAAAGTAGTTTCAAGTCTCCAACGCGCGCTTGTGGATAGTCACTCGCGCGCGCGCGACCGGCCCACACCTTCACGGCTTCGATTTGATCGCCCAACTCATCCACGGCGTCCAATTTCACCGAGAGACTCATACCCTCCTTCAAGAGAGCGTCGGCGTCTTCAAAAGCAACCTTTGCGGCAAACAGAGATTCTGATTTCGCTCGCCAAAAATTCAATTCTTCTAAAGCTTTGCGTAAAGTTAACAACTCGCTCTGTTGTACAGGCAATCCGGACGATTCCTCGTACAACGCTTCGATTTCGCGCGCGTTGGCCAACTCGTTACGAGGCGGAAGCTGTCGGCGTCCGGGAAGTGCCGTTCGCACCTTTGTCGACCAAGAGCCAGCGCGCGCGATGACATCCTTCAGTTCGTTGTACGAAGGAACTTCAACTCCGAATTTGTTGGCCTCGGTTTGTAACGACGAGCAGGCGCGAGGCGCGGGGTTTGGTTCCTCGGCCAGCGCCGCTTTGATGCGTTCCTCCAACTTTTTACCGGCCGCGAGTAAATCACGAAGCGGTTGCGTCTCAGCCTTCGGCATTGGCACCGGAGGATTATCGAGCAGTTCCTTTAATCGGCCGAGAGAAAGTCGTGGCGCACAGACATCGTCGTTCGCAGCTTCGGCGTTCGAACCGGAGCCGAGACGTTGCCTGAGCGCCACGAGACTCGTCTGCCACGCAATGGCGTTCATCACGCGCGCGTACGCCTCTCTAGCCGATTTCATGTCTGATCCCCCCCAAACGAATTCTTCGCCGCCGCTCAGGAGAGATTTCAGTTTCTGTAACGGCGGAAGCGGTGGTTTGACGAGTTCGTCACCCACGCGCTTGACCCACGCCTGCGCCTTTTTCAGTTGGCCCTTGTTCGCGGCCACGTAACCAAGACCGGCGTTTTCAGACTTCAAAGCGGCCAATTCTTTCGCGGGAATCAGCTTTTCCGACTTTGTGACTAGCGTCTCTAAATCAGCGAGCGTTCTACGGTAAAACATTGTCTTGCTCGACATGGCACATTTGCACAGCTCGGCGTCGTGCTGCGAGCACGCTTTTCGAGTGTCGTCGCATGAACACGAAACTCCAGATAGATAGAGAATTTGTCGGCAAACAACGCACGAATCTCTCGGCGTGCTCGACGTATCCGCACCCGTCGACCGCGTCTTTCGAACGCCGTTGCTCTCATCTTCTCCAGGCTCAACAAGCTGCGCGCTCTGAGACACCCCAGATGCGAAGAGATCGTTGCGCACTTGGGCTTCCTCCGTGTAGATTCGCGCCATCTCCGGCCACAAATGACGCGCAGTCTGTTCGCTCGGTTCATCCGCTGCTCTGCACACTAATTCCTCGTGACTAAACAGCGACGGTGTCGCGTGCAATCGATTTCTTTGCGCGCTCAGGGAACCGCTCGCCAACCAATCAGTCGGAGCGTAGTTGACGCTCTCGGTGCAATTCAAACCGCAGTTGAACGTGGCGTAATACGCGCCCGGAAAGGTGATCACGTACTCGCCCGGATATTGTTCCAATTTGTTCACGGGCACGCCAGCGTTCATCAAGAAGTTCGGCGATAGCATCGTGAAGACTCGTCCCAAATCGTTGACGTGCGCCTCGTACACATCCGGCATGACGTTTTTGAAACACTCCTCAAACTTGTCCGCCGCGCTCGCGGGCATGCAGTACCACGTCTTCGGCGCTCCCCAGTGGTTGTACGTGATTCTGTAAAGATCGTGATGCTCTCTTCGCCACGTCGTGGAGCTGAACGTGCTCCCGACTTCCAACACCGGCGTCGTCACGCCCGGCAAATCTTCCCGCAGAGACGCCAACACGGATGGGTGTTCACCGGACGCGCGCGCGACATTGTTCAAATTCCACTTTGATTCCGCCAATTCTTTAATATCATCCGCACTGACGCCCTCAATCTTCACCCGAAGCGTCTCACCGCGTCTCGGGAACCCGCTTCCGTGCTTGGTGGTGTCGATCTCCGTCCCGCACTTCACCTCGCACACGTCGTCCGCCGAGCTCGCGTCCTCCACCATTCTCCAGAAACACTCATCGATCACTTGCATACTGATTCCCACCCGCTTGGCCTCCTCACCGAAAAACGCCGTGTCGAACTCGATGCACGAATCGTTAAACTGCGCCAACGTAAACTCGACGCCGCGGTCTTCGCTCAAGAGCGCCACCTCGCGGTCGACGGCTCGACAGTGCGCGCAAAACCACTCCCCGCTCGGCACTTCCGTCATCTTCGGCGTCAAACAATACATGTGCGACCTGTTCACGATCACCGAGCGCGGCATCACCACCGCGAGTCACCCGTCAGTCTCTCGTCTCTCGCGTCTTCGTCCTCCGCGCGTCCTCCTCCGCGCGTCCTTCTCTAAACCCTCACCCTCGCGCCCGCGCGTAACCGTCGACCTCGTCCAATCGCCGCCCCTCTCGCGCGCGTCCCCGCCCCCCCTCGAGCCCCCTCTCCCGCGCGAACGAACGTAAAATAAATTCCATCGTCATCCCATCGCGCGCGCGCTCGCATCGCGCGCACCCTCGATCGCATCCATCGCACAGGATCATCGCATCCTCGTCCCCGGGCGCGCCGCACACGTCGCAGTTCGCGTCACCCTCGTGTCCGTCGCCGAGCTGTCGAGCGATGTGATCCAATCCCTGCGCGCGACGCGAAAACGAACGTCGTAAAAAACGTGTCAGTCCGCGCTCGCGTTCTCGATCGTCCTCTCTCGCGCGGTCGCCCCCTTCGCGGTCGTTCTTCGAGCCGCGCGCCCTCGAATCCATCCGCGGTCGGAAGAGCAGATATGGCTGGATGATTGCGTACATTTTCCACCTCGTCGCGCTTCGGAGGCGGTGCGCTCGCGCCGAATTCCAACCCGACGAGTGCGTCGATGATCTCTTTGTCTTCCTCGGTGAGCGCGCGCGCGTTGGCGACGTACTCGCGCGCGCGCGCCGTCTCTTCCTCGACGCGCGTCTCGCGCTCGTACGCCCTCAGCCACGCGGCGTGCGCGCGTCTCGCCGCGTGTCCCGCGCGACACCCGCGTCCGTGCGCGCCCATGGACTCCGCGACCTCGCGCCAGGCGATGTTCCCGTCGATCGCGTCGTGTCCACCGCGTCTCTTGACGCTCTCGTACAGCGCGCGAAGGTCGAAACGCCACTCCCCGCATCGGTGCAATCGCCACGCCGCGCCTCTCGGCGCCTGTACGCTCGAATTTCTCGCACAAAATCGTTCAAACGCGTCTCGAAACGGCACCGCGAGTTCCCCACTCGCGTCTCTCGCGCACGCTCCCAGCGCTCGCACCGCCTGCGTCGTCGCCTCGAAGGTCCACGCGCGCAAATCCAACGCAAAGGCGTCGCTCCGCCGCGCCTTCGATTGGGATTCACCCTCGCCTCTCGTCGTCGAGAGTTTCCCCGCGCCCGCGTCGCGTCCACCGATGGACGCGAGCGCATCGATGGTCTTCCCCACGTCGTCGTCGACGCTCACGGACGTCGCGGGACACGCCCCGGGCGCGCGCATCGCGACGACGCGAGCCAATGGCGCGCGCGCGCGGTCCGTCGCGCGGGCGGCGCGTTTTTCGTTTGTATACCGCGGACATCCTCAGACTCGTACACGGGGGGCACGCGTCGCGGAATACGTATCATCGGCGGTGTGCGTGACACGTGGATGTATGTATCGGGTGCACGGTACGTATACAAGTAGGTTTTGAATGTATACAGTGCATGACTGGTTTTTAGTCACGGACACGCGATGTGATGTTGATGTGATTTCAATTGGTCATCGGCAGACGCGCGCGAGCGATCGAACGAATCCGACGCGCGTCATGTCTCGCGCGCGCGATCTCGGACGCGCGATCGACGATACCTTCGACGATGGAATCACCAGTCTCACCTTTCGCGCGAGAGACGACGACGACGACGACGACGCGTCCGTGCTCCTCGTCACCTCGTGGGACGGCGCGACGCGCGCGTACGAGTGTCGAGACGCGGTCGCGCGACGCGCGATCCGAGTGACGCACGACGTCCCGGTGCTGTGCGGGACTTTTCTCGGGACGTGCGATCGCGCGTGCGTCGGGTTGCTCGATGGGTCGGCGCGCGTCGTGTGTTTAAAAAGCGGGACGACGACGACGCTCGGCGCGCACGCCAGCGGACCGGCGGCGACGATCGCGCACGACGAGGGTGGTATGGGATACGTGGTGACGTGTGGATGGGATAAAACGATTCGGGTGTGGGATCCGAGCGCGGAGGTAGGGGATGGACGGGAAGTGTCGACGACGACGACGACGGGGAAATGTTTCGCGAGCGACTGCGCGGACGGGCGCTTCGTGTGCGCGACGAGCGACGGGCAGACGTTGGCGTACGATGTGGAGGATTTAGCGAGAGGTGGAAGGCCGACGGTGAGCAGACGATCGAGCATGCGGTTTCAAACGCGCGCGATCGCGTGGAACGCGACGAGGGATGGATTCGTCGCGGCGAGCGCCGAGGGTCGGTGCGCGGTGGAATTCGCGCGCGCCGACGAAGACGCCGCGCGGAGGTTCGCGTTCAAGTGTCATCGAAAGACGGAGGACGCGTCGAGCGGGGAGACGGTGTATCCGGTGCACGCGCTCGCGTTTCATCCGACGCTCGGGACGTTCGCCACGGGTGGGGGCGATGGGTACGTGAATTTTTGGGACGGCGAGGCGAGAAAACGATTGGCGCAAGTCGGTCGATTTCCCACGTCGGTGTCGGCGCTCGCGTTTTCACCGAGCGGCGCGATTTTAGCCATCGCGAGTTCGTACGCGCACGAGGATCGAGAGAACATCAAACCGCGCGACGTCATCTATCTCAGATCGGTCAGCGAGGACGAGGTTCGTCCGAAAAAGTCCGCCGCGTGAAAAAGCGCGTCGCGCAATCATTCAATCTTTCATTCACTCATTCATTCACTCATTCGTTCCCTCACGCGTCGACGCGCGTCGTCGTCGTCGTCATCGTCGTCGACGACGACGCGCGATGACGACACCGTCGATGCCCATCGCGCGCTCGTTCGCGCGCGCGGTCGCTCGACGCGCGCGGACGTCGAACACACACACATCGTCATCATTCGACACCACCGGGACGTCGGGGACATCGTCGTCCCGTCGCCGCGCCGTCGTCGCGCGCTCGTCGCCGCCGCCCGGATTCGATTACACCGCGCTCGTCGCCGCCGTGCGCGAGATCAACGCCCTGAGCGCGCCGGCGAAGATCGACGCGTGCGTGCAGACGGATGCGCACGCGCTGGCGGTGCGGGGACGCGGCGTCGACGGCGGCGCGCGCGGGTTTCGCGTGTCGTGGCATCCGGTCACCGCGCACGTCGCCACGACCTCGGCGCGGGGGAGCGAGGGAGTGGGTGGTGGGCGAGGAACGTTCGACGCCAAGCGGGATAACCTGAGCTTTGGTGAACGGGCGAATCGAGTGTTGCGAGGAAAGGTGTTGCTCGAGGCGACGATGTGCGGCGAGTGGGAACGCGCGTGTCGATTGCGATTCGGTGAGCGTCCGGGCGCGGAGGTGGAGTATGAATTGTTGTGTGAAGTGATGGGGAGGTACAGTAACGCGTTCTTGTTGGACGTGGCGCGAGGGGAGACGGTGTTGGCGTGTGGGTATCAAGTCGGGGAGAGACAGACGAGCGCGAGACGATTGGGCGTGGGGTACGCGTACGAACCGCCGCCGACGGCGCCGGGAGTGGATCCGACGACGGTGGTGGACGCGGAGGCGTTCGAGGCGTTGATTCGAGAGGTGTGTGCGCGCGTGAGCGCGAGCGAGTCGAACGCGATGCGCCTGGATGGGTGTTTAGTGCGCGCGTTCAGAGGCGTGTCGCCGGCGTTGGCCAAGGCGTTGACGCGAGGCGCGGGCGTCGTCGACGGCGCGAGAGTGGAGGACGCGAGCGCGAGCGATTGGCGCGCGGTGTACGAAGAATTTAAAACGTGGATGATGAGTGTTGATTTTGACGGCACGCGAGGCGGGAGAGTCGCGCTCGAAGACGCGACGTGGTGCGAAGAGTTTGGGCAGTTGTTGTTGCACCCGTCGACGGCGGGGTCGCCGTTGCCGCCGCCGGCGGATGATTTGGGCGCGGACGGTGGTCCCATCGGCGCGCTCTTCGGCATCGTGTACGGAGAGGTGGAGGAGAAGGACGTGTTTGAGCGCGAACGCTCGCGAATATTACAAGCCGTGCGCGCGAGATTGAAGAAATTGGCGAGCAAAGAGGCTGGGTTTCGTAAACAACTGGACGCGGCGAGCGGGCACGAGGCGGTGCAAGAGCGCGCGGACGCACTGATGGCGTACAGTTACAACTATAAAGCCGGCGCCACCGAGCTCGAGGCGCAGGATTTCACGACAGGCGAACCGGTGATGCTCGAGGTGGATCCGCAGAAGGGTGCCGTGGGCACGGCGGAGGCGCTCTACAAAAGGACGAGAAAACTTCGGCGAACCGCCGACGCCGTGTTACCGCTCGTCGAGAAAAATGCGGCGGAGATTGAGTACTTGCGTCAGGTTGAGTTCTCCATCGCAGAGGCGAACACGTACGCGTCGCGCGATGATTTATTGTTCATCGAAGAGATCGGCGTCGAGCTCGTCGACGGCGGATACCTCAAACCGAGCGGAAAGGGCGCCGAAGCCGAAAATCGCGCGAGGGCGATGGCGAAGAAGAAGGGCACCAAGCCCAAGCCCGGAAAAGCGGCGAGAAAGCGAGAGATGATGAGCGCCATTCGCGTGTACACCGCCCCGAGCGGGAAAGAGGTGTACTGCGGTCGAAACAGTCGCGGAAACGAAGCCGTGAGCTTACACTTTGGCCAAGACCAAGACGTGTGGTTTCACGCGCGCGGCGCCCCTGGCGCGCACGTCATCCTCCGTCAACAGCCCGGGGAGACCGCCTCCGACGATGACATTCAATTCGCCGCCAACATCGCCGGATTCCACTCCAAACTTCGCGACGGCGGCAAGGTGAACGTCAGTTACACCTCGCCAAAGTACGTGCAAAAGCCCAAAGGCGCGCGGCTCGGCATGGTCACCATCGACCGCGAATCCGTCATCGTCGCTCGTCCCGACGACGTCGCCACCGTGTGCGTCGACGACGCGTCGACGTGAATCATCGTCCCGCTTGCCGCCGCCGCCGCCGCCGCCGCCGCGTCGGCTCGATGACGTCACCACTTTGACCAATCACGACTCAAAAACACCCCCTCACGATCCAAAACGCCGATCCATCATCCATCGTGACGTCACGCGCGCATCCGTCCCGACGCCACTTCCGCGCGCGCCCCGCGACCTCGCGCCCGACGCACGCGCTCAACACGTCTCACATGTCTCTCACCGTTTCCCTCTCCGCCCGCGCCGCCGTTCCGCGCGCCGCGCGCGTCGTCCGAACCCCGCGCGGCGCCGTCGCCCTCGCGCGCGCGGCCGCCGACGCCTCCGCCTCCGCCGACGCCGTCGCGCCGAGAGACGTCGAAGGCGACGCACCCGCCGCGATGGGACTCATCGACCCGGCGGATGGATCCATCGCCGAGGCGGCGCCGCTCGGTGACGATAACGCCCTGCTCGAACGCGCCATGGTGGCGTTTACGGATTCTCGCGCGGTGGAGGTCATCAACGGACGCGCGGCCATGGTCGGTTGGATGCTCGCGCTGAGCGCGGAGATCGATCGACACACGTCTCTGTGGGGACAATTGTTCAACACGAGAACGTTCACGCTCGCGGATGGGGTGTCGCGGACGTCCACGTACCCTGGGAGTGGATTTTTTTTGGTGCCGCTCGTCGTCGTCGCGGCGCTCGGCGCGTCTCTCGCGCCGACGTTGAAGAAGAGCTCGCCGAATGGACTCGATGAAACGCCGGAGGCGTTCGGTCCGTTTAAGCCCGAGGCGGAATTGACGAACGGACGCGGCGCGATGGTGGGTCTGGTGTCGCTCTTGGTCGTCGAGCACTTTACGAAGGGCGCGCTCTTCGGCTTCTTTTAATCAACGGTTCGTCCTTTCGACGTCCTCCTCCACCGCGAGTGGTCATTTTTTACGTAACGAACGCATATCTAGTACTATTTTACTTTTTGTAACAACGAGCGGACGCATGAATTCATTCAATTCCTCGCAATCACGAGACATCCTCCTCCGTCTCCTCGGCGTCCAGAAACGCGGACGCGGCTCTCGCCAAGCGCGCGATCTCCGCGTCGTCCCCACCCCGTCTCACCGCCTCATACATCGCGTTCTCCGTCTTCACAAACACCATCCGTCTCGTCGCGTTCCGAATCGGTCGCAACACTCTCTCC
>MPLT02066944.1_pt1 | contig 11313 bp, 8 predicted proteins | sample 1617391 | NCBI WGS metagenome assembly MPLT02 (sample SAMN05944800, study PRJNA350692) | marine metagenome | biome: marine; feature: ODZ; material: water; isolation source: 70 m water sample filtered on 0.2 um supor filter | place: Pacific Ocean | collected 2012-04-08 | depth 70m m
ACCGACGCGCGCGCTCTGCCGAAGCGCCTCTCGCAAATCGGGATGTTTCGCCGACGGTTCTTCCGCCAATTCCCGATGATTCGGCGTCACGTGCGACGCCGTCAATAAATCCGCCGGCGCGAAGAGTCCTCTCGGCGTCGCCGCCGCGCCGCCGCGTCCTCTCGCCCCCGAACGCGCCGTCGACGTCGACCCCCCCCAGAACGCACCGTCGACGTCGACACCGCTCGTCCACGCCCGTCTCCACCTCTCACATCCGCCTCATCCTCGTCCACCGCGACCGGAGCCTCACCGTTTCGTCGTCGCGCCTCGCGTTCGAGCTCGCGCACCAAATGCGCCGTGATCTGCGTTCGCCGCACCCCGCGCTCGTCAGTCTCGCATCCACGCGCGTCGACCCCCCCCCATCGCGCGCGACGAACCCACGTCCACGACCGCCCGTCTCACCCTCGCGCAAACCTCCCTCGCACACCCCCGTCCGTCGTCGTCCGTCCTCCCGTTCGAACGCACCACCGCGCGCGCGCCCGTCGTCTCATCCCCCGATCGCGTCACCGCGTCGCGCGTCTCGCACCCGTATCTTCGCGCTCCTCCTCCCGCGTTCGATCCTTTCGCTCGCCGACCCGTCCTCGACGTCCACCCTGGACGCGCTCGCGCCCATGACGACGAGTGCGGACGACGACGCGCGCGGGCTCGTCGTCGTCGTCGGTCGCGTCCCCTCGTCGTGCGGACGCCGACCGTGGACGGTTCATGAACCGTACGAGATGTACCAAAAATACCCGGGAGTGTTCGTGGTCCCGTCGTGGACGGTGCGGGCCTCGTCCCTCGCGCGATCGCCCCGTGACGTACACTTTGTATCGTTCATGTATACCATATGTCATACCTATGAAACCCCATCTCATTCATATAAATTACTGTTCTGTACAAATCCATAGTAGAGTATCCATGAAGCCATGCATGAAGCCATCATCTCTCCGCGCGAACGGATGACGAGATCGAGTCGAGGTCGACGACGAGACGGGAGAGGACGACGCGCGACGACGACGACGAACGCGACGACGACGACGAACGCGACGACGACGACGACGACGATGACGACGATGACGATCGATCGTCCGAGCATCGTCGATCGAGGGTGAGCGAGGGAACGAACGGGAGAGAGACGCACGCGCGTCGTCATCGTGACCGCCGTCCGCGGGATCGATCGCGATCGATCGAGTCGACGGCGCGGCGCGCGCGATGCGACCGATGGGGACGACGATGCGAACGATGGGGACGACGACGGCGAGTGTGCGCGCGAGACGTGGACGAGCGGCGGTGAGTGGACGAGTGGACCGCGCGGTCGGTCGTCGCGCGGGCGCGCGGGCGAGCGCCGAGGCGGGCGGGGAGTCGGCGGCGAGGGAGACGACGGAGGCGCGCGATGAGACGGAGGAGTACCTGGCGAAGATTGAGGAGAGGCGGAAGATGATGTTTACGACGCAGACGAGATCGCGCGGTGGGACGGAGAGGTCGATGGATGAGGAAGCGACGACGAGGGACGCGGAGAGGGGAGGCGGCGGAGAGGCGGCGACGTCGAGACGAGGGACGCGGAGAGGAGAGGAGACGGCGTCGACGTCTTCGTCGTCGCGGAGAAGGTCGACGGAGAGTGTGAAATCGTCATCGTCGTCGAATGGGAAAACATCACGGCCGCGCGAGGGTAACGCGTCGAGAGGACGTCCCGAGACGGAATTGGTGTGGGTGTTTGAACGTCCGGGCGAAGGCTGGGGCGAACAAATTCTTCCCACCATCAAAGCGGAACGACGCGTGGTGGATCGCGCCGTTCCGCCGAGAGCGCCGAGTTCTGGTGAAGAATACCTGACCACGGAGCTCGGTCTCACTCCGGACGAAGCCATCGCGGCGTTGAGCACGGCGGCGGCGTGGCGAACGACGAAGAAGGGTCGAGCGCTCGTCGATAGGCGCCGCATGCGGCTCGCGCAGCAAAACATCATTCCGTCCACGCAGAGAATGTTCGAACTCGGCGCGAGCAGGGAAGATGTCGCGCATATCATTCGCAATTATGCCATAGTCCTTTCGTTGGATCTCCACACTGAATGGAACATGAGGGTCCTAGAGTACGTGGTTCGCCAAAAGACGGAGACGGGCGGCATCGGCGGACGCATCCGAAAACGAGGTTGGACAGGTCGCAGCGCACCCAGAGCAAACGATCCCATGCGAACATGGGTCCTGGAGCAACGCGCGAAGAGAGATGAAGCCGAACTCGACCAAGAACAACTGTACATTCTCGATTCCATCGGATTCGACTCGGATAGATACATCACAAAGGAACGCCAAACGCGCGCGCAGACGTGGGAGACATCTTTTGAAGAGCTTCTGGCGTTTCAGATCGAGTTCGGCCTCACGAATCCACCGTATGAGCCAGGTATGACGACCGGTCTCGGTGCATGGCTCGAGGAACAACGCGAACTTTACAGACGCGGAGAATTGAGGCCAATGAGAGAGAAGCGATTGCGTCAGCAAGGCATCGCGTTTGATGCTCTCGAAGCTCTCAAAGAAGTTCGGAACATGTCGTCTATGCTCCGAGACGTCACGGTTGAGCCCGTCGAATCCATGTTAGTCGTGGGAACTCAATTTTCGCAGATGGCTCTCGAACTGAAAGCCTTTCTAAACGAGAATGGGGAGTACTCTGAGCCTTTGATATCTTCGCCAATCGGCGCGTGGTTGATGAAGACTCGAGTCAAAGTCCGTGACGATTTACTCTTGGACGACGAGATCAAGGCTCTTGAAGAACTGGAGCTCGACATCACGTACATACCCGAAAGTTGGATCGATATGTTGAACAAGTACTCGAATTTACGCTACCGAAGATCTCAGATCCTCGGAACAGACATTGCCAAGGTGCAAGCGTGGCAGCGGGAGCAACTCAGATTGATGCAGCGCGGCGACGGGTCTTTAAGTGAGGCTCAAATAAATCGTCTGCGCCACATCGCTTCGAAGGATAAGATCGCAGGTCTTGCCGGAGAATCGCTCCGTAACGCGCGCGAGGAGCGCGCGAAAGAATTCGCCGAATTTGAGGCTCGCATTGCCGCACGAAAAGCACGTCTGAAACAACTAGAGAACATCAACGTCAACGAAGAAAGCGAAGATTAGCACAATAGATTTAGCATGCTCGCAAAAAAATACATGTTTGTTCATACATGTTTGTTTGAAATACTACATTTCTAATCTAGATAGCCTGCACACTCCAAGAAGTTCCGCTAGCTCTATTACCGCTTCGTTCACTGAACTTGGCGAACGTCGGATGTTCCCCCAACCGGTCGTTTCGCTGCAAGGAAAACAATTTCCACGTCTCAGCGAGCGTGAAAACGCCGACAAAGAGCGTGCGAAACTGTGAAAGGATGAATCCATAGGCGAGTAACCCGCAGCTCATGATGACAGACAGCGTTATCACGATCCAACCGGCAGTCCTCACCGGCACGCCGCAGAGCGCTAACGCATTTGATATGATTCGCGAGCCATCGAGCGGGTACGCGGGGATCAGCAAATTGAAGAGCAACAGATAAATGTTCAGCCAACAGCCTTGCGCGGCGACGTCTCGCACGAAATTATGACCGTACCGAGACGTGACGGTTGAATTCCCACCAGCGGCGAGATAAATCAGGAACCAGACGATGAACATCGGCACGTGCGTAGCGGGCCCGGCTACGGCGACTCCTAGATCACCCTTTGCGGACGAATCGTCGAGGTTGATGTACGCTAATCCCCCGAGGGGCCAAAGTAATATGTGCGACACGGTGCCTCCCACCTTTCGAGCCGCCGCGCAGTGTCCGAGCTCGTGGACGAGGACGGTGGCAAAGAGAACGAAGCTCGTGATGAGTTGCAGGAAAAACCAGTAAAAGCCAGAGAAACTCGCCAGCACCACGACTATGGCGCAGTAAAGGACCAGTAAACCGGACACGTGAACATCTATCTCCATGATGGTGAACAATTTCGTGGACCTCGCGTACCAAGGCTGCGTCGGTTGCGCATCTTGTTCTGGATTGAGGGCGTACACGGGCTGCCCGATCACCGGCTCGCTCGTCGGGCGCGCTTGCGCGGGCGGAGCGGCGCTGGGAGGGGCGTCCGAACGCTCGAATGGGTTGATTGGAGTCTCATCGATCGATCGCGACATGGTCGCTGCGACGATTTGACGCGACAGAGAGTGTGGATGCGCCGACTGCGAGATCCGCGACGGTTTGTCAAACCAACAAGCTGTGGGAGATATTTGTATGATTTTACAAGCTCAACGTTGAATTCTAATATGGGCACGCTTTGGGGAGCTTGGTCTTCGCATTCCGGCCATTCATGTCGAATTTTTTGTTGGCGCTGCCGCCCATGACCATGAGATCGCCCTGGTACTTGCGCAGGGCGCGCTGCGCGCGTCGATGCACCAAGGAAATTTGAGTGGGCATCGTCGGGTAATCTCTGCGAGTGATGCCACCGCCGGTTCCGCGACGGACGCCATCGACAGAAGCGCCGACGTGCTTGGCGTTCGTTCGTACGGAATCGCGTTCATCGCGTGGACGATGATTTTGTTTGTAGTATCTACGGAACTCTCTGGGACCGATGCGCTTCACTTTGCCGTCTTTACCGATGATGATGAGCTCATAACCGTTGTCCGCGAGTCGAACCGGACCGGTGGTGAGCTCTTCCATGGAAAAGGAAGGCGCTTCGGTGTCCATTTCGTCCTCGCTACTAGACGCCTCTTGCGCGGCGCGTTCGATGTTCGCCAACGCCTCTTGCGCTTCGTCGTCGGCCATCTCCTCCCACTCTCCTTCGTATTCATCGACGTCATCGTCGTCCTCAGCCTCACCACGTCGTCTCGAGATTTCTTCCAGTAACTCCTCCGGCACTTCCTCGCCGCGCTTGATGTATCCATCCACCTTGTCGAGCGTCTCTTTGTGCGCCTCGACCCATTTCTCGAATCGTTGCGCGCGCAGCACGCTTCGAGGAAGTTGATCCTTGCGTTTCAGGTGCCCCGTGCCCGCCACCGCCGTTCCACCCTCGCTCTTCTTTTTCGTGGCGGCCTCCTGAGCCGCGGCTTGTCGCATGACTCGATCGAACAAGTCTTTCCCGACCACCGGCAAACCGGCGACGTTCCGCTTGAGGTTGTACCGGTGCCAGTCCGATTTATAATGCATCTTCAGCGCGTCCATGGTGTCGAACACCACGCCCTGCGGCGATCGAAACGAACGCATCGTCATCATCGTCAGTCTCTCGTCCGCCGTCTCCCCGCCTCGCGCGCGTCTCCGTCGCGTCCGGTCTCAAAACTCGCCCAGCCGCCGAGGGCACACATCGTCTTCGCGTCGCCCACGCACCGGCGCCGTGTGGCACGTGAGCCCCGCGCCCGCGCCGTCCATGACTCGCTCGCGATTCAATCTTCGTTCGCCTTCTCCTCTCGCCCGCGATGGCGTCCGTTCTCGATCGCTCGCGAACGCGACGCGCGGTCGAGTGACGCGCGCCCGTCGCCGCGTCGCCGCCGTCGGTGGCGCACACCGCGACTCTTCGTCCCTCGGCGCGTCGACGTCGGCGCGCGTCGCCAGTCCGTGAGCAAGGCGCGAACGAACGCGAGCGTTCGAACGGCGGCGCGCGCGAGAACGCTCGAACCGCGACGAGCGACGCAGAGGGGCGAGAACGTGGACGATGGCGAAGAAACAGCGAGGTGGCGGCGGTCGCGCCGGCGGCGGCGGCGCGTCCGGGTCGAAGGGTGATAAGCCCAAGCACTCGATGAGCACGGTGGGACGGACGAATAACATGAATCCTCACGAGCGCAGCGCGGCGACGGTGCGGAGGTTGGCGATGTACAAGCAGAGAGCGGTGCGGGATAAAAAGGGGAAGATTCTCAAACAAGACTTGCAGAGCAAGGAGTTGCCGTCGACGAGAATCGTGCCCGATCGACGGTGGTTCGGTAACACGCGAGTGATCGGACAGAAACAATTGGAAGAGTTTAGAGAAGAGATGGCGACGAAGAGTCGCGATGGGTACACGGTGCTCATCAAACAAAAGAAATTACCGCTGTCCTTGCTCAAGGATGAAGAGAGAGGTCGAGCGAGACGCGTGAATTTGTTGAGTCAGAGTTCGTTCGCGGATACGTTCGGTGCTAACAAGCGACGAAAGAAACCTAAATTGTCCATGGATAATTTGGAGGCGATGGTGAGCACGGCGTCGAAGATGGGTGACATTTACACGGAGGGTGTGGAGACCGGCGCCATCACCGACCGGGACTTGATGCGCGAGGACGACGGCGTCCGCGCCGAAGCGAAGGCTGGTATGTTCGAGAAAGGCCAATCGAAGCGGATTTGGGGAGAACTTTACAAGGTCGTTGATTCATCTGACGTCATCATTCAAGTGCTCGACGTTCGTGATCCCATGGGAACGAGATGTTACCATCTCGAGCAACATCTCAAAAAGGACGCGATGAAGAGACACAAGCACATGATTCTCCTCTTGAACAAGGTTGATTTGGTTCCAGCTTGGGTCACCAAGAGATGGTTGCACACACTGTCTCGAGAATTCCCCACGATTGCTTTCCACGCGTCTGTGAGCAATCCGTTCGGTAAAGGCGCTGTGCTTTCTCTCCTTCGACAGTTCAGTCGTTTGCGAATGGACAAACAAAATATTTCTGTTGGTTTTGTGGGATACCCGAACGTCGGCAAGTCATCCGTCATCAACGCGCTTCGCGCCAAAAGGGTGTGCATCACCGCGCCGATTCCGGGTGAGACGAAAGTTTGGCAATACGTAAACCTGACGAAGAGAATTTTCTTGATTGATTGTCCTGGTGTCGTTTATCAGGATACGGAGGACACGGACACCGACTCCGTGCTGAAGGGTGTCGTGCGTATTTCTAATCTTGAAGACGCACAAGAACATATTGCTGACGTCGTGATGCGCGTAAAGGCTGAATATCTTCGCCGCGCGTACAAGGTGCCGAGCTGGACTGATCCAGATGATTTCTTGCGCCAAATTGCACGCATGAGCGGTAAGCTACTCAAGGGAGGCGAGGAGGACGTCAACGCCGTCGCGAAGACTATTCTGCACGACTGGCAGCGCGGTAGAATTCCTTGGTTTACGGCTCCGCCTTCACTTCCCGACGGACCCTCCCAAACCATCGTGAACGTGACGGAGAATGCGACCGATGCCGAGAAGACGGCTGCGCAAGGATTCGCCTCGGCGGCGGCGGAAGCGACCATGAAGCAAGTTCACCGCCGCATGCCGCAGGCTCATGGTCTGTTCGATGAAGAAGATAGGCACGATCAAGAGTACGCAACCGAGGATGAAGATGAGCCGGCATCCGGAGACGAGGGTGGTGAAGAAGAGGAGGACGAGGAGGAAAACGACGCGTCTACAAAGTCAAAGAGAAAGCGTGAAGACCCGTCGGGAGACGACGAGGAAGACAGCGACGAAGAGGATGACGAGAACGCCGCCACCGAACACGGCGAGAATTCTGAGAGCGAAGACGTCGACATCAACGACGAACTCGTTGGCGACGGCGTCGACGCGGAGACTTTGAAGAAGTTTGCCTCGGATGACGAAGACAGCGACGCGCGAGGCGACGATAGCGATAGCGATAGCGACGGCTACGGTCCGGACGGTTTATCTTTCGACCAAGTCCTCGCGGAGATGAAGGGTGAGGTGAAAGAAAAGCCATCCGGCGTCAAATCATCCACCAAATCTCGCGTCGACAAAAAGAAGAGTGCCGACGCCTTCGGCGCCGCCGGTTCCGCCAAAAAGGAGCACACCGTAAACTTTATGGCCGGTAAAAAGCCCGCGCGTCGCAAGGGTCGCAAGTAAATTAGTCGCATCGCGTCTTCGAGCGCGCGCGTGGGTTGTACGTACATACATTTGCTGATGAATTTTCTATTTCCACGCCCATCGCCATCCGATCCCCCATTATTTCTATTTTCGGGACGAAAACGGTCGTTTGAGCGTTTTCGAGACTTCCGAGGCGGTCCCTCGAGGCGACCACGAGGGAGGCGGCGCGCGAGAGATCGGGACGCGGCGCGATCGGAACGAACGCGCGGCGATGCCCGCGGTCGATGATGACGTCTCGGACGACGTCGAGCGCGTCGCGCGATCCCGGGGACGACCCGAGGGACATGGTGGAAAAGCAGCACTCATCGTGCGCGCGGTGTCTCGCTTCCTTCGATCGACCGATAGGGAACGGACGAGCGAGGCGGGCGATGGGACCGCGAACGAGAAAACGGGGGAACAAGGCGAGGGATCGCGCGGTGACGCGGGATCGGCGGGCGTGGGATCCGAGACCGAGCACGGGGAAGAAGCGACGGGGGAGACGAGGAGACCGCGGCGAGAGACTGAGACCGCCGATGTCGCGGCGAAAGGGAAGTCGCGGACGATGATCGAGGGTGAAGAAGACATCTCGTGGAGAAAATACGGGCGGAAGTACATCATGAAGGAGGCACCGACGCCGATTGAGCGTTCTTATTATCGTTGTTCGGTTCCGGGGTGTCCGGCGCGGAAACACGTGTGCGTTCGTTCGGGGTCGGATAAATTAGAAGTATCGTACATGCACGATCACACGTGTAATCAGCTGGAAATGCTTCGCACGAACACTGTGAAGCGACCTCCACCCACGCGAATGGAGAGAATGGGTCCGCCGAAGAAACGACCCCTTCAGTCCACTTGTACGAATGACAGCGCGAACAATGATCAAGGCATAAACGCTCGTCGGATACCTCGGTGGACGATGAAGCGGAAGAGAACGAAAACGGATGCAAAGAAAGTCGCCAGTACGCAGAAAGTCACCGGTGCAAAGGAGCGTCGGAATGTAGGCGCCAAAAAAGCGGAAACGAACATTCCACAAAATATTTCTCTTTTCGCTCGCGTAAAGTCAAAGGACGGTGAGACAGCGTTGAAACCCGTCCGATTGATCATGCCATCTAAGGGTCAGAACGGCGCGTTGAAATCTCAGATAGCGCTCCGAGATGCTGCGTTGAAGGTTGAACGTAGCAAAGTTATCGCGCTCGAGGCGACCTTAGAGCTCTTGCGTTCTCAGATAGAATGCAGAAACGTGAGGGAGCGTTTCAACGGAAATTCGAACGGAAACTGTCATTAGTATAATGCTGCAAGCGATGTTTTATCTACTATAATCTAACGCGGTTGTTGCATGTCGGCCGCATCACCAATCAGAGGAAGCTTAATCTCTTTACCAGCCGTCGAGCCGACGGCGCCGACGGTGCAACAAATGTACGTGAATAGGAATACACTGTTGAAGAAGAGGATTTCGGCCTGTAAGCCGACTCCACCAGTAGGTCCAGATCCATCGATGCCTTGGAAGGTGCGCGTCAACAAATCTGGAACGATCAACAAAATATCCAAAAGAATGGCTTGTTGCGCGTTGAAGCGAACGAAACGCTTCATGTTCTGGTTTTGAACGACACCCAGATAGGTGGCGAAAAACACGACAACTTGTAAAAACCCAAGACTTCCCCACAGACTAATCACCGGTGCGAGCGGTAACAACGCGAGACTGAGCATCGGAAACTGCATGAACAAAAATTTGCTGTACTTGAGGCTGTCCAACAAGGGCAACATGTACACCAACGCCGCGATCGCGCGTTCGCTGTAATCGTACTCCTCCTCCGGGTTCACCAGTTTTCTGTTGTTTTGCGCCGCCTTCTCGCGCGCGATTCTCGCTTGCGCCGCGGCCAGGTCCGCGGCCACGCGAGCGCCCTCCTTCTTCGCCTCCGCGTCCAGCGCTCGCGGCGGCGGCGGCGGCTCCGACGACTCAGCCGGCTCCGGCGTCCCCAGAAGCTTATCCAAGTTATTCATCGTATCGTTTCCGACCTCATCCTCACCCTCCGCCGCGTTCGAGCGCACAGATCCTCGACGCTTGAGACACACGCGCGCGCTCACAATCGAACCCATCCGTATCGGCGCCTCGATCGACGCGCTCGCTCGTCCTCGACGCATCGGCGCGCGAACGCTCGTCGCGCGCGCGGACATCACGCGCATCGTCATCATCGTCGGTCTCGCGAGAGCGCGGCGATGTGACGACTCGGACGCGCGCCGCTTTGGCGTCACTCGAGGCTCGGGACGCGTCGACGTCGACCGGGCGGTTCCCCACCCTGACTCCGGGCGCCGACTCGGAGCTCGCGAGGGGACGACACCGAGGCGAACGGTGGACGTAGCGCCGGATGGAGACGAAGGAATGACGAGGAAGCATCGATTTTTTTTGACTGTGTGCTAAGTGTTACATCATCTTCCTTCCATTCGTTCTTCATCGAACCGTCGAATCGGCGCCGCGCCGCGCGGGAGATAGACTCACATTCCCTGCGAGGCGAGGTAGTCACCGAACTGTTCCACGTGCGCGCTCACCTGTCTCGTCTCGAGATTATCCCCGTGAATACCGATCACCAACGCCGTCTTCGTCTTCTTCACCACGATTCCGTGCGTGGAGCCTCGCTTCCCTCGAACGACGCCCGCGTCGTCGCCGCCGTTGAGAAACACGTACCTCGACCCACCGACTATGATACCCTCGCTCGCGCGTTCGATTGGATCTGCGAACAGAGCCATCAAATTCTTCGCCTCCTCGGCGTTGAATCCCGGAAAGTGTTCGGATTGTCCCCAAATGTTCCCCGCGTGGTCCGAGATGGCGGACGCGCTCAGCGCCCCCGCCGCGGTGCCGTCCGGCGCCGCCACCACGCTCAGCGATTCAATCATGGCCTGCGACGTCGCGAACGAATCTCGGGCGTCAGTCTCGATCACGCGCGCGCGCGTCGTCGCGGACGACGCGTCCCTCGCCGCGCCCGCGCCCCGTTCCGTCGTCATCATCATCGGCACCCGCAGACGTTCAACGGCGTCGCCCCGTCGTCGTCGCGCGCGCGCGCGTCCGGTTCGCGCGAGGACGAGCGCGCGAGGGCATCGATCGATCGCGTCGCGTCACGTCTCATCGCGCACGCACGTCCCAACTCGACATCTCCCTCGTTCCAGACGCCGCCGTCTGACGCCCATGTCCGACGCGACGCGACGCGACCGCGACCGCGACCGCGACGAGATGAGACAGACGACGACGCGACGCGCGCGAGTCGACGTCCACGCCGGGCGGAGGACGAAGAAACCACCGCCCTCGATCGTCCCGCGCGACGTCTCGGATATGTCGTCGCAACCGTCCACGGCGTGGAGCGCCGCGCGCGTGTGCGCGGGCGTTGCGTGTTGGGAAGGCCAATTTCAGATCTCGCGGTGGTTGATCGCGAGAAAATTGCCGGAGACGAGCGAGAAGGAGCGTACGTATAAGCACGCGGTGAGTTCGTACGTGGTGTCGTTCGT
>MPLT02242665.1_pt1 | contig 11303 bp, 14 predicted proteins | sample 1617391 | NCBI WGS metagenome assembly MPLT02 (sample SAMN05944800, study PRJNA350692) | marine metagenome | biome: marine; feature: ODZ; material: water; isolation source: 70 m water sample filtered on 0.2 um supor filter | place: Pacific Ocean | collected 2012-04-08 | depth 70m m
CTCAAGTAACCAGAGATGCTATAAGACAAAGAAGTGCTTTGGCAGAAAGAGCGGCACAAGAAGACCAGGCAAGGTTTCAGAAAGTTCTTCAAGGTATTAGGGATGGTAAGTTACAAGAAATAGATTTCGAGAAGATGACGACAGAGCAGAAGACCGAAATTGCTAAAGAAGGTTTTATGTCTATCTTAAGGGAGACTGCGTCATTTAATAAACGAACATTCGAAGCATTCAAGAAAGTTAGGATTGCTGAAGCATTGATCAATACCTACAAAGGTGTAACAAATGCTTTATCTACATATCCACCACCATTTAGTTTTATATTTGCGGCAAGTCAATTAGCGGCAGGTATGGCCCAAGTAAATGCGATCAGAGGTCAGCAATTTCAAGGTAGAGAAAGGGGTGGTCCGGTCAATCCAGGCGAAACTTTCTTGGTCGGGGAATCTGGTCCAGAATTATTTCGGCCGGCTACATCAGGATTTATTGATCCGGATGTTGGATTTAAAGGATCGCAAGGAGCAACGATTAATTTTAACATATCAACGGTTGATGCTAAAGGATTCGATGAATTATTAGCGACAAGACAAGACCTAATAATTAGTTTAGTCAATAGAGGATTAACAGAGAGAGGTAGAGCGAGGTTAATATAATGGCAGGAACATTCCCAACAGCAGGTTTTACTGCAACAGAATTAAAAAGCAACACAAAGAGTAGAGTATCAGAGTCGATATCAGGTAAGACACAGAGAATAAAATCAGGTGCTCAATATTTTAGTTTGAAATTAAAATCACCACCTTTGGCAAGATCCGCTTTCAATGATATCTATAGTTTTATTATTCAACAAGATGGTCAAGCAGAATCTTTTAGTATAACACCACCAGAGATAAGTTCAACAACAGGCACAATGACTGGCACGGTTACAACGGCAAATGTAACATCAGTTGATCCAGCGATGTCTCAATTGGCAGGATCTACAGCAGTAGGTATTACAGATGATGGCACACCGTCAGGCACATTGAAGAAAGGTGACCTAATTAAGTTTAGTAATCACGACAAGGTTTATATGCTTACCGAAAACCTTACTTTAGCAAATGATTCGGCAGTAAAACAAATGCAGTTTCATCCACCATTAGTCGAAGCGATATCAGGTGGTTCAACAACGGTCACTTATAATAATGTGCCATTCAAGGTATATTTTATGAATGATGAATTAAGTTATGAAGTCCAGAATGATGGCTTTTATAGATATGAAATAAGTGTGCGTGAGGAGTTGTAATGCCAAGAGATATACCCAAGGCACTACAGGATAAGTTAGCCGCAAAGAAAGTATTTGTTGCTGATCTGTTAGAATTTCATTTTGACACAGCATTATATTTTACAACAGCAAATATAGATCTATCATACGATAGTGCCACAGCACCGGACAGCGGTGCCAACACATATATCGCTCAAGGTCTGTTTTTAAATTACAAAGATATAGTTGAGAATAGTGACCTAAGAGTTGGCACATTAGATCTGGCCTTTACGGCAGTAGATCCAACGATGGTCGCTGTATTGATCAATAATGATTTCATAGATAAGAGAGTTGTTTTGTATAGAGCAGTTCTTAATGATGATTATAGTTTTACCAGTAATGATGTTTTTACGATCTTTGATGGCAGGATATCTGGATGGAAATTGACAGAAGGCACACAAACCGCTAATGTTGTTTTATCCGTAGCCAGTTTATTCGCTGACTTCAATAGAACAAATGGTAGAAGAACGAATCCAGCGTCACAGAATTTACATTTCAGTAGTGACAAAGGTATGGACTTTAGTCCGCAAATAGTAAAAGATATAAAATGGGGGAGACCATAATGGAAATAAGAGAGATTAGAGAAAGCGATTATAAGAGTGCGATAGAAATATCCAATTTAGCAGTAAAAGAATTGTATGGTATAGAACCGTCAATGAATTTTAATTTTAAGATCAAGAATGTATTTGTCACACCAGGTAATGTGGCAAGAGCGATTTTTGTTGATAAGATGATGGTTGGTTTATTTCTTTTGACAGAAGAAAGATTTATTCATAACGATACAAAAAAAATGAATATCAATTTTTTTTATGTTTTACAAGAATATAGGACCGTAGAAAATATGAATAAGATTTATGATTTTATTGAGAATTTTGCTGTTGTCAATGGTAGTAAAAGTATAGGTTTTGATTCATCTCTACCGTATTTTAGCAATCATATGGTAGATAACTTTGATGTAAAGCAACAATCAATACATTTCGAGAAAGCATTATGATAAGAAAGAAACAAGGCATACACGCGGCAATAGAAGGATATTTTAGAGAAGCCAATTCTACGGATATAGAAATTGTTGCTGAAAAATTAAGAAAAGAAGATTGTAATACCATAAAATGGATGGTTGATCTACCTAACAAGGAGGCATTGAAAATGACCTGTAGAGCAAGTTTAGAAAGTTATACGATTGTTGTAGATGGCAGACCTGTTGGTATGTTTGGTGTAGCAGGTAAGAAAGATATCGGTCAGCCGTGGTTGTTGATGAGCGATTGGATGTCAGAATTCCCTCACCTTAAAAGAGAATTTTTAGTTGAATGTAAAAGAGTAATTTTGGCTTTCAGACCGAAGTATAAAAAATTATTTAATTTTGTTTATAGAGATCATACCGATCATATAAAATGGTTAGAATGGTTAGGTTTTACGGTCAAGGATTTATATCAAGAGTTTGGCCCATATAAAAAACCTTTTTATTATTTTGAAATGGAGAACAAGTAGATGTGTTGTTTTGCTGGTGATACGCAAATTAAATTAGCGAATGGTGAAACGAAAGCCATTAAGGATATTAGAGTAGGTGATCAGATCCGAGGTGCTAAAAAATTAAATCACGTAAAAAAGATTTATACCCCATACCTTCATTTTAGAAAAAAATATAGTATAAATGATGGTGAGTATTTTACGACGGCAGAGCATCCATTTCAGACAACCGAAGGTTGGAAGGCCATAAAACCATATAAGCGATGGTGGGATCCGGAGACCTGGGACAATTGGTTTCATAGCCATAAAGATTTAGATAATATTGGCCAATTGAAAGTAGGTGACAAGATCATTACAGAATTAGGTCAGATAGAAGTTAAGAAAATAAAGTCAAGTTTCAATCCGTTAAATTGGTTTGAAAAAGTATATAATTTAGAATTAGATAATGATAACACTTATTATGCTAATGATTACCTGGTCCATAACAAAGGTGGTAATGGTGGTGGTATCATCAGTAGGGTATTCGATTTTATAGGTGATATTGTAGAAGGTGTTGTAAAAATATTTACATCACCGTTTGGATTAGATCTTACGGTGCCAGAGGTATCGGCTTCACAGACAGAACAAATCCAAGGTGTATTGTTAAACAAAGATTCAGGTATTACGAATGTGCCAATCATATATGGAACAAGAATGGTTGGTGGAGCAAGAGTGTTTGTATCAACGAATGGTTCAAGTAATGAATACCTTTATGTTGCGTATGTGTTGGGAGAAGGTCAGGTCGAAGGTTACACGCAGTTGTTGATTGATGACATAGTAGTAACACCTAATAGTTTTGCTCACGGAGTATCGACAACTTCATCGACAAGTCCATATTCAGATGAAAGTAGATTACAATTACAATTTTTTGATGGTAGAGATAATCAGGTTGCTTCGAGTTTGTTGAAAGAAGCACCAGGTTGGACAGATGACCATAAGTTGAGTGGTCTATGTTATCTGGCCGCAAAGTTTAGATGGAAGAAGATCGAAGATCAAGAAGATGCTGATAACAATCCATATGGTGGTGGCATACCTAATGTAAAAGTTACGGTCAAGGGTAAGAAGATATTTGATCTGACAGCGGCATACACACCACAGAATGTAGGTTCATTCACTGGACAAACAGGTTCGGCATCAGGTTTATTGAATAGAAGAACCGAGACAGCCACAATGGTCCATAGTGTCAGCAGTCAGACTTCAAGTAATACCATCCAAGATCAAGGTGTAACATTTACATTGAATCAAGAAGCAAATGTAAAAGTTATCCAGAATATGAGCACACAGATTAACGGCACACCCACTGGCTTTGCTGAAAATAGTATCAATTTTACGATAGAAAAAACAAGTGACGGTTCAACGGTCTTCACCGATAGTAAGAATAAGAGTATAGGTAAGTTTTCTATGGTTGCCCCAAATAGTGCCAGTAATTATAAGGCAGATTTAGCGATCCAAGATACGGTGACATTACCGGCAGGAAATTATAGATTTAATGCGGTCAATACGGTTACCCATAGAGGCACGGTCAATAGAAACACGCAATATTATTTGAGTGTCCAGATAGAGGATGCTCCTGTCCAAGAAAATCACACAACCGCATATGCGAGTGAAACCGTTGCGTTTAATAACAATCCTGTTAATGTGTTACTCGATTATATGAGAAACCCTCGTTATGGGAAAGGCTTACCTAATGATGCGTTTCATTGGAATAGTTGGAGAAAGATGGCCAAGTTATGTGATCAAGTTGTAAGTTATACCAGTTCAACCACAGGTAAAGCATTTACCTGCGATGCTGTTGTAGAAACATCAACGAGTATAATGAATAATTGTAAGATATTGTTAGTAGGCTTTAGAGGTATAATGCCTTATACACAAGGTCAATATAGATTAAAGATTGAAAATGCTGGTGATGATGATAATATAGAATCTATACCATCAGATCCACCAGTAAGTTTTACGGCCAATGAAGATAACCTTGTTGGTGGTTTATCGTTAATTGGTGATAATAAAGAAACAAAAGTTAATAGAGCAAGAGTCACATATGTAGATCCTAATGCTGATTATCAACCTAATGAAGTGATATATCCAGCAGATGGTTCGGCAGATGACACGGCATTTTTATCCGAAGATAATAACCAGAGATTTGAAGCGACATTGAGTTTGCCAACCGTGGCTCATAGAGAACAGGCCCTCCAGTATGCTGAAGTGTTTGTTAAGAGATCAAGAAATGCGAAGCAGATACAATTTGCTACGAATATAGCAGGTAGTAATGTTGCTGTAGGTGATCTATGTAGGGTTACAAGTCCTAATATAGGATTAGATGGCCAATTTAGGATCACCGATATAAGATTAAATGCTGAAGGTGATATCCAAGTTACAGGATTCGAACACCAGCCAACGATTTATACCATTAATGCCAAGTCCGCAGATATAACCAGACCCAGTCTGAATTTACCTAACCCTTTAACGGTCCCACCAGTTACAGGTGTTACGGTAACATCAGGATCAAGCAACCAGGCATCCTCGGGGTATGTTGCTGAATCCAGGTTAAATGTTACCTGGACTGCGACCACAGACCCGTTCTTTAAAGAATATATTGTTCAATATAAGTTAGCCAGTGATTCAACATATATCACGGCAGGTATCACAAATGACACCCAATTTTTTATTGCTCCAGTGACCAGTGGTGAGCAGTATGATGTAAGGGTAGCAAGTAGAAACGAACTTAATAGAAGAAGTAATTACGCGGCGGCCACAAGACATACGGTATCGTAATGAAACCAGCAGACTTCGATAAGAAGGTTTTGTTGTATGGTTATTATAAGTGTGATGAAGGTAGCCAGAGATTCAAGTGCCAAGGTCCCCATACCTGTAAGTTCATTTTTAAAAAAGGCACGGTCAATGATTATTTTGTAAAAACTCTTCGAAGGAAGACCATCCTAAATATGTATCGACGGGTGTTTCAGAAACAAAGTTGATAGCCACATTAAATTCTCTTTGATATGTTCTTAATAATTGTAGTTTGCGATTAGATCCTTTGCTGTAGATTTTTTTATGTGTGTATTGATTGTCGAATAGGCTTTTGGTTTCATCTTTATGCCAACCACATCCGATGATGTTTATAGTTTTTGCTTTAAGATAAAAGACCGCAAGAGCGATAGCAAGAGTGCCAGAATCTTCAGGTTGTAATCTATTAGGAGTCACTACCTCATCGAATAATTTAGATTTAGCACCATTACGAGTATAAAAAATAGGTTTGGTGTTTTTGGTGATTTCGGTGTTTTTGGTGTTTAGGTCTTTTGTTATTTGATCTCTTGTTCTTGGATCGTAAGCACAGCAGTATGTTAAGTTTCTTTTTTGATAAAGATGATTACAACCGATTTCTACGGGTTGTTTAGGTATATGTAAGTGTTCTGATACGATCGGTGAATTAAACCAGACTAGCATACGGATATTTAGGTTTAAAGGTGGATTTCTTTGGAGATATAGAGTAAGTCTATGGAAAAAGAAACCCACCCTAATATTTAATTTCATATGGTAATTTGCGAGGAGTGATAAATAAATGTATAGGCAGGGAATAAGGCTCGAAAAAAATTCAATTATAGGCAGTTTAAAGTCCAGGGAAATGCGGCTGATAAAGCGACAGGTGAATCCCGTTAAGAGATTAAGAAAAAAGAAATGAAGGTGCTCTGTGAAAAAGATACAACACCAGTTTAACTTAAGATTATTGTAAGAGGATTAAGTTAGATCGCGTAGGATAGAATGAGCGAACAGGTATAGCCTCTACCACCTGGTTACGATAGCGACTTACAAATGAAGGAGACTCACATAAAGTTTCTATTCGGCTAGCAATAGCCGAATAATGAAGTCAATCTACATAAAGAGAAGTAGAAACGAGCGTCAGCGAAGTTTCTGGGTCTTAAGAAGACCCTTAATGTAAGCAGAAAATAAATCGATAGAGTAAATAAAAGAGATGCCAGTGTTGATCTAAATTCCTTGCAAAACGATATAGATCTAAATTGACTTCATCCTGGAGTCTATGAGCCATACCACTGGCATCACTGGAGTCGTGTTTCGGTAGTCTGGTTTTATCTGACATAGGCTTGGCATATCCCCCTTTCACGACTCCAATATGTTATGAAAAAAACTTTCAGTTTATTTGATCATATCTTTTACAATATAGACCTGTTTGATAATCTAGATGAAATCATCCAATGGTCAATCGCAGAATTGAATAGAAGGCATATAAATGCGATAGCAGAATATAGTAATGATCTGGGTTATGATCCTCCAACGAAAGAGATAGATGATGAAGATTATATCGATGCCGATGAATGGGTCAATAGTCGTCATTTTTTGCGATGCCTAGTGACGGATAAAAGGTGTCCGAGATGGTTGGAGAAGCATATTGTATGGCATATATTGAAGGACAATAAATACTGGTAGGAGATAGTATGAATATAGAGCAAAGGCCCATAGACGATATAAAACCGTATCCCCATAATCCAAGAAGAAATACCGATACCATAGAAAAGGTCAAGACCAGTATCCAGCGATACGGATTCAATCAACCCATTGTTGTAGATCGAGATATGTTCATAGTTGTAGGTCATACCAGATATGCCGCGGCCAAGAGTTTAGGTATGTTGGAGGTGCCGGTAGTGATTGCTGACCTCGATGAAAAACAGAGCAGGGCATATAGGATAATGGATAACAAGGCACACGATTATACCAGGTGGGATGTCATAGATCTCAAGAAAGAAATAGAAGGTATGCCGGATGTAGAAGCAACGGGTTTCAGTTTGAAGCAGTTGGACGATATATTGTTCCCAGAGTTGATATTGATGGGAAAGGATACGAAGCATAAGCCAGAGCATAGTGTTGTGATAGTGTGTAAGGACAGAGAAGATTTAGATCGTGTAGAAAAGCAGGTCAGGGAGAAAGGATATAAGTTATGTCGGCAAAGTTATCGGTAGAATTTTTAGCCACCGATGAGGTGAGGCCGTATGTAATGAATAGTCGAAGAAATGACGATACGGTTGCGGTAGTGGCCGATAGCATAAGGGCATACGGATTTCAGCAACCCATAGTTATAGATCAAGATAATGTCATAGTGGCAGGTCACGCAAGATGGAAGGCCGCGAAGATGTTGAAATTAGAGCAGGTGCCAGTTGTTAGGTTCAAGGGCAACGAAAAGGAAGCCAAGGAGTATAGGATTTTAGATAATCGGAGTCAAGAAGATAGTAAGTGGGATTCAGATTTGTTGAAAGTTGAATTGAAAGATCTAGACGGTTATCCAACCGGTTGGAGCCAAGGAGAGATAGAAAATATATTGAATGATTTAGCGGCAACCGATGATAGGAAGATAGAGCCAACCACTTTCGAATTGATAGTGACGGTTGAAAGTGAAGATCAGCAGAAAGAATTACATAAGTTTGCTACGGAGGAGATAGGTAAAGAATGCCGAGTTTTAACCATATAGTAAAAACCCCATATAACAAAAGTTTTAGGAGCACCAAAGTCGAAGGCCAGTTCGACCTTAAACCAGAGTCGGTGTTGCGTAAGGAATGGCAGGTGAATATACCGGTCGAAGATTTCGAATGGAACATAGGTGTCATTGTCGGTCCATCCGGAGCAGGTAAGACCAGTATAGGTAGTGTCGCGTTCGGAGAAGATGCGTTTCATCGAGGTTACGATGATTGGCCCCACGATAAGAGTGTGTTGGATGCCTTCCCAGAACAGGCCAGCACCGAAGATATAACGAAGGTGTTGAGTAGTGTAGGATTCAGCAGTCCTCCAAATTGGCTCCAGCCATACCATACCTTGAGCAATGGTCAGAAGTTTCGTGTAGAAATGGCAAGGTTGTTGTTCGACGATAGGGAGACGATTGTGGTGGATGAATATACCAGTGTGGTAGATAGGAATGTAGCGAAGATAGGTAGTTGTGCCTTTGCTAAAACGGCGAGACGGAGAAATAAGCGAATGGTCCTTTTGAGTTGTCATTATGATATATTGGAATGGTTAGAACCCGATTGGGTGTATTATGTGGATCAAGCGAAATTCACGAAGGAGCGTCTTCGGCGACCAAAAATTAACATTGAGATCAAAAGGTGTCACCATTCTGCGTGGCGGATATTCAGAGAACATCATTATTTGAGCCAAGGTCTATTGACCCAGAGCGATTGCTATGTGGCTTTAGCAAATGGAGAACCAGCGGGTTTCTTTGCTTATGTCAAGGAGACGATGAGCAAACGAAAGAATGTTATGCGAGGTCACAGGAGTGTTGTTATGCCGGACTATCAAGGTGTAGGCATAGGAGCGATAGCCACCAAGGCAATTATGCGGTATTACACCGAGAAAGGTTTCATAGTCAAGGCTATAACGAGTCATCCGGCCTTCATTGCGGCAAGGAGTCGTGATCCGGATTTTAGGTTGTGTAATAAAGTTGATTATGATATAAAACACGGGGTCACTGCGATCGATAAGGATGCTCTGAAAGGGTTAGACCGGATAACGGCAACCTTTCAGTATGTAGGGAACCGAAAAAACCTTTTGCTCCGAAGAAAAAAATAAGAAATTACCAAAATATCTTAAAAAGCGTTGTGCTATGGGCATTCTAAATGCCGGTGGTCACTTGACGACTCCGATATGTGTGTTATAATAGTAGTATGAATAACAAAAAGGAGGACTATGAAAAATAGTTTAGTAAATGAGAGGATAAAGATAACCGAGGATATGTTGAAGAACATAGATAAGAACACCCGGTTGAAGAGTGTGAAGCAGTTGCGATACGCACCAGCCAGAGGTGATTTCTCCCTTGGTATGAAAGGCAAAGGCACGAGGTTGTGTCATAGTAAAGATCGTATCGAGGCCAAGTATAGAGAAGAGTTGTATCAACCATTGATGGGTTATTGCGGTGTGTATGCTGTGAGTTATTACACAGGTGTTAGATTCGATATAGTGTTCGATTATATGCGAGCAAGATTCAACAAAGGTGGCACCTGGGCCGGTAGCACGGACTACAACGGTCGTGAAATCGAGCAGACCATTAAGCATTTTGTTGATGCCGATATGACGGACCTTCATATGAAGGATATGGCTGTAAAGAACCTCGAGTTGAAAGCGGACCGATGGTATTGGATCGATATCAGAAAGCACGTGTTCTTGATGAACGGTAAATGGTGTGTTGATCAATCCGAGACCGCGGCACAGACCGAGCATTGGTGTAAGAACAAGATAGTGAAAAGGGTGCGGGAGATATTCAACTTCAAGAAAGCGACGGTGTAATGATCGTAGCGGATTTTAAAACGGTCGTTATAGAAAACAATCAGAGCCAGGGTGTTTGTTATCGGATAAGCACCCGGCTGTTGTTGGATCGATGCGAGAAGTTCAGTATGTTGGGATATATGAGCGGTGCGGACCAGTGCCGAAAGTTATATAGGGATATAAAGCGTAATGGTCAGCGATTGGATCAGTATAGCCAGGATCATCAGGACCTTTATGTTAGATGGTATGTGAGCGGTTATGAAAAGATGGATCCAAAGGAATTGGCCGAGCAGGTGAGGAGGCAGATCCGAAGACAGATAAAGACCCGGTTAATGAAGCGATATCGAAAGAGAGACATCGATGTGCTGGGATCTCCTGGTCACGAATTAGAGATGTTTTGGAAGCCGAATCACGAAAATGATGAAGTGTTTGTTTCGATCACAATGGGTTATGATCCAGAATGGTCCCGAAAATACCAAGCGTTAGAGAATTTTTGTAAAGCGAATCGGATCGATTTAAGGTATGATCCGGATTATCGACCCGGTAGGTTTAAACGAATAGTGCGTAGATGTGAGGATCGAGTGATGCGGAGATTGACAGAAGATGAAGGTGTGTTATAATAGTAGTATGAATAGATTAAAAGAAGAATGTAAGAAGACGACGATAGCGAATTTCGGATATGATGCGAGTGATAGCATTTGTATTAGGTTGCGAAGTGCGAGTGGTAAAGAATCACGCATCGGTTGGGATTTGGTTGATCGATTGATAGAGCGATATGGTGAGCGGATCGATGCGAATTACGAGTTAGAATGGGAAGATGGTGATTTAGATATCGATGTTAGCGATCGGATATATGATGAAGTGATCCAGATGCCGGAGTATGTAATAACGAAATTACGATTGGTTTAAGGGTGTTTTATATGGCGATTGCTAGGGCATAGATGGGGTTTATTTAGGTGTCAAGGGTTGAATGCGAGTGTTGATATAACAGGCCGAAGCACCTTTTGGTAAAAAAGATTTAAAACCATTTAAAAAGGTAATAACCGATCCATATTAGGTGTATTTGGTGATCCACCCCACCTTTCTGACCCTTTTTGAGGGTGTCGAAGGGGATTGACGGATCGATATTATGTGTTATAATGTTGTTATGAGCGTGATTGCTTATGAAACTAAAAAACAGAGAGGATAGGATGAAAGAAACTATATTGGATAAAGGCAATTTAAGTAAAGAAGATATAATGAA
>MPLT02340731.1_pt1 | contig 11302 bp, 6 predicted proteins | sample 1617391 | NCBI WGS metagenome assembly MPLT02 (sample SAMN05944800, study PRJNA350692) | marine metagenome | biome: marine; feature: ODZ; material: water; isolation source: 70 m water sample filtered on 0.2 um supor filter | place: Pacific Ocean | collected 2012-04-08 | depth 70m m
TGTAGTTTTTTCTATAATGCTATCTATTATGGATATGCATTACCAAGGAGGATCTCTTCAACAATGGACTGGATTCATAATAATGGTTGGGTCAATAACATTTGCTCAAATTGCATATAGAAAACTTAACGATGGTTATCTTAATTTATCTGAAGCAATAAAAATAGGACTTGGAGTAACTTTAATTGGAATTTTAATAGCTCTTGTATATGGATGGTTTCAAGCTACAATTTTAGATCCAAATCAAATTGAAAAAGCTACTGAATTTGCGATTAATCAAGCTATTGATCAAAATCCTGAAATGACTGATGAAATGGTTGCAATGTCAAGAGAGTGGATTGAATGGGGATCATCTCCTGCTATATCTACTGCATTTGCATTAGGTTTTGGACTATTATTTGGATTAATTGTTTCATTAATTACTGGATTGATTTTTAAAAAATCAAAGACTAATTAATAATTAGTGACTATTTTATTATGGATCTTTCCGTCGTAATCCCTCTTTATAATGAGTCTGAATCAATAGAGGAATTAAATAAATGGATAACTAGTGCTTTAGATAGTAGATCAATTAGTTTTGAGATTATTTATATTGATGATGGTAGTTCAGATGGATCGTGGAATATAATAAAAAAATTAGCAGATAGTTCTAATAATATTAAAGGTATTTCATTTTCAAAAAACTTTGGAAAATCTCAGGCTTTAAATTCAGGATTTATTGAGTGTAAAGGAAAATATGTTGCTACTCTTGATGCTGATCTTCAAGATTCTCCAGAAGAAATTCCGGAGATGATAGATAAACTTAAAAAAGAGAATTTAGATTTAATTTCCGGTTGGAAAAAAAGACGTTTTGACTCTTTAATTTTAAAGAAAGTTCCTTCGAAATTATTTAATTTTGTTGCACGCTGTAGCTCTGGAATCAAAATTCATGATTTTAACTGTGGAATCAAGGTTTTTAAATTAGAAGTTATAAAGTCAATAGATGTATATGGAGATATGCACAGATTTATTCCTATTTTAGCAAAGAATGAAGGGTATAGTAAAATTGGTGAACATATAGTTAAACACCAAGCCAGAAAATATGGAAAAACAAAATTTGGAAACGAAAGGTTTATGAGAGGATTTTTAGACATTATTACACTTTGGTTTATGAATAAGTTTGGAAAAAGACCTATGCATTTTTTTGGTTCTCTAGGAACGGTAATGATTCTAATTGGATTTATATTCACTGGCTATATAGGTTATGAAAAACTCTTTATAAAAACTTCTGGAAGGTTAATAACTGAACGCCCTGAATTTTTTATTGCACTTACAACTATTATAATAGGTATACAATTATTTATTGCAGGATTTGTAGGTGAAATAGTATTAAATTCTGGCTCCAAAAAAAACAGATACCACATAACGGAAAAAACATTTGATTAATGAGTTACTTTATTAAAGTACTTGAATATGGAAGAGACTATAAAGTATATGGTTTTTTAAATATCTTATTTAATATTTTTTATGCAATTTTTAGTGCACTCGCATTTGTTTCGTTTATACCTATGCTTGATGTACTATTTAAACAAACAAAAGAAGTATTTGAAGAACCTGTATATACAGGAATAACTGATCTAAAAGACTATCTTCAAGACTACTTGAATTTCTACATTTCAAAACAACTTGAGATTGATGTCACATCTACATTAGTAATAGTAATTGCAATTGTACTTTTTTTCTTCCTTTTTAAAAATATTTTTAACTATTTAGCACTCTATAATATTACATTTTTAAAAAATGGTATACTTAAAAATCTAAGAAGTAATCTTTATGGAAAGGTTCTTAAAATGCCAATCTCTTTTTTTGTTAATAAGAAAAAAGGTGATCTTATTTCAAGAATAACTGCAGACATTTTAGAGATTCAAGTTTCCTATTTATCAATGCTTGAGGTAATTGTTAGAGAACCTTTAACTATTCTCTTTACAATTATAGTGATGTTTACCATTAGTCCTGAATTAACATTATTTATAGTTCTCTTTATTCCTATATCAGGGTTTTTTATATCAATTATTGGGAAAAAATTAAAAAAAGATTCCACAGAAGTTCAAAAAGGACAAAGTAGTTTCTTATCCATATTAGATGAAACTATAAATGGTCAAAAGATTATAAAATCATTTCTAGCAGAATCCTTTTTCATGAAAAAATTTAATTCAATTAATTTTTTACTCTTCAAGTTTTCAAATAAAGTAATTAATAGAAAAAATCTTGCTGCCCCTTTTAGTGAGTTTATGGGAATCCTAGTTATTGGTGTTTTATTATGGTATGGAGGTAAAATGGTATTAATCAATGAGAGTTTATCGGGAACAACATTTATCGTTTTTATGGGACTAGCATATAATATTCTAACTCCTGCAAAAAACCTTAGCAAATCTTTTTATTCTGTAAAAAAGGGAAATGCAGCAGCTGAAAGAGTTTTCGAGATAGTCAGTTTAAAAGGAACTAATGATGAAAAAAGATTAAAGGAAATTGATAATTTCAAAGCAGAAATAAAATTTGAAAATGTGACTTTTTCATATGACTCAAATGTTATACTTGATTCGATTAGTTTTAAATTAAAAAAAGGAGAAAGCATTGCTATTGTTGGTACTTCAGGAGGTGGAAAAACAACAATTGCAAACCTGCTGAATGGTTTTTATCAAGTTGATTCTGGGAGTATTTCAATAGATGGTGAAGATATTAATAACATAAGTAAGAATTCATTATACAAGCTTATTTCTATTGTAACTCAAGAATCTATTTTATTTAATGATACAATAAAGAATAATCTACTAATTGGAAATGAGAATTCTTCAAATGAAGATGTTTTAGAATCATCGAAAAATGCTAATGCACATGAATTTATTATTAATCAAGAAGATCAGTATGAAACATTAATAGGTGATCAAGGAAATAAACTGTCAGGTGGACAAAAACAAAGATTGACAATTGCTAGGGCAATGCTTAAGAGTCCATCAATTCTTATTCTAGATGAGGCTACTTCATCTCTAGATAGTGAATCTGAGAAAAAGGTTCAGGATGCAATAAATAAGCTTATGTTAAATAAGACTTCCTTAATTATTGCACATAAATTTTCTACAATAAAAAAATGCAATAAAATTTTAGTTTTAGATAAAGGAAAAATTATAGATGAAGGGAATCATGAAGAATTAATTAAAAAATCTGTGATTTATAGGAATATGTATGAACTTCAAAACTAAAAAGAATTAAATTTGAACTTTAAACTTCCATAATGATATCATTTTTTGGGGACCCTGAATCAAAAGTTTTTGCATTAGAAACTAATGATAAGCTTGATAATTTCAGTATTGAAAAATTAAATTGGGTTCTTAATGCACCATTCTTAACAAAGCAAACTATTCAAAATAATTTCATAGGACCTAAATCAACAATGATTAGCCCTTGGAGCACAAATGCGGTGGAGATTATGAATAATATGGGCATTGAATCTGTAATTAGGATTGAAGAGTTCATATCCACTAAAGAGAATCATGCATTTGATATTATGATTCAAGAGGAATATAAGAGCTTAGACCAAGATATATTTAAAAATTATAAAACACCTGATAAACAAATTTTAATTCGCGATATTAATGAATACAACAAAAATGAAGGGCTTGCGCTTGATAAATCCGAAGTTGATTACTTAAATGAGCTATCAAAAAAACTTAATAGACAGCTAACAGATTCTGAAGTCTATGGATTTTCGCAAGTAAATTCTGAACATTGTAGACATAAAATCTTTAATGGAAGATTTATAATTGATAATAAAGAAAAAGAAAAAAGTCTTTTTGACTTAATTAAATTAACATCCAAAAAAAACAAGAATTCAATTGTTTCTGCATATTCTGATAATGTTGCATTTATTAAGGGACCTAAGATTTCACTATTTTATCCAGAAAAAGCAGACATATCAAGTTATTATACAAAGAAAGATATCGATAGCATAATCTCATTAAAAGCTGAAACTCATAATTTCCCTACTACTGTTGAACCATATAATGGTGCAGCAACTGGATCCGGCGGTGAAATAAGAGATAGATTAGCTGGTGGAATAGGATCCATTCCACTAATAGGGACTGCAGTCTATATGACCCCATATTCAAGACTAAATAAAGAAAACTTATGGGAAGACAAATTCAAAGGCAGGAAATGGAAGTATCAAAAACCATCAGAGATATTGATAAAAGCATCGAATGGTGCTTCAGATTTTGGAAACTGTTTTGGCCAACCTTTAATTTGTGGATCTTTATTTACATTTGAACACTCTGAAGAAGATCATCAATTAGGGTATGACAAAGTTATTATGTTAGCAGGAGGTGTGGGTTTTGGAGAAGCTAAACAATCACATAAAAAAGTTCCTCAAAAGGGTGATCTAATTGTCATGTTAGGTGGAGATAACTATAGAATAGGTATGGGAGGTGCTTCAGTTTCTTCAACAGATACGGGTAATTATGATAACTCTATAGAATTAAATGCTGTTCAAAGATCAAACCCTGAAATGCAAAAAAGAGTAACAAATACAATTCGTGCACTTTTTGAAAGTAAAGAAAATCCAATAATATCAATTCATGATCATGGGGCTGGAGGACATTTAAATTGTTTTTCTGAATTAGTTGAATCCACCGGAGGAGAAATATATATTGATTCACTACCTCTCGGAGATCCTTCATTATCTTATAAAGAAATTATTGGAAATGAGTCTCAAGAAAGAATTGGTATTATAATAAAAGAAAGTGACTATGGAATAGTTGAAAAAATTGCAAATAGAGAAAGATCACCAATATATATAGTGGGAAAAGTAACTAATGATAAAAAGTTTAAAGTTTTAGATAGGAAAAAAAATATAGAATCAATCAACCTAGATCTAAAATCACTATTTGGTGATACACCAAAAAAGATAATATCTGATAATACTGTTTCAAATAATTTTCAAAAAATAGAATATGATGAAAGTAATCTAGAAAGTTATACTAAATCTCTTCTTAAAATTGAATCTGTAGCCTGCAAAGATTGGCTTACAAACAAGGTAGACAGATGTGTTACAGGAAGAATTGCACAACAACAAACTGTTGGTAAAATTCAATTACCTCTGAGTAATTGTGCAGTAGTAGCTCTAGATTATGATAATTTTGAAGGTATAGCTACTTCTATAGGACACTCTCCAATTTCTGGTCTTATTGATCCCAAAAAAGGGAGTGTTAATTCTATTGCTGAGGCATTAACAAATATTATATGGGCTCCCCTAGATGATGGACTAAAATCAGTCTCATTATCTGCAAACTGGATGTGGCCTTCAGGAAAAAGTGGTGAAGATTCAAGATTATATGATGCTGTTAAATCTTGTTCAGATTTTGCTATTGAACTAGGTATAAATATACCAACTGGAAAAGATTCTCTTTCAATGGTTCAAAAATATAATAATTCTAATGAAGTTAAATCACCAGGAACAGTTATTATATCAGCTTCTGCTCATTGTTCAGATATTAGAAAAATAATAACTCCTAATGTAAAAGGAAGTGAAGGCTTTATATATTACATCAACCTTTCAGGTGATGACTATAAACTTGGAGGCTCTTCATTTGGTCAAATAAATAATAAAATTGGAAACGATGCTCCAACAATTAAAAATCCAAATAATTTCAAGAAAATATTTAATCTCATTCAAAATTTAATAAAGGAAGATAAAATCCTTTCTGGTCATGATATATCCTCAGGTGGACTAATTACCAGCTTATTGGAAATGTGTTTTACTGATAATAATTTAGGTATGGAGATTAACCTTACCACTTTAAATGAAAAAGATATAGTAAAGATTCTTTTTTCAGAAAACTCTGGGATTATTTTTCAGTCCAAATCAAAGTTGAATGAGAGACTAATTAAAGCGGGGATATCTTTTCATGAAATAGGTAAAGTATCTAATAGTGGGTACTTAAATATTAAAAACTATAATAATACATATTCATTTAATATTTCAGAATATAGAGATATCTGGTATTCTACATCATATCATTTTGATAAAATCCAAACTAAAAATGAATTGGCTAGTAAGAGGTTTGAAAATTATAAAAAACAACCTCTAAAATTTAGTTTCCCAAAAAAATTCACTGGAAAAATTTTGAATAACAACAATAAGATTAATGCTGCGATTATAAGAGAAAAAGGAAGTAATTCAGAGAGAGAAATGGCTTATATGATGAGCCTGTCAGGGTTTAATGTAAAAGATGTTCATATGACAGATATTATTTCTGGAAGAGAGAATCTTGAAAATATTAATCTACTAGTTGCAGTCGGGGGGTTTTCAAACTCTGATGTCCTTGGTTCAGCAAAAGGTTGGGCTGGATCATTTATATACAATGATAAGGCTAAACAAACCTTAAATAATTTTTTTAATAGAGATGACTCTTTATCACTAGGAGTATGTAATGGATGTCAACTTTTTATTGAGTTAGGTTTAATAAATAATGATCATGATATAAAGCCTAAAATGGGACACAATGACTCAGGTAAGTTTGAATGTATTTTCACATCAGTTAAAATTCAAGAATCTCCATCAATTATGATGAAAGGAATGGAGGGAAGCAATCTAGGTATTTGGGCTGCACATGGTGAAGGTAAATTCATTTTTCCTTATGATGAATCTAAATATATTATTCCAGCAAAATATTCATATGATGAATATCCTGCAAATCCTAACGGTTCTGATTATAATGCAGCAATGCTAACTTCAAATGATGGCAGGCATTTAGTAATAATGCCTCACCTTGAAAGATCAATTTACCCTCATAATTGGGCATATTATCCTAATAATAGAGAGGATGAAGTATCTCCATGGATAATAGCATTTGACAACGCATATAGTTGGTTGAATAATAAATAGTTATTACTATATTTACAAACTCATAAATCAGATATTAGTATGTCAACAGAAAGTAAAATGAAATTAGATGGTGGAGAATTTCTACTAAAAAATATTTCTTCAAATGATATTTTCACTACAGAAGATTTCTCTGAAGAACAAAAAATGATAAGAGATACAGTTATCGATTTTATTGATAGAGAAATTTGGCCACAAAAAATGAGGTTTGAAGAAAAGGATTATGATCTTACTGTTGAGATGATGAAAAAAATTGGAGATCTTGGTTTACTAGGTGTTAATGTTGATCAAGATTATGGTGGTTTAGGAATGGATTTTGTTTCTACAATGCTTGTATGTGATTATATATCAGGATCAAGCGGATCTTTAGCTACTGCATATGGTGCTCATACAGGGATTGCGATTCTTCCTATATACTTATATGGAAATGAGGAACAAAAGAATAAGTATCTTCCAAAGCTTACTTCTGGAGAATGGTTTGGATCTTATTGTTTAACTGAGCCAACTGCAGGTTCAGATGCAAATTCTGGAAAAACAAAAGCTGAATTATCCGAAGATGGAACACATTATTTAATTTCGGGACATAAGATTTGGATTTCAAATGCTGGTTTTGCTAACCTATTTATAGTCTTTGCAAAAATTGAAGATGATAAAAACCTTACAGGCTTTATAGTTGAAAATGATTCAAATAATGGAATAAGTCTTAGCGAAGAAGAAAAAAAACTTGGTATTCACTCCTCTTCAACTAGACAAGTATTTTTTGAAAAAACAAAAGTCCCAGTTGAAAATCTCCTTGGAGAACGAAATGGAGGTTTTAAAATAGCAATGAATGCACTTAATGTAGGTAGAATTAAACTGGGTGCAGGAAATTTAGATGGTCAAAGAAGAGTTATTAGCGGAGCAGTTGATTATGCTAATAACAGAGTTCAATTTAAACAACCAATATCTAACTTTGACTCAATAAAAGAAAAAATAGCTATGATGGCTGCATCATGTTACGCAGGAGAGTCAAGTTGTTACAGAGCTGCTAGTGATGTTCAATCAAAAATTGATGAATACATTTCAAATGGATTATCAAAACAAGAATCTGAATTAAAAGGAGTTGAAAATTTTGCAATTGAATGTTCTATATTAAAAGTTGGAGTATCTGAAGACATGCAAAATTGTGCAGATGAAGGAATTCAAATATTTGGCGGAATGGGATTTTCTGCAGAAACTCCAATGGAGTCTGCATGGAGAGATGCTAGAATAGGTAGAATATATGAGGGTACAAATGAAATTAACCGTATGTTAATGGTTGGTATGCTTCTAAAAAAAGCTGGAAAAGGAGAATTAGACCTTATGACTGCCCTTGAAAATTCAATGAAAGATAACATTGAAGATAACGGAGAAACTATTGATGAACTTTTACATGAGATAGATATTGTAAATAATTGTAAGAAAGTATTTTTAATTATTATGGGTAAAGCATTTGAAAAATATGGTGAAGAAATTGAAAAAAATCAACAAGTTCTTCTGGCTCTTTCAGATATAATGATAGAGACGTACTTCTCTGAATCTACCTTAAAACGAACTATAAAAAATATAAAAAGATCAAGTGTTAATGATCAGTCCCATCAAATTGAAATGGCAAAATTATATATCTATGAGGGTAGTCAAATTATATTAAAAAAATCTAAGGATATTATTATTAGCTCTTGTGATAATAAAACACAAAAAGGCTTATTAGACAAGGTTGAACAACTTCTTTCATATAATGAAAACCCTAATATATTTGCAATTAAAAAGTCAATAGCAGATAAAATTATTTCAGAAAATAAATACTGTTTTTAAATTGAAAATTCCTTTTTACATTTCATTTCTATTTCTATTTATTTTCTCAAATTTAAATGCCCAGAAAATTGACCTGTATCAAATTATTGAGAAAGTCTCTTCAGATAGAATAGAAAGTGATATTAATAAACTAGTTTCCTTCGGGACTAGGCATTCTTTAAGTGACACCTTATCTGATACAAGGGGAATTGGAGCTGCAAGGAGATGGATAAAATCTGAATTTGAATATATTTCACAGTCTTGTAATAATTGTTTAGAAGTTTACTATGATAAAAGTTTTGTAACTAGAAAAAATGCTGAAAGAGTAGTGAAACCTACGTGGATTTATAATGTAGTAGCAATTCAAAAAGGAATAAAATACCCTAATAGATACATAATAATGAGTGGAGATATTGATTCTAGAATATCGGATCCTAACAATTATATAGATGACTCTCCTGGAGCAAATGATAATGCAAGTGGAATGGCTGGAACTATTGAATCGGCAAGGGTTTTATCTAAGTATAAATTTGAAAATAGTATAGTATATGTAGGACTTAGTGGTGAAGAGCAAGGGCTTCTAGGAGGTATTAGCTTAGCAAAATATGCTAAGGATAATAACTGGGATATAATAGGAGTTTTAAACAATGATATGATTGGAAATATAGAGGGAGTTGATGGTGTAATTGATAATAGGAGTTTTAGAATTTTTTCTGAACCTGTATCAGTTAAAGAGACTGAAAAAGAAAGAAGAGCAAGAAGATCTCAAGGCGGTGAGATTGATGGTACATCTAGACAACTTGCTAGATATATTAATAAAACTGTAAAACAGTTTATGCCTGAGCTAAATCCTATTCTGATATATAGATTAGACAGGTTTGGAAGAGGAGGTCATCATAAACCTTTTAATGATCAAGGATATGCTGCAATAAGAATTATGGAAGCTCATGAGAATTATAATAGACAACATAATGATATAAGAATTGAAAATGGGATTGAATATGGAGATGTTTTAAGTGGAGTTAATTTTGATTATGCAAAGAAACTAACAGCCGTTAATGCAATTTCTCTTGCAAGTCTTGCTTCCTCTCCACCTGAGGTTACTAGTTTATCTATTGGAGGAATTGTTGAGCCTAATGTGAAATTTAGATGGAAGAGAATTGAAGATGAATCTATTCTAGGATATAAAATTTATTGGCGTGAAACAACCTCTCCAACTTGGGATAACAGTAAATTCATTGGTGATGTTGGAGAATATGAATTAGAGGGAATTGTAATTGATAATTTTTTATTTGGTATTTCTACAGTTGGAAAAAATGGGTTTGAAAGTAAAGTTGTTTTTCCAAACAAGACTTTTAGAGATTAGTTTTATATAAAATCATTTTCTTTCATCCATTCATCATTATAAACTTTTCCAATGTATCTACTTCCAGAATCGTGAAGCAATACTACAACAATATCATCTTTAGATAACTTATCCTTAAGCTGAATTACACCAGATATAGCTGCACCACAAGAGTATCCTCCAAAAATACCATCTTCTCTTGCTAATTTTCTTGTAAAAATTGCAGCATCTTTGTCTGTTACTTTTTCAAAATGGTCAATTATTTTAAAATCTACATTTTTTGGTAAAATATCTTCTCCTATTCCTTCAGTTTTATAAGGGTAAATTTCATTTTCATCAAAAATACCTGTTTCATGGTATTTTTTAAATACTGAACCATAGGTATCAATTCCCCATATTTTAATTGATTTATTTTGTTCTTTCAAAAACCTTCCAACTCCAGAAATAGTTCCACCTGTTCCAACCCCAACAACAAAATGAGTTATTTTACCACCAGTCTGGTTCCATATCTCAGGGCCTGTATTTTCATAGTGAGCTTTAGAATTAGATAGATTATCATACTGATTAACATACCAGGAGTTCGGAGTTTCTTCAGCAATCCTTCTGGAGACACTATAATATGATTTAGGATCATCAGCAGGCACATCAGTTGGGCAGACAATTACCTTAGCGCCCATTGCTCTCAATACATCAAATTTTTCTTTTGACTGTTTATCACTTCCTACACATATAAGCTTATACCCTTTAACAATTGAAGCTAAAGCCAATCCCATACCAGTATTTCCAGATGTTCCTTCAACAATTGTTCCTCCTGGCTTAATCAAGCCAGATTTTTCAGCATCTTCTATCATTTTAACAGCCATTCTATCCTTAACAGAATTTCCAGGATTAAAACTTTCAACTTTAGCAAAAACTTGACATGGAAGATCTTTGACAATGTTATTTAATTTAATTAAAGGTGTGTTACCTATAGTTTCGAGAATATTATTATAATATTTCATAATACTAATTTGTATTAATGATTTTTGAAGGAGAAATTTTTGAAATTATTGAAAATGTAAACCATAGAACAAATATACTTATAGAAATGAACAAACCATTTAGCCCTACTATAAAAAAAGAATCCAAATAAAATGGTAAGGTATCTACGTAATAATCCTCTGAATTAAGCTTTATAATATTAAATTTTTTCTGAACAAAAACTATGGTAAAGAAAATAATATTACCAA